>LNFM01000184.1_pt1 | contig 159231 bp, 155 predicted proteins | sample 596031 | NCBI WGS metagenome assembly LNFM01 (sample SAMN04254537, study PRJNA301005) | activated carbon metagenome | isolation source: dual media filters at the Ann Arbor, Michigan drinking water treatment plant | place: USA: Ann Arbor | reverse complement strand
AATGATTTGTTCTTCCGTGAATCGCTTCTTCATGTTGCCTCCGTTGAGGCAAACTCTAATTCAATTCCGGACTATTCTCGGGGAGCAGGTCACCTCGATAGACACAACTTTTTTCTCAATCCCATCTTCTAGATCGCTCATTGAATAGGCTATGTCATCAGCAGCATCCATCAAGTAGACAAAAGGAAACTTTCGCCGAGGGACCCAATCTAGCTTTTCACAAGCATCCTCATAGCCCGCATAGTCTGCATCAAAGATTCCAATTTTCTTATACGGCGCACCCGCATCCTTGCCTGTTACATCAGTCGGATACTTGATCATTGAGAGCAGTTGCGTGCAGGTTAGATTTAATCCGAAACTATCTTTACCGCTTAAAAAGGATGCAATTCTGTAGCCCTGAGGGTTTCCATCAAAGTTACAGAGATCTTTGAATTCCCGCGCATCCCCAAACTTACTTTTTGTGAACCAACATTGGATTGCCGTTTCCCCAAGGTGTCCGAAAGGCGGATTTCCGATGTCGTGCAATAGACAGGCTGTTTCGATTGTATTCACGAAGGCCGCTAGCTCTATGTATGGCTGGTTGGAGCTCTCAAGAGTGCTCTCGATAACTTTCTGAGCAATGTGTCTCCCAACCTGTGAGACCTCTATAGAGTGAGTCAGCCTTGAGCGCACTGCTGCATTCGGTTCAAGCGGGAAAACCTGAGCTTTTTGCTGCAATCGCCTGAAGGATGCTGAGTTAATAACACGCCCTTTATCGCTTTCTGACTCGATCAGAATGCTGCGTGTGTCCGTAATGGTGGAATTTCTTCTGCGAATAGGGGTAACTAAGGGAAGAATCTTCTCTGTGAAGTCAGTTTTAGGCACGTAAATTCCTTCGTTTGGTTGTAAGTCGCCTGTTAAGAAGGCTGTTTTTAGTAAGCGTGAGCAGAGTCCTGAGCCTCCATAAACGCCTTACGAAATTCCATCGGCTTTGAAATGCCGAGGATGGGCGCTTGCGATACGCCGGTACCGGCGATGAGCAGGGTGCCGAAATCAAAGATGCGGCCGAGTACGCTTTGATCGACCTGAATGCTCTCGACCTTGCTGATATTGATTTCGACGGTGCGGCGGCTGATGAAGCCGAACTTGGCGATGACGCGTTTGTTGGTGATGGCGAGTTCGGTGGTCTTGTACTTGATGTACGCCGTTGCCAGAAAGATCAGCCCCAGCCCAAACGCCGGCAGCAGCAATACTCCAATCAGCAAGAGCCACCACATGGGCCACAGGCTGATGCGCCCGGTGTAGAGAATGTGTTCGTCTTGAATCAGTGCGTCTTCGATATAGCTGGCCATAGTGACTGTCCGTGAGTGTCGTTTGATTCTGCCACGCAAACTCACAAAGACGGTTTCACCTGTTTCATATCAAGGAAATTGTTTGGCTGGCGCCTATACTCGGCGCCTCATTTAACTGCTGCTGCACCTCTCGATCATGTCTAACGCCCCCGCCTGCCCGCAATGCACCCTTGAAAACACTTACCCCGATGGCGACAACTTTGTCTGCGCCGATTGTGGCTTTGAGTGGCCGCAGGCCGCTGCAGCGGTGGAGGAAGATGCCGATGCGGTGGTGCGCGATGCCAACGGCAATGTGCTGGCGAATGGCGATGCGGTGGTGTTGATCAAAGACCTGAAGGTAAAGGGCTCGTCGATCACGCTGAAGGTGGGCACCAAGGTGAAGAGTATCCGCCTCGTGGGTGGCGATCACGAAGTGGACTGCAAGATGGACGCCGGCAACTTTATGCTCAAGGCGGAGTTTCTGCGCAAGGTTTGAGCCTTTACGTCAGACACACATACAAACGGGAGCTGCGGCTCCCGTTTTGTTTGGTCCAGGTGTTGTGTGTCCGGTATTAGTGACGTTTGAAGAATTCCCACATGACGTCATTGGCGGATAGGGCTTGTGACGGACCCTCCTTGGCACGGGCCTTCTTGCCGCCGGGCCACGAGTGGCCGCCCGTTTCTGTGATGCATAGCTGCACTTCGCTGCCGTTCTTGCATGCGTTGTAGCGGTCGCAGTAAGCGCCGGCGACGTCGAGTACGCGCTGCGGCGTAGGCGCGCAGCTGTTGTGGGTCAGCCACTCATTGAGGCTGGCAGGCACCGACTTGAAATCAGTCACTGCGTCTTGCGAGCGTTTGCCGAAACCCGCACCGCCCTCGTAGAGCACGCGTTCGTCGTTGCGCGCATGGATGTGTAGCACCGAGACGGGGCGTGTTGGTGTGCAAGCCACCGTGTTGTCCGTCCCCGCAACGGGTGCAATAGCAGCAAAGACATCAGGCATTTCGCAGGCAAGGCGGTAGGCCATCATGCCGCCATTGGACATGCCGGTGGCGTAGATCCGTTTGGGGTCAATGTCGAGCTGGCGGGTGAGGTTGGCGACAATCTGGCGGATAAAGCCGACATCGTCCACCTGCTTGTCGCGCGCCTGTCCGCAGCACTTGCCGGCGTTCCAAGTGGCGAGCTTGCCGCTGTCAAAGCGGCTGATGCCATTGGGGACGACAACGATGTGACCGTTTTTCTCGGACGAGGTGATTTGGCCGTAGCTGCTGTCGTCGGCCTGATAGTCCATGCTGCCACCGCCGCCGTGAAGGGCAAATAGCAGCGGCACCGGAGTGCCGGGCCGATAACTGGTAGGGACATGCAGGCGGTATAAGCGCGTCTCGCCCCCGAATTGAATGCTGTAGCGGTAGTCGCCGGGCTGGGTGATGCGGCTGCTGGTATCCGGCGTAGTGGCCGGATCTGCTGTGCGTTCCTGTGCGCGATTTTGTTCGCGTTGCTCGCGGCGCTCCTTGAGGCGCTTGAGCAGGGGGCCGTCTTCGGCGCTGGCGGGGTGCAGGCCCAGCACGGTGAGGGCCAGCAGTGCGGTGGCAAAGCGGATAGGGCTAGAGCGTTGGTGTGGCATGGCAATGTAGGCGCAGGGGAGCGTGATGAGGCGATCAGTATGCAAGCCGAGCGGTGCATTGTGGGTATGAGGTTGTAACGCGCTGTGTGCGCGAGCTGGATTGATCAGAAATTGCCGCAAACACACGAATTTGGGTGGTTTTGCGCTGATTTTTGTCTATCTGACGGCTATTGGTGTGTAACATTCGCAGTCATTGAGCTAATGCGCCATTATCGAGCGCAGCCACCCCAAGGAAGTGACATGCCCGCTGCAATACCCAAGACTGAGCCGCTGCGCCTCAGTGTGCTTAGGCGTTATGCAATTCTGGATACGTTGGCCGAACCCTCATACGACGACATTACCTTGCTGGCAGCGCAAATTTGCGGAACGCCGATTGCGCTGATTTCGCTGGTGGACAGTGATCGGCAATGGTTTAAGTCAAGCGTCGGCGTTAGCGCGAAAGAAACACCGCGAGATCATGCTTTCTGTGCACATGCGATTCTTAACCCAGATCAAACGCTGGTTGTGCCCGATGCCACGCAAGATGAGCGCTTTGCCAATAATCCGCTGGTCGTAGGTAATGACCATTTCCGTTTCTATGCCGGCGCACCCTTGGTCACGCCTTCCGGGGAGGCGATAGGCACGCTCTGCGTGATTGATCGAACAGCACGAGAACTCAGTGAAGAAGGCCTGCAGGCTTTGCAGGCATTGTCTCGGCAAGTGATTGCATTACTCGAAATGCGCCGGCTGGTGAGCGATCTGGAAACGCTGAGTACAACGGATGGTCTGACCGGCTTGCGTAACCGCCGCGCGTTTGATGAGCGGATTATTGATGAGCATCACCGCAGCATGCGCAGCAAGCACCCGTTTTCATTGCTGCTGATCGATGTCGATTTGTTCAAGGATTACAACGACAGTTTTGGGCACCAAGCGGGCGATGATGCGCTGGAGGATGTGGCACGCATCATTCAATACACGGTGCGTAATTACGATCTGGCTGCGCGCTATGGTGGCGAAGAGTTTGGTGTGATTCTGCCGGATACGGACAACCAAGGTGCCATGGGCCTTGCCGAGCGGCTGCGCCGCGCTATCGAGCGGGACGAGTGGATGTATCGCCAGATCACGGTGAGTATTGGTGTTGCGACGATTGAGCATGGTCAGTCGATCCCTGCCTTGATTGAGCAGGTGGACCGCGCTTTGTACACCGCTAAGCAGCGCGGGCGTAATCAGATTGTGAGCGCCGATGCCGACTGAGGCAGGCGGGGATTCTGCGCTAGAGATCACGGCAACCCGGCAGTGGCTGGAGCGCGCAGTGATTGGCTTGAATTTGTGTCCCTTCGCCAAGGCCGTGTATGTGAAGCAGCAGATTCGGTATGTGGTGAGCAGGGCGCAGACCCCCGATGCCTTGCTGGATGAGCTTGAGCGTGAACTTGCGCTGCTCAATACCACTGACCCGCAGGAAACCGACACGACCCTGCTGCTGGCGCCCTCCTTGTTTGATGAGTTTCTCGATTTCTTTTTCTTTCTGCCGGAAGCCGAAGCGCTGCTGAAGCGCATGGAGCTGGAAGGTACTTTCCAGATCGCCAGCTTCCATCCCAAGTTTGAGTTCGCGGGCTCGGAAAGTGATGACATTGAGAACTACACTAACCGCGCGCCATACCCCATCCTGCATTTGCTGCGCGAGTCGAGTATTGATCGCGCGGTGGCGGCATTCCCGGATGCAGCGGATATTTATGAGCGCAATATCGACACCCTACAACGCCTCGGCCATGCTGGCTGGGCGGCGTTATGGGTTGAAGACCCGCGCTGAATTTTGACTACCCCCTCAGATTAATTTTTCTGGAGCTGTAATGAGTAATCCATCAACACCGTTGACCCTTGAGCCATCGATTGAGATCGAAACCGGCCCCAACCCGACGCTGTCGGTCATCTGGATGCATGGCTTGGGTGCGGATGGCAATGACTTCCCGCCCATTATTCCCGAGCTAAAGCTGCCAGCGGCTGCGGCTGTGCGCTTTATCTTCCCGCATGCACCGAGGATTCCGGTGACCTGCAACAACGGGTATGTGATGCGCGCTTGGTTCGACATTCTGTCGATGGCAGGCGGCAAGCGTGATGTGAATCCGGATACGGTAGTGGCCTCTGTCGAGCTGATCCATGGGTTGATCAAGCAGGAAAACGCGCGTGGTATCCCAAGCAATCGCATTGTGCTGGCAGGCTTCTCGCAAGGTGGGGCAATGACTTACACCGTTGGCCTAACCTACCCGGAAACGCTGGGCGGCATGATGGTGCTGTCGGGCTACATTCCCACACCCACATGGGTTGAGCAGCACTACAGCGAAGCCAATCGACACACGCCGATTTTTGCTGCGCACGGCGAGCACGATGATGTACTGCCCATTGCGCTTGGCGAGACGGCGCGAGATCTGGCGCAAAAGCTGAATGACCGGGTCGAGTGGCATAGCTGGCCGATGCCGCATACGCTGTGTTTGGAAGAAGTGCTGGCCATGGGCGAGTGGCTGACTGCGCGACTGAATGACGCTGCCTGATACGACCCATATGCCTGCCAGCGACTATTGGCAGGCATGGTTTGATGGATCGGCGCTGCCAAACCCCGGACGCATGGGGGTCGGCATTGTGCTGCAGGCGCCTGATGGTCAGCGTCAGCAACAGTCGTTTGTGCCGCGAGATAGTGGTTGCAACAATGAGGCAGAGTTACTGGCGCTGTGCGCCGTATTGACGCTGGCCCACGATGCAGGTGCGCGCCGGGTGCAGGTGCGGGGTGACAGCGACATTGCAGTGCGCTACGTTAACCGCACAGACACGACGTCCATCGAGCGACTATGCTTGCTAATTGAACGTGCACAGACGCTGGTTGAGATGTTTGATGATGTGGATTTGAGCTGGGTGCCGCGGCATCGCAATCAGGCAGCGGATGATTTGTCGCGTGCTGCGCTGGGCTTGCCAAGCAAGCCTGCTGTCGTGGGGCAACGACGCCGCAGAAAGTGAAAATATGCAAGTGTTTGTGTTTGTTGAGGATACATAAGACAATCGAAAAGTCAGCGCCGCATACAAGGCATGGCAACCGTAGCAGGTAAGTCGTTTGTATTGGGGGTGGCGTGAAAGACAGCAGTCCCGCAACACTACGCAAGACCAATCTCATCTTTGTGGCCGCTGCTGCCGGCTTGATGTGTCTCGCCACGATTTTGGTGGTCTGGCTGCTCAAGCAGAGCTATGAGCGTTACCACGAGGCCGCAGCTGAAAACGCGCTGAATACCGCTATTAGCCTTGAGCGCTTTCTCGGTGCCCATTTTCAGGCAAGCGAACTTGCCTTGCACAGCGCGGTTACCGAGTACCGCGATCTCCATGAAAGCGGCCAATTCAACGCGCAGCAGTTTAGTACCTATCTGCAGGGCTTGCGCCAGCGTTTGCCGAATGCCTTATCCGTACGCGGTGCGGACAGTAAGGGCAACATCATCTACGGTGAAAGCGTTAATCCGAAACGCCCCTCTTACATAGGCGATCGAGAGTATTTCCAGCGCGTGCGTGACAGCATGCAACTGACTTTTAGCTTGCCTGTGACTTCACGCGTAACGGGCGAACGGCTGTTTACAACGTCGTTACCGCTGATCAATGCCGAAGGCGCTTTCTCTGGCATTGTTTACGTGAACACAGCCACACCGCGGATTGAGGAACTCTTTGCCTCGATCAAGCTTGGTGAGCGAGGCATCATTAGCCTGTTTGATGCTGAACGACGCATCGTGATCCGCTATCCGCGGTTACCCAATACTGGCGATGAGCAAGTGATGCACGTATCTTCGCCAGGCACGCTTGCGGCCTTGGATGCAGGTAAAACCGAGGCTGTCTATCGTTCGCGCAGTCCCTATGACGGCCAAATGCGATCGCTGGCGTATCGCAAGATTTCCCATTACCCAATGTATGTCATCGTGGGTTTGGCAGAGACTGATTATCTTGCCCCTTGGTGGCGAGAGTGCCAGCTGGGGCTCGCATTTCTTGCGTTGTTGGGGATTGGCAGTCTGACGTTGGGTTTTAGCGTACGCCGCTATGTGTCCGCGCGGTTTCAGGTGGTTTCACTGGAGGAGCAGCAGGCATCCCATGATCATCTGACCGCAATCATCCGGGCAATCCCTGACTTGCTATTTGAGTTGGATATCGAAGGACATTATCTCGATTGTCGAGCAACCAATGCCGAGTTGCTGGCGATGCCGCCGGAAGCGTTTATTGGCCGCAAGGTGTCGGAGATTTTGCCGAAAGAGGCGGCCCAAACCATGATGGCCGCTATCGCAGAAGCGAACGAAACGGGCTACGCCTACGGAGCGCAAATCCACATCAAGGTGCCGGCAGGCGAGCTGTGGTTTGAGCTGTCGATTGCACGTAAGCAAGACCATCGCACCGATCAATCAACCTTCATTGTGCTGTCGCGCGACATTACTGAACGCAATCACGCACAAGCCCAGATTGAGCAACTTGCGTTTTCCGACATGCTTACCGGCTTACCCAATCGGCGGCTTTTCCTAGATCGATTGCGGCAAAGCATGGCGGTTAGTGATCGCAATGCAACGTATCAAGCGCTGTTGTTTTTGGATATTGATAAGTTCAAGACCCTGAATGACACGCTGGGTCACCAGATTGGTGATTTGCTCCTGATGGAAATTGCAGATCGCTTACGCCGTGTTGTGCGTGAGTACGATACGGTAGCGCGCTTGGGTGGCGATGAGTTTGTGGTACTGCTTGAGCAGCTCGGTCCATCAGAGGCGGATGCAGCAGCGCAGGCGCAGCATGTCGCTGAAAAGGTGGCCGAGCAACTGTCCCGCGAATACGATCTGAGTGGTCACAAATACCTCGGTACGTGCAGTATCGGGATTGCTCTGTTCAGTGGACAGTCCTTGAGCAGCGATGAATTATTGCGCCGCGCTGATCTGGCCATGTATCAGGCCAAGTCGAATGGGCATAGGAGCGTCTGTTTCTTTGACCCGGAAATGCAGGCCAGTATTGCTTCAAGGCTGGAGCTGGAGCTGGATCTCAAACAGGCAATCATCCACGAAGAGTTCTCGCTCTATTACCAGCCGCAGTTCAATACTGACAGCCAACTGATCGGTGCCGAGGCTTTGATACGCTGGAAATCGCCGCGCCGCGGCTTTGTTTCTCCGGCTGAATTTATTCCCTTGGCTGAGGAAACGTCGCTGATCCTGCCGATCGGTCACTGGGTTATGCGCGAAGCCTGCCGCTGTCTGGAGTCTTGGAATAGCCATCCAGTGCTTTCGCAGGTGGCCATTTCCGTGAATGTCAGTGCCAAGCAGATTGGCTTGCCAACCTTCGTCGAAGAGGTGGAAGAGCTGCTGTCGTTTTATGACGTCGATCCCACGCGCCTCAAGCTGGAGGTGACGGAAACCATGCTGGTTGATCGGATTGATGAAATCATTTCGCGTATCAACTCGCTGCGCGCAATTGGCGTACGTTTTTCGCTGGATGATTTCGGTACCGGCTATTCATCCCTGAGTTACCTCAAGCGTCTGCCATTCAATCAGGTCAAGATCGATCAGTCATTTGCCCGTGCAGCACTGGATGATCCGAACGATGCGGCAATTTGCCGCGCCATTATTGCGCTGGGCAATGCGCTGAATCTTGAGGTGGTGGCTGAAGGTATCGAAACTGAGGCGCAATGGGATTTCTTCAAGGCAGAGGGCTGTCTATACGGACAAGGTTATCTGTTCGGCCGCCCCATGCCACAAGCCGATTTTGAGGCGCGCTTTTCAGGTGATCCCCTCGAACGCCAGGCGGCAGAGGCTTAATCACGGCTGATTCCTGCTATGGGGTCATCTTGCGTGGGTCCGTTTTATGCCTCAGTTAAGCCCAGCGTGCTGCGGTTTCTTTGCCTTAGAAGTTGGTCTTGCCGAAGGCATTGCGCAAAAAGTCTGCCAATGTTTTGACCACTAGCGAGGACTGGCGATGCTGCGGATAAACCGCATAGATGGTCAGTGGCAGCGGTGCCCATTCATTCAGGAGTGTCACTAGTTGTTTTTCGCGCAGGGCCTTGCCGACAATAAATGTTGGCAGTAGCACGATACCCAGCCCGGCGGTTGCTGCGGCACACGCCAGTTCGCCGTTATTGGCGCGTAAGCGCCCCTTGACCGGCACTTGTAGCGCTTTACCTTGCGCGTAGAAAGTCCATTCGACATTGCGACTGTGTCCGTAGAGCAGTAGGTCATGGTCTTTCAGCTCGGCGGGTGTCTGCGGTGTGCCACGCTGTTTCAGATACGCAGGGCTGGCACAGGCGACGATTTGCGCTGGCGCAATCTGCCGCGCGATAAGCGACGAGTCGCCCAGGTGGCCGATGCGGATGGCCATGTCATAGCCTTCGCCGACGATATCGACAAAACGGTCGCTGAGATCCAGCTCGATGCGTACCTCGGGGTAATGCTCCATGAAGCGCGCAATGGCCGGCCCGAGATGCAGGGTGCCGAATGACATGGGCGCGGACAGGCGCAAGGTGCCGCGTGGCGTAGCGTTGCGATTGCTGACCAGCTGCTCGGCTTCCTGCACCTCGTCGATGATCTTGTGCGCGCGTTCGTAATAGGCGGTGCCAGCGTCGGTGATGCTGAGTTTGCGTGTGGTGCGGTTGAGCAGACGCACCCCCAGCCTGTCCTCTAGCGCCATGATGCGCCGACTAATGAACTGTTTGGACAGCCCGAGCTTGTCGGCTGCTGCTGTGAAGCTTTGCGCATCAACGGTTCCGACGAATATCTGCATATCTTCGAGCTGATTCATGGCGCCTGATTGTCCTTTATAGATTGACAGTTAAACGCATTGTAGGCGCTTTATTGGATTTTGAGGCGACAGTAAAGTTCGTCCATCGGTTGCGGCAATGGAACACACACCATTGACCGACAACCTCAACCCCATATGAAAGGAATGATCATGAACGCACAAACCAACCAAAACACCACCATCGCTTCCGTTGCCACCGTTGGGCGCTTACTGCTGGCCGCAATCTTCCTGCTGTCCGGGATCAGCAAGCTGTCGGCACCCGCCGGGACCATTGGCTACACCGCTTCCGCTGGACTGCCTTTTCCAGAAGTGGCCTATGCCGGCGCGGTGTTTATCGAGGTCGTATTGGCCGCCGCACTGATCGTGGGCTTCCAAACTCGTCTGGTGGCTGCTGCGATTGCTGCGTTTAGCGTAGTGACGGCGTTTGGCTTCCACTTCAACCTGGCGGATCAGAACCAGTTCATCCACTTCTTCAAAAACATCGCTATTGCTGGGGGCTTGCTGCAAATCGTGGCTTTCGGCGGTGGCGCGCTGAGTGTGGATGCCTTCCGTGCCCGCAAGGCCGGCTGAAATCATCATCATAAACACCCTCTCCCCGCTGGGGAGCGGGAACGCAAAGGAGAACAGCATGAGCACTATTAACAAGACAGAATTGCGCCGTGCCAATGAACGGGGTGTGGCCGAACACGGCTGGCTGAGTTCCCGTCATACCTTCTCGTTCGCCCATTACGACGACCCGAAGCAACGCGGATTCTCTGACCTACTGGTGATCAACGATGATCGTGTGGCGCCCGGCCGAGGCTTTGGCATGCATCCGCACCGCGACATGGAGATCTTTTCCTACGTGCTGGAAGGCGCGCTTGAACACAAGGACACAATGGGCACGGGATCGGTGATCCGTCCGGGTGATGTGCAGATGATTAGCGCCGGCACAGGGATTGCGCACAGTGAGTACAACCACTCGCCGAGCGAGGGCGTGCATTTCCTGCAGATCTGGCTGCTGCCGGATACCAAGGGTGTGACGCCGGAGTATCAGCAGTCGCACTTTTCCGCCGCAGAGAAGCGCGGCAAGCTGCGGCCAGTGATCACGCCGATGGGCGAGCAGGGCAGTATCCGTGTGCATCAGGACGTACGCGTGTATGCAGGACTGTTTGATGGTGACGAGACGGCAACGCTGACATTGGGTGCCAATCGTTATGCCTATGTGCATGTCGCCCGAGGCAGTATCACGGTGAATGGTGAGCGTCTGAGCGAGGGCGATGGCCTCAAATTACGTGAGGTTGAGGTGTTGACGTTTGCGGACGGAACCGATGCTGAAGTGCTGGTATTTGACCTTCGCCCCTTGGAAAGCCCGGATTTTTATTGAACTCCGGCCTCGCTGAAATGGCTGTAAGCCTTGTCCTTCAAGGCTTACAGCCTATTTCTCAAAAAGGTTTGCAAAAAATGCAAATAGGGTGCATAGTCCGGTCTGCGATTTTCAAGTAGTAGTGTTGTTGTCTGGTTTGTACCTCTGCAGTCCTCGGTATTTCTCCCCTCATCACCCCGCCGTCTTGACCTTCGCCCTCACGGGGCATCAGCCCCTCTTTGTTTTTTTGAATAGGAAGTACAAGACATGGCAACAGGTACCGTTAAGTGGTTCAATGATTCCAAGGGTTTCGGTTTCATTACCCCGGAAGCCGGTGGTGACGATCTTTTCGCTCACTTCTCCGCAATCCAATCGCAAGGTTTCAAGACCCTGCAAGAAGGTCAACGCGTGTCGTTCGACATCACGACCGGCCCGAAGGGTCAGCAAGCCGCGAACATCCGCGCTGCTGACTAATACGTGGTCTGCAGGCCTAGCCTGCATTCCCGGGGTAAGACCGCCCTCGCGGTGACTCCTGCCCCACCGGAAAAGCCCGGCGCATGCCGGGCTTTTTCTTTGTGTGTTTACCTGGAGGTATCTGCATGGCGAAGGAAGAACTAATTGAAATGAATGGCGTGGTATCCGAGGTTCTCCCGGATTCGCGCTACCGAGTGACACTGGACAACGGCCACATGCTGGTTGCCTACACCTCGGGCAAAATGCGCAAGCATCACATCCGTATTATTGCCGGCGACAAGGTTTCGCTGGAGCTCTCGCCCTATGACATCAGCAAGGGCCGCATCATGTTCCGCCATATTGAAGGTCGCAGCGGTCCAGCACCGCGCCGTCGCCACTGATTCTTTTGGTGTGTTGTAGCGGATTACTTTTTCGATTCCACGGATAAGTTTTCCCGCAAAAAGTATTTGCCAAACTACCTAATCGCATGCATAGTCACACTTGAGATTTTCAAGTTGTGCTGCTTTTTGCTTGGCAAGTATCTGTGGTTCCTCGGTACATCCCCCCTGCATTGCCGTCTTGAGTCTCTCTCTGAGGGTCTCCCTCGTTGTTTTTATTTTTTTAGGATAGACAAGACATGGCAACAGGTATCGTAAAGTGGTTCAACGACGCTAAGGGCTTCGGTTTCATCACCCCCGATGGTGGTGGCGACGATCTCTTCGCTCACTTCTCCGCAATCCAGTCCAATGGATTCAAGAGCCTGAAGGAAGGCCAACGCGTGACTTTCGACACCGTTACCGGCCCGAAGGGTCAGCAAGCTTCGAACATTCGCGCTGCCGAATAATCGAAGCATGGCTTAACGCCATGCTGAAAAAAAGCCCGACTCTGGTCGGGCTTTTTATTTTTGCAGCGCTGTTTTTAGTGTGCGCTGCCGCAGACACTGCAGCCAGGATCGCGCGGCACGCGTACCTCACGCCAGCGCATGGCCATGCCGTCAAGCAGCAATAAGCGCCCTGCCAGTGATGTGCCGCAACCGATGATCAACTTCATGGCTTCGGCTGCCTGCATGGTGCCGATGATGCCGGTTAGCGGCGCGAACACACCCATCACCGCGCAGCGCACCTCTTCGACATCCTCGCCCTCTGGAAATAGGCAGTGGTAGCAGGGCGCATCTTCACGGCGCGGATCGAATACGGAAATCTGTCCATCAAAACGGATGGCGGCACCAGATACGAGTGGCTTACTGAACTTCACGCAGGCCCGATTGACGGCATGTCGGGTGGCGAAGTTGTCGCAGCAGTCGAGCACGACATCTGCCTTGGCAACCTCTTCTTCCAGGCGCGCCTGGTCGAGCCGTTCTTCAAGCGGAATGACGATACATTCCGGGTTCATGCTGGCTAACGCCTGTTGGCCGGAGCTTACTTTCGGCAGCCCGACGGTTTCAGCACGATGGAGGATCTGGCGCTGCAGATTGGTCATGTCCACCGTGTCGCCATCCGCCAACACGATGGTGCCTACACCCGCGGCGGCAAGATAGAGGGCTGCCGGCGATCCCAGCCCGCCGGCGCCAATGATCAAGGCGCGTGCGGCAAGGAGCTTTTCTTGGCCGTCTACATCGATTTCTGGCAACAGAATGTGCCGGCTGTAGCGTATGAGCTGATCGTCGTTCATTGTGATGATTCCAATGCGGTGCGGCTTGAAGCAAAACGGGCACGCCCATACGGACGTGCCCGTCGATCGCTTCAGGTCCGTTTAACGCTTCATGACTTGCCAGGCCTTAAGCAGCGTGACTGCCTGATTCAACTGGTAGTCATTCTTTGCGCCGAATTCGAAGACGGGTGGTGCTTCCTCTTCTTCAACCTTCTTGCTGCTGCTTGCCGGCTTGCTGTCTGCAGGCTTGGCCTTCTTGTCCTGCACGGCAGTCTTGGCAGCATCTTTATCCTTGTCGCCATTCTCAAGATGGTGCTCAAGGTCAGCTTCACGTAGGCGGATACGCGAGCTTGCGGTGCCATTCGCACTTTCCTCAACCACGACGTCTGGCGTAATGCCCTTGGCCTGGATCGAGCGACCACTCGGCGTGAAGTAGCGTGCCGTGGTCAGCTTGATGGCTGAGGTTTGCGAGATCGGGAGGATGGTTTGTACCGAGCCCTTACCGAAAGTCTGCGTGCCAACAATCAACGCCCGCTTGTGATCTTGCAGCGCACCCGCAACGATTTCGGAAGCCGAGGCCGAACCACCATTGACGATCACGACCAGCGGCACATTCTTGGCGCCAGTCGGCAAGGTCTTGAGTGGGTCATCCTTGCTGCCGCGCAGATAGTCTTCCGGGGTAGCAACATAGCGGCGCTTGGCATCCGGGGTACGGCCATCGGTGGAGACGACAAGTGTCTTTTCGGGCAGGAACGCGGCGGAAACGCCGATGGCGCCATTGAGCAGGCCGCCTGGATCATTACGCAGATCGAGTACCAGACCCTTCAGGCTTTCGCCCTTGGCGTCCTTGTCGTATTGCTTGTAGAGGCGCTCCAGATGGCGGGCCAGATCAGAGACGGTTTCTTCCTGGAACTGGGTGATCCGCACATAGCCCATACCGTCATCAAGCAGCTTGGACTTGACGCTCTGGACCTTGATCTTCTCGCGCGTTAACGTCACAACGATGGGCTTGTTTTCGCCTTTACGTGCAATTGTCAGCGTGATCTGGGTTTTTGGTTTGCCGCGCATCTTCTTGACGGCCTCGTTCAGGGTCAGGCCCTTCACCGGCGTATCGTCAAGCTTGATGATCAGGTCGCCCGGCTTAATGCCGGCGCGGAAGGCAGGTGTGTCCTCAATCGGCGAGACGACTTTAACGAAGCCGTCTTCCATGCCGACTTCGATACCGAGGCCGCCGAACTCGCCTTGCGTGCTGATTTGGAGATCCTTGAAGGCTTCGGCATCCAGATAGGCCGAGTGCGGATCAAGGTTCGACAGCATGCCGCTGATGGCGTGAGTGATCAGCTTCTTGTCATCGATAGGCTCGACATAGCCCGCCTTGATTGCGCCGAATACGTCGGCCAGCGCGCGCAGCTCTTCAACTGGCAGCGTGTTGGTTTCTTTCTGGGCGTTGGCGGAAAAATTGAGGCTGAGCAACACGCCGGTCACCAGACCGAACATGACCAGACCAAACTTCTGCAGCTTGCTGCGCATTGAATACTCCGAATCGGGGAGATGGGCGAGGAATGAGTATGACGAAAAAGCGTGCCGAATATATTGCAGCATGTTTCAGCGCACGGTTTTATCGCAGATTCACCCACTTCAGTGGATCCAAGGCTTGCCCTTGATGCCTGAGCTCAAAGTATAAACCTGATTCAGGATTGCCACCGCTGTTGCCCACGCTGGCGACTGTCTCGCCTGATTTGACGGTGTCACCAGTCTGGCGAAATAGCGACTCGTTATTCCCATACACCGTCAGGAAGCCGTCACCGTGGTCGATGATGAGTAGATTGCCAAAGCCGCGCAGCCAGTCTGCAAACACTACCTGACCGGTCGCAACGCTTTTGACATCCGTCCCCTCGTTTGCTCGGACAAATAATCCCTTCCAGTTGGTGCCTTCGGCCCGTGGGGTGCCAAAGCGATTCGCAATGTCACCCCTCACAGGTAGGCGCAACTTGCCGCGCAGTGCGGCAAAAGCACCACTCAGGCTGCTATCAGGTTCGCGTTCGTTGCGGATGGACGGCGTGTTGCTCGTCGTGTTGCGGCTGGCGGTTGTGGTTGAGCGTGGCCGCTGCGGCTTGGCAACTAGCTTGGTGAGGCCATCGATCAGCTTGGTCAGGCGTTTTTCATTCAACTGCAGGGTTTCGATCTGCTTGCGTTGCCCTTTAATCTTATCGGCAATGCCCGCGAGCATGGTCTGACGCTGTTTCTGCTGTGCCAGTAAGCTTTGACGCTGTTCCTGCTGCTTCTTTTCGTTCTCGGCGAGCTTATCAGTGCGATCGCGCACAGCCTCAGCGAGCCGCTGCTTTTCGGCCAACACCTCGCGCAAGTCATCGACCATGGCGGTCTTGGCCTGCGATAGCAGTGTCAGGTAGTGATAGTCGCGGGCGATCTGGTTTGGATCTTCGCCTGAGAGCAGCAGCCTTGTGGCATCGGTATCGCCGCGCAGATACTGGCGATAGAGCAGACTGCCGATTTGGCGCTGCTGAGTACCGATTTGCTTTTCCAAGCGTTCAGCTTGCGCCTCTAAATTGTTCAGATCCTGACGCAGGGCAGTGCGCTGCTCGGACAATTCACGTAGGCGACGATTACTGGCCGAGATGGATTGTTCAGTCTCGCGTAGCTGATCGGCAGCTTCTGAGCGATGGGTTTCGCTCTTGGCCAAGTCTTTGCGCAGGCTATCGATGCGGCCTTGCAATTCGCGCAGCTCACCCCGCTTTTCAGTGCGGGTGTCTTGCGCAATGGCCGCCGGCAGGGTGGTGCCGGCGATGAGGGAGAGCAGGATTAGGCGTGGCAGCACGACCACTGCCCGGGCTATTTGGCCTTGCCTTGGTTGGCGACTTCAGCAATGGCCGCTTGAATGGCCGCTTCGTCGCCAAGGTAATAGTGTTTTATGGGCGTCATATCATCATTGAGCTCATAGACCAGCGGCTGACCGGTCGGGATGTTCAGTTCCAGAATGTCCTGATCAGAGATATTGTCTAGATACTTGACCAGTGCGCGCAGGCTGTTGCCGTGGGCGACGATCAATACTCGCTTGCCGCTCTTGACTGCAGGTGCAATTACTTCGTGCCAGTAGGGCAGGAAACGCGAGACCGTGTCTTTTAGACATTCGCCGCGTGGATAGTCGCTCGGATTAATGCCGGAATAGCGAGGGTCTTTCACCAGTTGCAGGGCTTCACCCATGGACAGTGGTGGCGGAGGTACATCGTAGCTACGACGCCAGATGCGGACTTGTTCTTCACCAAACTTGGCAGCAGTCTCGGCCTTGTTGAGGCCCTGTAGCGAGCCGTAGTGGCGTTCATTCAGGCGCCAAGAATGCTCGGTGTGAATCCACAGTAGGTCCATCTCATCCAGCGCGGTGTACATGGTGCGCAGGGCGCGGCGCAGCAGTGATGAGTAGGCAATATCAAAGGTAAACCCGGCATCGCGCAGCAGGCGGCCAGCATTGCGGGCCTCTTCAACCCCTTGTTCGGTCAGATTGACGTCGCACCAGCCGGCGAAACGGTTTTCGGCATTCCATGTGGATTGGCCGTGGCGCAGGAGGACGATTTTCTTCATGATGGCAGGGAAAATTAGGGCTGTCAGCGTGCGATCTGGATCAATGTTTGCCTAAGCGTATGCTTAAGTTTGCCTTAAGTTGGCTTCAGGTCGCTTGCTCAAGGTTCCTATTTTATAATACCCGGGCCTTTCAGGTACTGTCGTCTTGTGATGGCTGTGCATCGTTTTACTCCCAACCGGACTTTTATATGGATTTCCTGCTGCAAAACCTCTTCTGGGTCATTCTCGGATCAGTCAGTGCCGTGCTGCTTGTATGGAATGGCATGCGCGGTGATGGTGTTGGTATCAGCCCGCAAGATGCCGTTCTGCTGATCAATCGCGAACATGGTGTGGTGGTCGATCTGCGCCCGGCCAGCGACTTTGCCGCATCCCATCTAGTGGGCGCCCGCAACATCCCGCTCGATCAGCTCGAATCGCGTGTGTCGGAGCTTGAAAAGTCGAAGAATCGCCCCATCGTAATTTACGGGACTGGTAGCAGCGCAGATCGCGCTGTGACCCTGCTCCAAAAACAGGGCTTTGCCAAGGCTGCCGCACTTGCCGGTGGGTTGGATGCCTGGACTGACGCCGGCATGCCGGTCGAAAGTTAACCTGCGCTGAGGGCTTTCAAGTGGCAAAGATTTTGATGTATGCAACCGGTGTATGCCCCTACTGCGTTCGTGCAGAGCAGCTGCTTCGCCGCAAGGGTGTGACCGATATCGAAAAGGTGCGGGTCGACCTTGACCCCGCTCGCCGCGACGAAATGCTCGAACGTACAGAAGGTGCGCGCACTGTCCCGCAGATCTTCATTGGCGACACCTATGTCGGTGGCTGCGACGAATTGCATGCGCTGGATCGTGCTGGTGGATTAGATCCGCTACTCGCCTAACCTTGCACCGCTTATCACCAGCCTGTAATCTTTGTGAGATAGGCTGATTACCCCAATTTTTATTCCGGAATTTCCTGACATGAGCACCGCTCCTTTATTTAATATCGAAAAAACCTACGTTCGTGATCTCTCCCTTGAGGTCCCGAATGCGCCCCACGTTTTCATGGAAAGTGAAGCACCGGAAGTCGCTATCCAACTGCAGACGCAAGCCCATGTGATTGGCGAAAACGTCTATGAAAGCGTGCTCGGCGTGACCGTTACTGCCACGATTGGCGAGAAGAATGTCTTTCTGGTCGAAGTGAAGCAGGCCGGCATTTTCCGCATCGAGAACATTCCGCAAGAAGACCTTGATCCGATTCTGGCGATTGCTTGCCCGAACATCCTGTTCCCCTTCGTGCGCGAAGTGGTTGCCAGTGCCGTTGGCCGCGCTGGTTTCCCGCCCGTCTTGTTGGCCCCAGTGAATTTTGAAGCCATCTACCAGCAGCGTTTGGCTGAAGCCCAAACTCAAACGGCTGAGCAGCCGGCCACGGTTCAGTAAGCTATGTCATCACTGCGCGCCGGTCTTCGTCTGCTGCCCCTGCTGCTGGCGGGGCTGGCTGCGTCAGCACATGCCCTAGATTTTCGTTCGCTCACGGCCGCGACCGTGATGTACGACTCGCCCTCCACCAAGGGTAAGCAGCTTTTCATCATCAACGCCGGTACGCCGGTTGAGGCTGTTGTGGCGATGGACGGCTGGACCAAGGTGCGTGATATGCAAGGCACCCTCGCATGGGTCGAGAAAAAGAGCCTCGCTGAAAAGCGGACTTTGCAAGTCCGTGTTGATCGCGCGCAGATTCGGGCCGAGCCCAATGACAAGGCTGCACTCGTATTCGAGGCTGACCGCGATGTCGTACTAGACCTGATCGAGTCGCCTGCGGCTGGGTGGGTCAAGGTGCGTCACCGGGACGGGCAGAGCGGCTTCGTCAAAGTCGCCCAGGTCTGGGGCCTGTAATGCAGATTGCTGTTCTTGGGGCCGGTGCCTGGGGCACTGCGCTGGCACTGGCCTTCGCCGCCAAGCACGGCGTCCGCTTGTGGAGTCATGCCGCCAGTGAGCTCACCGCTTTAAGCGCCGATCGCGAGAACAAACAATTTCTGCCCGGCTTTCCCTTTCCTCCCTCACTTGTTGTTGAAGGCGACCTTGGCCGCGCAACAGAGCGCGCCGACCTTGCCCTGATCGCTACGCCACTGGCCGGCTTGCGCAGCACTGCCACTGCACTGGCTGCGGTGGCGCCGGGTCTCCCCTTCCTGTGGGTGTGCAAGGGGCTGGAGGCGGGTAGCGGTCTATTGCCGCACCAGGTGGTCGCCGAAGTAAATACAGCGATCTGCGGCGTGCTCACCGGCCCTAGTTTCGCCGCTGAAGCCGCCCAAGGCTTGCCTACCGCGATGACACTTGCGTCGCGTGACGTTGATTTCGCTGCGCGCATGGCACAAGCGCTGCATGGTAACCACCTGCGTATCTACGCCAATGACGATGTGGTGGGTGCAGAGGTCGGTGGCGCAGTAAAGAATGTCCTCGCGATTGCTACCGGAATTTGCGACGGCTTGGGGCTCGGGGCGAATGCGCGCGCCGCACTGATCACCCGAGGCTTGGCCGAGATCACGCGTTTTGGTGAGGCCATGGGCGCTAAGCGCGATACGCTGATGGGCCTGACCGGTGTCGGCGATCTCATCCTCACCTGTACTGGCGACCTCTCGCGCAACCGTCGTGTTGGTTTGGGCCTCGCTTCAGGGCAAACCCTGGATCAGGTCATCACTTCTCTTGGCCACGTTGCCGAAGGGGTTCCAGCTGCCCGCGAAGTTGCCAAACGCGCGGCAGCGCTTGGCATTGATATGCCGATCACGAATGCCGTGTGTGCCGTGCTGGATGGCAAGCTCAAGCCTGCCGAGGCCGTTGCGCGATTAATGAATCGCGATCCTAAGGCTGAGTAAACGCCTTATAAACGTCTTAACGCCCGCCGCTGAAATCCAGCTGGCGCCAAGCTTCGTAGACCACGAGCGCAACCGTGTTTGAGAGATTCAGGCTGCGGTTACCTGGCACTAGGGGGACGCGAATACGTTGCTCTGTAGGCAGCGCGTTCAACATAGCTTGCGGCAAGCCGCGCGTTTCTGGACCAAACACAAAAGCGTCACCGGCCTGATAGGTGACTTTGTCATGGCGCGTGCTGCCGCGTGTGGACAGCGCAAACAGGCGCGCATTGCCCAAGGCGGCAAGGCAATCTTCCCAACTTTCGTGAATGCGCGTATCTGCGATTTCGCTGTAATCCATGCCGGCGCGGCGCAGTTGCGCATCGCTAAGGTCGAAGCCCAAGGGCTTGACCAGATGCAGGGTGCATCCGGTATTGGCGGCAAGGCGAATGGAGTTGCCGGTGTTGGGAGGGATCTCGGGCTGGAAGAGGATGATGTGGAACATGGGGTGCATTCTACCGTTGCTTGCTCGGTTCGCAGTGCTGACCCAGCGGCACCTCTTAAGCAGCAAGTGCGCGTACCCACGCTTAGCTACGTGCCCCCATAGGGATTAGTCCTTCAGTGCCCGCGCCACCACCCGATTCTCGACGTGCACGGCACCATGCCGTTTCAAGGTGCGTGCCAGTTCGTTCAATGTCGCGCCGGTGGTCATTACGTCATCAACGACGATGATGCGGCGGCCGCTGAGGTCAGCGTGGCAGGCAAAGGCGTTGCGAATGTTCTTGTGCCGCTCTTTCCATGGCAAGCTGGCTTGGGCCGGTGCGTCGTTTGGACGGGTGCAGGCATCCAACAAAAGCGGAATGCCGAGTTTTTTGGCTAATGGCCGCGCCAATTCTAGCGCCGGGTTGAAGCCGCGTTCGCGCAGGTGGCCGGGTGTTGAGGGCACGGCGATGACCGCATCTGCCGGCAAGCCTGTATGCAGTGTGTCCTCAAAGAGCGCCCCAATGATCAGGCGTTGGCTGTACTTGTAGTTTTGGAGGAGCTGGGCCAGCGGGAAGGCATAGCGGTAACTCGCCTGGGTGGCGTCGAAATGCGGCGGATCTTTCAGGCAGCTGCCGCATATTTGCCCGTTCGGGGTGGGCAGGGCGCAGCTGGGGCAGTGCTGGGTATCCAGTCGTGGCAGCGTTGCCCGGCAGGGCAGGCAAAGGGCGGAGGCGTGACTGTGGCCGCCGCAGAGCAGGCAGCTTTGCGGCAATAGCGCATTTATCAGGTCACGGCCGTGCTGACGCCAATTTGACAAGCCTCTCCCCTTCCACCACCATTCGGTTTTTAGATTGTACCGGCCTCACCATGAATGCACCTTTAGACCCGTCCGTCAGCCACGCCGCCGGCGCTTCCGCTGCCTCCCCTTTGCCTTCGGCACAATGGACCCGTCAAGCTGTTGAAGATCTGTTTGCCCTGCCTTTCGCGGACCTGATGTTCCGTGCTCAGCAAGTTCACCGCGAGCATTTCTCTGCCAATCAGGTGCAGCGTTCCACGCTGCTCTCGATCAAGACCGGTGGTTGCTCGGAAGACTGCGGTTATTGCTCACAAGCTGCGCGCAACGACACAGGCTTGGAAAAGGAGGCCCTGCTCGAAATCGAAGAAGTGGTGAAGGCCGCCAAGGAAGCCAAGGACAAGGGCGCTAGCCGTTTCTGCATGGGCGCTGCTTGGCGCGGCCCCAAGGATCGTGATCTGGACAAGGTCACCCAGATGGTCAAGGAAGTGAAGGCACTGGGTCTCGAAACCTGTGTCACGCTCGGCATGCTGCGCGAAGGTCAGGCCGAACGCCTGAAAGACGCCGGCCTCGACTACTACAACCACAATCTGGATACGGCGCCTGAGTTCTACGGCCAGATCATCAGCACCCACTCGCAAGCGGATCGTTTTGATACGCTGGACAAGGTGCGTGAAGCTGGCATCAAGGTGTGCTGCGGCGGTATCGTTGGCATGGGCGAGTCGCAGAAAGGCCGCGCTTCGCTGATCGCCGAGCTGGCCAATATGTGCCCGCCGCCCGAGTCGGTGCCGATCAACAATCTGGTGCCGATTCCAGGCACGCCGCTGGAAAATGCAGCACCGATCGACCCCTTCGATTTCGTGCGCACCATTGCGGTCGCGCGCATCACCATGCCGACCAGCTATGTGCGCCTTTCCGCCGGTCGCGAAGTGATGAGCGACGAGCTGCAGGCCATGTGTTTCCTCGCAGGTGCGAATTCGATCTTCTACGGCGATAAGCTGCTGACGACTGGCAACAACGAAGAGGATCGTGACGCCGTGTTGTTTGAGCGTCTGGGCATTGTCGCTGTCTGATCTGCAGTTCCAGTTTTCACGCGCGGCTGCGACGTATGACGAAGCCGCGGTGCTGGCACGCGAGGTGGAGCTGCGCCTTGCCGAGCGACTCGATTACGTCAAACTGAATCCGCTGCGGGTGGCCGATATCGGCTGCGCTACCGGTGGCGGCGCACGCGAGCTGCAACGCCGTTATCCAGAGGCACAGGTGCTCGCCATCGACTATGCGCATGCCATGCTGCGCACGGTGCAGGCGAGCCAGAAAAGCCGCTCTTGGTTGGATAAGCTGGTCAAGCGCAACAACGTGCCCCATCCCTTGCAAGCCGATGCCGTGTCACTGCCGTTGCCGCAGACTTCGCTTGAGCTGATCTGGTCGAATCTGGTTTTCCAATGGCTGGATGATCCCGGCCCGGTGTGGCGCGAGTTTGCGCGTGTGCTGCAAACCGGCGGGTTGCTCAGCTTCTCCATGCTTGGCCCTGATACGCTGCGTGAGTTGCGCGAGGTGGGTGCTGCTATCGGCATCAATGTGCCAGTACGCCGTTTTTACGACATGCACGACATTGGCGATCAGCTGGTGGGTGCTGGCTTTGCCGATCCGGTCATGGATGTCGAATACATCACTTTCACCTACCGCAGTGCCCGAACATTTTTGCGTGACCAGCGCCACCTTGGCGTACGTGATGCATTGCTGGGTGCCTTGAGCTTTGCGGACTGGCGCCGTCTGATCCGAGCCTGGGAAGGTCGTCGTACGCCGGCAGGCTTGCCGCTGAGTTTTGAAATTGTCTACGGCCATGCCTGGCGTGCCGAGCCCCAAAAAGCGGCCGATGGTCGCAGCATTGTGCAATTTCACAAACAGCGCCCTTGAGCGTGATGGGTGAGACGGCGTTAGTAACGCTGCCGCAGCTTTTGCCACCCGTCGCGCACACGCACCATCAGCAAGGCCGCGAGTAATCCGGCGTAGATGCCGGGTAGCATCACATCCAGTTTGATCAGCCACCAGTAGTGCAGCACTGCGCAAATCGTCAGCGGATAAATCAGCTGATGTAGCTGTTGCCAGCGTTTGCCACCAAGGCGCCGAATCGCCAAATTGTTCGACGTCAGCGCCAGCGGCACCAGGAGCAAGAAGGTCAGCATGCCAACGGTGATAAAAGGCCGCTTGATGATGTCCTTGAGAATTTCGCCCCAATCGAAGAACTGATCCAACCACAGATAGCTGCTCAGGTGCAGTAGCGCATAGAAGAAGGCATACAGCCCGAGCATGCGGCGCAAGCGCACCAGCCAATGCCAGCCAGTCGCTTTGCGTAGCGGTGTAATGGTGAGCGCGATGAGCAAAAAGTTGAGCGCCCAAGTACCGAGGTCGCGTGTGATGAGCTCGATAGGGTTGGCACCTAAACTGTCCTCATACACACCCACTGCCAGCCGCACCATTGGCAACAGGCAGAGCAAAAATAGGCTGGTCTTGATGAGGGCCAGTTGGCGTGGGCTGGGTTGGGGCATCAGATACGACAGGTGAGATTGGCGTCAGAAATTGATCTTGAGATTCATGCCCGTATAGAGCTGCGCCACCTGATCACCGTAGCCGTTAAACATCAGCGTTTTACGTTTGGTGAATTCTCCAATACGTCGTTCGCGCGCCTGGCTCCAGCGTGGATGATCGACTTCCGGATTTACGTTGGAATAGAAGCCATACTCAAACGGCCCCGCCTTCATCCACGAGGTGCGCGGTTCTTTGTCGGTGAAGCGGATTTTGACAATTGACTTGCCGTTCTTGAAGCCATACTTCCATGGCACTACCAGTCGTAGCGGTGCACCGTTCTGATTGAGTAGCGCTTCACCGTACAGACCAACAGCCATGATGGTGAGCGGGTGCATGGCCTCATCGAGACGCAGCCCTTCGGTATACGGCCAGTCCAGCACACGCCGACGCACGCCGGGCATGTTCTCCGGCTGCACAGCGGTGATGAACTCGACATATTTTGCGCCACCCAATGGCTCAACTTGCTTGAGCAGGCTCGATAGGGGCAGTCCTACCCAAGGAATCACCATGCTCCAGCCTTCCACACAACGCATGCGGTAAATACGCTCCTCCAGCGGTGCAACCTTGAGGATGTCGTCGATACCGAGCGTTTTCGGTTGCTTGACCAGACCTTCGATGCTCACAGTCCAGGGGCGTGTTTGTAGCGCATCGGCATAGCGGGCCGGGTCGGCCTTGTTGGTACCGAACTCATAGTAGTTGTTGTAACGGGTGACGTCCTGATGATCGGTTAGCGACTCATCGGTGGTCGAGTAGGGGCTTTTCTTGGCGGTCGAGAACGGCACCGTTGGCTTGGGCGCCGCAAACGCGGCGGTGCCCGGCAGAATCAAGGAGGCGCCAAGGCCGATGCCGGTCTTGATGAAGTCGCGACGGCGTGAATACAGTGCCGGGGAGGTGATTTCGGAAGGCAGAATATCGTCCGGGCTTTTGATTAACATGGCGTGCTCCTGTGTGTGGCAAGTTTGAGCGAGACGGCAATGATTCGTTTCTTCGCTACAGCTATAGACGGATTGGCGGCCGGAAAATTACAGGAAACCGGCAACAAATTAAAAGCACTGGCATTTAATTTCACGAAAGGCCTCGGTAGACTGCTGCCATGCACAACGTATTTGACCACGCAGCCGCAGCCTTGGCATGCCTTGATGTCGAGCAAAAGCTAAGCCTGACAGCCGCCTTGCAGCGAGATTGGACAGACGGCACCCTCGATGCGACTCCGCGCACGCTCGACCCCGTTTGCGGCCGCCCTGAGCGGCCCTTGTTGGTACCGCCCGCACAGCTAGCTGCCCGTGGCGCACATACGCTCGAAGGTCATGCGGCGCTGATTCATGCGATTGCGCATATTGAATTTAATGCCATCAATCTTGCGCTCGATCACATTGTGCGCTTCCCAACCTTTCCCGCGGCCTATATCGCCGATTGGATTCGTGTCGCGGCGGAGGAGGCGTATCACTTTGGCCTAGTGCGCGACCACCTGCAGACCTTGGGCTATGCCTATGGTGACTTCCCTGCTCATGATGGCTTGTGGCAGATGACGGTGCGTACAGCGCATGATCCCTTGGCGCGCATGGCCTTGGTACCTAGACTATTGGAAGCGCGCGGACTGGATGCCACGCCGCCCATTCAGCGAAAGTTGCAGGGCATCGGCGACACCGCAGGTGTGGCCATCCTCGACATCATCCTGCGTGATGAAGTCGGCCATGTCGCGGTCGGTGATCACTGGTTCCGTGTGCTATGCGCGGAACGTGGTGTCGAGGCAGAAGTAACGTACAGAGCCTTGCTTGCAGAGTACGCCGCACCTTGGCCGCAGCCGCCACTGAATGAAAAAGCCCGCCGGGCGGCGGGCTTTTCGGATGCGGAAATGCTTGCGTTGAGTTCATCTCGGCAGCGTTCAGCAAATCCGCCAAAGGCTGATTAGTGAAGCACTGGGTGCGCGTTACAACGCCCCGTAAGAATGAAGGCCGCTGAGGAACATGTTCACGCCGAGGAAAGCGAAGGTGGTGACGAGTAGACCTACTACCGCCCACCAAGCCAACACTGCGCCTCGGAGGCCCTTGGTTAGGCGCAGGTGCAGCCAGGCTGCGTAGTTGAGCCACACGATCAGCGCCCAGGTTTCTTTGGGATCCCACTGCCAGTAGGTGCCCCAAGCTTCGGCCGCCCAGAGTGCGCCGAGGATGGTGGCGATGGTGAAGAAGGCAAAGCCGATGGCGATAGCCTTGTACATCACGTCTTCCATCATCACCAGCGACGGCAGGCGAGTAGCCAGGATGCCGCGCTCGGCCAGCAGCCACGCCACGCCGATCATGGCGGCGAGTGCAAACGCGCCATAGCCAATGAAGTTGGCGGGCACATGGATTTTCATCCAGTAACTTTGCAGCGCCGGTACCAGTGGCTGGATCTCGTGCGCGCCGCGCGAGAAGGTGTACCAGAGGGTGAAGGCCACGGCTGCGGAGATCACGATCAGCACGAAGGCGCCGAGGCGACGCGTGGCGTAGTGGCGTTCGTAATGCAAATAGAGCAGCGCAGTGATCAAGGAGAACAGCACAAAGACTTCGTAGAGATTACTAATAGGGATATGGCCGATATCCGGGCCAATCAGATAGCTTTCGTACCAGCGCACCAGCAAGCCGGTGGTGCCCATCACGGTAGCAGCCCAGGTCAGCACGGTGCCCGTCTTCTCGGCGAAGTCACTGCGCGCAAGTAGCCCCAGCCAATAGGTAGCTGTGGCAAAGAAGAAAAGAAAACACATCCAGCCGATGGCCGTTTGGCTGGACAGGAAATACTTGAGCAAAAACGCCTGTTCGGCGCGGGCGAGATCAGCGTGATACAACTCGATCCCGCCAAGGGAGAGCAGGGCTACGCCTGCCAGCAGATTGCGCAGGCCTGCCCATGCCCAAGCGAGCGCAATGAAGGTGGGAATAGCCGCGAGCAGGATGGCTTGCTCATAGTCGTCCATGTACTGGCCGTATTGGGCAAGGGCAAACAGGCCGCCCGCGGAGAGCAACAATGCCGCGAGCCAGTCGAGTGCGCTGCGGCCCTTGAGGTAGGGCTTGGGGGCGTGGTTAGCTTGTGCGAGGTCCATGGTTCAGCAGGGTAGTGATGGTTTCCTGATGGCGAGCGAATTCGCCATCGGTATCCAGTGTCTTACGATTGCTTGAAAGTGCTAGCAGGACTTCTCCTGAGTCCTTGAGCAGCACGAACAGGCGTCGTTCGCGTACATACAGCATGAAGAATACGCCGGCCACCAGCAAGGCACAGCCGAGATACACCCCGTTCTTGCCGGGCGATCGGGTGGCTTGAATGACACTGGCTTTGATCTCCTCGAACTGATCAAGTTCCAAATAGACCGGTGATCCGTAGTGAAAGCTGTCGCTGATGCTGTTGACCGTATCGCGCACAAAGTCTGCTCGGGTAGTGGTCATTTCCAGAGGCTTCAGTTTCTGCCGTTCGCGCAGCAGCTGCCAGGCTTCCCATGTGCTGCCTTGGAGGACGCGGACAAATACATCGGCGGCTTTTTCGCGTTCGGCTTCCGGCACCGTGTCATTGATGAATTTGCCGAGGCTTTCAAAACCGCGTTCTGCATACAAATGTAAGGTGCGTTCAGCTGTGTCGGCGAGGCGCGCACGCATGGTGTCGGAAACCCCTTCCCCACTCATCGCCGTTGCGGCAAAGCGCCGGGCAATCAGGGCATGTTCCTTGGGCGTGGTGAGGATTGCCCGCAAGGCGAACCAAGTGTCGAGCTTGTCGTTCTCATCAGCCGGCAAGCGTAAGTAGCGGAAGCCATCGGCCTGCGTTTCGCGCATGCCCGTCATGAAGAAGCTGCGCCCTTCTTGGGTGACAGGCACCATGTAATTGTTGTATTCACGGGCCTGCCCGGCGGCGTCACGCAGCTTGTAGCTGAAGCTCGGGCCAACGTTTTTTAGATCCTTGCTGTCAGGTGATTTGGCACCGCTGCCAAGGTGCCGGTTGAGCATTGCCAGCGTGTTTTTCTCGCTATCCGTCGGGGTCGGCTGCGACATGTTCTCGACATTGAAGGGGCGGAAGCCTGTGACTTCAACGCGCAATGGTTCCTCGCCCTGCTTGAGCTGCAGGCTGCCGCCGACTTCGGTCTCAGCATCGAACACTTTGGTCGAGCCGGGCAACAGGCTGTGCGCCTTGAGTTTGAGCTTGCTGCCGCCATCCTCGAAGCTTGCCTGATATAGCGACACGCCCATGTATTCGAACGGCTTGTTAACCTCGATGGTGCGTTCGATTTCGGCACCGGTTTTCGGGTTGGTGATTACTATGTCGCTGGCAAAACGCTTGGGCATGCCGGTCGAGTAGTGCTCGATATGAAATTGCTTGAGCGTGATCAGGAAGGGCAGTTCCTGTAGTAGCGCCCCATCCTTCACATTGAGCACAGCGATGTTGCCGCGCTTACCCTCGGGCAGGAAGACATTACCGCGATAGCTCCAGTGATCGGGCCCCAGACGGCTTTCCGGGCCGATTTGAGCAAATGGTTTGTCGAGGCTGGTGACTTGCTTGTTGCCAAGCAGCATTTCTACCTTTAACGGTAGATCACCATCCAGCAAGCCACCAATACAGATCATCACGATGGCACCGTGCGCCAGCATGTAGCCCATGCGGTTCCAGCTGCCCGCCTTGGCGGCAATCAACAACCCATCAGCTTGTGCCTTGCTCTTGCTCTTGTAACCTTGCGCGGCGAGATAAGTGGTGACTACCCGTTCGGCCTCAGTGTGCGTCAAGGCTGTCTGCGTGGTGTGCTGGTGTGCAAATTGACGCAGTGAGGCTTCGCGCGCGCCAGTACGGAAGCTCTTCATTTCGCGCACCATCCCCGGCGACTGACGGATGATGCACAGGCTGGTCGAAACAACCAAGAAGGCCAGGATCGCAAGGAACCAGCTGGCGTGATAAACCGAATAAAGCCCAATGGCCTCAAACACCGGGAACCAGAACTGGCCGAACTGGTTGAGGTAATTGTTATACGGCTCGTTTTGCTTGAGCACCGTCCCGATGATCGATGCAATCGCCAGCACGGTCAGTAGGCTGACCGCAAAGCGCATCGAACTCAGCATTTCATACAGCTGGCGAGAATAAGTTCGGTTCATGTGAGCGTGTTTTGTGGAGCAAAACAAAAAGGGTGGCGCACGGCCACCCTCTTAGTCTAAAGGTACAGTGGAATGAACCTTTGATTTAACGCAGGCCAGCAACGTAATCAGACACCGCCTTGATTTCAGCGTCGGTCATCTTGAGTGCAACCATGCGCATCATCTTGTTCGGGTCATTGGCACGTTCGCCGGCACGGAAGGCCTTCAGCTGTGCCTCGATGTACTCAGCGTGTTGCCCTGCAATGCGTGGGTACTGTGAGGGCATGCCACTACCCGCTGGGCCGTGACAGGCGGCACAGGCAGCTAGACCCTTCGATTGGTCACCCGCACGGTAGAGCTTTTGGCCCAGTTCGATAGTGGCCTTGTTCTTGGCCGTGCTGTCGGTTTGTTTCTGGGCCGCAAAGTACGCAGCGAGATCCTTCATCTGGTCTTCGGTCAATCCAGCGACCATGCCAGCCATGACCGGATTCGGGCGCGCTGCAGGCTTATCACCAGTGGCCTTGAATTCCTTCAGTTGCTTGACCAGATAGTCGTAGTGTTGACCGGCCAGCTTGGGGTTGGCGCCGATAGTGCTGTTGCCATCGACTGCATGGCAAGCAGCGCAAACGCCAGCAGCAAGTATCTTGCCGCGCTCGGCACTGGTAGTAGTCTTGGCGTTTTGCGCCATGGCGGTATTACAGGTCAGAACTAACAGCGGCAGCACAACTCGAGACAGCATTACGCGCATCATCTTGATTACTCCTTAGAGCTTTTTTTTGGATTCGTCATGACTGGTAGAGGCGCCTCCTGTCACACGGAAAGCCAGGAGGGTAGTTCTTTTTTATTTACCTAGAGGAAGACTCACAAATTCCGATAGGTGTTTGCTTTCATTTAAACTCCTGCATTCTATACCAGCTCCTGCCCGGTAATTGCTCATGTCTCTGTTTCGCCACGCTGCTTTCGAGATTTCCATTGCCAAGGCAAAAGAGTTGCCTGTTTCGCGAGGCGCAGAAATCGCGTTTGCCGGCCGTTCGAACGCCGGAAAGTCGAGTGCGATCAATACCTTGGCCGGTCATACCCGTTTGGCGTATGTCTCCAAAACCCCCGGCCGTACCCAGCTGATCAACTTTTTCCGTCTGACCAATGGCGCCGTGATGGTCGATCTGCCGGGCTACGGCTATGCCGATGTGCCGGAGAAGGTGCGTCGCGAATGGCAGGATTTGCTCGAACGCTACCTTACCGAACGTGAGAATCTGGTGGGTCTGGTGCTGATTATGGATTCACGCCGCCCCCTGACGCCGCTGGATGTACAGATGATCGACTGGTTTGCGCCCAGTGGCCGCCCGATTCATTGCCTGCTCACCAAGTCAGATAAGCTAGGTCGCCAGGAGCAAACCAAGACGCTTAAGGAAACACGTGAAGCAGTCGCCAAGTTCAATGGACAGATCACCGTACAACTGTTCTCTAGCCTCAAGAAGACAGGCATGGAGGATGTTGAGAAGGTGGTCAGTAGTTGGGTGACCGAGGACGGGGAAGCCGCCCAGCGCGCAGCTGAACCCGAATAAACAATCAGGTTTTGCGTAGTAGCCGTGGAGAGTAGGGAGTTACCGGGGAGTAACGCCACAAGCGAGCGAACTGCCTAGTCACCGCCTTCCTTGGGAAGGGGGGCGGGGGGAAGGCTAGCCGGGTCCCGCAACGGGGGTTTATTTTTTGGCTTTGCCAAAAAATAAACCCCCGGTCCAAGGGGAAGAAGACCGGGGGCAGAATGCCTTGAACAAGTCGATCAAGGCACCCGCTCAGGGAGGGTAAGCGGGAGACGGTTGCTCACCGTCTGTTTCTAGGATAGAAAGCATTCAAGAAAGTTCCAGCCTTTTACATCTGACATGACAATTAAGCCAACCCCAGCCTTTCCTGCCACACGGATGCGCCGCATGCGCCGGGACGAGTTTTCACGGCGCTTGATGCGTGAGCATGCGCTCACTGCAGCAGATTTGATCTATCCCGTATTTGTGCTGGACGGAAATAACCGTACCGAAAGCGTGGCTTCCATGCCGGGTGTCGAACGGCTGACGCTTGACCGCTTGCTGCCGGTGGCTGAGCGCGCATTGACCTTGGGCATTCCCGCATTGGCGTTGTTCCCGGTCATTGATGCAGACAAGAAATCCTGGGGGGCAGATGAGGCCTGGAACCCCGATGGACTGGTCGCGCGCGTGGTGGGCAAGCTCAAGGAAGCGCTTCCTGAGCTCGGAATTATTTGCGACGTGGCACTGGACCCCTATACCAGCCATGGGCAGGACGGCCTGATCGCCAAAGATGATCCGCGTGGTTATGTGCTTAACGACGAAACCCTCGAAGCACTGGCTAAGCAGGCGCTATGTCAGGCTCAGGCGGGGGCGGATGTGGTTGCACCGTCCGACATGATGGATGGCCGCATTGCACGCATACGTGCCGAACTGGATGGGGCGCAACAGATTCACACCCGCATCCTTGCTTATTCAGCCAAGTACGCCTCTGCCTTTTATGGGCCATTCCGAGATGCAGTTGGATCCGCTGGCAATCTCGGCAAGGGCAACAAATACACCTATCAGATGGACCCGGCCAACAGCAACGAAGCGCTACGTGAAGTGGCGCTGGATATTGCCGAAGGCGCCGACATGGTGATGGTCAAACCGGGCATGCCCTATCTGGACATCGTGCGCCGCGTGAAAGATGAATTTGGTGTGCCGACCTATGCCTATCAGGTCAGTGGTGAATACGCGATGCTGAAAGCCGCCGCGCAAAATGGCTGGATTGATGGCGATGCGACGATGATGGAAGCACTGCTGGCCTTCAAGCGCGCTGGCGCCGATGGCATCCTGACCTACTGTGCGCTAGAAGCGGCGGCGCTGCTGAAGGCTTAGCCTTTCAGCACAGCCCATTGTGAGGGCAGTTGGGCCAGCGGCTCCTGCTTGAAGCCACTTTTCACAAACAAGTGCCAACGCCCTACGACGTGCGCGACCAAGAGGTTGGAATGGGCCCCGAAGTCATGTTCGGCAGGGAGCGCCCCTTGGGTTGCCGCAATACGTAGTGATTGTTTGAGCGAGGCTTCGATGCGCTCAAGCAGCTGATTGATGCGCAATTGCAGCCGTGGATTTTCATGCACCAGTGCGTCGCCAATCAGCACGCGGGTTAGGCCGCGGTTTTTCTGCGCAAAGCGCAGCAGGCTGGCGACAACCAGCTCGGCTTGCTTCAAGCCGCTTTCCTCATCCTGCTCGATTTGGTTGATGACCGAGAAGACACTGTTTTCGATGAACTCGATCAGGCCTTCATACATCTGCGCCTTGCTGGCGTAATGACGGTAGAGGGCGGCTTCGGAAACCTCCAGCCGGGCGGCGAGGGCGGCTGTCGTGACTTTCTCGCTCTGCGGGGTTTCGAGCATCTCGGCAATAACTTGCAGAATTTGCAACTTGCGTTCACCAGCTTTTGTTGCCATGACGCTCTCCCCCGGCGTGTGTTGCTTTACTTCGACTTGATCAGTGTCCCTACACCTTCGTTGGTCAGGATTTCGAGCAGCAGTGCGTGCTCAACGCGACCGTCGATGATGTGCACACTCTTTACGCCGCTGCGTGCGGCGTCGAGTGCCGAGCCAATCTTGGGCAGCATGCCGCCGGACAGGGTGCCATCGGCGACCATGCCATCAATATCCTTGGGTGTGATGCCGGTCAGCAGGTTGCCGGCCTTGTCGAGTACGCCCGGGGTATTGGTCAGCAGCACCAGCTTTTCAGCCTTCAATACTTCAGCGATCTTGCCGGCAACGACGTCGGCATTGATGTTGTAGGTTTCGCCATCGGCGCCCACACCGATTGGTGCGATCACCGGGATGAAGGTTTCGCCCTCAAGCAGGTTGATGATGGCGGGGTCGATCGAGACGATATCGCCAACTTGACCGATGTCGATCAGATCTTCCGGATTGGACTGGTTGGCCATCAACAGCTTCTTGGCGCGGATTAGGTTGCCATCCTTGCCGGTCAGGCCCACGGCCTTACCGCCGGCCTGATTAATCAGATTCACCACATCCTTATTAACCTGCCCGCCCAGCACCATCTCGACCAGTTCCATGGTCTCGGCATCGGTAACGCGCATGCCTTGGATGAACTCGCCCTTCTTGCCCACGCGGGCCAGAAGACTTTCGATTTGCGGACCGCCGCCATGGACGACCACCACGTTCATGCCGACCAGCGTGAGCAACACGACATCGCGGGCAAAGCTCTGCTTGAGCCGCTCCTCGGTCATCGCATTGCCGCCGTATTTCACGACGATGGTCTTGCCGTGGAAGCGCTGGATATAGGGCAGGGCCTCGGCAAGAATGCCGGCTTCCTGTTGCGGGGTGATCTGCGGTGCGGACATGGGGGGTCAGAAAGTGCGACGAATGAAACCGCATTCTACCTGTACGCCCTGCCAAAATGGCAAGTCGAAACGTGCTGCCGTGCAAGCGCTATGTACGCTGTTAAAGCCGCACACACCGGAGTAACCGCTTACCGGATGTGCGATTACTTGCGCAGCATATCGAGGTTGCCGCTTCGCGGGGGCAAGACGCTATGTCAGCCAATTGCTCCCTAGTTGGTATGTAAAACGCCAAGCAGCGTTACTGATAGCGTAGATACATTGCTCGGTTAAAGTACGGGGATGGATCAATCCGCGCCCTCACCCCCAGCCCAGTCAGTTGATGCGCCTAATATGCAATGCACCTGCTGTGGGAGGGCATTTTTCTGCGGCATCACGGCGGGTGGATCAGACTGCTGGTGCATGCAGGTGAACAATGACATGCCAGCATTGCCGCTACCAAGTTCACTGACTGAAGCGAGTTGCTTTTGTGCGGATTGTTTGCGACTGGCGCAGGCTCAGGCGATAGGCAATAGTCCAGCGGCGTGAGCCAGCAGGTAGATTGCATCGCGGTTACTCCATGAGAACGAGGTCTCAGCAGCCTCACGCCAAGGTAGCCAGCGCACGTTGCAGTGCTCGTCTTCGCAGTGGGCAATTTCGGTATTGCCGGGGACGCAGACCGTAAAGAGATGCTCGACGTTATGCGTCACGCCTTCCGGGTAGCGATGCCGCCACTGCTGGAAAATCTCGTAGCGGTTGGACAGCTGCCAATCCACGAGCATATCCGCAGTGATGCGCAAGCCTGTTTCTTCCCACACTTCGCGGCAGGCAGTTTCAGCAAGTGTTTCGCCGGCCTCCTGACTGCCCGTCACCGATTGCCAGAAGCCTGTGTGGCCCTTGCGTTCGAGCTGGAGAATGCGCAGATCCTCGGTGTGAATCACAACGATGACAGACACCGGAATTTTCTTGCCAAGAGACGTATCGCTCACGGTACGTTCCTGCGAATCACACGTTGGAAGGCAGGTCCACAAAACACCAGAACGGCTTGTCCTGTTCGCGCCAGGCATTCGCAGCTTCGGCAAACAGATCAATCATCATGTTGAAGTCTGGGTAGGCAATGCTGTGGATGTTGTGGCAGTTTTCCATGATGATGGTGTAACCCGACGCCGGCACCCAGCTGAAGTCGCACAGGCAATCCATCAGCGCGTCAAAGTTGCTGCCAAACCACGTGGGTAGCTCAAGGCCTTCACCCACGGTTTGCAGCATCTGGTCGCGGCTGCGCACGGCGCGCAGGTCGACGCGATACACAACATGCTGATTGGCTTCGGCAGCGGCGATGATGGCGTCTATGCCTTCTTCTGGAATCTCGAAGACGCCCGCGAGTTCAGGGTTTGCCAGAATGGTGGTGTAGTCGTTCATTCGCTTATTCGGTAGAAACGGTTGTAGTGATCCGGGGTGTAGTAGCGATCGCCACCCTCCCCAGCAACGATACGGCGCGGACCGCGGTGGCTAAGCCCCGGGGTCTTAACGGTGTATTCGCGGTAGTAGCCACGCTTTTGCAGGGGCAGGCGCTTTTCGTAGTTGCCGAAGACAATCCCATCCCGGTCGTAAGGAAAGGGCCCGCCCGCATCAATCAAACGCAAGGTGGTGCGCGCCTCGGCCGGTAGCGCATGGACAGCAATGCTGCTGCCATCAAAAGCGCTGGCTGCCCCGCTGAATAGACAGCAAGCCAGCCAGAGCGGCAGCAACAGCGCAAGCAGTCGCCGCATGATGGGCATTAGGCCGTCGGCGCCGTCGTGTTGCGCAGGCGGATATGCAGCTCGCGCAACTGTTTTTCATCGACAGCGCTCGGTGCGTCGGTGAGCAGACATTGGGCGCGCTGTGTCTTGGGGAAGGCGATCACGTCGCGGATCGATTCGGCACCTGTCATCATGGTGACGATACGATCCAGACCGAAGGCCAGACCACCGTGCGGCGGGGCGCCATACTTGAGGGCGTCGAGCAGGAAGCCGAACTTGAGCTGTTGTTCTTCGGCGCTGATACCCAGCGCGTCAAAAACCTTGGACTGCACATCAGCCTTGTGGATACGCACCGAACCGCCACCCAGTTCCCAGCCGTTTAGCGCGAGGTCATAGGCCTTGGCCAGACACTTGCCCGGATCGGTCTTGAGGAACTCCTCGTGGCCGTCTTTGGGCGAGGTGAAGGGGTGGTGACAGGCGCTCCAACGCTTGGCTTCCTCGTCGTATTCAAACATCGGGAAGTCCACCACCCACAGCGGCTCCCACGCCTTGCCGTTGGTGTAGCCCTTTTCATGGCCGAGCTTGGTGCGCAGTGCGCCAAGGGCGTCTTGTACGATCTTGGTCTTGTCGGCACCGAAGAAGATCAGGTCGCCGTTTTGCGCGCCGGTGCGCTCGATGATGGTCTTGAGTGCCTGTTCGTGAATGTTCTTAACGATGGGCGACTGCAGGCCGGTTTCGTTCAGCTGGGTGACGTCATTCACCTTGATGTAAGCGAGGCCCTTGGCACCGTAGATCTTCACGAACTCGGTGTAGCCATCGATCTCGCCGCGGGTCAGCGCACCACCGTTTGGCACGCGCAGGGCGGTGACCTTGCCACCGCTGGTGGCGGGGCCGGAGAAGACCTTGAAGGCAACGTCGGTGACGGCGTCAGTGACGTCCGTGAGCTCAAGCGTGACACGCAGGTCAGGCTTGTCCGAGCCGAAGCGCGACATGGCTTCGGCATAGGTCATGCGCGGGAACGGCGAGGGTAGTTCGGCGCCGAGCGCCTCACGGAAGACGGTGCTGATCAGCTCTTCCATCATGGCGGTGATCTGGTCTTCGCCCATGAAGGAGGTTTCGATATCAACCTGGGTGAATTCAGGTTGACGATCGGCGCGGAGGTCTTCATCGCGGAAGCACTTCACGATCTGGTAGTAACGGTCGAAGCCAGCCACCATCAGCATCTGCTTGAACAGTTGCGGAGACTGCGGCAGCGCAAAGAATTGACCGTCATGCACGCGCGAAGGCACAAGGTAGTCGCGTGCACCTTCTGGCGTGCTCTTCGTCAGCATCGGGGTTTCGATGTCGATGAAGCCGTTCTTATCGAGGAAGCGGCGGAAAGCCATTGCTGTCTTGTAGCGCAGCATCATGTTCTTCTGCATCTGCGGACGGCGCAGGTCGACCACACGATGCGTCAGGCGTACGTTCTCGGAGAGGTTGTCTTCATCCAATTGGAACGGCGGCGTGACAGCAACGTTGAGGACTTCGAGTTCGTGACAGAGGATCTCGATTTCGCCCGACGGCAGATTAGGATTTTCAGTGCCGGCTGGGCGACGACGCACCTTGCCGGTGATTTTGAGAACGAATTCGCTGCGCACGTCTTCAGCTAGCTTGAACATGTCAGCACGGTCGGGGTCGCAGACGATCTGGGCCAAGCCTTCACGGTCGCGCAGGTCGATAAAGATGACGCCGCCGTGGTCGCGGCGACGGTGAGCCCAGCCGGCGAGGGTGACGATCTGATCGACATGGGCGGCGTTAACGTGGCCGCAGTAATGGGTACGCATGGTTGAATTCCGTTGGTAAATGCAGTTGGATTGCAGAGTAGCCCGCTATTTTACGCGGAGCGGCACGATATTGCTTGGCGACCGCTCCGGGCTAATCTGCCCCGCCGGCGTTATCGCCGAGCAGGTGAATGGGGGCGACAACCCCCATCGAGACGATGTATTTCAGCGCTTCGTCGACTGTCATATCAAGCACGACGGTCTCGCTGCGTTTGACGAAGAAAAAGAATCCGTTGACTGGGCTAGGGGCTGTCGGGATGAAGACCGCGACATGGTCGTCATCAAGCTTGCTGGATACTTCCTTGGCCGGATCGCCCGTTTGAAAGGCAATCGACCAAGCGCCAGCGTGCGGGTAGCGCACTAGCAAGACCTGACGGAAGGCGTCTCCCGTACCGGAAAACAGCGTGTCGCTGACTTGCTTGACGCTGTAGTAGATGGATTTAACGACCGGGATACGCGATAGCACCCCTTCCCAGAACTTGACGACCTGCTGGCCCAGAATATTGGCTGTGACTAGGCCAGTGGCCAAGATGATCAGCAAGGTCAGGATGGTGCCGAGGCCGGGAATATCGAAGCCGAACAAGGCTTGTGGGCGCAGGTGTGCAGGGATGACGCGCATTGACTGATCCATCGTGTTGATCACGATGGACAGCACCCAAGCGGTGATAACCAAGGGCACCCAGATAAGGAGCCCGGTAATGAAGTATTTCTTGATCTGTTTCAAGGGGATGACTTAATGACAGGCACACCCGGTGCCGCAGGCGGCGGGCGCCGCGCTTTCTGCAGCCGGGGTGCTGGTGGTGGAGCTGCCACCCTTGAAATCAGTCGCATACCAACCGCTACCCTTGAGCTGAAAGCCCGCAGCGGTGATTTGTTTGCTGAAATTCTCGGTGTTGCAGGCGGGACAGGTGGTGAGCGGGTCGGCGCTCATTTTCTGCAGGACATCTTTGGTATGGCCGCAGGCGCTGCAGCGGTAGGCATAAATCGGCATTAAAGTTCTCCAGCAAGCGTGCGCCCGGCACATAAGCCGGACAAGGTGCGCATGATTATATACTGCCGCCTAGAAAATCCGTACCGGATTCAGCATCTTAGCCCCTGCGAGAGGCATTAAAGATGGAGGTATAGCCGGTTCAGTGATTCGCCCCAGAACAGGGTAATGGCGCCAGCGGCGGCAAGGTAGGGGCCAAATGGAATGGGGATGTCGCGTCCACGCTTGGCCAGCACCATGAGGGCGATGCCGATGAGGGCGCCCACAAAGGAGGACAAGAGGATCAACAAGGGCAACATCTTCCAGCCCAGCCAGGCACCGAGTGCCGCAAGCAGCTTGAAGTCACCATAACCCATGCCTTCTTTGCCGGTCAGCAGCTTGAAGCCCCAATAGACAGACCATAACGACAGGTAGCCGGCCATGGCGCCGACCACTGCACTCGGCAGGCTGGTGTACATGCCCCACAGATTGACGAGAAGTCCTCCCCACATCAACGGCAAGGTCAGGTCGTCGGGAAGGAGCGTGGTATCGAAGTCGATCAAAGCCAGCGCCAACAGGATTGTGAGGAAGACAATGGCTGCCAGCCCTTGGGCGGTGGGGCCGAAGTGCAGGATTGCGGCAACGAAGAGTGCGGCGGTACTGGCCTCGACCAGAGGATAGCGCGCACTGATGGGGGCTTTGCAGCTACTGCATTTACCACGCAAGGCAAACCAGCTGATAACGGGAATATTTTCCAGCGCCGTGATCTGGTGGCCGCAATGCGGACAGGCCGAGCGCGGCACAGCGAGGTTGTAGCGCGGCAGCTCGGGCATGGGCTCATTGCGCAATTCGGCGCATTGCATCGCCCAGTCGGCTTCCATCATCTTGGGAAGACGATGGATGACCACATTGAGAAAGCTGCCGACCATGAGGCCAAACAGCGCTGCGGTGAAAATCCAGAATTCGAGGGACATGGCGTCAGCTTATTTCAAGAGGCGTATCAAAACGACCCAGAGAGGCCCACAGGGAGAGAGCACTGGCACTTGACTGTGAGCGAGTGGAGAAAATCATTTCGATGAGACCTTCTACCACTTTGCTCCCGTCACTGTGGCAGCCCTTAACCGCCGATTGCCGCACCCATCTTGAAGATCGGTAGGTACATGGCGATTACCATGCCGCCGATCAATGTACCGAGGAAGACCATGATGATGGGCTCCATCAAGCTAGAGAGCGCGTCAACAGCATCATCAACTTCGGCCTCGAAGAAGTCCGCGACTTTGCCGAGCATGCCATCCAGCGCGCCTGACTCTTCACCAATCGCGACCATCTGCAAGACCATGCTGGGGAACACATTAGTGCTCTGCATCGCGACCGTCAGGCTTGAGCCGCTGCTGACATCGTTCTGGATCTGGCGCGTGGCCGTGTAATAAACATGATTACCGGCGGCGCCAGCAACGGAGTCAAGCGCATCGACTAACGGGACACCAGCCGCAAACATGGTCGACAGCGTGCGGGTCCAGCGGGCGATGGTGGCTTTACGGATAACATCGCCAAAAACGGGCAAGCGTAAGACAAGCCTGTCCATACCAATTTGCATGGCCTTTGAGCGCTTCCACGTTTCAAAGAACGCAAAAATCGCCAGACCGATGGCAGCGAACATCACATACCACCACTCGACAAACATATCGGAGATGCCAATGAAGAGTAGCGTAGGTGCAGGCAGGTCAGCCCCGAAGCTCTTGAAGACTTCCTTGAACTGCGGGATCACGAAAATCATGATGACGGCAGTCACCAGCGCGGCAACACCAAGCACCGCGATGGGATAAAACATCGCGCCCTTGATCTTCTTTTTGATGGCGAGGATTTTTTCCTTGTAGGTCGCCAATCGATCCAGCAAGGCTTCCAGAATACCGGCTTGCTCGCCAGCGCCGACGAGGTTGCAGTACAAGGCATCAAAATACAAAGGGTGCTTGCGGAAGGCCGCATTCAGCGAGTTCCCTGTCTCTACCTCGGTTTTGATATCAAGTAGTAATTTGGCGACAGCGGGTTTGCTCGCGCCTTTGCCCACAATGTCAAAGGCCTGGAGCAACGGAACCCCAGCTTTCATCATGGTGGCAAGTTGTCGGGTGAAAAGACAGATGTCTTGTTCAGTGATCTTGCCCCCGCCACTCATCTTCTGCTGCTTGACGCGGGTGACCAGAATGCCCTGACGGCGCAAGGTTGCCTGAACCACGGCTTGACCGCCGGCGCGCATTTCGCCGCGCACGATCTTGCCGCTGCGGTCCTTGCCCTCCCAGACGAAGTTGTACTCCTTCGGTCCGGCAGGCTTCTTTGCTGGTCTGGCTACTGCCATTGTGTTCCCCTGACTAAGGCATGCATTCGGCGATAAAGGCCGCGACTACATGCTTGAATATATCAAGTGTAGTCACCGGATCATACGCTAGTGCCCTGATTAATGGGCTATATCGTTGGTTATTGTTACCACCGGGCGCTGCACTTTTACAACCTTGATGCGTCTATCTTGGGTCTGTAGGATTTCCATCGTAACCCCGGCTACCTTGGCAGACACGCCAGCCTCCGGGATATCCTCGAAGTGTTCGAGAATCAGACCGTTCAGGGTTTTCGGGCCATCTACCGGTAGTTCAAGGCCAAGTTCACGATTTAGGCTGCGCAAGGTGCGGGCCCCATCAACCAAGGCATTGCCCTCATCGTCCCAGCGAACAGCGTGGTGGCCGCCGGGGGCGCCCGTGGTGAATTTGCCGATCAGCTCTTCAATAATGTCATCCAGCGTGACCAGCCCCAGCAGCTCGCCATACTCATCCACCACCAAACCCAAGCGTTGGCGGTTTTCCTGGAAAAACTGCAATTGGTCATACACCGGCGTACTGGCTGGAATGAAATAGGGCTCGACCAAAGCGCCGCGTAGCTCTTCTAGGCTTAGTTCGCCATCAAAGGCGGCATTGATCAGGCGTCGTAACTGGAGAATGCCGACTACATTTCCCGGCTCACCGTCATGCACCAGCAGGCGGGAGTGAAAACCCGTGGCGACTTGCTCCTGCAATTCGGCAAGTGGTGTTTGCAGATCGATCGCTTCGATTTCTCCGCGTGGCGTCATGATGTCTTCGACGGTGATGTCCTCGAGGTCGAAGAGGTTAATCAGAATGGCTTGGTGCTGCTGGGGAATGAACTGACCGGACTCAATGACCAGCGCACGCAGCTCTTCTGGCGACATCACGCTGTCTTGTTCGCTGGGTTTCTTATCCAAGCGCAGCAACTTGAGGATAGGGTTAACGAACAGATTAACGAACCAGATCGCCGGATAGGCGATGCGTGCCAACGGCGCAAGAATGAAGCTGATGCGCGGGCTAAGCCAATCGGGGTAGGTGGCGCCCACCACCTTGGGCGTCATCTCAGAAAACACCAGCAAACAGAAGGTGACAGCAAGTGTCCCGGCTTCCAGCGCCCACCCTTCACTGCCAAAAAACTCGAGGGCAATGTAGCTGGTCAAGGCCGCTGATGCAGCATTGAGAAGCGTATTCCCAAGCAGCACCACACCCAGCAGACGGTCTGGCTGGGCGAGTAGTGCATTAGCAAGCCGGGCGCCGCGGCTGCCGTTCTTGGCGGCAATGCGTAGGCGGTGACGGTTGCTCGACATCATGGCGGTTTCCGCCATGGAGAAGAAACCGGAACAAATCAGCAATACGCCGAGAATCAGCAAATTGCTGGAGAGGGAGCCACTTTCCATGTTGGTGAGGTTAGACGCCGCGGCCGAGCACCACTTCAAGGACGAAGCGGCTGCCGACATAGGCAAGCAGAAGGGTGAGGAAGCCGACAAGTGTCCAGCGCAAGGCCAGTTGCCCACGCCAGCCGCGCAGATGGCGACCAATCAGCAGGGCACCAAAAATCACCCAAGACAGAATGGCAAACACGGTCTTGTGATTGAAGCTCAATGCCTTGCCGAACAGCGATTCGGAGAAAAAGATCCCCGACAGCAGCGTCAGCGTTAGCAGCGCAAAGGCGATATGGATGAGGCGGAACAGCAGTGCTTCCATCGTCATCAAGGGTGGCAGGTTGGCGAGCAAGCGCGGCAGGCGGCCGCGATGCAGGCTGCGCTCAGTCGCCATCATTAACAGGGCGTGCAAAGCGGCCAGCGTGAACAAGCTATAAGCCAGCATCGCGACTAGGAAATGCGCGCGAAACAGCGGGGAGCTGGCATTCGCCAGCAGATGCTGACTGGGGAAGATGGTTGGCAGCAGTACGCTCACGGCCGCCAGTGGTAGGCCCAGCATCTGCAAGCCTTCCATGCGGGCGTAGAAGCTCTCGATCCAGTACAGCGAGATCGCCAGCCACAGCATCAGCGAGATGGCGACGGCAAAACCGAAGCGCATATGGCCGGTGCCAAACAGCTCTTCAGCTACGGTCAAGCCATGTGCGCCGATGGCAAGCAGCAGCCAGCCGCGCTCGGCCGCGCTGAGATTGCCTTGCGGTTGATTCAGTGTCGGGCCGCGCCAACGGGTGCGCCAGAAATGCGCACCAAGAGAGAGATACAGGGCTGCAGCCAGCAGATGCAGTAGAATTTCAGGCATTGCAGCAGTTTAACGCATTCCCCCGCCCTTGCTTTCCCTCTTACTTTTGCTCGATTGTCATGCTCGATAACCTGACTCAACGCCTTGCCAAGGTCGTAAAGACCATGCGCGGGCAAGCCCGCCTGACCGAAGACAACATTGCCGACATGCTGCGTGAAGTGCGCATGGCCTTGTTGGAAGCCGACGTTGCACTGCCTGTGGTCAAGGAACTGACCGCCCAGATCAAGGAAAAGGCCATCGGTCAGGAGGTTGTCGGCTCGCTGACCCCAGGCCAAGCACTGATCGGCGTGGTGCACAAGGCGCTGACCGACCTGATGGGGGGTACCGCTACCGGTATTAACCTCGCCACCCAGCCGCCTGCCGTCATCCTCATGGCGGGTCTGCAGGGTGCAGGTAAAACCACAACCACTGCCAAGCTCGGCAAGTGGCTAAAAGAGCGGCAGAAGAAAAAAGTGCTGGTGGTCAGTTGCGACGTGTATCGCCCCGCGGCCATCGAACAGCTCAAGACCGTTGCCGCACAAGCTGGCATTGATTTCTTCCCCTCCAGCGGCGAGCAGAAGCCGGCGGATATTGCAGCCGCGGCGCTGGATCACGCCAAGCGTCACTACTACGACGTGCTTTTTGTCGATACCGCCGGTCGTTTGGCGATCGACGAGGCCATGATGGCGGAAATCCAGGCCCTGCATGCGCTGGTTAAGCCGATCGAAACCTTGTTTGTGGTCGACGCCATGTTGGGTCAAGATGCGGTGAATACCGCCAAGGCTTTCAACGAGGCTTTGCCGCTCACCGGTATCGTGCTGTCCAAGCTGGATGGTGACTCGCGTGGTGGCGCGGCCCTCTCGGTCCGCCATATCACCGGCAAGCCACTCAAGTTCGCGGGTGTGGGCGAAAAGCTAGATGGCATCGAAGAGTTCCATCCCGAGCGCATGGCTTCACGCATTCTCGGCATGGGCGACATCCTCAGCCTAGTTGAAGAAGCGCATCGCAATGTCGATCAGGACAAGGCTGAAGCGCTGGCCAAGAAGCTCAAGAGCGGCAAGGGCTTCGACCTGAATGACTTTAAGGCCCAGATCAGCCAAATGCGCCAGATGGGCGGTATTTCTTCACTGATGGACAAGCTGCCAGCGCAACTCTCTCAGGCTGCCGGTCAGGTTGACGAGAAGCAGGCGGAAAAGAGCATTCGCCGCACCGAGGGCATTATCAACTCGATGACGCTGGAAGAGCGCAGCAAGCCTGAGCTCATCAAGGCCAGCCGCAAGCGGCGTATTGCTGCGGGTGCCGGGGTTCAGGTGCAGGAAGTGAATCGCCTGCTCACCCAGTTTGAGCAGATGCAGAAGATGATGAAGACTTTCTCAAAGGGCGGCATGGGCAAACTCATGCGCGGGATGAAGGGCATGATGCCGGGGATGCGTTAAGGGAGCCTATTGATGAATAGATGGAATATTCCAGATTGGCTGGAGCGTCTAGTTATCGATAGGGATAAAGCCTGTGTTTATTGCGGTGTCGTGTTTTCCTCTTCAAACAAAGATCGTCGTAACGCTTCCTCTTGGGAGCACATCATCAACGACGAAAAAATTATCACTCCTGAAAATATTGCGCTGTGTTGCATCGCCTGCAACGCAAGTAAAGGCGCAAAAAACCTCAGGTTATGGTTGGACTCTACGTACTGCCGCACCAATCGGATTTCTCAGCACAGCGTTGCCCCTGTAATCAAGGCTGCCCTTAACTCGTCCCCTCGACCTGAGCGCGTGGTGTCGGGAGTTCGTCCCGACAGCCGAGGTACTTTCTTTTGCTTCGCCAAAAGAAAGTACCCAAAGAAAAGGCGCCCCTCTTCACCGGCCCTGCGGGCTCCGCTCATTCTGGCTTGTCGAACTGGCCGTGGCAGAACTCGCTACGCTCAGACAACTGCCCCGGACTACCCCAGCTCGACAAACCGCCATTCGGCGGTTCAGAAGGGACCTCAACCGATCGGAGCGCAGCCTTGCCAAAGGATTGATTGAAGGTCGCAAGAGATCAAGCCAACAAAAAAGCCGCTCATTGAGAGCGGCTTTTTTGTTGGCTTAAGAGGGTTACTGCGCCGGTGGCGGCACGTAGCCTTGGGCCTTGTCGGCGCCGTCGCCGAAGAAGTGCTTTTCGACTTGCTCTTGCAGGTACTTGCGGGCGCGTGGGTCGGCCAGGCTGAGGCGGTTTTCGTTGATCAGCATGGTTTGTTGCTTGAGCCATTGTGCCCAGGCTTCCTTGGAGACGTTTTCCCACAGCTTTTTGCCGAGCTCGCCGGGCATGGGTGGGAAGTCGAGGCCTTCGGCTTCGCGGCCGAGTTTGATGCAATTAACGTTACGTGACATGACGTGTCCTTATGTGTGCAGCAGGGGGAATGCCCGGATTTTAGCAGCCCGGGCTTGCCGTTACAGTGTCTTGATCAAGACCTTTGAACGGCGTTGATAGTTATAGAGCTCGCGCCGTTGCGAAGGCAGTGATTCCAAGCCTTCTTCGGCAAAGCCGCGCTCGGTGAACCATTGTGCGGTGCGCGTGGTGAGCAGGAACAGGCGTTTGAGCTTGAGCTTCTTGGCCGTGGTTTCAATATGCTTGCGCAGCAGGTCGCCGTAGCCGAGCCGTTGGTATTCCGGCATGACTACCAGACAGGCCATCTCCGCCATCTTGTCCTTGGTGAAAGGATAGAGCGCAGCGCAGCCAACGATCACGCCATCGTGATCCAGCAGCGAGAAGCGGGTGATTTCCATCTCCAGCCGTTCGCGGCCACGCTTGACCAGTGTGCCATCGGCTTCGAGCGGGGCAATCAGGGCGACAACCGAGCCGACATCATCAATCGTGGCTTCACGGATGCTGGCGAGTGGGGCCTGTGTGATGACCGTACCGACACCATCACGCGTGAAAAACTCCATCAGCATGGCGCCATCCACGGTGCGGTCGAGGAAGTGCACGCGCCCCACACCATTGCGGCAGGCACGCACGGCGCCCGGCAGGACGCGTGCAACTTCCGGCGCTTGCTGGATCTTGCTGCTGGCTGCATCTTCGATCGTGATGGCTTCCACCAGCTTGCCCTTACGGTCGGTGATGCCGGGGGCGTCGCACAGATAGATGAGCTTGTCGGCCTTGAGTGACGTCGCCACGGCTTCAGCCACTTCTTCCCAAGCGAGATTGAATACTTCGCCTGAGGGCGAGGTGCCGATCGGCGAGATCAGCACGACGTTTTCTTGATCGAGATCGGCCTGAATTTCCTCGGCCAGCACTTTACGGATGGCGCCGGTGTAGTGGTAATCCACACCATCGACCACACCGACTGGCTTGGCTGTGATGAAGTTCCCACCGGTCAAGCGCATGTAGGCGCCAGCCATGGGCGTGTGTGGCAGGCCTTGCGACAACAAGGCCTCCAGATCGATACGGGTCACACCGACAGCACGTTTCACGCACTCCAGCGTCTCTGCATCGGTCACGCGCAAACCGTTGTGGAAGCGCGGCGTCATGCCACGATGCTGCATTTCAGCGTCGATCTGTGGCCGTGTGCCATGCACGAGGACAAGCTTGATGCCCATGCTCTCGAGCAAATTAATGTCTTGCGCCAGTGCTTGGGCGCGCAAACCACCATCGTCGCCCTGCAGTACTTCGCCGCCAAAGGCGATAACGAACGTGCGGCCGCGAAAGGCATGAATATACGGCGCAGCCTGGCGGACCCAGGCAACAAGACGGGCGTCGTCTGCGCTCTGGGTGCGGGTCGTCGGTGCGGTCGTACTGGCCTTGCTCATGTTGTATTCCCCTGTGTGGATTCGGCAATCTTAGCAGGCTGGGGCCCTCATCCCGTCAGGATGTGAAGCGGACACGCCTACTAATTTGGAAGGAAACAACGCGCGGGCCACCACCACCACGCTGTTAGAGCGCTTCCTCGATGCGCTCGCACAAAGTTTTCAAGACCGTGATGCGCGCATGGCGCTTGTCATTTGCGGCGATGAGCTTCCACGGGGCGAGGTCCGTGCTGGTGCGGTCTACCATGTCACACACAGCCGCTTCGTACAGCGGCCAGCGCTCGCGATTGCGCCAGTCTTCGGGGGTGATCTTGAAGCGCTTGAAGCGGGTGGCTTCGCGCTCCTTGAAGCGGCGCAGTTGCTCATCTGCCGATACTGACAGCCAGAACTTGCTGATGATGGCGCCGTTGGCGTGCAACTGCTCCTCGAAATCGTTGATCTCGCCATAAGCGCGCTGCCAGTCAGCTTCCGTACAAAAGCCTTCGACACGCTCCACCAGCACCCGGCCATACCAGGAGCGGTCAAAAATCGCGAACTGCCCATGCCCCGGAATGTGTCGCCAGAAGCGCCACAGATAAGGTTGTGCACGTTCGTCTTCGGTTGGGGCTGCGACAGGAATATTTTTGTAGTGCCGGGCATCGAGCGCAGCCGTCACACGGCGAATGGCGCCGCCCTTGCCGGCAGCGTCCATACCCTCAAACACAAGCACCGCCGAGCGGTCACGGAATTTCGGGTGACGCGAGAGCAGATTCAACTGGCCTTGCCACTTCTCCAGCTCATGCTCGTATTTGCTGTTCGTGAGCGTTTGGCTCATATCCAGACTGTTGAGCAGGTTGCGGCTATCCAGTGCAGGCAGGCGATGCGCAGATTTGGCTTTGGCTGGAGTGGTGACCTTTTTCGCTACACGCTGCAGTGCCGCCAGCTGCTTTTTCATGACCGACAGCAGATGCTCGCCTACAGCCAGTGCGCGATAGTTGTCATCACTGCCATCGACCACATGCCATGGCGCATCGCTGGTACTGGTTTCGCGCAGCACATGCTCAGCGACCCCGACAAACTTGTCATAGCGCTTGTAGAGCTTCCAGTCATGCTTGGTCACGCGCCATGCGGTTTTCGGATTGGCTTCCAGCCGGTTGAGACGTTTTTTCTGGCCTTGTTTGGAGAGGTGGAACCAGTATTTAACGAGTACTACACCCTCGCTCGCGAGCATGTGTTCGAAGTGCAGAATCTCGTCCAGCCGTTCAGCCAGGACCGCTTTCTTGCCACCCCCACTTGCCTGCGCAACGATCGGGTCGGTGTACCAATTGCCGAACATGATGCCTATCTTGCCCTTGGGCGGTAGCGCGCGCCAGAAGCGCCACATGCGCGGGCGCTGTTTCTCCTCATCGTTTGGCGGTGGAAAAGCATGGGTTTCAATATGCCGTGGGTCCATCCACTCGTTGAGCAGATGCACGGTCTCGCCCTTGCCTGCGCCGTCCAGTCCGTTGATCAGGATCAGGATGGGGAAGGCCGCAGCTTCCTTGATGGCGTATTGCACATCGAGCAGCTCAGCGCGCAACTTGGTGACGCGCTTGGCGTAGCTTGCATCATCAACCGTGTGGCCGAGTTCGGCCGATTCGAACAAGCTCATTACGCGTCTCCTAGACATCGCCCCACAACGCCATCATCGCGGCAAGTGCCGCCAAACCAGCCGTTTCGGTACGCAATACGCGCGGGCCCAGCAGCAATGGGGCAAAGCCCGCCCGCCGTGCTGCGGCTTCCTCGCCCTCATCAAAACCGCCTTCCGGGCCGATCAGCAAGGTCACCGCCCCCGAGGGCGCTGACATGTCGCGCAAGCGCTGACCGCCCGTAGGGGCGAGCAGAAAACGCAGTTCATCAGTTGCGGCGGGTGTGGCGAGGTAATTCGGCAACTCAAGCAAAGGCAAGACCTGTGGGACCACATTGCGGCCGCTTTGCTCGCAAGCGGACACCGCAACTTCCTGCCAGTGCGTGTTGCGTTTCACTGCGCGCTCGCCACTCAGCTTGACCACGCTGCGCTTCGCTGCAACTGGCTGAATGGCATGCACGCCGAGTTCGACGGCTTTCTGTATCACCCAGTCCATCTTGTCGCCACCCGGCAACGATTGCACCAAGGTGATTTTCAGGCTGGGCTCGGCAATGCCGTTGCTGGTGGATTGAATCGCTACGCTGACCGTACGGCCCACATCCGCCAACGTGCCTTGCCATTCTTGGCCATTGCCATCGAACAGCGTGACGGCATCGCCACTGCGTAAGCGCAATACGCGGGCAGCGTGATGGGCCGCCTGCTCGGTGAGCATGACCGTTGAGCCGGGGGCCGCCACCAGAGTGGGGGCATAGAAGCGAGGTATCATGCGGCGATTATAGGGGAACCCTTGCCCTCCCTATCCCGCGACTTTATATGCCGACCATGAGTTTCATCGGGTGCGGAAAGCTGGGCCGCAGTCTCGGTCACCTTTTCCACCGCAATGCTGTTTTCTCCCCACGTCAGATTCTGACGCGACATGCCGCGTCCGGCGCCGAGGCAGCCCGTTTCATTGGTGCAGGCCAGGCGATCACGGATCCAGAAGATGTCATGCCAGCGGATGTATTCATGCTCGCTGTGCCGGACGCTGCGTTGGCAGATGTGGCAGCGCGTTTGTCACGTTCGCATGTATTGGATGAGCGCACCACCGTCTTTCATTGCAGTGGCGCGCAGTCGTCGGCCCTGCTCGCACCTTGTGCCGAGCAGGGGGCGCATATTGCCAGCGTGCATCCATTGCTGTCGTTTGCTGACCCAGCACAGGTGGTGCGCGATTTTCACTGTCATTGCAGTATTGAAGGCGAGCCGGGTGCTGTGGCTATGCTTAGCTTGGCCTTTTCGCGCATTGGGGCCAATGTCATCACGATCCCGACTGAGTCGAAGCTGCGCTATCACGCCGCGGCGGTGATCGCCTCGAACTATCTGGTCACGCTGACCGAGCAGGCGTTGCAGGTGATCGAAAGCGCTGGGCTGACGCGCGATCAAGGGCGCGAGCTGCTGCTGCCACTGATGCATCAAACTTTGGGCAACCTCGACCATATGGAGCCCAGCCAGGCGCTTACTGGACCGGTAGCGCGCGGCGATTGGGCGCTGGTCGAAGCCCAGCAAAACACGCTGGATGAAATCGATCCCCGTTTGGGCTGCTTTTACATGATGCTGGCCAAGGCGACCGCAAAGCTGGCCGGCAAGAAGCATCCCTTCAGGGACGATTGATCGTGGTCAGCACGCCAACACCTGTCTGCGATTTCGGCTGGCCTGCGCCCGCCTTCGACTTGCCCGGCACCGACGGCAAGCGCCACTCACTGGATAGCGCGCGTGGTGAAAAAGGGCTGCTGGTGATGTTCATCTGTAATCACTGCCCTTACGTCAAGGCCATCCTTGATCGCATCGTGCGTGATGCGAGGGAGCTCAAGCAAGTGGGCATCAACTGTATTGCTATCATGAGCAATGACCCGAGCGAATACCCAGAAGACAGCTGGGACAACATGGTGCGTATTGCCAGAGAGATGGACTTTCCATTTCCCTATGTGTTGGACGAGACGCAAGCGGTTGCCAAGGCGTATGGCGCCGTGTGTACGCCCGATTTTTTTGGTTTCAACAGCCACATGGCGCTGCAATACCGCGGCAGGCTGGATGCCTCACGCAAGGAGGCCGCGCCAGCAGATGTGCCACGCGATTTGTTTTTGGCCATGACCCAAGTCGCACAGAGCGGTCGTGGCCCGGCTGATCAAACACCCAGCATCGGGTGTTCAATCAAGTGGAAGGCCAGCGCTTAGGCGGCAGGCTTGGGTGCTGGCGGAGTGACTGGTGCAGCAGGGCGGGCCACTGCCACTGAGCCACGCGCACCGGTCGCTGGATCTTCGACCACGCAGAAACTGACCTCGGCAAAGATCGCCTCGCCCGCTTTGTTAATGGCCTTGGTGCGCATGGCCTTGCCACCATGCTTGGTGGCACCCGCAGCGATGGCCGCGTGATAGCCGCGCCAGTGGGGCTCGCGCAGGCGTTCCGGCACGATGATGTCTAGGCTCTGCCCCACTGCCTCGGCAGTGCTGAAGCCAAACATCAGCTCAGAGGCGTGATTCCAGACCCGGATAATGCCCTCGGCATCGGCATAGATGACCGAGTCTGTCATCTGCTCAATCATCGCTTGGTAGGGGGCTGCGTGGCTTGGGGTGGCGTGCTCCGACATGGGGTTCTCCTCACAGAAGGCTTGTATTGTGACATTTTTAGCGCATGATTAAATCGACTGTTGCGCGTAAAAATATCTTCAAGAATCATTGCGCTAGCCAGAGATAGGGGTTTTCGCCGATAATTTAGGGCTGCGTCTCCACCTTTCATGCTGCCGTCCTCGGGAACCCTCCATGTCATCCGCCAACGCCGTACCCGCTTCCGTATTCAATCCCATTACCGGCGCCATTCGCGCACTTGCGATGGATGCTGTGCAGAAGGCCAATTCAGGCCACCCCGGTGCGCCCATGGGCATGGCTGAAATTGCCGAGGTGTTGTGGCGTAGAAACCTCAAGCACAACCCGAACAACCCGCACTGGGCAGATCGCGATCGCTTTGTGTTGTCCAACGGTCATGGCTCCATGCTGCTGTATGCGCTGCTGCATTTGACTGGTTACGATCTGAGCATTGATGACCTGAAGAATTTCCGCCAGTTGCATAGCCGGACGCCGGGTCATCCAGAATATGGCTATGCGCCGGGCGTTGAAACCACGACGGGCCCGCTTGGGCAGGGTATTGCCAATGGCGTTGGTTTCGCGCTGGCTGAAAAGCTGCTGGCGGCTGAGTTCAATCAACCCGGCCATAGCATCGTTGATCACCACACCTATGTTTTCCTCGGCGACGGTTGCCTGATGGAGGGCATTTCTCATGAAGCTTGCTCGCTGGCGGGCACGCTAGGACTGGGCAAGCTGATTGCGTTCTACGACGATAACGGCATCTCCATCGACGGCCACGTCGAAGGCTGGTTCACCGACGACACCCCGAAGCGCTTTGAAGCCTACGGCTGGCACGTTGTCCCGAACGTGAACGGCCATGATGCTGCGGCTATCGAAGCTGCGCTCAAGGCAGCTCAAGCGGTTACCGACAAGCCGTCACTGATTTGCTGCAAGACCGTTATCGGCCTTGGTTCGCCGAACAAGGCGGGTGGTCACGATGTCCATGGCGCGCCGCTGGGCACCGCTGAAATCGAAGCCGCACGCGCTTACATTGGTTGGAATCACCCCCCGTTTGAAATCCCTGCTGACGTCTACGCCGCTTGGGATGCCAAGGCCAAGGGTGCTGCCGCCGAAACGGAGTGGAACAAGAAGTTCGACGCTTACAGCGCCGCTCATCCACAACTCGCTGCTGAATTCAAGCGCCGCATGGCAGGCGATCTGCCGGCTGATTGGCAGAAGAACGTGGATGCCGCTGTTACCAAGGTCGCTGACAAGGCCGAGACTATTGCGACCCGTAAGGCTTCGCAAAACAGCATCGAGGCGTTGGCACCCAATCTGCCCGAGTTGCTCGGCGGCTCGGCTGACCTCGCCGGTTCGAACCTGACCTTGTGGTCGGGCTCTAAGTCGGTGAGCAAAACCGCCGCTGGCAACTACATTCACTATGGTGTGCGCGAGTTCGGCATGGTCGCAATTGCCAATGGTATTGCCTTACATGGCGGCCTGATTCCCTATACCGCCACCTTCCTGATGTTCTCGGAATACGCTCGTAATGCCCTGCGCATGGCGGCGTTGATGAAGCTGCGTCAGATCTGTGTATTTACCCATGATTCGATTGGCCTCGGTGAAGACGGCCCAACGCACCAGCCCGTCGAACAAACCGCCACTCTGCGACTGTTGCCGAACATGGATGTGTGGCGTCCGGCCGATACGATGGAAACACTGGTGGCTTGGGCGCATTCGATCGAGCGCAAGGATGGCCCGTCGTCACTGTGCCTGTCGCGCCAGAACCTGCCCTACACTGTGCGCAGTGCCGAGCAAGTGGCGGCGATTCGCAAGGGGGGGTATGTACTGAGCGATGCGGCGAACCCGAAGGCCGTGATCATTGCGACCGGTTCTGAACTCGAGCTGGCACTCAAGGGCCAAGCCAAGCTCGCGGAAGAAGGTATTGCTGTGCGCGTAGTCTCAATGCCATCGACCAACGTGTTCGACCGCCAAGACAAGGCATGGAAGGACAGCGTGCTGCCGCGCGGCGTCGTACGCATCGCGATTGAAGCGGGCGTGACCGACGGCTGGCGCAAGTATGTTGGCCTTGAGGGTGCCGTGATTGGCCTCGATCGTTTTGGCGAGTCAGCCCCGGCCGGCCAGTTGTTCAAGGAATTCGGCTTCACCGTCGACAATGTTGTCGCCACGGTTAAGTCTGTACTGTAATTTTGCGGAGACGTTAGAACATGACTATCAAAGTCGGCATTAATGGTTTCGGTCGTATTGGTCGTATGGCGTTTCGCGCCATCGCCAACGAGGCCGAGTTTTCGGATATCGAAGTGGTCGGTATTAACGATCTGCTGGATCCGGACTACCTTGCGTACATGCTGAAGTACGACTCTGTACATGGCCGACTGACCGACGACATTTCTGTGGTCGATGGCAATCTGGTTTTCAATGGACGCTCGATTCGTCTGAGCGCCGAAAAAGACCCTGCCAATCTGAAGTGGGCCGAGATCGACGCCGATATCGTGATCGAATCAACCGGCTTGTTCCTGACCGAAGAGTCTTGCCAGAAGCACATTGCAGCGGGCGCCAAGAAGGTGGTGCAATCAGCGCCATCGAAGGACGACACCCCAATGTTTGTGTTTGGCGTCAATCATGCCGATTACGCTGGTCAAAGCATCGTCTCGGCGGCCTCCTGCACGACTAACTGTCTGGCACCGGTTGCCAAGGTACTGCACGACAACTTCGGAATCAAGCGCGGCCTGATGAGCACCGTGCACGCCGCTACCGCGTCGCAGAAGACCGTAGATGGCCCGTCCTCCAAGGATTGGCGCGGTGGTCGTGGCATTCTGGAAAACATCATCCCGTCATCGACCGGTGCTGCCAAGGCCGTCGGCAAGGTCATTCCGTCGCTGAACAAGAAGCTGACTGGTATGTCTTTCCGCGTGCCGACCTCCGATGTGTCTGTCGTCGACCTTACCGTCGAGCTGGAAAAGGGCGCTTCCTACGACACCATTTGCCAAACCATCAAGGCCGCTTCCGAAGGCTCACTCAAGGGCGTGTTGGGTTACACCAGCGATGCCGTGGTTGCCACTGATTTTCGAGGCTGCCCGCTGCCGTCGATATTCGATGCCACCGCCGGCATCGCCCTAGACGATACTTTCGTCAAGCTGGTGATCTGGTACGACAACGAATACGGTTACACCTGCAACATGCTGCGCTTCGTGCAGCATGTTGCCAAGTAAGTGCGCGTCGTTATGAGCTTCAAGAAACTTACCGATCTCGACGTTCACGGCAAGCGCGTTTTTATCCGCGCTGATCTGAATGTTCCGCAGGACGATCAAGGCGCCATCACCGACGATACGCGTATCCGCGCGGCACTACCGGGTATCCGCTACGCGCTCGACAACGGTGCTGCCGTCATGGTGACGTCCCATCTGGGGCGTCCGACTGAAGGCGATCTCCGTAGCGAAGACAGCCTTACCCCTATCGCTGTACGTATGAGTGAACTGCTCGGCCGCCCCGTACGCCTTGCGCAGGATTGGGTGAATGGTGTTGCCGTGGCTGCAGGCGAAGTCGTGCTGCTGGAAAACTGTCGCGTGAACAAGGGCGAGAAGAAATGCGACGATGCGTTATCACAGCAGCTAGCTTCGCTGTGCGACGTGTGGGTGCATGATGCCTTTGGCACAGCCCACCGCGCCGAAGCCACCACCTACGGCATGGGCAAGTACGCCAAGGTGGCCTGTGCGGGCCCCTGTGTCGCAGACGAACTTGACGCGCTGACAAAGGCCCTCGCCGCGCCGGCCCGACCGCTGACTGCCATTGTTGCCGGTTCCAAGGTGTCGACTAAGCTGACTGTGCTGGAGTCGCTGGCCGATAAGGTGGATCAGCTCATCGTGGGTGGCGGCATTGCTAATACCTTCCTGCTTGCCGCAGGTTACAAGATCGGCAAGTCATTGGCTGAAGCCGATCTGGTGGATGCCGCCAAGCGCATCATGGACAAGGTCAGCGTGCCCTTGCCGACCGATGTCGTGGTGGCCAAGGAGTTTTCCGCAAGCGCGGCTGCGACCGTGAAGAAAATTGAAGACGTCGCCGACGACGACATGATTCTGGATGTCGGCCCTGAAACAGCGCGTGTGCTCGCCCGCATCGTGGCAGAAGCCGGCACCATCGTCTGGAACGGCCCGCTCGGCGTATTTGAGTTCGATGCCTTTGCTAATGGCACACGTACGCTGGCCGAGGCGATTGCTGCATCCCCAGCCTACTCGCTGGCGGGTGGCGGCGATACGATTGCCGCGATTCACAAGTTCGACACACATGTCAGCTATATATCCACTGCGGGTGGTGCCTTCCTCGAGTTCCTCGAGGGCAAGACCCTGCCAGCCGTAGAAATCCTTGCGCAACGCGCGAACGACTGATCATAAAAACTATCCAGAGGATCACACCATGCCACTCGTATCCATGCGCCAACTGCTCGACCATGCTGCTGAAAACACCTATGGTCTGCCCGCCTTCAACGTCAATAACATGGAGCAGGTCTGGGCCATCATGGAGGCGGCCAGCAAGGTTGACGCCCCCGTGATCATGCAGGCCTCTGCCGGTGCGCGTAAATACGCAGGCGAAGCTTTCCTGCGTCACCAGATTCTCGCCGCCCTCGAAGCCTATCCGCACATTCCCGTTGTCATGCACCAGGATCATGGCCAATCGCCAGCCGTGTGTATGGCGGCTATCCGCTCCGGCTTTTCGTCAGTGATGATGGACGGCTCACTGGAGGGAGATGGCAAGACCACCGCTTCCTACGAATACAACGTTGACGTGTCCAAGGAGGTTGTTAAATTTGCACACTCCATTGGCGTCTCGGTTGAAGCCGAGCTGGGCGTGCTTGGTTCGCTTGAAACGATGATGGGCGACAAGGAAGATGGTCACGGTGCCGAAGGCACCATGACACGCGAGCAACTGCTGACCGATCCGGATCAGGCTGCCGATTTCGTCAAGCAAACCAATTGCGATGCCCTGGCGATTGCCATTGGCACCTCGCACGGTGCGTACAAATTCACCAAGAAGCCGACGGGCGACATCCTCGCGATTGATCGCATCAAGGAAATTCACGCGCGCATCCCGAACACACACCTAGTCATGCACGGTTCGTCGTCGGTGCCGCAAGAGCTGCTCGCTGAAATTCGTGAGTTCGGCGGCGACATGAAAGAAACCTACGGTGTGCCGGTCGAAGAAATCGTTCTTGGCATCAAGCACGGCGTGCGTAAGGTGAATATCGATACCGATATTCGTCTCGCCATGACCGGTGCTGTACGTCGCTATCTGGCAGAGAACCCATCCAAGTTCGACCCGCGCGACTTCCTCAAGCCGGCGCGTGAAGCCGCCATGAAGATCTGTTTAGCGCGTTATGAAGCTTTTGGTTGTGCTGGCCAGGCCAGCAAGATCAAGGTGCTGACGCTGGAGCAGATGGCTGAGCGCTACAAGAAGGGCGAGCTCAATCAGGTTGTGAACTGATTCAGCCCGACTTTTATTGCCACACCGGCGCGGTCATCTGCCGCGCCGTCGTTTTTTGCACTGTCCGACTGTAGGGCCCCGCCGGAGAAAATTGCTGTGACCACTGTTTACGAATCCACCATCAAGAGTCTGCCCCTGCTTGGCCGTGGCAAAGTGCGTGACATCTATGCTGTGGGCGATGACAAGCTCTTGATCGTCGTCAGCGATCGCTTGTCGGCCTTCGATGTGATCATGCCCGACCCGATTCCTGGTAAGGGCGCGGTGCTGACTGCGATGGCCAATTTTTGGTTCGGCAAGCTGGCGCATGTGCTGCCCAATCAGTTGACTGGCATCGATCCGGAAAGCGTGGTGCAGGGTGAGGAAGAAAAGGCACAGGTGCGTGGTCGCGGTCTGGTGGTCAAGCGTCTGAAGCCATTGCCGATTGAGGCGGTGGCGCGGGGCTACATCATTGGCTCGGGCTGGAAGGACTACCAGACCAGCGGAGCGATTTGTGGCATTAACCTGCCTGCTGGCCTACAAATGGCGCAGCAATTGCCGCAGCCGATTTTCACGCCGGCCTACAAGGCCGAAGCCGGTGCGCATGACGAGAATATCGACTACGCCACCGTCGAAAAGCTGGTTGGCCCGGAGATGGCCGCCAAGGTGCGCGACGTAACTCTCAAGTTGTACAGCGAAGCTGCTGACTACGCGCGTCAGCGCGGCATCATTATCGCGGATACCAAGTTTGAGTTTGGCCTGGATGACGCGGGTGTGCTGCACCTCATTGATGAAGCACTGACGCCGGATTCATCACGTTTCTGGCCAGCAGATACATACGCAGTAGGCAATAACCCACCAAGCTTTGACAAGCAGTTTGTGCGTGACTATCTGGAAACACTGGACTGGGACAAGCAGGCACCGGGCCCCAAACTGCCCGCTGACGTGATTGCCAGAACGGGAGAGAAATACACCGAAGCGCTTGAAAAACTGACCAAGTAGCCGCATATGAAATACAAGGCCGCCGTCTGCAATTCGCGTCGGCGGCTTTTTTCTTTACTGGGTAATGATCATGACCACGAACGACAATCCTCTCCTCGATTTTTCCTGCCTCCCACGCTTTGATCGTGTGCAGCCAGCGCATGTTGAGCCTGCCATTCATGCGCTGCTTGAGGAGAATCGTCAGCTGGTCGAGACATTGCTCAAGCCCGAGACGCCCGCTACGTGGGCTGATTTCGTGCAGCCGATGATTGACGCTGGCGAACGCATGGGCCGCGCCTGGGGGGTGGTTGGTCACTTGCACTCAGTCAACGACGTACCGGAATGGCGTGAGGCTTATAACGCGCTGTTGCCAGAAATTTCATCGTTCTATGCCGAGCTGGGCCAGAACCTTGCCTTATTTGCCAAGTACAAGGCCCTGCGCGAGAGCGCTGAATACGCCACGCTATCCACCGCACAGAAAAAGATTGTGGACAATGAGGTTCGTGATTTCCGCCTATCCGGTGCCGAACTGCCGGATGCGCAGAAGCCACGCTTCAAGTCGATTCAGGAAGAGCTGTCTGCACTCTCGACCAAATTCTCCGAGAACTTGCTGGATTCGACAAATGCCCATGCCGAGTGGGTAGAGAGCGAATCCCAGCTGTCGGGCCTGCCGCAAGATGCCATTGATGCTGCGCGCGCGGCGGCCGAGAGAGATGGCAAACCGGGCTGGAAATTCACGTTGCATGCCCCGTCTTACATTCCGGTGCTGCAATATGCCGATGATCGCGACTTGCGTGCGCGTATGTATCGCGCTTATGCAACCCGCGCATCTGAATTTTCCAAGCCGGAGTGGGATAACACGGGGCTGATTGAAAAGATTGTCGCGTTGAAGGCCGAAGAGGCGCAGATGCTCGGTTATCAGAACTTTGCCGAGGTGTCGCTCGTAGCAAAGATGGCCGACACCCCTGCGCAGGTGATTGCCTTCCTGCATGAGCTCGCCGCCAAGGCGCGTCCCTTTGCCGAGAAAGACATTGCTGAGCTGCGCGAGTTTGCGCGCAAGGAGCTGGGGCTGGACAAGCTGGAATCGTGGGACATGAGCTATGCCGCTGAGAAGCTCAAGCAGGCGCGTTATGCATTCTCCGATGAAGAGGTGAAGCAGTACTTCCCCGAGAATAAAGTGCTCAGTGGTTTGTTCCGCGTGATTGAGTCGCTGTTCCAAGTGAAGCTGGAAGCCGACAGCACCTCCACTTGGGACCCGGCCGTGCGCTTCTTCCGCATCGTCCGCGAGGGCCGCATGGTTGGCCAGTTCTACCTAGATCTGTATGCCCGCGAAACTAAGCGCGGTGGTGCCTGGATGGATGAAGCTATTACCCGCCGCCGTACCGGCAGTGGAGTGCAGACCCCTGTTGCTTACCTGACCTGCAATTTCCCAGCACCGGTGGGCAATAAGCAAGCGACGTTCTCGCACGACGATGTGATCACGTTATTCCACGAGTGTGGTCACGGCTTGCATCATCTACTCACGCAGGTGGATGAGCTGCCTGTGTCTGGCATTCATGGTGTCGAATGGGATGCGGTCGAGCTGCCTAGCCAGTTTATGGAAAACTTTTGCTGGGAATGGGATGTGCTGCAAGGCATGACCGAGCATAGTGAAACCGGCGCCACCCTGTCGCGCAGCCTCTATGACAAGATGATCGCGGCTAAGAACTATCAAGCTGGTCTGCAGACCCTGCGTCAGATCGAGTTCTCCCTGTTCGATCTGCTTCTGCACAGCGCCCCCGCGAGCGAAGCGAAGAATTTCTTGCAGATTCTGGCTGAGGTGCGTAAGCAAGTGGCTGTGGTCACGCCGCCGGAGTGGAATCGTTTCCCACATAGTTTCTCGCATATCTTTGCGGGCGGCTATGCCGCTGGGTACTACAGCTACAAATGGGCCGAAGTCTTATCTGCCGATGCTTTTGCAGCCTTTGAAGAAGCCCGTGAGCAGAAGGGTGCCGGCGCAAGTGTGCTCGATCCCGTCACTGGGGGCCGTTTCTGGCAAGAGATTTTGTCGGTGGGTGGCTCGCGTCCAGCCCTTGAGTCGTTCAAGGCTTTCCGTGGCCGTGAGCCGTCAGTCGATGCGCTGCTGCGTCATAACGGTATGGTCGCTGCCTGACCTTTCAGGCCTAATTGCACCCTAAATAAAAAGGCCCGGAAGTCCGGGCCTTTTTATTCTTACTTGAACTTTAAAGGTTTCAAGCGACTTGCTCTGGCTGGATCAGGAAGGAAATTTCTTCTTCCAGCAATACCGGATCGCCAACATTGAGCTCAACCAAGCGGCGCAGATGCGTCACGCTATCCAAGTCCATGCTCTCGCAGCGAATGCCGATCTGTAGGCCCGCTACATGCGCAATCCTTCCCCACAAAGTGATGCTCACATCATCCGCCAGCGTCAGTTGCAGACGGCAGTTTTCCTGGGTGCCCACATTCGCAGGCTCAGGCAGTGTCACCAGCGCGCCCTTGAGAGAAAGGTCCACAATCTGCACCTTGTATTCGGCCAAATCGGTGAGCAGCTTTGCGCCAGCATGAAAGTTGGCGCGCCAAAACCGGCGCCGTTCGTGGCTTGTTGTGGTCATGGGTTTTCTCCTGCGTTTGGATGTCTCATTATAGGGGGCAAAATGGGGAGATCGGGTTAAGATCTCGACATGAAAATCGCTGCCTGGAATGTCAATTCGCTTAAGGTCCGCCTGCCACATGTGTTGGACTGGCTTGCCGCGCAAAACCCCGATGTCCTCTGTCTGCAAGAGACCAAGACGGAAGATAAGGGCTTCCCCTTTGCTGAGCTGGAGGCCGCAGGCTATACAGCCCTGCATAACGGCCAGAAAACCTATAACGGGGTGGCGCTGTTGGTACGCAAGGGCAGTGGCGATGTGACCGAGGTGCATCGCGATATCCCAGATTTTGATGATCCCCAGAAGCGCATCATCGCTGGCACCGTGAATGGAGTACGCATCGTCTGTGCCTACATGCCAAATGGCAGCGAGGTGGGCTCGGAGAAGTACGAATACAAACTACGCTGGTTTGCCGCGCTCACTGAGTGGCTGCAAATTGAGTTGGTGAAGTATCCGAACCTGGCCCTGCTCGGCGACTACAACATTGCGCCGGATGATCGTGATGTGCACGATCCGGCTGCATGGGCCGGTAAGATTCTCTGCTCTGAGCCAGAACGTGCGGCCTTCAAGGCGCTGCTTGACCTTGGCCTGACGGATTCCTTCCGCCTCTTTGAGCAACCGGAACGGATTTTCTCCTGGTGGGATTACCGCATGATGGGCTTTCGTCGAAACCTCGGGATGCGTATCGACCACATCCTGCTTTCAGCGCCGCTGGCGGCACGCTGCACCTCAAGCCTAGTAGACAAAGCGCCACGCAAGCTGGAGCGGCCGTCCGATCATGCGCCGGTGGTGGTGGAGTTGGCAGACTAGACTGTCTGTACCCTCTTTTTTTGTCATGAAATAAGCAAGAGGGGCGCCTATCAGAGCGCCTACTTACAGTGGCGATCAGCCAATTGGCAGCACAATTTCAAGACAATGAATTTGTGATTCGCACGTAATCACTCACCGCCAGCGTCTCGGCTCTGGCGGTGGGCGCAATACCCAGCGCTTCTAATCCAGTTTCGCTGATGATGCCCTTCAATGTGTTGCGCAGCATCTTGCGACGTTGAGAGAATGCCGCCGTGACAACGTCGCCGAACAGCGCTTCATCTTTTGCGGTGAGGGCTTCGACAGGTCGCGGGATCATACGGACGATGGCTGAATCGACCTTGGGGGCGGGAACGAAGGCATCGGGCGGGACGATGAACAAGCGATCCATGTCGTAGCGATATTGCAGCATCACTGAGAGGCGACCGAATTCACTGCTGCCAGGCTCGGCCACCATGCGATCCACCACTTCTTTTTGCAGCATGAAGTGCATATCGCGAACCTGTGTGGCAAAGCGCGAGAGGTGAAACAAGATGGGCGTCGAGATGTTGTAAGGCAGATTGCCAACGATCCGCAGATTTTTTTCGCTCAGACCACCAAAGTCGAACTCAAGCGCATCGCCTTCATGAATGGTCAGCTTGTCCTGTCGGTGGTTTTGCTTGAGGCGGGCAATCAGGTCACGATCAATCTCGACCACATGCAAATGCTTGAGCGTATCCATCAGCGGGACGGTCATGGCGCCGAGGCCTGGCCCGATTTCAACCATGCAGTCATCTGGTTTTGGATTGATCGCCGAGATGATGCTGGCGATTACGCCGGAGGAGGACAGGAAGTTCTGCCCAAAGCGTTTACGGGCGCGGTGCTCTTGCATGGTCAGACGTTTACCGGGGAAGCGGTCGATGCGCTCATGCGCAATTCGCCATCCACAAAAAGATTCAGTGTGCGATCTTCGAACGCTGTCCAGACTTCATTCTCAGTCAGTGGCTGTGTTGCAACAACGGCGATGCGATCATTGGGGCTGGCGACTTCATTGAAGTTGATGCTCATGTCTTCGTCCTTGAGGCGCGCCGTGGAGAAGGGCGCTTGTCGGACGATATAACTGAGCTGCGTGCCGCGATGGGCAAACAGGAAGTCGCCATTGGAGAGCAGGAAGTTGAATTCGCCATAGGCGGCAATGCGCGTTGCCAATTCGCGTAGCACCGGGAACATGCGTTCGGGAGCTGGCGCCGAGGCAAACTCAAGGCGCAGGTGATGCAGCAGGTAGCAGAATGCGCGTTCAGAGTCGGTGTCGCCAACCGCCTGATAGGGACCAACCAGCTTGGGATGGAAGTCCTTGAGGTCACCATTGTGCGCGAAGACCCAGTGACGACCCCACAGCTCGCGTTGGAACGGATGGGTATTCTCCAGCGCAACGCGACCTTGGGTCGCTTTACGAATGTGGGCGATGACATTGGTCGAGCGGATCGGATACTGGCGCACCAGATCGGCGACGGGTGACTCGCATGCTTGTTGGACGTCGATGAAGGAGCGGCAGCCACGGCCTTCAAAGAAAGCGATGCCCCAGCCATCCTTGTGCACATCGGTCAGCCCGCCACGCGTACGGAAACCTGCGAAGGAGAAGCAGATATCAGTGGGTGTGTTGCAATTCATACCCAGCAATTGACACATGATCAGCCTCGCTCTGCTGTCATTTCAAGCGCTGCCGCGATTGCCGCAAACAGGCTACGTGGATCAGCCTTCCCAGTACCGGCCAGATCAAGCGCGGTGCCATGATCAACAGACGTACGGATGATGGGCAGCCCCAGCGTGACATTGATGCCCTCTTCGAAGGCCGCAAATTTGAGCACGGCCAACCCTTGATCGTGATACATGGCAAGTTGTGCGTGCGAGCCGGCAAGGCAGTGCTTGGTGAACAGCGTATCTGCTGGAAGTGGGCCAATTAGGTCCATGCCTTCGCTGCGCAGTGCTTCAAGCACCGGAGTGATGACTTCAATTTCCTCGCTGCCCATATGACCGCTCTCACCCGCATGCGGGTTGAGACCCGCCACCAGAATGCGCGGATTGGCAATGCCAAATTTATTGACGAGGTCCGCATGCAGGATGCGCAGCGTTGTTGTTAGTTCATCACGCGTGATGGCAGCAGGTACCTCTTTAAGTGCAAGGTGCGTCGTCGCCAGCGCTACGCGCAAACCCGCACCCGCTAGCATCATGACGACGCGCGGCGTGTCGGTTTTCTCGGCCAGATATTCGGTGTGACCGGTGAAGGGGATTCCGGCATCGTTGATCACTCCCTTGTGCACTGGCGCAGTCACCATGGCGGCATATTCACCCGATTGGCAGCCGGCGATGGCGCGATCCAGTAACGCGAGCACATACGGCGCATTGGCTGAATCAAGGACGCCGGCTTGGCACGGTGCGCGCAAGGGAACGTGCTCGATGCGCAAGCCATCAATGCTGATGCCTAGTTGGGCCGCACGGGCTGCGAGCAGATCACGGTCACCCAATACTGTGATGTTGGCAGCGACCTCATGTTGCGCGAGGGCCAGACAAATGTCCGGGCCGATGCTGGCCGGCTCCCCCGAGGTAATGACCAGCCTGGGTAAATCAGCGCTCTTCAAGACGGTATTCGACATACGCACGGTCACGCAGCTGACGTAACCAGTCCTGATAGGCTTCGTCCGACTTGCGCTCACGTAGCGCCTGACGTGCAGCAAGACGTAGCTGTTCGGTCCCACCTTCGCTGGTGCGACGCTCCTGCACTTCTATCAGGTGCCAGCCGAAGGGGCTACGCACCGGCCCACTAACCTTGTTGAGTGGCAAGGCATTCATGGCTTTTTCAAACTCAGGAACGGTGGCGCCTTGATCAAGCCAGCCGAGATCCCCGCCCTTGGAGGCTGAGAGATCGTTCGAATGCAGGCGCGCGATTTCGGCAAAGTTGCCACCGTTGTCGAGACGCTCCTTGAGCACATCGATTTTGCGCTTGGCGTCCACATCGGAGACGATTTCGGTGGTCTTGATGAGAATGTGGCGCGCGCGTGTCTGTTGTGTAGCGACTGCGGCAATTTTCCCACCACGCTTGTCGATCAACTTGAGAATGTGGAAGCCCGCCGAACTGCGCAGAATGTCACTCACGCCGCCGACGCTGAGCTTGTCGACTTCGTCGGCATACAGACCGGGCAAGCGGTCACGGGTTCGCACGCCAATCTTGCCACCACTCAAACCATCCGGGGCATCGGAGTATGCTGCGGCCACCTTGCCGAAGTCCTCACCCTGACGCAGTTGCTGCAAGGCTTCCTGTGCGCGATTACGTAGACGGGCGATCTGGTCGGGACTGGCCTGCTCCGGTAGGCGTATGACGATGTGAGCGAGTGAGTATTCAGCGGTTTCGCCGCGCGCATCGGCACTGGAGAGGTAGTTATCGATTTCGCCCTCAGAGATAACGAGACGGCTGTCGACTTCGCGGTCACGTAGACGTGACAAGGTGATTTCCTGACGGATTTCCTCGCGGAACTTGGCCCAAGGAACACCATCTTTTTCCAGTGCCGCCTTGAAGCTGTCAAGTGTCATGCGGTTGTTCTCGGCAATTCGACGCATGGCGGCATCCAGCTCCGCATCACCAACGCGCATGCCTTGCTCGGTGGCGGTCTGCATTTGCACGCGATCAATGATCAGACGCTCAAGCAACTGTCGCTCGAGTTCCTTGGCCGGCGGCATCGGTGTGCCTTGACGCCGCAGATTAGCCTCGACGCTATCGATGCGGCTGCGCAAGTCGTATTGCGTGATGGCTTCGTTGTTGACGACGGCAATAATGCGATCAACTTCGATTACTTTGATTCGCGTCTGTGCCGGTGCAGCCTGGGCCAGAATTAATCCAAAGAGAGGGAGCAGGGTGCGGAATTTCATGAATGCCTCCATCGGGCAGCGCGGCTTTAGTAGTAGCTCGTCCCCGAGTCTGTGCCGTCATTGTAGTTGCGGCTATAGCCTGGAATGTTTCGTCTCAGGATCTCACCCGGATTGGAGCCGAGATTTGAGAAGCCGCTGAGTTCAAGCTGGACAAAGAAGGACGTGGTCTTGGTGTCGACCGTTGTTGACAGGCGTTGCAGCACGCCGCGGATCGCCCAGCAACCGGCGTTGTATTCAAAGCCGGCAACGCCTTCGATGATGCGCTTTTCCTTAGTCGAGTAATTGTAGCGCCCCACACCTGACCAGCCACCACTCAGTGGCCATTGCGCAGAGATGTCGATTTGTCCGAGCAGATCACGTGTATAGCGATAGCCAGCATTCACGACCTTGCCGATTTCGGGTTGATAACGTGCAGAAAAATTCAGGCGCTCGGTACGACCATCGCGTGGGTTGTATTGGATACCGCTATCGAGATAGGTCTTGGGCGCAACCAAGCCACTCAAAGATGCAAGCAGGTCAGCATCGCGGGCAGTGCGCCGTATTTCAGTCGGCAGCGTCACGATTTGGTCGCTGAAGTAATAGCGTTGACCGATCATGCCACGTAGCAGTTCAACCCCAGTGTTAGGGTCGATAAAGCGCGAAGTCACAGCAGCCGTGAGCTGATTCGCATCGCCAATACGGTCGCTACCAATGTAACGATTTTCCGAGAACACCTGTGCGAAGTTGAAGTCAGCCAGTGCGGTATCGAATACCGGAATCTTGGATTGGTCGCGCCGCGGGATGTAAACGTAGTAAAGGCGTGGCTCTAGGGTCTGAGTCATGCCACGGCCGAACCAGCTGCTGTCGCGCTCAAACGTAACACCGCTGTCGACACTGAAAATGGGGACTTGGCGACTGATCGTATCAGGCACGCCTGCTGCCTGTCGTTCAAGCTTGTAGTTAGTAGCGTGAATACCAATCTTGGGCGTCACATACATCGATGCCGTTTGCATTGGTAGCGAGAGCTGCGGATACAGCACCGTACGCTGACCAATTACATTGGTCGGATGCGAGAAGCTGACATATTCGCCGTTGAGACTGAAAGCAGCACCATACGGCAGATCGGGGCGCAGAGCAGTCAGTGTTACTTGCGGCAAGCGCGCATACGGTGGTGTGATCGGATTCTTCAAATCCTGCAAGGTCTGATAGCGTTGTGCCGTCAAACTTGATGACCACCAACCGGCGTTGTAAGTGAGGTTACCTTGGCGGAGCAAGTTACCTTGGGAGATCACCGCAATGCGTGTCGACAGATCCGTGAAGTAGGTGTTGTCAGATACACCATTCAGGTTCAGACCGCCGGTCAGGCCTGCACCGAAGTTCTGGTTATGCCGGATCGAATAGGCGTAGCGGTTTTCGCCTGTAATCGAGTCGTTAGGCAGGTATTCAAAGTTGCTGATGCCGGAGTAGTTGTAGTCGACGTAGCGCAACTGACTCGTCAATTGCAGGCCACGACGTGACATTAGGCGTGAAGAGAAGGTCGCATCCATGTTTGGCGCGATGTTCCAGTAATACGGCTGGATATACTGGAAGCCGACCCGCGAGTTTGCGCCAAAGGTGGCCGGCAGCAAGCCACTCTTGCGCTGATTGTTGAGCGAGAATGACAGGCTCGGGGTGTACATGATGGGCACACCCTTAAAGTAGACCTTGGCTTCCTGGCCACTGCCAACTTCACGGTCATAGTCGAGCTTGAGGTCGGCAACTTGTGCGTACCAATCTTGTTTGTCGTTCGCTGGGCAAGTGCTATAGCTCGCATTTTTCATGCGGTATTGGCCTTCGCCCTCGAAATCGATACGCTCGGCAGTGCCAGTACCAGTGGTCGTGCGCTTCTGCGGCGCATAGATATCTGGCATGTCTGGGTGCAAGGGCTTATACAGCGACTGCTGCGCGCCTGCTTGCTTTACAACGATTTGACGCTGAATGGTGTAAGTCGGGTTCTCGAAGTAGCCTTGGCTTTCTTCTATGCGCATGCGCATCTTGGGGCCGGTGATGCGGCCATCGGGACGTTCCAGCTTGACGTTGCCTTCAGCCTCAGTTTCCTCGTCGAGCTGCCAGTAAGTCACTTTGTCAGCATTCAGTGTTGCATCACGCTGCTGTAGCTCGACGTTGCCTTGGGCAACAACCGTCTGATCGGTCGTGCCGGTCAGATTATCCGCCGTGATGTAAATAGGCGCCTTGGCATTTGGGTCATGCGGTACGGCCTTGATGCCATTCGGGCCAGGCAGGTGGCCCGCTTGTACATGGGCAGAGTAGAGTGGTGCCACCTGGGCCTGTTCGGATACTTGCGGCGGGCTGGCGGGGCTGGCGACCGGAGCGGGTGTGTCGGTCTTTTGTACAGCGGCCTGGCTTGTAGCAACCGCCGCAGCGGCAACAGGCGCGGTCGTCTGGGCGATTTTGGCTTGAGCGGCTGGTGTCGCTGGGGTAGGTGCAGCAGATGTTGTGGCAACAGCAGTAGACTTTACTGGCGCTACAACGGTGGCTCCCCCTGTGACTGGCTTAGCAACCGGCGTACCCATGCCGAGGAGAGCAGGATCAACCCGCAATAGCGGCAGATTTTCTGCAGCGCTTGCTGCGCCCGCTGCCGTGAGCAGTGCAGCGATCCCGAGTTGTCCGCGTACCGAAGCCGTCATGCCGTGTACTTTTCTTGTTATGCCCCCGACCGCCGCATACTGCAGACAGACAGTTACAAGCCAAATGATAGAATTTTGCATTCTAACATCGGCCGCCCGGGGAAATTAGCCCCCTAATGGCTGTAACCAAGATATACATATCCATGCAACGACAGCAGGAAATCACCCATTGGCTGGAGACACTCTCTCCCGGTCGCCACTTCACCTTGGCCCCAGCTTCTGCAGACGCCAGCTTTCGCCGTTATTTCCGGGTGAGCTATGCCGATGGCGAAACGCAGATCGTCATGGATGCACCGCCCAGCCATGAGGACTGCAAGCCTTGGTTGCGCGTACAGCAGCTGTTTGCCGATGCCGGCGTGCATGTGCCGCAGGTGCTGGCAACCGATCTTGAGCGTGGCTACCTGCTGTTATCTGATCTGGGCAGCGAAACCTATCTGCCGGTACTCACGTCCGAGTCCGCGCCTGTGCTGTACGGCGATGCGCTGGATGCCCTGATCGGACTGCAAGCCGCCAGCCAGCCCGGGCAATTGCCCGATTACGACGAAGCCCTGTTGCGCCGTGAGCTTGATCTGTTCCCCGAGTGGTATCTGGGCAAGCACCTAGGCGTGAACTTGGATGACAGGCAGCGTCAGGTGCTGGAGAAAACCTTCCGCCGTATCCTTGATGTCAATTTGGCTGAGCCGCGCGTTTATGTCCACCGCGACTACCATTCGCGCAACCTCATGCGCATCGCCCACCCTGATTTGCCCAACCCCGGTGTTATTGATTTTCAGGATGCCGTGTATGGGCCCATGAGTTATGACCTGGCCTCTCTGTTCAAGGACGCCTACATCGAGTGGGATGAAGCGCTGGTCATCGACTGGTTGGTGCGCTACTGGGAGAAGGCACGCAAACAAGGCCTGCCTATTCGTGAGGATTTCGGCGATTTCTATCGCGATTACGAGTGGATGGGGGTGCAGCGCCATCTCAAGGTGCTGGGCATCTTCGCCCGGCTCTACCACCGTGACGGCAAGGATGGCTATTTGAAAGACATGCCGCTGGTGCTGACGTATCTACGCAAGGCATGTCATCGTTATGACGGTCTCCATCCCCTATTGCGCTTGCTTGATCAAGTGCACGGCAACGACGTGAAGTCGGGGCTGACATTTTGACCAATCGTATCGGGCTCCCATATCGGATGAGTGCCAACTCGCAAGCGCAGCGAACAGTCGTGTTCTTGCTTTGTAGAGGTGCGCGGTGAAAGCCCTCATCCTCGCTGCCGGCCGTGGCGAGCGCATGCGGCCATTGACTGACCACCTACCCAAACCTTTGTTGGCTGTGGGTGGCAAGCCGCTGATCGTGTGGCACCTAGCGCGCCTGGCTGCCGCTGGTCTGACTGACATCGTCATCAATCACGCGCATCTGGGCGCAAAGCTTGTGTCGGCCTTGGGTGACGGTTCCCAATATGGTGTGCATATCGAGTGGTCGGCTGAACCCGAGGGGGCACTGGAAACCGCTGGCGGTATCGCACACGCCCTACCTTCGCTCGACCCTGAACAGCGCAACGAGCCCTTCTTGGTCATCAATGGTGACATTTATTCCGACTGGCAGCCGGCGTTGGCCCTGCAGCGGGCGGATGCCCTCGGTGAGGATCTAGCGCATCTCGTTCTGGTACCGAACCCACCGCATCATGTGCAAGGCGATTTCCGCTTGGTGGCTGATCGCGTGCAGGATAGTCCGAGTGACAAAGGCAAGCTGACCTTCGCCGGCATTGGCATCTACCGCCCTGCGCTGTTTACCGGGCTTGAGCAAGGCAAGCCCGCAAAGCTCGCCCCTGTTTTGCGCGAAGCCATGCACAATGGGCGGGTCAGTGGCGAGTGTCATCCCCGCCGCTGGGAGGACGTTGGCACGCCGGAACGCTTGGCGGCGCTGGATGTCGAACTAACATTGAACCCGCCACCGCTCTGACATCATGAACATCCAGGCTTTTCGTCATCGTCGAGACACCACGCTGGCGCGCATGGGCGCAGGGATTGCGATCATTCCGACCGCTCCGGAGCAAACGCGCAACCGTGACGCTCATTTCCCGTACCGTGCCGACAGCTACGCGCTTTACCTGTCGGGCTTTACAGAGCCTGAGGCAGTTGTGGTGCTCATCGCTGGCGATGGCAAGCAAACCCAACCGCAAAGCATTCTGTTCTGCCGTGACAAAGACGAAGAGCGCGAAATCTGGGACGGTTTCCGTTGGGGCCCAGCGGCTGCCGCAGAAGCCTTTGGCTTTGATGCAGCCTATTCCATCAGCGAGCTGGATGCGAAGCTGATTGAGTTGATGACAAATCAGCCGAATCTTTACTACGCCATCGGACATGATGCTGCCTGGGACACGCGGATCACGCACGCCTTGAATGGCGTGCGTGCACAAGCCCGCGCTGGCAAGCGTGCGCCAGAAAATATTCGCGATATCCGCAGCATTCTCGATGCGCAGCGCCTGTTCAAGGATGCCTTCGAAATTGATCTGATGCGCCGGGCGGGCGAAATCTCGGGCGAGGCCCACAAGCGCGCGATGCGTGTGACGCGCCCCGGCAAATACGAATACGAAATCGAAGCGGAGCTGCTGCATGAGTTCCGCCGTCAAGGCTGTCAGGCGCCCGCTTACACCAGCATCGTTGCGGGTGGCAAAAACGCCTGCGTACTGCATTATGTGGAAAACAATCAGAAGCTCAATGACGGCGATTTGCTCTTGATTGATGCGGGTGGTGAGCTCGATGGCTACGCCAGTGACATCACGCGCACCTTCCCTATCAACGGGCGCTTCAGTTCTGCGCAGCGCGACGTCTATCAGCTGGTGCTGAACGCGCAGGACGCGGCCATCGCTGCAACGCGTCCCGGCAATACGTTTCATGACCCGCATGACGCTGCTGTCAAAGTGCTGGCGCAGGGCATGCTCGATCTCAAGCTACTGCAAGGCAGCTTAGATAGCGTGCTTGAGCAGGAAAGCTACAAGCGCTTCTATATGCACCGCACTGGACATTGGCTGGGGCTGGACGTGCATGATGCCGGGGATTACAAGGACGGCGAGGACTGGAAAAAGTTGGCACCAGGCATGATGCTCACGATCGAGCCAGGCTGCTATATCCGTCCGGCCGATGACGTGCCAGTGGCGTTCCATAACATCGGCATTCGGATCGAGGATGACGCGCTGGTGACGCCTACGGGTTGCGACATCATCACCGAGGCTACACCGAAGACGATTGCCGACATCGAAGCCCTGATGGCAGAGGCGCGCCAGTGAATAAGCCCGTTGTTATTGTCGGTGGTGGCCCTGTCGGGATGGCGCTCGCCTTGGCCTTGCATCAGCAAGGCATTACCAGTGAAATTCATGACATTCGCCCGCGTGGCGCCGCGGCCGGCGATCAACGTATTCTGGCGCTCTCGCATGGCTCACGGCAGATTCTGACCACGTTGGGCGTCTGGTCCGAGATTCAGGCCACCGCCATAACCGATATCCACGTCTCGCAGCGAGGCGGCGCAGGCCGCACAAAAATTTCCGCACGTGAGCAGGGGGTGGATGCACTGGGTCATGTGGCCAGCTCTTCCTGTATCGCCAGTGCTTTGGACCATGCCTTGAGTACCGCGAACATTGCCTACGTGGGCGATAGCCGCATCCTCGAAGCGCTGCCATCCGCGTCCGCCATCACGCTTAGCTGTAGCGATGGCGAGCTTGAAGCCCCGCTGGTTGCCTATGCTGAAGGTCGTATTGGTGACGGTGCCGAGGTTGTTGAGCGCGACTATGGCCAACATGCCCTGATCTGCCGCCTGACCCCTGCGGCCCCCCATGGCGGCACTGCTTGGGAGCGCTTCACCACTCACGGACCGTTTGCGTTGCTTCCGCATGAGCAGGACTACTCAGCGGTATATACCTGTAGCCCTGAACAGGCCGAGCGACTTGCGGGGCTGTCGGATGCCGATTTGCTTACGCACTTGCAGGCTGATTTCGGCCAACGGGTACAGTTCACGCGTGTCCAGAATCGCTTTATTTATCCGCTTGGATTGCGTTACCGCAGCCAGCCTATTGCTGAACGACAAGTCTGGTTGGGTAATGCCGCACAGACGCTGCACCCGGTTGCAGGACAAGGCTTCAATCTGGCACTGCGCGACTGCATGGCCTTGGCGCACGCCTTGACCGGCGCTGCCGATCCCGGCGCAGCGGAGGTGCTTGCCCGTTATGCGGCCGATCGACGCTTTGATCGACGGGGCACCATTGGCATCACCGATAGCCTCATCCGCGTATTCAGCAATGATCACCCTGTGCTGCGCCATTTGCGGGGTGCCGGCTTGGTGGCGCTAGATCTGCTGCCCCCGCTGCGCAGCTTCCTTGCGCGACGCATGATGTTCGGCGCGCGCGCCTGGTAAATTTCCTTGTCCACAATCGTCTGGGAAGAAAACGGCACGACCCACAGCGCGCACTGGCGTTCAGAAAATGGTAGCCCGGCGCCGCAACGGGTCGTTATCGCTGACGACACTACCACCGCGAATGCCGCCTGGCGGCTGGCCTGTGAAGGTACCGCATTGCTCTGGCGCGGCGACTTTCACAATGGCCGTCAATTGTTACAAGCCATGGCACGCCGTAGCGAGCAGAAAAAGAAGAAACCGGCCGCAGCCAAAAGCATCACCGATACCTTCCACCTCAATCGACAGACGCAATTACAACGAGCCCGTACTTTGGGGATGTTGCTGATCCCGGTTGAAGCTGGCCACCGCATTCCTTTGCGACGTGCCCCCGATGTTGCGAGCGCTTGTACCGAAGCCTATGGCGAGTGTGCTGAACCCTATGTGCTGTCACTGCGTGAATTGCAGGGGGTCATTGGGGCGCATGAGTGGCGTAAGCGCGGGGTCGAGATTCCTGCGCTGGGCGAGCGCATTCATCCGCATTACGGCGTGTTCTCGCCCATTCGCGGTGAGTACCTGGATTTGATCGCTGCAGCCCCCTTGCCAGTGACTGATCTGGCGTTTGATATTGGCACCGGCACCGGCGTGATCGCCGCAATGCTGGCTAAGCGCGGCGTGCAGCACGTCGTCGCGACTGAGCTGAACCCGCGCGCCTTGGCGTGTGCCTGCGACAATTTGCAACGTCTGGGGCTAAAAGGCAACGTCGAGGTGCTTGAAACGGATCTGTTTCCACCGGGTAAGGCCGGGCTAATTGTTTGCAATCCGCCTTGGGCGCCAGCGGCGGCAAATAGCCTGCTTGATCAGGCCATCTTCGATCCAGATAGCCGCATGTTGCTGGGTTTTTTGAACGGCTTGTCCGCGCATTTGGCCCCCGGCGGCGAAGGCTGGCTAATCTTGTCTGATCTGGCTGAGTATCTGGGCTTGCGCAGCCGCCAGTTTCTGCTGGCAGCGATTGCCAAGGCGGGCTTGCGCGTAATCGAACGGCACGACATTCGCCCGCGCCATGCCAAGAGCACCGACGAGAGTGACCCCTTGCACGCAGCGCGGGCGGCTGAAGTTACCTCACTGTGGCGTCTGGCTTCCGCCACAGCGGTTGCCTAAAAAAACAGCAATTCTCATTTTCCGCATTCGCCCTTTGGGTTAGAATTGCGCCCTTTCCTTCCTCCAATTCCCTGTTTCGACTCATGGAATTTGCCGGCTTCACGCTCCGCAATAATTTGTTCGTCGCCCCCATGGCGGGTGTGACCGACAGACCTTTCCGCCAGCTTTGCAAAAAGCTCGGCGCGGGCGTAGCTGTATCGGAGATGGTGACCTCGAATTCGTTGCTCTATGGCAGCGCCAAAACTAAGCGTCGCGCTAACCATGATGGCGAGGTTGATCCGATCTCGGTGCAGATCGCTGGCGCTGACCCGAAGATGATGGAAGAGGCCGCTCGCTACAACGTAGACGAAGGCGCCCAGATCATCGACATCAATATGGGTTGCCCAGCCAAGAAGGTCTGTAATGTCATGGCGGGCTCTGCCCTCATGCAGAACGAACCGCTGGTGGCTGAGATTCTCGAAGCAGTCGTGCGCGGCGCCGGCAATGTGCCGGTGACCCTCAAGTTCCGCACCGGCTGGAATCGCGAAAACAAGAACGCCCCGATGGTTGCGCGTATTGCGCAGGAATCGGGTATCCGCGCCGTGGCTATTCACGGCCGCACCCGTGCCGACCAATACATGGGCGAAGCCGAGTACGACACCATTGCGCTGGTCAAATCACAGATCAAGATCCCGGTCATTGCCAACGGCGACATCACCTCGCCGCAAAAAGCCAAGTTTGTGCTGGATTACACCAAGGCGGATGGCGTCATGATCGGTCGTGCTGCCCAGGGCCGTCCCTGGATCTTCCGCGAGATTGAGCATTACCTGAAGACGGGCACTGAAATGCCACCGCCTAGGGTCAGCGAGATTCACCAGATTCTGCGCGAACATCTGTTTGATCTTTACGGCTTCTATGGCGAAGAAACCGGTGTACGTGTCGCGCGTAAGCACATCTCTTGGTACACCAAGGGACTGGTCGGCTCCGCCAACTTCCGTCATGCCATGAACCAACTGCCGAACGTGCAGGAGCAGCTCGCCGCGACCGACGAATTCTTCCTTGCGCAAGCGGCGTCGCATGAACATCTGATCTACGAAAAAGATTCCACCGAGGTATTGGCCGCATGAGTTCAAGTGATCTGTCGGATTGCGTACGCCGCACGCTCAATCGTTACTTTCGCGATCTCGAAGGCGAGCGCCCCGCTGCTATCTACGACATGGTGCTGGCGAGCATCGAGAAGCCCATGCTTGAAGTGGTGATGAAACAGGCTGACGGCAACCAAACTGTCGCTGCCGACATTCTCGGTATCAACCGTAATACCTTGCGCCGCAAGCTGACCGAACACGGCCTGCTCTGATTCCTGCCCTTGGCTGGGCTGTTCTGCAATTTCCTGACGTATCCGACTCCATGAAAGTTACACAAGCCCTGCTCAGCGTCTCCGACAAGGATGGCGTACTTGAGTTTGCCAAGCAGCTTGCTGCACTCGATATCAAGCTCCTTTCCACTGGCGGTACAGCCAAACTGCTGCGTGATGCTGGCTTGCCCGTGACCGATGTGTCCGACTACACCGGCTTTCCCGAAATGCTCGATGGCCGCGTCAAGACACTGCACCCCAAGGTACACGGCGGCATTCTCGGTCGCCGCGATCTGCCGGAGCATGCGGCCACGATGGCGCAGCACGATATTCCCCGCATCGACCTGGTTGTCGTGAATCTCTATCCCTTCCAAGCAACGATCGCCAAGCCCGATTGCACGCTGGACGACGCTATTGAGAACATCGACATCGGTGGCCCGACCATGGTTCGCGCCGCTGCAAAGAATCATGGCAATGAGCAAGGTGGCGTCGGCATCGTGACCGACCCCGCTGACTATGCTGCTATCGTTGCTGAACTGAAAAGCAATGCCGGCGTATTGTCCTACGCCACACGTTTTGCCTTGGCCAAGAAAGCCTTTACGCATACCGCCCGCTACGACAGCGCGATTGCTAACTGGCTGACCAGCCTGGACGACAAGAACGTTCCACAGACTTTCCCAAACAAGCTCCAACTGGCCTTCGATAAGGTTGAAGATCTGCGCTACGGCGAAAACCCGCACCAGCACGCAGCTTTCTACAAAGAGCCGCAGCCTGCGGCCGGCAGCATTGCCAGCTATACGCAGATCCAGGGCAAGGAACTGTCCTACAACAACATTGCTGATGCGGATGCGGCATGGGAATGTGCCAAAGCTTTCGACCCAATGGCTGGTGAGATCGCTTGCGTCATCATCAAACATGCCAATCCCTGCGGCGTGGCCCTCGGCGCGAATGCGACCGAGGCCTACCGTAAGGCTTTCACCACTGATCCGACGTCGGCCTTCGGCGGCATCATCGCGTTCAACGTGGCTATCGACAAGGCCGCCGCTGAAGCGATTGCCGGCCAGTTTGCCGAAGTCATCATCGCACCGGAAGTCACCCCTGAAGCGCGTGCAGTTTTTGCCGCCAAGCAGAATTTGCGTGTCCTGATCGTGGCACTGGGCCAGACGGCCGAGAGCTTTGACTACAAGCGTGTCGGTGGTGGCTTACTGGTGCAGAGCGCTGACATTGCCCGCATCACCGCCGCAGACCTGAAGGTGGTCACCAAGCGCGCACCGACTGAGCACGAGTTGTCCGATCTGCTCTTCGCTTGGCGCATCGCCAAGTATGTGAAGTCGAATGCCATCGTGTATTGCAAGGATGGCGTGACCATCGGTGTTGGCGCCGGCCAGATGAGCCGTGTTGATTCCTCACGCATTGCGGTGATCAAGGCTGAAAACGCCAAGCTACAAATCGCCGGCTGTGCGGTTGCCTCGGATGCCTTCTTCCCCTTCCGCGACGGTTTGGATGTGCTCGCGCAGGCGGGTGCCACTGCGGTTATTCAGCCGGGTGGGTCGGTCCGCGATCCAGAAGTCATTGCCGCTGCCGACGAACAGAACATCGCCATGGTGTTCACCGGCTTCCGTCATTTCCGTCACTAATTACTCAAGCATCAGCTTATGAAACTACTCGTCGTCGGTTCCGGTGGTCGTGAACATGCCCTTGCCTGGCGTCTCGCCCAGTCCCCAGGTTTGCAAGTTGTCTATGTGGCGCCGGGCAATGCAGGTACCGCCCGTGAACGCGAATTGCAGAATGTGCCGATTACCGACCCGCATGAGTTGGCGGATTTTGTCGAGAAAGAGAACATCTATCTGACGGTGGTCGGCCCTGAAGCGCCGCTTGCTGCGGGTATCGTCAACATTTTCCGTGCACGTGGTTTGCGTGTCTTTGGCCCGACCAAGGAAGCCGCGCAGCTCGAGAGCTCCAAAGACTTCTCCAAGCGTTTCATGGCGCGCCATGGCATCCCTACTGCCAAGTTTGAAACCTTCAGTGATGCAGCGGCCGCACATGCCTATGTGAATCAGGAAGGTGCGCCTATCGTCATCAAGGCCGACGGGCTGGCTGCTGGCAAGGGCGTGGTTGTGGCGATGTCGCTGGATGAGGCACACGCCGCCATCGATATGATGTTGCTCGACAACAAGATGGGCGATGCCGGTGCCCGCGTTGTCATCGAGGAGTTCCTTGAAGGCGAGGAAGCCAGCTTCATCGTCATGGCCGATGGCAAGAATGCCTTGGCGCTGGCTACCAGCCAGGATCACAAGCGCCTCAAAGATGGTGACCAAGGCCCGAATACCGGTGGCATGGGCGCTTACTCGCCCGCACCGGTTGTCACACCGGATGTGCATGCCCGTGCTATGCGCGAGGTGATCATGCCGACGCTGCGCGGTATGGAAGCCGATGGCATCCCCTACACAGGCTTCCTGTATGCCGGTTTGATGATCAAGCCCGATGGTTCGATCAAGACGCTGGAGTTCAACTGCCGCATGGGCGACCCGGAAACCCAGCCGATCATGATGCGTCTCAAGAGTAATTTTGTGACCCTGCTGGATGCGGCAATTGACGGTCGCCTTAATCAGGTCGAAGCGGATTGGGATATTCGTGTTGCCTTGGGGGTGGTCATTGCAGCGGCCAACTACCCGGAGACCCCGCGCAAGGGGGATATCATCATGGGCCTTGAGCAGCAGAATGAGGATGCGCATGTCTTTCACGCCGGCACTGCCGAGCAGGGTGAGCATGTGGTGACGTCGGGTGGCCGTGTGCTGTGTGTGACGACGCTAGGTGATACCGTGCGTGGTGCACAGAAGCTGGCGTACGATGTGGTCAATCAGATTCGCTTTGACGGCATGCAGTACCGTACCGACATCGGGTATCGCGCCCTCAAGCGTTGAGGTAACCCTGCCCAAGGGCGCGCGCCCTTGGTATTCTCTTTATCCTGAATTCTCGCGGATGTTTGCCAGCCAATGCTGGCGACATCCCTCCCTGTTCAACAGGCTTGGAGCCCGCATGGCCGTCAAGATTGATACGGAAGCCGTCCGCCATTACCTGACCGGATTGCGCGTCAAAATCGTCAGCGCGTTGGAACGCTTCGATGGCAAACCCTTTAAGCGTGATGCTTGGGAGCGCGGCATTGCCTGCGTGACCGAAGAGGGCAACTTCTTCGAGCGTGGCGGCGTCAATTTCTCGCATGTCACAGGCGATGCCATGCCGGCATCAGCCACCGCTCACCGCCCCGAACTTGCGGGGCGTGCGTGGGAGGCAATGGGTGTCTCGCTGGTCCTGCACCCCCGCAATCCTTATTGCCCGACAGCGCATGCGAATGTCCGTTTCTTTATTGCTACAAAAGAAGGCGAAGACCCCGTCTGGTGGTTTGGCGGTGGGATGGACATGACGCCGTATTACGGTTTTGAGGCCGATGCGCAGCATTTCCACCAAACCTGTAAGACTGCCCTGCATCCCTTCGGTGAGGATGTTTATCCCCGCTACAAGCAATGGTGCGACGACTACTTTTTCCTCAAGCATCGCAATGAGCCGCGCGGCATTGGCGGCGTGTTCTTTGATGATCTGAATGAACGTGGTCTGGGCGAGGGCGATAAGTCGCACTGGAACTTCACCCGCTGCTTCACCCTGATGCAGGCTGTTGGCAATAACCTTACCGAAGCCTATTTGCCCATCTGCGAGCGCCGCAAAGATACCCCGTATGGCGAACGCGAGCGCGATTTCCAAGCCTATCGACGCGGCCGCTATGTTGAGTTCAATCTAGTGTGGGATCGCGGTACGTTGTTTGGCTTGCAGTCGAATGGCCGTACCGAGTCCATTCTGATGTCACTGCCGCCTACTGTGAAGTGGCGCTATGACTGGCATCCCGCCAAGGGAACGCCGGAGGAAAAGCTGTATACGGATTTCCTGCGCCCGCGCGACTGGGCCTGATTTACGGCAGCAGCACCGCAGCGCGGTAGTGTTTGTTGGCCAGCTCGCTTTGTTCCATGCGATCCAGCAGTTTGGCAAGGGCAATGTGAGCGCCACGACTTTCCTGCAAGGAGAGCGAGGCTTCGAAGTAGCTTTGCGCCTTGCCCCACAGCTGCTTTTCCAGACACAAGCGACCGAGCACCAGTAGCAATGCTGCATCGCGAGGATGGGCGAGTAACCAAGCTTCGGCACGCGCAATGCGCCCGAGAACATCGCCACCGACACAATCGCCATACAGTGCGACCAAGGCGGAGCTCCATTCCTCATCAAGCCCATCTTCGATCACTTGTTGTGCCGGCCCGTGTTCACCTGCCTTGAGCATGCAGCGCGCCGCTTCGAGCGCAAGGCCCGGTGCCTGTCGTTCTGATTCAGGTACGCGATCCCAATAGTTGGCTAGGCTGTGCCCATCATTCACCAGTGATTGCAGGCGTTCTCGATGGGCACCGGCGATCAGCGGGGCGGCCTGAATGTCGGTCAGGGCGCGGTGTTTGCGCAGCTGGCGTGCCAGATGCACGACTTCATCCCAGTGGCCCACCGCCCGGTGCGCACGCAGGGCTAGACGCATGGCGACGATATGCCGACCGCTTTGATGCTCGATCTGATTGAGCAGCACCAGTGCTTCTGTGAAGTTGCGTGACTCGACCGCGAGTTCAGCTTCGAGCAGCAGGCGGGCACCGTGAATTTCCTCGTCATGCACGGTGGCGCGCTGGCGCCATTCGATCACTTTCTGCTCATCGCGCAAGGCGTGTGCGGCACCGAGTGCCACCAAAGCGGCCAGTCCGGGAGCGTGGTTAGCTTTCCAAGCCAGCTCGGCATTGGCGAGGCTGCGCGCATAGCGCCCACCTAGCCAAAACAGTACCCCTTCACGCAGCGCTCCTTCCGCCTTCTTGCTCCGCCGTGCTGCACGGAAGGCGCGTACGCGCGCGGGCAGCCCAAGCGTGAGAAAGACGCCGCGCAAGACAAGATAACCAAACAGGAAGCCGCCAATCGTGAGCAGCACCAGCAGGTTGAGTGACACCTCGATCCGCCATGGCGGCAGGACAAATAAGGCATAGCCGTCGTTATAGTGCGCTGCGAGCGCAAGACCAACGGCGAGTGCGCCGAGCGTGAGCAACCAGAGCAGGGCGCGCATTATTTTTTCTCGCGCGGCAGACGGATGGTACGCAACGCAGACAGCGTTTCATCCAGCGTCGGCAGTGCCAGCGTCAGATTCGTTGTCGCCATACGTTGCAGCGTGCCGTGCGCCGTCTTGACGCCCGGTGCGCGCATGTCGAAATATTGCTCCAACCATTTGACCGATAGCTTCAGGTCGTCACGGAAGCTTTCACTGTCACGTTGCAGCAGGGAGAGACGCGCATTGATTAAGCGCAGGCGCAGATTTTCACGCAGAAATAATGCCTGGCTTGGGGCCAGCAGTGCCGGCGCATCGTGATCCATGCGTTCGATACGGATCAGCTGTTTTACTTCCGTCCAAACACTGGCAAGCAATCCGGTCCAATAGGCACTGTCGGTGAGTGCGGGGGCAGCCTCTGCTACCGCATCCTTGTTGTCGTTGCCGTTGTTACGCAGGGGACGTTGTGCATAGGCGAGGGGCAGGCTGTCCACGACGGCAACCACGCCTTCGAGCTTGACGGCCATGCCTGAGATATCGGCTTGTGGCAGCGCTTTGAGGCGTTCGATGTCGCGTACGATCAGGCGGCGCACACTGGCAAATTGGGCATTGCCATTCTGCGTCAGGCGCGCATCTGCACTTTGTAAGGCAATCAGTGCCGCTTCCACATTGCCTGCTAGCTGCAGTTGTTGGGCCGCGATCGCGACTGACTGTTCAATCTCGGCGAGGATGCGTTCGTCACGGCCACGCGCCAATTCCTGATACATGTTTTCTAACGCTGCTTGCTGGCCTTGGGCGTCATTCAGCTTGGCTTCCAGTAGTCCGACCTTGGCATTCAGTGTTTGCAGCTCTTCCTGCGCCTGACGGCTGACGCTGCGGCTTTCCTTGGCGATGCTGTCACCTTCGCTCAAGCGGTGGGCCAGCTCCATCTGCAAGGTATCAATACGGCTGCTGGCAGCGAACCATTGCACGAGCATCAGGATGATCGCCAATACGGCAATCACCAGCGCCGGCTGACGAAGCAGCGTGGGCAAGCGGTTGCGGCGGGCTACGGGGATCGGCGTGTTTTCAGTCGTCATGGCTAAAGTATCTTAACAAACCCGCCATCAGTCCGGCGTCGGCGGGTGCGGTAACCACGACAGTGTGTAGGTTGAAAGCATCAGCGGCAGCAGCAATACGGGCATGCGGCACGAAAAGCGGTGTCTTACGCAACCAGGCCAGCCCCAAGGGCCCCACCATCTGCACGAGGTTATGTAAGCCCTCGCTGCTGGTCACGGTAATGGCATCCAACGCGCCTGCTTCCCACAGCCGATACAGCGGTGCCGGGTCGATGTCAGGCATGCTGCGTTGATAACAGCTTAAATAGTCCACGGTCGCGCCGCGCCCACGTAGCGTCTCAGCAAGCAGCTCGCGCCCACCATCGCCACGGAAAATGATGATCCGTTGCCCGTCCATGGCCTGTAACTCAGGTAGCTCAAGCAAGGCCTCTGAGTCAAAACGGCCGGACGGACAGATGACTTGGGTTTCTTGACCACTGAGGTCATGTGCCTGCAGCGCGGCCTCACTGCTGCGGCCGACTGTCGCAACCCTGAGCCCCGCCGGCCAAGGGCGCTTTGCGAGGACCTCGCGCAGCCCGATGTCGACCGCATTGGGGCTGATGAAGATGGCCAGATCATATTGATCGAGCTGGATAAGGCGCTGGGTGAGCTCGGTTTTGTCGCGCAGCGGTGATATCGTTAGCACCGGAAAAAGTACGGGGTGCGCGCCTGCCGCCACAATGGCTTCGGCCAGATGCGTGGCTTGACCCGCCGGCCGGGTAACAACGATATTGCGGCCGGCGAGCGGCTGATTCATGCGCCGTTGAGTGCGCCGGGCAGGGCCGCGAGAATCTGGTCTGCCCCGGCGGCGCGCAGCTCTGCCACCAGACGCAGCCCCAAGGCTTCGGGATCACTGGCATCGCCGATCAGTTCGGCAGCGGCAACTTGGCTACCGTCAGGTAGGGCTACCAGTCCGCGCAGACGGATTTGCTGGTTGTCGCCACTACCGTGTATTTCAGCAAAGGCCGCCAGCGGTACTTCGCAACTGCCAGCCAGCGCGCGTGAAACGGCACGCTCGGCACGCACGCACGCTGCAGTGTTGGCATCGTTCAAGGGCGCCAGCCACGCCGCAATATCAGTGCGATGCGCTGCGGCTTCAATCCCGAGGGCACCTTGGCCGGCCGAAGGCAGCGAGGCTTCCGGCGGCAGTACTGAGCGGATGCGTTCTTTCAAACCAAGACGCGTCAGGCCCGCTGCAGCAAGGATGATGGCGTCGTATTCACCACTGTCGAGCTTACGCAAGCGCGTATCTAGGTTGCCGCGCAGACTCGTCACCGCCAGATAGGGGTAGCGGGCATGCAGCTGGGCTTCGCGGCGCAGGCTAGAGGTGCCAACCACGGCGCCCGGCGGCATATCGTCAAGGCTGGCGTACTTATTCGAAACGAAGGCATCAAAAGGCACTTCGCGCGGGCCGATGGCCACTAGGCGGAATTCGTCGGCCAACACCATGGGTACATCCTTGAGTGAATGCACGGCGATGTCGGCACTGCCATCCAGCAAGGCTGTTTCGAGCTCCTTGACGAACAAGCCCTTGCCGCCGACCTTGGCCAGCGGGCGATCTAGAATCTGGTCGCCTCTTGTCGTCATCCCCAGCAGTTCCACGCTGCATCCCGGATATAATCGACGCAAAAGGCCTTGCACATGCTCGGCCTGCCACAGCGCAAGGCGCGACTCCCGGGTTGCGATCACGATGCGTTCTGGGGCAGGATGTTGGTTCGCGGCAGTGCTCACGGAGGGATTCTCGGACTGGATGGAAAATGGCTGGCAGCATGCGTGCCGTCAGCTGTAAAGTGGCGTCGATTCTAGCATGGCGCCATTTTTTGCCCATGTCGTGCATCAGTGATGCAGTGCTCGGCTGATCGGTTTTGAATTGACTAGGCCGGATAGCCCGGCGCGAAGGAAAGCAATGAGTAACGATACCCTCGACAAGGATCAGCCCCTGCGCGAAGACATTCGCCTACTCGGTCGTCTGCTCGGCGAAACCGTGCGCGAACGCGAGGGCGATGCCACCTTCGATACGATCGAAAAGATCCGCCAGCTTTCCCTGCGTTATCACCGCAATGACGATAGCGATGCCCGCCGCGAGCTGGTCGCTGTGCTCGATGCCCTGTCGCTGGAAGAAACCAGTCAGGTCGTACGCGCCTTCAGCTATTTCTCGCATCTCGCCAACATCGCCGAGGACCAGCACCACATCCGCCGCGGCCGTGCGCACGCGCTAGCCGGCTCACCGCCACGTGAAGGAGAACTGCAATACACCTTGAAGCGTGCCATGGACAGCGGTGTGGATGCCAAGGGGTTGAACGAATTTTTCAGCACCGCATTGGTGAGCCCGGTACTCACCGCCCACCCGACCGAAGTGCAACGCAAGAGTATTCTGGATTGTCAGTGGGCAATTGCCAGCGTGCTTGAAGAGCGCGACCGCACCCTGCTGACCGCCGAGGAGCTGAGCACGCGCGAGGAAATGCTGCGTCGTGAAGTGCTGACGCTGTGGCAGACGCGCCTGCTGCGCCGGACCAAATTGTCGGTGATGGATGAGGTGTCGAATGCCCTCACCTATTACGACACCACGTTCCTCAAGCAACTGCCGCTGTTGTACAGCGATCTCGAAGACCATCTGGCCAAGTCTGTGCCGAACTGGAAACAGAGTGGCCGTACGCCTGAACTGGCGCCTTTCCTGCGCCCGGGTTCATGGATCGGCGGGGACCGCGATGGCAACCCCTTCGTGACTGCTTCAGTGTTGATCGAAGCTGTACGTGCGCAGAGTCGCCGCGCGATGGACTTCTACATTCCTCAACTCAAAAAGCTGAGTTCGGAGTTGTCTGCTGCGGCCGGCTTAATCGACATCACCCCCGACCTACAGGCACTGGCTGACAAATCCACGGAAACCAGCCCGCATCGCGAAACCGAGCCTTACCGTTTGGCTGTCGCCGGCATGTATGCCCGCCTATGCGCGACCGCGCAGCTGCTGGATGACATTCCTCCGCCGAATGGTGTCCCAATTGCCGAACCCTATGCCGATGTGGCCGAGTTCAAGCGCGACCTCGATGTCATTCATGACTCCTTGGTGGCCGATCGTTCGGTGCTGATTAGCCGTGGCCGACTACGTCGTTTGCGTCGTGCCGTATCGATTTTCGGCTTCCACTTGACCTCCCTAGACCTTCGTCAGAACTCCGATGTACATGCCCGCACGGTGGGTGAGTTGCTCGCGGTCGCCCGCCCCGGCACCGACTATGCGGCGCTCGACGAAGCCGCCCGCATCGAACTGCTGATTGCCGAAATCAGTTCGCCACGACCGCTGTCCTCGCCGTATGCGCAGTACAGCGAAGAGACGGCTGACGAGTTGAAGATTTTCCAGACCGCCCGCCAGATTCATGAACGTTTCGGCAAGGCAGCCATCGAGAATGTGATTATCTCCAAGGCGGATGGCGTGTCCGACGTATTGGAAGTGGCCGTCCTCCTGAAGGAAGCTGGCATGCTGCGGCCACAAGAGGGTGTGCTCGACGTCAATATCATTCCGCTGTTTGAAACCATTGGTGATCTTGAGCGTAGCGGCCCGGTTATGGATGCGCTCTTCAGCCTGCCCGTCTATCGTTGTCTGCTTGAGTCGCGCGGCAACGTACAGGAGTGCATGCTTGGCTATTCCGATAGCAACAAAGATGGCGGTTTCATGACCTCGGGCTGGTCCTTGTATCAGGCTGAAAACGCGCTGGTCGATGTCTTCAAGAAACATGGTGTTGCCTTGCGCCTGTTCCACGGCCGCGGTGGTTCGGTCGGTCGCGGTGGCGGCCCCAGCTATCAGGCCATTCTTGCCCAGCCCCAAGGTGCCGTGCAAGGACGTATTCGCATTACCGAGCAAGGCGAAGTGATCGCGTCGAAGTATGCGAATCCGGAGCTCGGTCGCCGTAATCTGGAAATCCTTGCTTCAGCGACGCTGGAAGCCACACTGCTGCCGCATGAGCACGACGATCCTCGCCCCGAGTTTATCGAGGCCATGCAGTTCCTGTCGGCTGAGGCGTTCAAGGCATACCGCAACATCGTCTATGAGACGCCGGGCTTCGAGCAGTATTTCTGGCAGTCCACTGTCATCAGCGAAATTTCCGCGCTGAACATTGGTAGCCGTCCGGCATCGCGGAAGAAAACCACCGCCATCGAAGATCTGCGCGCAATTCCCTGGGTGTTCTCGTGGTCGCAATGCCGTTTGATGCTGCCGGGCTGGTTCGGCTTCGGTTCTGCTATCACTGCCTGGCGTGCCGCCAAGGGTGAAGCGGGCATGCAACTCCTCGGCGAGATGTACAAGAGCTGGGGTTTCTTCGCCGCGCTGTTGTCAAACATGGACATGGTGTTGGCTAAGAGCGATATCGCCATTGCTGAGCGTTACTCGCAGATGGTCAAGGACGAAGCACTGCGTGACGCGATCTTCCCGCGCCTCAAGACCGAGTGGGCGTGTAGTATCAATGCACTGCTTGAAATCGCCGGACAGAACGCCTTGTTGGAAACCAACCCGCTGCTGGCGCGTTCGATCCGCAATCGCTTCCCCTATCTCGATCCGCTCAACCATCTCCAGATCGAGCTGCTGGAACGTCACCGCACAGGTGAAACCGATGAGCGTACCCAGCGCATCATTCATCTGACCATTAACGGTATTGCCGCGGGCTTACGGAATAGCGGCTGATCGACGTTGACGTTCACAACAATAAAAAAGGGAGGCGTTGCCTCCCTTTTTTATTGTCCTTGGTTCATCTAAACGTTACACCTTGAGCAGTGCCTTGACCTGTGGCCACTGGCGCCGACTCACCGGGATTTTTTCGCTCACACCATTGAGCAGCAATAACCACTGGGTGTCGCTCCCTTCACCACTTTCAGCATCCCGTTCGCTACGTTCGTAGCCGGTGATGGCTTTCTTGGCCACCAGACAGTTGCGATGGACACGCACGAAGAGTTCGCCAAATTCGAGCTCGAGTTGGTTGAGCGATTCTTCGAGTAGGTACTCACGCTCGCGGGTATGTGCCGTCACATACTTTTGCTCTGCACGCAGAAAATCGATATCCGCTACCGCTACCAGCAGGCTGCGCCCACGCTCTGTGCTGCGGAGCAGACTCCGACCATGCGGCGAAAGCAATTGCAGCTGCTCACTGCGCAGTACCGAGTGCCGCGCCTTCTCAAGTGCAGTAGCCAGCCGCACCGAGCGGACCGGCTTGAGGAGATAGTCGAGGGCCGCCAATTCAAAGGCCTTGACGGCGTATTGATCAAAGGCAGTGATGAAAATCAGCCCCGGCGGCTGTGGCAGGCGCCCTAGATGTTGGGCTAGCTCAAGGCCATCCATGCGTGGCATGCGAATATCGGTGAGCACGATATCCGGGCGTTCTTCGGCGCAGGCTTCCATTGCCGCCACACCGTCGGCTGCTTCAGCAATGATCTGGTTCGGTACGCTGATGGCGAGATCGGAGAGCAGGTCGCGGAGCCGGCTGCGTGCCGGGGCTTCGTCGTCAACGATAAGGATGCGCAAGGGATTCATGAGCGGGCCTGACGGCGGTGTGGCAACTCAATGAGCACCTCATGACGACCATGTGTTTCATGCGTCTCTAAGCGCGCCTCTAGGTCGTAGAAGAGCATCAGACGTTCACGGATATTCGCCAATGCCATTTGGTTGCCAGACTGATGGCCGACGCTATGTGTCGGATTCGTAATCATGATCCGAATACGTGGGCCTTCGGCCGAGATATTGACGGTGATTGTGGCGCCGCCATCGGCCGGCTCTACGCCGTGATAAACGGCGTTTTCGAGCAGGGGTTGCAACATCAGTGGTGGCATCAACGTGTCGGGTGGGCAGCAATCGATCTGCCAATCGACCTGCAACCGCTCGCCTAGGCGTAAACGTTCTAGTTCAAGGTATTGGCGAGCGAGCGAAATTTCATCGGAGAGTAGTACCAGCTCGCGATTTTCCTGCATCAATACACGGAACAGGTCAGACAGCTCTTCCAATGCCGCTTCCGCGCGCTTGGGGTCGTGGCGGATCACACCAAGTACGGCGTTCAGGCTGTTGTAGAGGAAGTGAGGGCGAATGCGCGCGGTCAGCGCGAGCAGACGTGCCTCGGCCAGTGCAGGTGAGTAAAGCGTGTTCAGCCAAGCAAAATAGCCAAGCATGAAGATGCAGGCTAATCCCGCCCACAACATGGCATGCAAGGGGCCTCGCACCTCCATCAGGTCGCCAAACAGGCTACCAAAGGCGGCATGTTGTACGCCGACAACAAGTAGCACCAGTAGCAATACAGTCAGACGTCCATGCCGCAACGACAGCTTCTCAAGCCACGGGTTAAGCAAGTGGAACAGCGGCAGCAAAACGAATAGAGGCGGCTCGACCCACAGGGCGGTGTCCACAAACTCGTCAGCGAGGCGCGGCCAGGACTGGTTGCGGGCGAGCACCCACAGCAATGCCAGCAGGTTCACGCCCAGCAAAATACGCAACCAGACCCCCAGATTGCGGAAGTCCGGTAGGGCGGTCGCGAAGGGCTTATGCCGTATACTTGTTGGATTCATCGGCGATATGGTAGAAAATCGCTTAATTAATTGCTGCAACCCACTGCCGCACAAGAATTTTCATTATGACAGAACAATCAAAAAACGCTGCTGAAAACAAGGCTTGGTCCGGCCGCTTCTCTGAGCCTGTGTCGGATCTGGTTAAGCGCTACACCGCCTCGGTCTTCTTTGATCAGCGCATGGCGCTGCAGGATATTCGCGGCTCGCTGGCGCATGCGACCATGCTGGGCAAGCAGAACATCATTTCTGCGGCTGACCTAAGCGCCATCCAGCAAGGGCTGGCGCAAGTGCGCGGTGAGATCGAACGTGGTGAATTCCAGTGGAATCTGGATGACGAAGATGTGCATCTCAATATCGAAAAACGCCTGACTGCGCTGGTCGGTGATGCCGGCAAACGCCTGCACACGGGGCGTTCGCGGAATGACCAAGTGGCTACAGATATTCGCCTGTGGCTGCGTGACACGATTGATCTGATCGACGGTCTGCTGTCTAACTATCAAGCATCACTTTTGAACTTGGCTGAGCAGCATGCCGCAACCCCCTTGCCGGGCTTCACGCATCTGCAGGTTGCCCAACCGGTAACCTTCGGCCACCATCTGCTGGCGTATGTGGAGATGGCTAAGCGTGATCGTGAGCGCCTCAAGGATGCTCGCAAGCGCGTGAACCGTCTGCCACTTGGCGCAGCTGCGCTGGCGGGCACCAGCTATCCGATTGACCGCGAATTCGTGGCACAAGAACTTGGGTTTGATGGCGTATGCGAGAACTCGCTTGATGCTGTGTCAGATCGTGATTTTGCGATTGAATTCACCGCCGCCGCTTCGCTGATCATGCTGCACATTTCACGCTTCTCCGAAGAGCTGATTTTGTGGATGAGCCCGCGTGTCGGCTTTATCGATATCGCGGACCGCTTCTGTACCGGCTCATCGATCATGCCGCAGAAGAAGAACCCGGATGTGCCGGAACTTGCACGCGGCAAGACTGGCCGTGTGTATGGGCACTTGATGGGTCTGCTCACCCTGATGAAGGGGCAGCCGCTGGCCTATAACAAGGACAATCAGGAAGACAAAGAGCCGTTATTCGATACCGCAGATACCGTGATCGATACGCTGCGCATCTTTGCCGACATGGTGCCGGGTATTACGGTCAAGGCCGCCAATATGCGTGCAGCGTTGAATCAGGGTTTTGCCACGGCAACCGATCTGGCCGACTATCTGGTCAAGAAGGGCTTGCCCTTCCGCGATGCGCACGAGGCTGTCGCGCGTGCCGTGCGTGCTGCCGAACAAAAGGGTTGCGACGTATCGGAATTGTCTCTGGCTGAGCTGCAAGCATTCTCGCCGTTGACTACAGATGATGTGTTTGCCGTGTTAACCGTTGAAGGTTCACTGGCTTCGCGCAATCACATCGGCGGAACCGCACCTGAGCAGGTGCGTGCCGCCATTGCACGCCGCCGCAGCGAACTCTAACGCCATGGAAACGATAGGCCGTTACGAAATCAAAGGCAGGCTGGGAGAAGGTGCGACCAGCATTGTCTATCTGGGCTATGACCCGGAGCATGAGCGTGACGTTGCCATCAAAGTTATCTACCCGCATGTGCTCAAGGACCGCGAGCGCGGGCTGATGTACCGGCATCTGTTGATGAACGAGGCCTCGCTGGCAGGCAAGCTTGATCATCCGAGCATTGTGCAGATCCACGAAGCCGTGTTGCACGATGAAGAGCAAAGCTACATTGTCATGGAGTATGTGGCGGGCGGCACGCTGGAGGCGTTCTGCAGCCCCGAGCATTTGATGCCAGTTGAAACACTGGTTGAAGTGATCTTCAAGTGCACCCGTGCATTGCAGTATGCGCAGCGCTTAGGGATCACCCACCGCGACATCAAGCCGGCCAATATCCTGCTGGTACAGCCGGGCAATATTTCTGGTGATATCAAGGTGTCCGACTTCGGCGCGGCGATTACGCCCGATAACGATCAAACGCAGGTATCGGCAGTAGGTTCCCCAGCCTACATGTCGCCTGAACAAGTTCGCGAGCATCCGCTCAACCACCAGACCGACATTTACTCGCTTGGTGTGGTCATGTACCAATTGCTGACGGGCCGCCTGCCTTTTCAGGCGAGCAGCAATTACAACATGGTCTATCAAATCTGCAACAGCACGCCGCCGCCGCCCTCGACCTTCCGCAGTGATTTGCGCTCATCGCTGGATGCGGTTGTTCAACGCGCCATGCAGAAGGACCTTTCTGCTCGCTATCAAAGCTGGGAGGAGTTCTCGGTTGACCTAGCGCAGGCTTATCGTAATCGCCGCCTCACGGACCGCGCACCTACTCCTGACATTGAGAAGTTCGAGATGTTACGTGCCCTGCCATTTTTTACTGAATTCTCGGATATTGAGATTTGGGAAATCGTCCGTTTTTCTCACTGGGAAGATATTGCAGTCGGCACGCAACTTATGCGTGAAGGTGAAGTAGGCGACACTTTTGTAATCCTGCTCGATGGTGAGGTACGAATTAGCAAGCAGGGTGTGGTACTGGATATTCTTGGCCCCGGAGATATTTTTGGTGAGATTGCTGCCAATACACTCTCCCTACATAGCCGTACCGCTGATGCCGTGGCTCAGACCAGCGTGAGCGTTGCAATCGCGTCACGCAATGCATTACGGCATGCGTCAGATGCATGCCGTATGCATTTTTACGAGGCCTTTCTCAGCCTCGTCTCCCGGCGCCTTGCCGCAACCTCGAATCGGGTTGCCGGCACCGGTAGCTAAAGCGACTTACTTGAGGTCGGAGATCTGCTGTTGCAGTTCGCCAGACTCATACATCTCGGTCATGATGTCGCTACCGCCGATGAATTCGCCACCAATGTAAAGCTGCGGGATCGTCGGCCAGTTGGCGTATTCCTTGATGCCTTGGCGGATTTCCGGGTCGGCCAGCACATCCACTGTCACCAGATTATTTACGCCACTCGCCTTGAGGATTTGAACTGCCTTGGCGGAAAAGCCGCATTGCGGAAACTGGGGCGTTCCTTTCATATAGAGAACAACCGGGTTGCCGGTCACGGTTTCACGAATTCGGTCTTGTGCACTCATTGCTGCGTTCCTTTTCAGTGTTCTGGCCATTCGGGTGAGGCTCACCCGAATAGTTGATCGTTTTTGTCGGAAATAGTTTAGCTGAGCTTAGGCCTAGGGCGCAAGGTAGCACTCGGGTTGCCACAAAGAAAAAGCGCAACCCGAGGGTTGCGCTTTGAGTTCCACACCAGAGGAGGAGGGTGGAGGAGAACCGCGAATTACGCCAAGGCAAGGAAGTTCAGTGGTGGCAGCCGCCAAACAACCTGTTACGAAAGATACGCAAATACTTGCGTGAATTCAGGTTGTATGAATTGTGGCAGACAGAAAAAATGGCTGCAAGTCTTTTTTGTGCGTTGCACAACAAATGTTTTTATTCCCATAAGTTGGTATCTTTATACCTTCTTATATTTAATAAAAACATAAGATTATAAAAATCATGAAGGCCATGAACGCTTGATTATGGTCGCATAAAAGTCTTTGATTTGAAGGCTTTTAGGTGGGGGTTGTGCGGCGCAGCAATTTGGCTTGTTCAGGCTGTCTTTACTCAGGCTAGAATGACGCTTCTGACAAAAGGAATGGTTATGGAATGCGTTGTGCGGTGGGGTGAAGGGATGAGTTTCATTGCCGAGACGGGCAGCGGTCATCTGGTCACCATGGATGGCGCTCCTGAGGGGGGAGGGCGCAACCTCGCGCCTCGGCCAATGGAAATGGTCTTGCTGGGTACCGGGGCTTGCACAGCCTACGATGTTGTATTGATTCTCAAGCGCGGGCGTCAGGACATCACCGGTTGTTCCGCCAAATTGCAGGCAGACCGTGCCGACACCGACCCAAAGGTTTTCACCCGGATCAACTTTCATTTCACGGTTACGGGCCGTAACTTAAAGCCGGAAGCCGTAGAGCGTGCTATCAAGCTATCTGCTGAGAAATATTGCTCAGCGTCGATCATGCTAGGCAAGACAGCCGAAATTACGCATACTTGGGAAGTTGTCGAGGCCTGAACTCAGTCCTCAGTCGCAGCGTAACGAGAGGGGCTAGATAAAGTACGCAGTACTCGTCATCATTTTTGACGAGAGCTGCATGGCTGCCTTCACTGGTGCGGGCAGAGCAGCACCGCCGAGCTTAACTGCTGTCTCGGCATGTTCGGCTTCATCTAGCGCCATTTGTTGCAACACGGCACGCGAGCGCTCATCACTCTGCGGCAAGCGCTGCAAATGGTCAGTGAGGTGCGCACCTACCTGACGCTCCGTTTCGGCAAGGAAGCCCAGATTCCATTTGTCGCCGAACTTCCCGGCAACGATACCCATGGCCAATGAGCCGGCATACCAGAGGGGATTGAGGAGGCTTTTCCGCCCCCCCAGTTCTTCAATGCGTTTCTCGGTCCAGTTGAGGTGTTCGGTTTCTTCCCAAGCGGCCTGAACGAGTGCCGCGCGCGTGGCCGGGTCGCGTGAAGTGAGTGCCTGCCCTTGATAGAGTGCCTGGGCACATACCTCGCCGACATGATTGATGCGCATCAGCGCGCCGGCATGCTGTTTTTCTGCCGGACTCAGGTCGGCCTCCGGGAGGTCTGCGCCGGGGCGTGTGCGTGCCGTCGGTGCGGAGGCAAAAACCGTACGCAAAGCCTTGTCGAATTCGATAATGGCTTGGTCGAGCATGTGTGACTTCCTATCGGGCGAGGTCTGGGTGGCTACCACGCTTGAGCGCTTCGCGCCCCTCTTTGGCTGTCCACACCGCAATACGATTTGGACAGAAGTAGTTAACGAAAAGTGCCCCTTGATGACGATTTAGAGATTGTGCCTTGAGTGGTCTCCATTCGCTTTGACGTGACTCAACCCAAGTGCCATCGGCCCTGCCAGTCGCGTAGATACGCAGCTCGCCGGTATCGCAGCGTAAACCCTCGTAACTAATGTTCGTGGCCCCGCCAGTGGTCTTTACCACCATCGCATAGCGGACCACATTGTCATTGCCACCCGCACCGATGGTGCTTTGGTCGATGTAATACTTGCCAGTTACCGCAGGCCCAACGTAGAACTCAATCAAATTCTCTTCGCGGGGAAAGGCAGGGAGCGTGTAAGCACTTTCTTTCCACGGTTCTTCGTCTGGGTCTTCCCAATTCTTGAAACGGACTTGCCCCTGCGCTTGGCTAGCAACAAAGGCACATAGCAAGAAGCCGGCAAGGGCGCGAGCGCTCATGGGTTGGATTTACTTTCCGACAAGGCAGCCTGATCCCATTGCGGTTTCTGCTGGGAGGGATTGGCAAAAAGGAAGCGAGCAAGCTCGGTTAGCGCAAGCTCGTAAACCCCACGCTTGAAATCGATGACGCCGTCTAGCGGCGTCCAGTAGTCACTCCAGCGCCAGGCATCGAACTCGGGGTGTTCGCTGGCGCGCAGCGACACGTCTGTATCGCGGCCCACCAAGCGCAAAAGGAACCAGATTTGTTTTTGCCCACGATAGGTGGTGCGCCATTCGCGACGGACCCAATTTTTGGGGACGTCATAGCGCAACCACTCGCGCGTCCTGCCGAGAATGCGCACGTGCTCGGGCAGTAGCCCGATTTCCTCGTGCAGTTCACGAAACATTGCCTGCTCCGGCGATTCACCCCTGTTGATGCCGCCCTGAGGAAACTGCCACGCGTGTTCTCGGATGCGCTTGCCCCAGAACACTTGGTTGTGGCAGTTGGCCAGGATGATGCCAACATTTGGCCGGTAGCCTTCCCGATCAAGCATGGGAACACCTTTAATTTTTGACTGGCTCCATTCTTTCACACTTCAGCGTAAGAGCAAAGCCAGCCCCAGACTGGTAAAAGCCCGTAAAATTGCGTTTTCACCAATTCCGGAAGCAATTTCATGCGTGCCTCGCAGTTTTACATCGCCACTCTCAAGGAAGCGCCCTCCGACGCCGAAGTCGTCAGCCATAAGCTGATGATGCGTGCCGGGATGATCAAACGATTGAGTGCGGGCGTGTATACCTATATGCCGATGGGCCTGCGGGTCATCAACAAGGTTGCCGCCATCGTGCGCGAAGAAATGAATCGAGCTGGAGCAGTCGAGCTCTCGATGCCGGTCGTCCAGCCAGCGGACCTGTGGCAAGAAACTGGGCGCTTCGAGAAAATGGGGCCGGAAATGCTGCGCATCAAGGATAGGCACGATCGTGACTTCGTGTTGCAACCGACCAGCGAAGAGGTGGTTACCGACATCGCTCGCCAGGATTTAAAGAGCTACAAGCAGTTACCGAAAAACCTCTATCAGATCCAGACCAAGTTCCGTGACGAGCGCCGTCCGCGCTTTGGCTTGATGCGTGGCCGTGAGTTCGTTATGAAGGACGCTTACAGCTTTGACCGTGACCCGGCTGCGGCGCAAGTCAGCTACCAGACTATGGCCACGGCTTATCGGGCCGCATTTGATCGCTTTGGCCTACGCTATCGCGCAGTTGCAGCCGACAGTGGTGCCATCGGCGGCGATCTGAGCGAGGAGTTTCAGGTGATTGCCGCAACCGGTGAGGATGCCATCATCTACTGCCCAACCAGCGACTACGCCGCCAATATCGAAAAGGCCGAAGCACTGGCCCCGCAGAACACGCGTCCGGTAGCGAGCCAGTCGCTGACCAAGGTGCCAACACCGGGCAAGAGCACCTGTCCTGATGTGGCCGCATTACTGAGTGTGCCACTCGCAACCACAGTTAAGTCGCTGGTTCTTGCGACTGACGAGGTTGATGAGAGCGGTGCAATCAGCAAAAGCCAGATCTGGCTTTTGCTGTTGCGCGGCGATCACGACATGAACGAAGTCAAGGTCGGCAAGCTGCAGGGTTTTGAGGCGGGATTCCGCTTTGCGACCGAGGCTGAAGTTGTAGAACACTTCGGCACGAAACCCGGTTACCTAGGCCCGCTCAGTCTGAAGAAGCCAGTGCAAATCGTCGCTGACCGTGAAGTCGCGGTCATGGCCGACTGGATTTGCGGTGCCAACGAAGCTGACTTCCACATCACAGGCGTGAACTGGGGCCGTGATTTGCCTGAGCCTGAGCTCGTTGCCGACCTACGCAATGTCGTCGAAGGCGACTTATCGCCCGATGGCAAGGGTGTGCTGGCGATCGAACGTGGTATCGAAATCGGTCACATCTTCTATCTGGGCACTAAATACAGCAAGGCAATGAATGCCACTTTCTTGGACGAAGGCGGCAAGCCCCAGTTCTTTGAAATGGGCTGCTACGGCATTGGTATCACGCGCCTGCCTGCAGCTGCGATTGAGCAGAACCATGACGACAAGGGCATCATCTGGCCCGCCGCGATTGCACCTTTTGAGGTTGTCATTGTGCCGATGGGCTACACCAAGTCGGATGCGGTGAAGGCCGCCACCGATGCGCTGTATGCCGACCTGCAGGCGGCTGGTGTGGACGTCATCGTGGATGATCGCGACGAACGTCCGGGCTCGATGTTTGCTGATTGGGAGCTGATTGGTGTGCCGCACCGTTTGGTGGTGGGTGATCGCGGGCTCAAGGAAGGCAAGGTTGAGTACAAGGCGCGTACGGACGCCGAAGCAACGTTGCTCGACGCCGGCACCATCGTGTCGCATATCCGCGGCTTGCTCGGGCGCTGAGCATGTTGCGCCGGCCAGCTTTTCTGATGCTGTTGTGCCTCAGCCCTTGGGCCGTTTCAACGGTCTATGCAGGCGCGCAGCAGGAGGAAAAGCTGGCAGCGAGTGTGCAGGCCGCATTGCATGCCGCTATCGCCGATCAGGCATCACCTGAGCCAGAGTTTCCGAGTATTACGGACAAGGTGAACTGGCTGGCGACGATGTCTGAGCGCCTCTACAAGCGTATGCCAGATCCGCAGCAGCGCATCGACTTTCTCAAGACGGTGTACTACGAATCGCGCCGCGCAGGTCTTGATCCGCAACTCGTGCTTGGCTTGATTCAGGTGGAAAGTGGTTTCAAGAAGTACGCAGTGTCTAGCGCTGGCGCACGCGGTTACATGCAGGTTATGCCCTTTTGGGTAAAGCTGATTGGCACGCCCGATAGCAACCTGTTCCATATGCGTACCAATCTGCGTTTTGGCTGCACGATTCTCCGTCACTATCTTGATATCGAAAAGGGCGACCTATATCGTGCACTGGGGCGATATAACGGCAGCTTGGGGCGGCCGGAGTATCCGAACATGGTGCGCGGGGCTTGGGAAAAAAACTGGGGTTGGCCGCAACCTCAGCATGCATCGCTGAAATAAAAAAGGCCGCTGCTGCGGCCTTTTTTATGCTGCTGAACTGACTTTAGCTGGCGATTTCGCGTTCGATCTCAGCAAGGCCGACGTGACGGACATCACGGCCCTTGACCATGTAGACCACGTACTCAGCAATGTTCTTGGAATGATCGCCGATTCGTTCGATGGCTTTTGCAATGAACACCATATCGAGCGAGCGGGAGATGGTGCGTGGATCTTCCATCATGTAGGTAATCAGTTGGCGCATGGATGCCTTGAATTCAATGTCCACTTCCTGGTCCGTACGTACGACTTGACCCGCTGCGGCGACATCAAGACGGGCAAAGGCATCCAGTGCTTGACGTAGCATGCTCACGACAATGCCGGCGACATGGCGGAAGTCGATATTCGGCGCCGAATGGAATTCGGCCCCGTGAATTTTTTTGGCCATTTTTGCGATCTTCTTGGCTTCATCACCAATACGCTCTAGATCAGTGATGGTCTTGATCACGGTCATCACCATGCGCAAATCGCTGGCAGTCGGCTGGCGACGGGCAATGATCTGGGTACAGGCTTCATCGAGCTCGACTTCATGACGATTCACCCGTTCATCGGTGGCAATGGCTTGGTCAATCAGTAATATGTCGCCGCTGGAGAGGCCATCCATGGCCATCACGATCAACTGTTCAACCAGCCCACCCATTTGCAATACGCGATTGCGGATGTTTTCCAGGTCGGCATCAAACTGCTTGGCAATATGGTCATTCATGGGTGGGCTCATGGGGTTTCTCTCGGACCGTGAATAGTAGCAAGTGATTATGAAGGTTTTGTTGCAACCCTGAAATCTCTATTTCGTCAGCGTCACCACACCATCGCTGGTGCCGAGTAACAGGACGTCAGCACTGCGACGTGCAAACAGGCCATTCGTCACAATCCCGACGATCTGATTGAGTGCGGATTCGAGCTCAGTCGGCTTGCCGATGCTAAGCCCATGCACATCCAAGATGATGTTGCCATTGTCCGTGGTGAAACCTTCGCGCAGGACGGGCTTGCCGCCAAGGGCAATGAGTTCGCGCTCGACCTGTGCGCGGGCCATCGGAATGACCTCAAGCGGCAGCGGGAACTTACCAAGAATATCAACTTGCTTGCTGGCATCGCAAATGCACACAAAGGTGTCAGCCACCGCAGCCACAATTTTCTCACGCGTCAGGGCTCCGCCTCCGCCCTTGATCATGGCGAAGCCGGGATCGATTTCATCCGCGCCATCTACGTAGATCGGCATGCGCGCGACTGCGTTGAGGTCAAACACCTTGAAGCCGTGCCCTTCAAGGCGCTTGCGCGTCGCCTCTGAGCTGGCAACAGCGGCACCAATGCGCGGCTTGAGCGCGACGAGTGCGTCAATGAAGAAGTTGGCGGTAGAGCCAGTGCCTACGCCAATGGTGGCGCCTTCTGGCGCATGCTGGGCAATGTAGTCCACAGCGGCTTGTGCAACGGCTTGTTTCAGTTCATCTTGAGTCATAGGGGTTCCTGTGTGCTTGGCTGAAAGCGTATGCGCTCCCAGTCGTTACCGTGATCGAGTTTTTCAGTCAGTACAACATCACGTCGTTTGCCGCCAACGTTGAGAATAATCGCTAGGTCGGCAACAAAAAGTCCTGGGGGCAGAAGCAAGGTATCACTATCTTCTGCAAGCAGGATGGCATCGACATAGCCATTCCCAGCTTCGCAGGCCTCGCTCCACACCGTCAGCACAAGATTCGCCGGCCTGACTTGTGCGCATATGGAAGGCACGGGAAGTGTTTCCAGGCCTAGGCTGGCACGTTTCTGTTTGTCGCGGCTAATACGGCGAATGATGCCGGCGCGCCACTCGATGTCTCCGTCGAAACGAAAGCCGACGAGTTCACCGATACGGCTTCGGCTGCGCAGTCCCGGTGCCAGTGCGCCTAGGCCCGTTTCGCTGGCATCTACCTTCAGCCATTCATCCATCATCTGCTTGTCACCGGAAGTTTCCAGTTTGAGCAATGTTTCCAATGGGTCGACACTGTCTTCGGTTGCGATGTCTGAGAGTTTTGCACTATTGCCAAAACGCAATTCGTTGAACAGACTTTCCATGTCCGCACCACGGTAGTTGAGCGACTTACCTCGTTTGGCAAATGCAGCGCAGGCAATCATGCGGCGCACTAAGCTGAAGCCATGGACAACGCGCATAGGCATATTGTCAGCCTGTCGCGGACTGGTCCGTTCAGGCGGCTTTTCTGCCCAGTGCGAGAACAATGTCTGTACCAGCTTATCAATGCCCTCGCGGTGATCTATGAAGGGCTGTAACCATTCCGGTGGTGTATCACCACGCGTGTCCTTGGCAAACTGCAGGAGCGGCGTGCGTAGGCGCCGAGTAGAGCAATAGCGTAGCGACGGGTTGTGCACCACACTGTTTGTATAGCGAGTGGGACTGCCCGGGTTATGCAGGCTGATAAAGTGGCTGGTCCCCGCATGCCCGACTTCTGCAAACTCGAAGTTGCTCGCATTCTGCTGTAACCAGCGGTGTAGAACTTCGATCTGCAGACTGACCAAGTTCGACGTGGGGGCGATTTCCAGATATAGCCCAGCCAGATAAGTGTGCAGAGTGCTGCGCAGCTGCGGCTCATCCGGGTACACGGCTTGCACCAACGAGGTCACGCCATGTTGAGAAGCCAGCCCGACAATCTTGTGTGCAGCCAACCACCACTCAAGGTCGGGAGGGCGATACCGAAAATGATGCAACTTCTTGCGCTCTACCCAAGCATGCATGGCGCGTGTTGAACACAGCGCCAGTTGCATCTTGGTCTTACTCAAGTCTTCTTTACTGCGCAACGCAACGTCGAGACAGTGTTCGTAACCCTGAAACAACAGCAGGTTATGGCGATCAAGGTGCGCCCAAAGCAACTCCGAGTTGTGCTCGCGCGTGCCCGGCAACAGAAAAGTCAGGAGCAGGTTGCTGTAATACGGACGCGCAAAGGTGTCGATGTACAGTAGCGCTTCTCTCAATGCCGCCGGGGAGAGCTCTTTGTCGTAGCGACTGATGTCTTCTATCATCGCAGCAATATCAATCAGCACCCGTGATGGATCACTGAGCGGAATTTCACTCAGCGTGTGGTCGAGATTCTGCTTCGAACCGAGTGGATGGTTCGATTTCTCGCCCTGCAGGAGAGTCGCCAGCTTGTTAAACATGGTCACATTATGAGCGAAAACACTGCCAGTAAAATGCACAGGCCGGCTTGCGCCGGCCTGCTTTGATACTGAACGCTACTGAATCTATTGCCTATTTCTTGCGTGGCGGTGGCAGGTCGGTGCAGCTACCGTGGGCGACTTCAGCAGCAAGCCCAATCGTCTCGCCCAGCGTTGGGTGTGGATGAATGGTCTTGCCGATATCGACAGCATCTGCTCCCATCTCGATAGCAAGACAGATTTCACCAATCATGTCACCCGCCGATGGACCGACAATGCTGCCGCCGATAATGCGATGGGTTTCCGCATCGAACACCAGCTTGGTGAAGCCATACTCTGCACCGTTGGCGATAGCGCGACCTGATGCAGCCCACGGGAACTTGGCGGTCTCGATCTTGCGGCCAGCGGCCTTGGCTTCATCCTCGCCCACGCCCACCCATGCCACTTCAGGGTGCGTGTAAGCAACGCTGGGGATGATGCTGGCGTCGAAGAAGGCTTTCTGACCCGCGGCTGCTTCAGCGGCAACGTGACCTTCATGCACTGCCTTGTGAGCAAGCATGGGTTGGCCTACGATATCGCCGATAGCAAAAATGTGCGGCACATTGGTGCGCAACTGCTTGTCGACCGGGATAAAGCCGCGGTCAGTGACGCTGACGCCTGCCTTATCGGCAGCAATCTTCTTACCGTTCGGACTGCGCCCCGCTGCTTGCAGCACGAGGTCGTAACGTTGGGCATCGGTTGGTGCTTTTTCGCCCTCGACCTTGACCCAGATACCGTCCTTCTTGGCCTCAGCCGAGACAGTTTTGGTCTTCAGCCAGATGTTGTCGAAGCGGTGGCTGTTCTGCTTTTCCCACACCTTGACTAGGTCACGGTCCGGGCCTTGCATCAGACCATCTGCCATTTCGACGACATCGACGCGCGCGCCGAGTGTGGAATACACCGTTGCCATTTCGAGGCCGATGATGCCGCCACCGATCACGAGCATCTTCTTCGGCACGCTCTTGAGTTCAAGTGCGCCGGTCGAATCGACGATGCGTGGGTCATTAAGCTCAAGGAAAGGCAGGTGTACGGCTTGGCTACCCGCAGCAATGATGCACTGCTGGAAGCGGATGACTTTCTTCTCGCCGGTTTTTTCCTGTGCGTCACCTGTCGTGGTTTCCACCACAACGTGATGCGCATCGAGGAAGCTGCCGAAGCCGCGCACGACATCGACTTTGCGCATCTTGGCCATGCCGGACAAACCGGTGGTCAGCTTGCCGACGACCTTTTCCTTGTGGCCGCGCAGTGCATCAATATCGAGCTTAGGGGCAGCGAAGGTGATGCCGGCTGTTGAGAGATGCTCTGCTTCGTCGATCACGGCGGCGACATGCAGCAATGCCTTGGAAGGAATGCAGCCCACATTCAAACAGACACCACCAAGGGTGCTGTAGCGCTCGACCATTACGGTCTTCAAGCCCAAGTCTGCCGCACGGAAGGCTGCCGAATAACCACCGGGGCCAGCGCCCAGCACCAGCACCTCGGTTTCGACATCCACCTTACCGCTGTAGCTGCCTGCGACAGGTGCCGCTACGGGCGCGGGCTTAGCAGGGGCCGCTGGTGCACTTGCTGGTGTAGCGGCAGGGGGCATTGCCGCGGCGGGGCTTGGTTTGGCTGCCGCAGGCGCCTCAGCTGCGCCTGCGGCTTCGAGCAACAGGATCACATGGCCTTCGCCAATGTTGTCGCCCAGCTTGACCTTGATTTCCTTGACCGTGCCGGCGGCAGGAGATGGAACGTCCATCGTCGCCTTGTCCGACTCCAGCGTCACCAATGCATCTTCGGGCTTGATGGCGTCACCCACCTTGACCAGGATATCGATGACGGGCACATCCTTGAAGTCGCCGATATCGGGGACTTTGACTTCGATCAGAGCCATATTCAGCCTTTCTCCATTCAGCCGCTGCACTGCTGCAGCTGGGCTGTAGTGATGCGCTTGTACGGCATGCGCATCAGGGGGTTAGTCAATTACGCTTTAACGAGATCGAGTGCAGCACGATAGGCGCACCCGAAGACGTATCAAACTCAATGCCGGCCTTGACGCCGAGCTCGGCGATTTGGGCCGCGCTGGCATCGCTGTCGTAGGCCGCGTACATGGCGCCAAGGGCAAAGTTGCGACCGGAGCCGACGCCCCAGAATCGATCAAACTCGAACACTTCGCGATAGGAATACACACCGTAGATGCCGCTCGGATTGGCGATCAGCGCGGTGATTTGCGACGACTCGTAAGGGTCGTCATCGTCTTCCTTGGGGTTGAGATATGCGTGTTCCTTGAGCAGCGGATGTAGACGACGGAAGGTTTCATACACTTCCATGCGCGTGCCGAACTTCACATCAGTGAGCAGGTTCAGCACATTGGCAAACACCAGATGATGCGCCGAGCTGCCGCAGATGCCAATCCATGAGTCACCGACAGTGATGATTTTGTCGTGTTCGCCCTTGTAGCTGCGGTTGAGGCGCGTGTCGCCGAAGGTCGTTAGACCATCGGCGGCAATCGCAACCTCATCGTTCTTACGGACGACAGTAATGGTCGTCATAGTTAGAGCATTGCCCGGCGCAGATCGCACAGCACCTTGCCGATGTAATCGACAAAACGTGTACCTTCGGCACCGTCGATGACGCGATGGTCATACGAGAGCGACAACGGCAATACCTGACGCGGCACGAACTTCTCGCCGTCCCACAGTGGCTTGGTCTGCAGCTTCGAGAGTCCAAGGATGGCCACTTCAGGTGCGTTGATCAGTGGCGTGAAGTAAGTGCCACCGATACCGCCGAGGCTGGAGATGGAGAAGGTGCCGCCCTGCATATCGCCCGGCAGGAGCTTGCCGTCGCGTGCATTCTTGGATAGCACCGCCATTTCGCGGGCAATCTCAGTCACGCTCTTCTGATCGGCATTCTTAACCACGGGCACGACCAAACCATTAGGCGTGTCAGCTGCAAAACCGATGTGGTAATACTTCTTGAACACTAGATTATCGCCATCCAGCGAGGTGTTGAACTGCGGATATTTCTTCAGTGCAGCAACACAGGCCTTGATGACGAATGCGAGCATGGTGTAGCGCACGCCAGCCTTTTCGGTTTCCTTGTCCTTGTTCATGGCGACACGGAAGGCTTCCAGTTCGGTGACATCGGTTTCGTCGTACTGCGTGACGTGCGGAATCATCACCCAATTGCGATGCAGATTGGCGCCGGAGATTTTCTTGATGCGTGACAGCGGTTGCACATCAACTTCACCGAACTTGGTGAAATCAACCTTCGGCCATGGCAGCAGATTCAATTCGCCCCCACCGGTCGCCGGTGCAGCAGACGGCGCGGCGGCATTGGCGATCGCACCGGTGAGTACGCCCTTTATCCAGGCCTGCACGTCTTCCTTGGTGATACGACCCTTGGGGCCCGTACCTGTCACCTTGTTGATGTCGGCACCCAACTCGCGTGCAAACTGGCGCACGGAAGGGCTAGCGTGTGCCTGACCGCCATTGATATTGGCAAGTTCAGCGGGGGTTGGCATGTGCACGGGCGGCGGTGCCGTTGTCGGCTCTTCGTCGGTCGGGCGCACAATATCTTGCGGTGCGGTAACTGGAGCTGCCGGCGCACGCGCAGGAGCAGGTGCAGGCGCTGCAGCGGGCGCGGCCGGGCGGCTCACGCTGCTTTCCACCACCGGTGGTGGGGTCAGCAGACTAGCAACGCTGGCGGCAGGAGAGGACGGCGCAGGTGCTGCCTTGGCCGGTGCTGCGGCGGGGGCCGGCGCAGCAGCTGCTTCAGCGGCTTCGAGCAATACGATTAGGCTACCTTCTGCGACGCTGTCGCCAATCTTGACCTTGATTTCTTTGACGGTGCCACTTGCAGGCGAGGGCACATCCATCGTGGCCTTGTCGGATTCCAGTGTGACCAGTGCGTCCTCGGCCTTGACCGTATCACCGACCTTAACCAGGATCTCAATGACCGGCACATCCTTGAAATCACCAATGTCCGGAACTTTGACTTCTATTACGCTCATACTGCCTCCACAACACCGCGACAGACCTGCGGTAGAGAATCTTGGGAAGTTGCGCACAGCGCAACTGAACCGTAGTCACCCCCTTCCACCGGAAGGGGGTTGGGGGAAGGTTAAACCTTGGTCGGGTTCGGCTTGTTCGGATCAAGGTTGTATTTCTTGATCGCCTCAGCCACCTTCTTGATGTCGATCTGACCTTCGTCAGCCAGTGCGCGCAGGGCGGCCAGCGTGACCCAGTAACGATCAACCTCGAAGAAGTGACGCAGCTGTTCGCGCGTATCCGAGCGTCCGAAACCATCGGTACCCAGCACGACATACTTGCTTGAGACCCACGGGCGAATCTGTTCGGCATACAGGCGCACATAGTCAGTGGCCGCAATGACCGGACCACGCGTGTCCTTCAGGCAGCTTTCGACGTGGGTGACGCGTTGTGTTTCGGTCGGATGGAGAAGATTCCAGCGGTTGACGTCCTGACCATCGCGGGCCAGTTCGTTGAAGCTCGAGCAACCCCACAGATCCGACTCCACACCCCAGTCGTTGCGCAGCAGTTCAGCCGCAGCGATGACTTCACGGAAGATGGTGCCGGAACCCAGCAGTTGCACGCGCGGACCATTCGAGGCCGTACCCTTCTTGAACTGGTACATACCCTTGATGATGTTCTCGGCAGCGCCTTCCGGCATGTCCGGGTGCTCGTAGTTCTCGTTCATCACGGTGATGTAATAGAACACGTCTTCTTGTTCTGTCACCATGCGACGCAGACCGTCTTGCACCACTACTGCGACTTCGTACGAGAAGGTCGGATCGTATGAGATACAGTTAGGGACTGCGCCGGCGAGTACCAAGCTGTGGCCGTCTTCGTGCTGCAGACCTTCGCCGTTCAGCGTGGTACGACCGGCCGTTCCGCCAATCAGGAAGCCACGCGAGCGTTGGTCACCCGCTGCCCACACGATATCCATCGTGCGTTGCAGACCGAACATCGAGTAGAAGATGTAGAACGGAATCGTCTGAACGCCATGCACCGAGTAGGAGGTGGCGGAAGCAATCCAGTCAGCCATCGCGCCGGCTTCGTTGATGCCTTCTTGCAGCACCTGTCCGTCGGTCGACTCCTTGTAGAACATCATCTGGTCATGGTCTTGCGGGGTGTATTGCTGACCCAGCTGATTCCAGATGCCCAGTTGGCGGAACATGCCTTCCATACCGAAGGTGCGTGATTCATCTGGCACGATCGGCACGACGCGGCGACCAATCACCTTGTCGCGGATGATGGTATTGAGGATGCGCACGAAAGCCATGGTGGTCGACACTTCACGACCTTCGCCCGTGCCCTTCAATTGTGCTTCAAAGGTGTTCAGCGGTGGCACCGGCATCGCTTCGACCTTGGTGCGACGTACTGGCAGACGGCCGCTGAGCTTTTCGCGGCAGGCGCGCATGTAGGCCAGTTCCGGCGAACCCTCTTCGAACTTGAGGTAGGGCAGGTCGTCCAGCTGTTCGTCGGTGATCGGCAGCTTGAAGCGGTCTCGGAAGGCCTTGACCGATACGGTACCCATCTTCTTTTGCTGGTGCGAAATGTTCATCGCTTCGCCCGCTTCGCCCATGCCGTAGCCCTTCACAGTCTTGGCGAGGATGACGGTTGGCTTACCGTTGCTGTTGTGCGTGGCTTCGTGATACGCCGCGTAGACCTTGTGCGGATCGTGGCCGCCACGGTTCAAGCGCCAGATGTCTTCATCGGACCAGTTGGCAACCATCTTAGCCAGTTCTGGGTACTTGCCGAAGAAGTGCTCGCGCACGTAAGCACCATCCTTCGCTTTGAAGGTCTGGTAGTCGCCATCTACGCATTCCATCATGCGCTTACGCAATAGACCAGTGGTGTCGGCTGCGAGCAGCGGATCCCAGTAGGAGCCCCAGACCAGCTTGATCACGTTCCAGCCCGCACCACGGAATTCGGATTCGAGTTCCTGAATGATCTTGCCGTTGCCGCGCACTGGGCCGTCGAGACGTTGCAGATTACAGTTGATCACGAAGACCAGATTGTCGAGGTTCTCGCGACCCGCCATGCCGATGGCGCCGAGCGATTCGACTTCGTCGCACTCGCCGTCACCTAAGAAGGCCCAGACCTTGCGGCCAGCAGTCTTGGCATGGCCACGATCTTCCAAGTACTTCATAAAGCGCGCTTGGTAAATCGCTTGCAGCGGCGCTAGACCCATGGATACGGTCGGGAACTGCCAGAACTCAGGCATCAACCAAGGGTGTGGGTAAGAGGGCAGACCCTTGCCGTCGACTTCGCGACGGAAGTTGTCCATTTGCTCTTCGGTCAGTTCGCCGAGCAGGAAGGCACGGGCATAGGTGCCGGGTGCCGAGTGGCCTTGGATGTAGATCAGATCGCCGTCATTATCGCCATCGCCACCACGCCAGAAGTGGTTGAAGCCGACGTCGTAGAGCGTGGCTGCCGAAGCGAAGCTGGCAATGTGGCCGCCAAGACCGGAGTTGTCGCGGTTGGCGCGCAGCACCATGGCCATGGCATTCCAGCGGATGTAGGCGCGGATGCGGTTTTCGATGGCATAGTCGCCAGGGGCAGAAACCTGCTTGTCGACGGAGATGGTGTTGACGTATTCGGTGGTGGCGTTGAACGGCATGTTCACGCCGGTGTTGCGGCTGTGTTCGATCAGTCGCTCAAGTAGGTAATGGGCGCGCTCGGGGCCCACTTCGGCGATAACGCCTTCAAGTGCTTCGAGCCATTCCTGAGTTTCCTGTGCATCGACATCCTCGCCGATCGAGGACGTGTTGATTTTCGGCATGGAAGACATCCTGTCTCCTCCTCCTTGTGAGAGTGGTGTGGAGCCCGCGGGTAAGCAGGCTTGCAGGCACAACGACGCCCGACACAGCGGGTAGGCTGGGTCGGGTGGTAGCAGCGCCCCTCGTTTTTCTTGGTCGAAGCTTAGCCGAACTGGTGGGTTCAGGGTGCTTTTCTGTTTCGTATTATAAAAACAGAATTCACATTGTGCAATAACTTTGCTTTTGACCCAGTTTGAGCCGCTAAACATGGGCTGGACGGCAGCAGGGGCTTTGTCAGATAATCGCGTTTTACCTGCGCCCGGAATACTTCCGTCGCGGGTTTTGTTTTTTTGCACATATATATACCGACATTTTCATGACCGCTCGCTTGATTGATGGCAACGCTCTGGCCGCATCCCTGCGCGGTGCGCTGGCCGAACGCGTAAACGTACTCAAGGCCCAAGGCCTGACGCCCGGCCTTGCCGTGATTCTGGTTGGCGCCGATCCCGCCTCAGCTGTCTATGTGCGCAACAAGGTGTCCGCCTGCGAAAAGGCTGGCATGCATTCGCGCAAGATTGAATATGCAGCCGATGTGGCGCAGGCCGACGTGCTGGCAAAAATCGATGAGCTGAATCGTGATCCGTCGATTCACGGCATTCTGGTCCAGCTGCCGCTACCCGTTCATTTCGACAGTGAGCTGGTGCTCGAAGCCATTTCGGCTGAGAAGGATGTCGATGGCTTCCATGCAGAAAACGTCGGCGCCCTTATGCAAGGCCAGCCGCGCTTTATCCCCTGCACGCCCTACGGCGTGATGAAAATGCTTGAATCTTCCGGTGTGCAGCTGCGCGGTGCCGAGGCTGTGATCGTCGGTCGCAGCAATATTGTTGGTAAGCCCATGGCCATGCTGCTGATGGCGGCCGGCGCAACTGTTACTGTGTGTCACTCGCAAACGCGTGATCTGGCTTTCCACACCAAGCGTGCTGATATTTTGGTGGCAGCAGTGGGCCGTCCGCGCATGATTACCGGCGACATGATCAAGCCGGGCGCTGTGGTGATTGATGTGGGTATCAACCGCACCGAAGACGGCAAGCTGTGCGGCGACGTAGATTTTGATTCGGCGCAGGCCGTAGCAGGCGCCATCAGCCCGGTGCCCGGCGGTGTCGGCCCGATGACAATTACCATGCTCTTGGCAAACACACTGGAAGCAGCCGAACGCGCTGCCGAGGAATGACCATGACTGACAAGAATCAAAACAGCCAGCCTGTAATCGGCATCGTGATGGGCTCCGACTCGGACTGGCCCGTCATGCAAGCGGCCGCCAAGGTGCTGCGCGACTTCGGTGTCCCCTTCGAAGCCAAGGTCGTTTCTGCCCACCGCACCCCTGATCTGCTTTATGAGTATGCCGAGGCTGCACGGTCGCGTGGTCTAAAGGCCATCATCGCCGGTGCGGGCGGTGCTGCCCATCTGCCGGGCATGCTCGCCGCCAAGACCATCGTGCCGATTCTGGGGGTGCCGGTGCCGTCGAAGCACTTGTCCGGCCAGGACTCGCTCTATTCCATCGTGCAAATGCCTAAGGGTATTCCGGTTGCTACCTTTGCCATCGGTGAAGCCGGTGCCGCCAATGCCGGCCTGTTTGCCGTAGCCATGCTGGCCAACAGCGATGCCCGTCTGGCCGAACAACTGCAAGGCTTCCGCACCCTGCAAAGCGAAAAGGTGCTGGCCATGACCCTTAAGCTGGATGAAGCGGAAAGCAAATGAGCCAGAAAACATCGAAGAACCCAGCCCCGATTCTGCCGCCTGCTACGCTTGGCATGCTTGGCGGTGGCCAGCTTGGCCGCTTCTTTGTCGTTGCTGCCCATGAAATGGGCTACAAGGTGGCAGTGCTTGATCCGGATCTGAACAGCCCGGCCGGCGCCATTGCCGATCAACATATCGTTGCTGAGTACAGCGATCAGAATGCGCTAGATGTCCTGTCGCAGACGTGTGCTGCGGTCACGACTGAATTCGAGAACGTGCCAGCCGATACACTGGCCTATCTGTCCAAGTTTGTCCCGGTGCGCCCGGATGCCAGCTGTGTGTCGATTGCACAGAACCGCATCAAGGAAAAAACCTTCCTCCGTGATCACCACATTCCTCATGCGCCATTTGCCGAGGTGCATAGTGAAGCCGATATCAATGCGGCCCCAGATACGCTCTTCCCCGGCATCCTCAAGGTGGTGCGTTTCGGTTACGACGGCAAAGGCCAAGCGCGCGTAAAGAACGCTGCCGAAGCAAGGGCTGCCTTTCAGTCCTTTAAGGGCGAGACCTGCGTGCTGGAAAAAATGCTGGCGCTGGATTACGAAGTCTCGGTGGTGCTGGCGCGGGGTCAGGATGGCCGTATTGCCTGCTTCCCGCCGGCCGAAAATCTCCATACCAACGGCATCCTGGATGTGTCCGCTGTGCCGGCTACCGGCTCGGAGGCGCTGATTCAGCAAGCTGAAATTCTGGCCGCGCAGATTGCCGAGAAGATGCACTACGTCGGTGTGCTCGGCGTTGAGTTCTTTGTCGTGGGTGGCGAGTTGTACGCCAACGAAATGGCACCACGCCCACACAACAGCGGCCATTACACCATTGATGCGTGCGTCACCAATCAATTCGAGCAACAAGTGCGCGCCCTGTGTGGCTTGCCGCTTGGCGATGCACGTGCGCATAGCGCTGCCGTCATGGTGAATCTGCTTGGCGACCTTTGGTATCTAGATGATAAGCACCATTCCAAAGAGCCAAACTGGAACGAACTATTCACCGTGCCCAATCTGAAGCAGCATCTCTACGGTAAGCACCATGCGCGTGCTGGCCGAAAGATGGGGCATTTCACGGTGATCGGTAGCAACCCCGCTGAAGTTCGCGCTGCTGCGCTCACCGCACGCGCTGCCATCGGCATTGCCGACGAGGAAGCGCCCGCAAGCAAGGGCCGGGAATAAATCCCCACTGCACCATGAGCGACATTCAGCAAGCCGCGCAACACCTCGCTGCCGGTGAATTGGTCGCCATGCCCACCGAAACTGTTTATGGGTTGGCGGCCGATGCCAGCAATCCTGCTGCGGTTGCCAAAATTTTTGCGGCCAAGGGCCGCCCAGCCGACCATCCGCTAATCGTACACATTGGCGATGTGGCGCAGCTCGAGCGCTGGGCGCGTGATATTCCGCCCGCAGCATATGCGCTGGCTGCGAAGTACTGGCCCGGTCCGCTCACCCTAATTCTCAAGCGTCAGCCGGGCGTACCCGATGCCGTGACGGGTGGGCAAGATACGGTTGGCATCCGCATCCCCAATCACCCCATGGCGTTGAGCCTGCTCGCCGAGTTTGCCAAGCTCGGCAGCGGCGCTGTCGCCGCCCCATCAGCCAACAAGTTTGGGCGTATCAGCCCGACCAAGGCTGCGCATGTAAAGAGCGACTTGGGTAAGGATGTGGCGATCATTCTCGATGGTGGTGAATGCGCCGTTGGTATTGAGTCCACCATTGTGGATCTGTCGCGTGGCGCGCCGGTGGTGCTGCGTCCTGGTGCTATTACGGAGGAGGAGATCGCGGCGACTGTCGCAGGCACCGACCATACGCCCCAAGCCCCTGTAGCGGCCGCAGCGGCGCCCCGCGTATCAGGTGCACTTGCCGCTCACTATGCGCCACGTACCCCGCTGCAGTTGATTGCAAGTGATGCGTTGCTGAAACAAGTCGATGCGTGTGTCTTCAAGGGGCAGACCATCGCGGTGCTGGCCTTTAGCGTATCGCCCTTGCGGCATCCCGCGGTGCTTTGGTTTGCTGCCGCGCACAGCGCAGCACACTACGCCCACGATCTCTACGCCAATTTGCGTTTGCTGGATGCGGCGGGTGTTGACCTCATCCTTGTTGAGCAGCCACCGCAGTCGCCGGAATGGCGCGCGGTTACCGATCGACTGGGGCGCGCAGCCGTGGGGTCGGGCGCAGATGCGGATGGCGAAGCAAGCTGAGGCTGCGCCTTGATCTGCCCGCCTTAACGGTGCTTACTGCGGCTTAACCTCAATCAGCTCAAAGTCGACAAAGTCGAAGTGCAGGGTCATGGCTTCCTGCAGGTTCGCGATGGCTTCTTCACGGGTGAGCCCATCGCTGGAAATGTCGATGTCCAGACATTGCGCCACGAAGATATCGTCTTCTGGCTCAACCTTAAATGACAGTGCTTTGCTCATGTCTTAGCTCACGAAAATTGTGGGCACACATTGTGCGACAAAGCCCCTATCAACTGCAAACGGCAGCAGTGGGCCTTGGGCAGCTAGGCGGATGTTGAAGACTTGGGTGACCGCCCGCCCGATAAAAACCTTATTCGCCAAGCAGGACCGGGAACAGTCCGCGCAACCCAGCCGCCATCATCTCAATCGCCATGGCTGCGAGGATAAAGCCGCCGACGCGCTCGACCAAGTTCAGCGTCGAGCGGCGCAGACTTTTGCCCGCGCGACTGGCGGATTGGAAAATAACCCAGCACGCCACACCCACAATCACGATGGGCAGGATGACGTGGATCAGGTCGGCACAACTCCGCCACTGGCTGCTACCCATGACATAGCTGAAGGCGGCAGGGCCGGCGAGCAAGGGTACGGCAAGCGGAATGATCGAGGCTTCACGCGCCTCGCCCGCCTTTGCTAGCGGAGGCATGCCCTTGAAACTGGTTTCCTGACCCAGCACCATGGCGATGGCTAGCAGCAGCACGATGACACCCCCACCCACCTGCATCGCGCCGAGCGATACGCCCAACACATCGAGCAAGGGCATCCCCAGAAAGGCGGCGATCAGAAGAGCGATCGTCACGCTGAGGCCGATGGTGCGCGCAAAGCGTGCCTTGCCACGCTGATCGTGATCTTCGACCGCAGCAAGAAAAATCGGAATCACGCCAATCGGCCCAACCAGCGCAAACAGGGTGATGGTTTTCTTGAGTGTGAGTGCAGCGATGGTCAGCACAGTGCGCGCCCCTTCAAATAAGTGCAGTCATTATGGATGAAACTCAGCACACAGCATGGCCTGATCCCCCTGCATTCAAGTTAGAAACTTTCCGAGTGGGCTTGCAACTTTTTCCAGCGGGTACCGATCAGAGGTAACAGTGTCGACACTGGAGCCATCATGAAAAACAGACTAACTCGCACCCATAACGTAGCTAATACGCTCGTCCGCACCGCGCTAGTTTCGAGCGCCTTACTCGCAGCATCAGGTGTGATTGCCCGCGATGCGCAAACCGAAGCCGCTATTCCAAAGCAGGGCGGCAATCTATACGGCATCGGCGTTGCGATGATGCCGGAAACTGCCGGCGCAAAAGATACGAAAACGATGGTGCTGCCAGTTATTCAGGCCAATTTCGGTGATCGTTTTTATATCAACGCCCTGCGTGGCGGCGTTTGGCTGGCCGACTCGGCTGATAAACGGTTGCGCTTCGGGCTCGCAGCAGATGTTCGTTTTGGTTGGGATGCGGCTGATGGCAGCCGGACTCGTGGGATGCAAGACAGAGACACCTCTTTGGATATTGGCCCTGCGCTGCGTTGGCAGACTGACGTGGGTACCTTTAATGCGAGTTGGGCGGTCGATGCCGGCGGTGCAAGTAACGGACAAACCGCGCAATTGCAGTTTGTACGCGCCCTTATACGCGGGCCCGGTCTGCGCATCAACGGTCTGGTTGGTGCAACTTGGAATGACCAAAAGATGAATAACTACTACTTTGGCGTGGCACCGACAGAAGGGCGTGCAGGGCGGCCCGCATACCAAGCAGGCGCCGGGGTCCAGACACAGCTTGGCATCAATGGCTTCTATCCACTGGGGCCAAAGAATGCGTTGCTGTTTGGTGCCATGGTCACTCGCTTGAGCGATGCGCAAGCCAACAGCCCCATCGTGGAAACGCGCAATCAGCCGCTGATCTATGGTGGTTATGCCATCAGCTTTTGAGTCCCGCCAGTGCAGACGCAACACATGATGAGAGGCCGTCAGGCGCAGACTTGATTCGCCTTTTCGTCCGCTGCCACCCATAATGAAACCGGGTAGCGCAGCGAACGCTACTGCTTGCAAACAGCGCACGAGCCAGCCCGTATTCTGTGGGGCTAGCGCTTATCTGACGACAGAGGAGTGTGACATGAGCAAAACGCACGGCGAAAAGGCATCTGTTCTCGCAGCAAATCTGATTGCAGCACAAGTACGTAGCCTGCCAGTTACGCTACTGGCGGTTTCAAGAGCTTTTGATAATGGTGATGCCGCTCTGCAGCGCATGACCGGGCAGCTGTTTGAGCGCAAGCTGCAGGTCGTCAAGACAGGCTCTGGCGGCAATATCGTTGCGGAAGAGTCCAGCGATGACGCCTTGCCCGCACTGCCTTACGAAAAGGCAGAGTGTTTGCGCGTGATCGTGAGCAACGCCCTACTGGCAGTGGGCTTGTTTTTGAGAGAGCACGACATGGCATCAATGCGCACGCCGGAGATTCAGTTTCTGGGGCGGGCCGTGGATGCCATTCTCAATGCCAATACCTTCCGCATCGCGCCCGGCCACATGCCTGTGGCTGCGTTTGATGGTCTAGTGATCAATGCATCGCTGGACGGCAAGGCGCTGTTTGCAGATGCCGGGCGCGAAGGCTTTATGACCTTCGGCGATGCTATTGCCCTGCTGGAGTGGCTGGCGCGCTACCTGCATGGCGAAAAAAACTACGTGTCAGGGGGCGACGCAGGCTAAGGCTGCGACCTCGGCCCAGGGTGCTTGCCCTGGGCGACTGGCTGGCTCAGTTGTAGCCGAGCAGTGCGACTTGATGGACTTCGTCGTTCGAGGCTGGGACCGGCTGCTTCACTGGGGCAGATTGCCCAGTAGGGAGAGCGGCAGATTGTTGCGATTGCTGGCTTTGTTTCGAGTTCATGATGAACCTCCTGTAGCGAATAACGACCGTCCCACCAAGAAGTTGACGTAATTTCATCAAAAATCCATGTAAACAGATGTTATATCAGGATTTTTGATGTGAAACCAGGCCCCGTCGGGCTGGGGTTTCGGTCATTTCCCGCTTCGGGATCCCGTACAGCGCCGCGCTGAAGTGGAAACTGTGTGCGCTAGCGAACTGAGTTCATTGCACAAGAAAGCGCATTGTTGGCCCATCCTGCCGGCAGGTTGCGTGCAGATAACCGCACGTTCTCGCAGGAGGTTGCCATGCATCATGCTTTCCCTACCCCCCAACGCCGTTCAAGCCTAGCCGCTATCGTGCTGCTCACCCTGTCCTGTGGCCTGCAGGCACAGCAGCCTGTGCCTGTGGCGCTAAAAGGCAGTGCTGAAGTTCCACCCGTCATTACCTCTGCAAGTGGTGCGGGGCTCTTCACGGTCATGCTCGATGGCACGATCAGCGGCACTATCAAGATCGCTGGCTTTGTACCCACCGCAGCGCACATCCATGAGGCGCCCATAGACAAGAACGGCCCAGTCATCATTACGTTGACGCAGACGAGCAGCGAAACCTTTGCTGTCCCCGATGCCGCCCGACTGAACTCCAGCCAGTTCAAGCGCTACCAAGCCGGCTTGCTCTATGTAAATGTACGTAGCGCGGCTTACCCCAGCGGCGAGGTTCGGGCCCAACTGCGTCCGCTGGAAAAGATGGCGATGCCCCTGCAGCCAGGCTTCTGATGCCTTCCTAAAGCTGGATGAAGGTCAGCAGGTCGTGATTGAGCTGCGTCTTGTGCGTCTCCAGTAAGCCATGCGGCCCGCCGGGATAGACCATCAGGGTCGCGTTCGGGATCAGCTTGGCTGCCCGTTGTGATGAGGTGCTGATGGGCACAATCTGATCGAAGTCGCCATGGATCAGCAGGGTTGGGACATCAAACTTCTTCAGGTCTTCTGTGAAGTTGGTTTCCGAAAACGCGGCGATGCAGTCATACGTGTTCTTCAAACCGGCTTGCATGCCCTGCCGCCAGAAGGCATCGATCATGCCTTGTGAAACCTCCGCACCTTCCTGATCGGCGCCATAGAACGGGCCGCTGGCAATGTCGCGGTACAGCTGTGAGCGATCGGTGAGGGTGGCGAGACGATTACCGTCATAGCGCTCACGTGGCAGACCCTCTGGGTTGTCTGGCGTGCGCAGCATCAGGGGTGGGACGGAGGCGATCAGCACAATCTTGCTGACGTGTCGTGTGCCGTGGCGACCGACATAGCGAGCGACCTCGCCACCACCAGCTGAGAAGCCAACAAGGATGACCTTATCAACGCCCAGCGTGTCGATGATGCAGGCTAGATCGTCTGCATAGGTATCCATGTCATTGCCGTGCCAAGGCTGGTCAGAGCGACCATGCCCACGTCGATCATGGGCAATGCAGCGATAGCCGTTGGACGCGAGATGAAACATCTGCGATTCCCAGCTGTCTGCATTGAGCGGCCAGCCGTGGCTGAAGATCACCACCGGGCCGTTGCCCCAGTCTTTGTAGTGGATATGCGTGCCGTCCTTCATCTTGATGCTGCTCATGGGGTTCTCCGTATAACGGTGGGGGCCAAATGAGCAGGATGCAGGGGGGATGAGATGTGATCTGTTCGCTGGCGCACCTTCGTGGCGAATGCGCCAAGAGCGCATAGATCAGGCTTCCGCGTCGTCCTCGGCAACGGGGGCGGGTGCAGGAATGCGTGCAGCGGCCAGCATGGCAGCACGCGTGGTCGGGGTTTCCAGGCTGATACGACCGAGAATGCCATCGCGGAAATCGGTGAGCAGCACCATGGCGGCTTTTTCGAGATCGTATTCTTGTGAGCGACCCTTGCCGGTTTGTCGGCAATTGCGCTTCTTGGCCACGGCTTCAACGACGCCGATACCGTCCATGCCATCGGTGCTGCAGCTGTAACGGGCAGAGATCAGCTGCGGATAGCGCGCCAGCAGGATCTCGCCGAGCGCTGCGCCGACTTGCTCCTCAATCACCGCATTGCGACCAATGGCGTGGGCAATGGCGAGCATGAAACCATCGCTGTCATGCTCGATCTTCGGCCACATCATGCCGGGAGTATCGGTCAGCGTCATGTTGGCATTCAGCTCCAGACTCTGGACTGATTTGGTCACCGCGGGTTCGTCGCCAACCGCGGCAACGCGACGCTTGAGCAGGGCATTCATCAGCGTGGATTTGCCGACATTCGGAATGCCCATAATCATCATGCGCAAAGGCTTGATGCCGCCGGTCCGATGTGGCGCCAGCCCCTGACACAGCTTGGGAATGCGTGCGGCATCGCCTGGCTTCTTGGCGCTCAGAGCAATCGCCTTCACGCCGGGCTGAGCATTGAAGAAGTCCAGCCATTCCTTGGTCACTGCCGGATCCGCCAAGTCGCCCTTATTCAGAAGCTTGAGGCAGGGGCGCTGGCGATGACGGCGCAGCTCATCGATCATCGGATTGCTGCTTGCCATAGGCAGGCGCGCATCGAGGACTTCGATGACAACGTCGGTGCGCTCCATGACCTCCGCTGACTTCTTGCGCGCGGCGACCATGTGGCCGGGAAACCACTGAATGGGCATGCTGAAAACTTTCGGGGAAAGCCGGATTGTACCTAAGCCGCCTCCCGCCTTGCGGGCGAGTGGCTAATTGGCTCCTTGCAGCCAGCGCAAAATGCCGCGTGCTGCCGCATGGCCGGTGGCAATACAGCCCGTGAGGAGATAGCCACCAGTAGGTGCTTCCCAATCGAGCATTTCGCCAGCACAGAACACACCGGGTAGCTGTTTCAACATCAGGTTTGCATCCAGTGCGGTGAAGTCGACCCCACCGGCGGTGCTGATGGCTTCGTCGATGGGGCGTGTCGCCGTGAGCCGCAGTGGCAAGGCCTTGAGCGCCGCAGCAAGCGTTGTGTTGTCATGCATGGCGTCTTTGTCGAGCACCTCGCGCAGTAGGCCGGCCTTGACACCGCTAATGCCCAGGCGGCTTTGCAAATGCGACGACAAGGAGCGCGAGCCACGTGGATGGCCGACTTCGCGTAGCACGCGCTGGCTGTCATGTGAGGGGAGCAAATCCAGCATCACGGTGGCGCTGCCATCGCGGCGTAGGCGGTCACGCAGCGGTGCGGAGAGTGCATAGATCAGCCCACCTTCGACACCGTGCTCGCTGATGACGAACTCCCCTTGCTGTTGGTGGTGCTTCCCATGAACATCGATACAGCTGGCGCTGACATTTTTCAGGGGCACGCCGGCAAAGCGCATGCGGAAGACTTCGCTCCAAGACACTTCAAAGCCGCAGTTGGCAGGTTGCAGCGCAGCCAGCGGGATATTTTGCGCGGCCAGAACGGGCATCCAGGCGCCGTCCGAGCCCAAGCGCGCCCAGCTGCCGCCCCCCATGGCCAGCACCACGGCATCGACTTGATGAATGACCTCGCCATCCGGTGTGGCGAAACGCAGCGACTGATCGGCCTGCCAGCCGAGCCAACGATGGCGCACGTGGATGCGCACGCCAGCACTGCGCAAGCGGTGCAGCCACGCGCGCAATAGCGGGGCAGCTTTCATTTCACGCGGGAAGACCCGGCCTGAGGTGCCGACGAATGTGCTCACGCCCAAGCCCTCGGCCCAGTCTTGCAATGATTGTGGTGTGCAAGCGCTCACCATGGCGCCAAGCTCTGTGCTGCGAATGCCGTAGCGTGTCAGAAAGCGATCAAGCGGCTCGCTGTGGGTCAGGTTGAGTCCGCCGCGACCGGCCATCAGAAACTTCCGCCCCAGCGACGGCATGGCATCGAAGAGATCAATCGTCAGCCCTGCCTGGCTCAGGGTTTCGGCTGCCGCCAGACCGGCTGGGCCGCCGCCAATGACAGCAATACGTGGGGGTGAAGAGGGCATGGCGCGGAGTGTAGCGCAGGCGGCCATTACTGCATGTCCCAAATTATGCTGATTGGCTTCTGGGGCTGGCTTCTGCGATAATCTCGACCCGCTCCTTGCCGCGTTTTCGAACGCCGGCCACTATTTATGTCAGACGCTCCCCAACCCACCATGACCTTCGCCGACCTCGGTTTGTCCGACGCATTGCTGCGCGCACTTTCCGACATCGGCTACGAAACTCCCTCGCCGATTCAGGCCAAGTGCATCCCGCTGTTGATGCAGGGGAACGACATTCTGGGTGAAGCGCAGACCGGTACCGGCAAGACCGCGGCTTTTGCGCTGCCCTTGTTGTCGCTGATCGATCCGAACAAGCGCACCCCACAGGCACTGGTGCTGACGCCGACGCGTGAGCTGGCGATTCAGGTGGCCGAAGCGCTGCAGAGCTATGCCAAGTATCTGAAGGATTTCCATGTGCTGCCGGTGTACGGCGGCCAAAGCATGATTGTGCAGCTGCGTCAGCTGTCGCGCGGTGCCCAAGTCATTGTCGGTACGCCCGGCCGTGTCATGGATCACCTTGAACGCAAGAGCATGGACCTGAAGGATCTGAAGGTCATGGTGCTGGACGAAGCCGACGAGATGCTGCGTATGGGCTTTGTGGATGATGTCGAGTGGATTCTCGAACACACCCCTGAGTCGCGTCAGACCGCATTGTTCTCGGCCACCATGCCTGAGCCGATTCGCCGCATTGCTCACAAGCACATGAGCGAAGCCAAGGAAGTGAAGATCAAGTCGGCGACGTCTACCGTTGCCGCGATTAAGCAAACCTACTGGCAAGTGCGCGGTGCTGATAAGCCAGAGGCGCTGACCCGCATTCTCGAAGCGGAAGAAAATTTTGAAGCAGCCATCGTCTTCGTGCGCACCAAGACCGCCACGCTAGAACTGGCGCAGAAGCTAGAAGCGCGTGGCTATGCCGCGGCCGCGCTGAACGGCGACATGACCCAAGGTCTGCGCGAACAAGTGATCGAGCAGCTCAAGAACACCACGTTGGACATCGTTGTGGCAACCGACGTTGCCGCTCGCGGCATCGACGTGCCGCGCGTCAGCCACGTTATCAACTACGACGTGCCGTACGACACTGAATCATATGTGCACCGTATCGGCCGTACCGGCCGTGCAGGCCGTACCGGCAATGCCATCCTGTTTGTCGCCCCGCGTGAAATGCGCATGCTCAAGGCCATTGAGCGCGCTACGCGTCAGCCGATCGAAGCCATCCAGCTGCCGACCATGGCTGCTGTGGCGGATCGCCGTGTTGCGCAGTTCAAGAAGCAGATTGTTGACGTCATCAACCGTGAGCCGCTGGGCTTCATGGAAACCGTGGTGGCCGATCTGTCGCGCGAAGAGGAATTGGGCATGCATGAAGTTGCTGCCGCACTGGCTTGGCTGGCGCAACGTGATCGCCCGCTACAGCCGGAAGGCCGTGACTACGAAGCCTCCAACTTCTCCGCCGAAGGCTCGCGTAAGCCTGCTCGTGAGCGTACGCCGGAAGAGAAGGAACAACGTACCGAAATCCTCGCCAAGCGTCGTGACTTCAGTGCTGGCCATCTGCAGAAGTACCGCATCGAAGTGGGCAAGTCGCACGGTGTGCTGCCCAAGGAAATCGTTGGCGCGATTGCCAACGAGGGCGGTATCGAAGGCAAGATGATTGGCCAGATTAATTTGTTTGACGAGTACAGCACGGTGGAACTACCCGAGCTGCCGGATGCACTGCTGAACAAGCTGCAGAAGACCCGCGTGCGTCAGCGTGTGCTGCTGATCAAGCCAGATGATGGCAGCTCGCCTTCGCCCGCGCCGCGTGCCCGCAAGAGCTACAAGGACGAAGGCAGCAGCTTCAGCGACAAGCCACCACGCAAGACGCTGGCTAAGCCGGAAAAGGCTTTCGGAGAAAAAGCGTTTGGCGAAAAGAGCTTTGATGCCGAGAAGAAGCCGTATGGCGAGAAGAAGGCCTACGGTGACAAAAAGCCATTTGCGGACAAGAAGCCCTACGGCGAAAAGACCAAGTCTTTCTCAGCCGGCTTCAAGAAGGACGGTAGCAAGCCGCCAGCACGCAGCATGAGCGCAGGTGTGAAGAAGAAGCCTGCGAAGTAATCAGCGTATGTCGTAAGTCCCATCGAGCCGGCCCTGCCGGCTCGATTCACATGGGCCTCGCCAATCGCTGAGGCTCGCCCAGATTTAGGTGGGATCAGCCTGTGCCGCTTGCTGTTGCTGCGCGCGTTGATAAGCGAGCACCACCTGCGTGGCCTGTGCCATCACCTGCTTAGCCATGTCGGCCGGCAGGGAATGATTCAGCGCGGTGAACAAGCCCTGCGTGGTTTCCTGCGCCAACGAGCTGTGCTCAGGGTCAGCAGCGAAATTTGGATCAAGGCAGCGCAGCTGGATATGCGCCAGCGCATCGGCAACCAAGCGCCACCCATAGGTCGGCATCATTTCCGTAAGCACGCGCATCATGCTGCCGAGGTGTTGCAGCAAACGTTCTGCCGGTTCGCGCTCATCACACGCCACCATGGCATGCCAGAGCGCGAGGTGAATGCCGCGGCGTAACTCGATCTTGAAATCAATGGCGTTGTCTTCACGCGCTTCAATCGCCGCGAACTGCTGTTCAAAACGTGCGCTGGCCTGCGCGTCGAGCGGGTTGCGCAGATTGCCCAGCAGTGTGGTTAAGCCGGGCAGGGCGGCTAGCCCGAAAGCCTGAGTCCAGGCCAAGCCCCATTGATCAAGGCCACTGATCAGCAGCGCGAGGCGGAGGGTATTGGCTTCTTCACTGCTCCCTTGCATGGCCCAGTCGCGTGCCCGGGCTTCGATGACTGATAGACCGAGTTCGGCGGCGGCTTCGTCGCCTTCGGCGAGCAGCCGGAAAATGCGGATAAAACCATCTTGGGCCAGACCGGCCGCTTCCTTCTGGACGGCAGCATCAGCCAGTCCAGCGAGTTCATCATTGGGAAGTGTCATTCTTGTTCGGGTGTTTTGCTATGCGGTGCAGCCTGCATCGAGGCCCGCATTGTAGCCAATGTGCTGCGCTGCATCTCTAGCCCCTGAATGGTGGCTTGCAACATACTCAGGTTCATCTGCAACCAGCCTTCCACGGCCTTCATGTCGGCAATGCGCTTGTCGAGTTCATTGCTGTCGAACGTGGGTGCGACCATGCCGGGCATGGCGAATCCCATGCTGCCCCACAGGGCTTTGACTGCTTCAAACGGATCAGCGGGCGGCGGGGTGCCGGCGCTCATTACGCCATCGCCGGTTGCAACTCACGAACAGGCGACATGTGCGGACGCGCGACAGGGGTAGCAGGCGCTACCGGGCGCAGCACGCGCGGCACTTCTTCGACCTGTTGGATCGGGATTTGCAGCAAGTCGAGCACCTGCTTAGCCACATTGCAGCAGGCATCGGCGAGGGCCGGTGGAATGTCATTGCCGATTTCGCTCTTCAACAGTAGCTTGGTGGCATTGAATGCATTGACGGGCATGAGGATGCGATCGCGGTAGGGCGCAAGTAGCTCATCGACCGTACGTTCCGCTGTGTCACGCTGCCATGGGATCACCGGCCATTGGGTTGGAATGGCGTAGGCGCGCGGGAACATCTCAAGGTCACGAATCAGGGTACGGATATCTTCATGCGAATCACGGAAGGGCAGCAGCACCAGATCAGCCAGACTGTAGAGCTTGCGGTCCATCTCGGTGCGGTTACCGCCGCCGTCAACCACGCCCATCCATGAGTTGAGGGAGCGGATCTTATCAGTTACTTTCGCCAGCGCTTCGCGGGTGCGCGCATCGGCCACCAGATAACGGCGACCTTCTGGGCTCAGCGGTTCGCGCGCGGTATCGGTGAGGACGCAGACTGAGCGTTGCCCGAGCAGCCCCAAACCCTGACACAGCATGTGTGAGAGTGTGGTCTTGCCGGTGCCGCCCTTGTTACCGATGATGCAAATAATGTCTGCCATAAGATCTCCGCGAACCCCTGAATGGTCTGGCTGGGGTGCTTTCTGGATTGAATTATGGCGAGCGGCGCAAACGGCGATGCGCCGAAATGACAGGGGAAAGGGTGTTTGTCTAAACGGGGAGGAGCTGAGCCAGAAAAGTCCTTCAGTTCTGAGGCTTAGCGATGGTTTTTAACCCAATGGTGTAGCAATAAAGCTGGGTCTGGCGCGGGTCATCTACCTCAATCACCGGGTCTGCAGGCGCGTCTGGAACGGGAAAGCTGTTACTGATCAAACGCTTGCCGCTGCCCAGCTCGGCCTGAACTTTGTCCCATAGGGCTGGCATCGGTGCGGGAGAGAGAAATGCATAGACCGTGTCATAGCCGCTCAACGAGTGTTGCCAAAAGTCACCATATCGGATGGTGACATTACGGCGCCCCATATTCAGCAGTCTAGCGACCAGCCAAGTCGCCGGTGCATGCTCGATGCCGGTGAACAGACAGTCTGGCCGCGTCAGTGCCAGACGGCGCAGCAGGTGCCCGTCGCCGCAGCCAATATCGATGACGTTTGCATTGGTCGGCAGCAGGTCTGCCACGGCCATGGCCGTAGCCTGATTGCTTAGATACAGGGGCACTCGGCTTTTGTCGGTGCGCCAGAAAATCAGCAGGGTCAGGACAAAGGCTGCTAGATACCAGCCCGGCGCAATCTGCAGCGCCAAGGCAATCACAACTAATGGCATGAATAGCAGATGAATCAGACACCACCAGCGCGGCGCATCCAATTTCCAACTGATGCCGCTGGCACACAGGCCTTGCAACACTGCGAGTATTAAGGGCTGGCGTAGCCAAGTAACCGGCAGCAGATACGCCAGCGCAAACACAATGAGTGCGCCGCCAAGCTGGGCGAACAGAGCGGGGCGCAATGGCGAGGCGCTGGTGGAGGTGAGCGACATGGGGTGAATGATACCTGCCGTTACCGGGTGGCCGTCAGCAAGGGGGCCGGCGCAGGGGTGCCGCACGGTACAATAGCGCCTTTGCGCTTGCGCAGTATTTTCCGGAATCCACCATGAGTCTCCAGTGCGGCATCGTCGGTCTGCCTAATGTCGGCAAGTCCACCCTCTTCAATGCGCTGACCAAGTCAGGCATCGCAGCAGAAAATTATCCCTTCTGCACCATCGAGCCGAACGTCGGCATCGTCGAAGTGCCCGATTCGCGTTTGGCCGAGCTGTCGAAGATCGTCAATCCGCAAAAGATTCAGCCGGCGATTGTCGAGTTTGTGGATATCGCGGGTCTGGTGGCTGGCGCCTCCAAGGGGGAGGGTCTGGGCAACCAGTTCCTCGCCAATATCCGCGAGACCGATGCAATTGTGCACGTGGTTCGCTGTTTTGCTGACGAGAACGTTGTGCACGTTGCTGGCAAGGTGGACCCGCTGTCCGACATCGAAGTGATCGATACCGAGCTGGCCTTGGCCGACCTTACTGCAGTTGAGCGTACGCTGACCAAGAACAAGAAACTCGCTAGCACTGGCGACAAAGATGCCAAGGTGCTGGTCGCTGTCCTTGAAAAGTGTATGACGCAGCTGAATCAGGCCAAGCCGATTCGCGCATTGGGTCTGGACAAGGAAGAGCTGGCGGCCATCAAGCCACTGTGTTTGATTACCGCCAAGCCGGTGCTGTATGTCGCCAACGTGAAGGAAGACGGTTTCCAGAACAACCCGCATCTTGATGCAGTGAGCCAACGTGCAGCGGCCGAAAAGGCTGAGGTCGTGGCGGTCTGCGCAGCGATTGAAGCAGAAATCGCCGAGCTGGATGATGAAGAAAAGCAAATGTTCCTTGCTGATCTGGGGCTGGAGGAGCCGGGCCTGAATCGTCTGATCCGTGCCGGCTACAAGCTACTGGGTCTGCAGACTTACTTCACCGCCGGCGTGAAAGAAGTGCGCGCCTGGACCATTCATATTGGCGATACCGCGCCGCAAGCCGCAGGCGTGATTCACACCGACTTCGAAAAAGGCTTTATTCGCGCCCAGACCATTGGCTTCGACGACTACATCCAATACAAGGGTGAAGCTGGCGCCAAGGAAGCGGGCAAGATGCGCGCGGAAGGCAAGGAATATGTCGTCAAGGACGGCGACGTCCTGAACTTCCTCTTCAACGTCTAAGGCAGAGGGTAGCGGGGGCGGGCCATGGGTGAGGTGCGCTACCGTGGCCGCTTTGCCCCGTCGCCCACCGGGCCCTTGCATTTCGGCTCGCTGGTCGCTGCAGTTGGCAGTTACCTTGAAGCCCGTACGCAGCAGGGCGAGTGGCTGGTACGCATCGAAGATGTTGATGCGCCGCGTTGCCGCATTGAGCATGAGTCTGCCATTCTGCGCACGCTGGTGTGTTACGGCTTTCGCATTGATGGCGAGATCATGCGCCAACGTGATCGTACGCTCGCATATCAGTCAGCGTTGAACCTGTTGCATGAGTATCAGCGGGTGTTCGGCTGTGCCTGCACGCGCAAGGAAATTGGTGACGCATTGCTCGGCAGCGATGGTGCGCCGATCTATCCCGGCACCTGTCGCGAAGGCTTGCCAGCGGGCAAAGAGGCGCGTGCCTGGCGTTTCAAAGTGGACGATGAGACGGTGACTTTCACCGATGCCGTACAAGGCGAGATCACGCAGCATCTCGCGCACGCCGTTGGCGATTTCGTCTTGCTGCGCGCCGATGGCCTGTTTGCCTATCAGCTTGCCGTGGTGCAGGACGATGCTGACCAAGCTATTACGCATGTGGTGCGGGGGGCCGATCTCCTTGACTCAACCCCGCGGCAGATTGCATTGCAGCAATGCCTTGGCGTGCCCACGCCGCACTATGCGCACTTACCTGTGGTGTTGAACGCCGCTGGCGAAAAACTCTCCAAGCAAACCTTGGCCGAACCGCTCAATGATGACGACCCGGTGCCTGCGTTGTGGCGCGCGCTGAATTTTCTGGGCCAGCAACCGCCACTCGCGCTGCGCAGTGGTACGCGAGATGCGCTGTGGCAATGGGCGTTTGAGCATTGGTCGCTGGCGCGCGTGCCCCAACACATTTCCTCTCCCTTATCTGATTGAATCATGCTGATCACCCAAGATACCGATTTGAAGCGCTTGTTTGAAACCGTACGCACCATTGCGGTGGTGGGGTGCTCACCGAAACCTGAACGGCCGGGCCACTATGTCGCCAAATATCTGCAGGACCTCGGCTTCCGCGTGATTCCTGTGAACCCGGGGCAGACTGAGATTTTGGGTGAGAAGTGCTATGCCTCACTGCGCGACATTCCCGAGCCAGTCGATATGGTGGACTGCTTCCGTCGTGCCGAGGATATTCCACCCATCGTGGAGGATGCTATTGCGATTGGCGCCAAGTTTATCTGGATGCAGCTTGGCATCGTCAATGAAGAGGCCGCCCAGCGTGCGCTCGATGCAGGCATCGAGGTGGTGATGGATCGCTGCCCGAAGATCGACTATCCGCGCCTGTTTCGCTGATCAGTGCAGCTTGCTGTAGCCAGCCAGACCGATCAGGGTGCGCACGGTGCCGTAGGCAAGCCAGGCCGCTAGGCGGTAGTACCAAGGCAACTTCACCCAGCCCTCGATTTTAACGCCACCGGTTGCAATGGCATGGGTGAGATCGGCACGTAGCGATGAAGCAAACGCCTTGTCGCGCACGACGAGATTCGCCTCGCGCGCCAGCAGTAGACTGAAGGGGTCAATGTTGGATGAGCCCACAGTCGCCCAGTCATCGTCAATGACCGCGACCTTCGCATGCAAGAAGCTGTGGCGATATTCGTAAATGTTCACGCCGGCGCTCAACATCTGTTCGTAGAGCGCGAGCGTTGCAAAGTACTGCAGCCGATACTCGACTTTACCTTCGAGCAGCAAGGTCACATTGACGCCGCGTTGTGCGGCATCGATCAACGCCTGTCGGAAGCGCCGCCCCGGCAGGAAATAGGCATTAGCAATCAAGATCTCATTTTGCGCGTTTTGCATGGCATCGAGATAGGCGTTTTCAATGCTGCGCCGATGACGCAGGTTGTCACGCACGAGTAAGGCGGCATGCATCTGCCCTTCACTTGCCGTTGTGATTTGGCGCGGAGGTGCCGCGCGATAGCGGCGCCCTAGGCTGGCCCATCGCACCAGCTCCCACAGGCGTGTCATGGTGTGATGGATCGGTGCAACCACAGGGCCTTCGACCCTCACCGTATAGTCGAGCCGCGGCCGACCAGCGTCATCCAGATCGTCGATGATATTGATGCCACCAATGAAGCCAACCCCCGCATCAATGCATGCCAGCTTGCGATGCAGTCTGCGTAAGCGTTGTTTGCGCATGCGAAAACGCGCTAGCTCAGGGCGATAGATCATGACTTCGACCCCGGCCCTACGCATCTGCTCACCTAGCCCCGGCATGAAGTCAGGGCTACCAAAACCATCTACCATGACATGCACGTTGATGCCACGTTGGGCCGCCGCACTCAATGCGTCGGCGATTTTTTGGCCAGTAGCATCCGTCGCAAAAATGTAGGTTTCAAGGCGGATTTCAGCCTGTGCGGTAGCGATGGCCTGCAGCAGCGCCGAGAAAAAGGCCTCCCCGCTGTGCAACAGGCGGACATGGTTGCCACTGCTGAAGGGGATGAGGGACATCAGCTGTGCGGCTGCAAATAGGCCGACAGTGCGGCATGATCGGAAATGCGCGCCCAACCGGGGCCCACATGCAAGGTCGCTTTTTCGACACGGAAGCCACGCACATAGATGCGATCAAGGCGCATCAGCGGCATGGCGGCGGGGAAGCTGCGCGTTGGCTTGCCATGCGGGCCGGCAAATACTTCATCCAGCTGCAAGCGCTGCGCCAGATGGCGGTGTGCCTGATTGCGCCAATCGTTAAAGTCGCCTGCGATGATGAGCGGTGCGTTAGCAGGTACCAGCTCTTCAATATTCGCGGCGAGTGCGTCCATCTGGCGCCGTCGGCTGGCCGCGAAGAGTGATAAATGCGCACAAACGCAATGCAAGGCTTGTGTCCACCCTTCGGGTTGCACCGTGCAATGCAGAAGCCCGCGCTTTTCAAAACGCAGGTGCGTCACATCTTGGTTGCGGCTGTGCAGGATAGGAAAGCGTGACAGGATGGCGTTGCCATGGTGTCCGTGGTCATACACCACGTTTTGCGCGTAGGCCTGATGCCAGATGTCGTCGGCGAGGAACTCGTGCTGTGGCGTGCCGGGCCATTGGTGATGACGCAGCGCATGTTTTTCATGCAGCCCCTGCACCTCCTGAAGGAAAATGAGATCTGGATTCAGGGCCTGCAACTGAGCGCGCAACTCATGCACCATCAGGCTTCGGTTGAATTGCGAGAAGCCCTTGTGGATGTTGTAGGTGGTGACATGCAAGGCAGGCAGGCTCATAGTCCGATTCTGCCATGAGCGGCACAGTGTGTCGGGAAAGAATAATTCGTGTGCTCAGCCGGAAACTCAGCATGGTGAATTCTCGTCATGCTTCAATAGCGCCTCTACGAAGAGACGACTGACCATGAATTCCTTAAGCCAACCTGCAACCGAAACTTCAGAACTTGCCATCGCCCTGCAGGCGAAAATTGACAGCAAGACCAAGCCCCTCGGCGCGCTGGGCCAATTGGAAACCCTAGCCCTGCAGCTCGGCCTGATTCAGCAGCGTCTGACACCCCAATTGAGCCAGCCACATATCCTCGTGTGTGCCGGCGATCATGGCGCTGCCCGCGCGGGGATTTCCGCCTATCCGCAGGATGTGACCTGGCAGATGGTGGAAAATTTTCTCGCCGGTGGTGCCGCCATCAATGTGTTTGCCCGACAGGCCGGTATGCAACTGGTCGTAGCTGATGCGGGTGTGAATCATGACTTTGGTGCGCGCCCGGGCTTGCTTGATGTGAAGGTTGCGCACGGTACTGCCAGTTATCTGGACGGTGCGGCGATGACCACTGAGGAGTGTGCAGCAGCCATGCAGCATGGCGCCGATGTGGTGGCGCGCCTGCATGACGCCGGCTGTAATGTGCTCGGTTTCGGCGAGATGGGTATCGGCAACACGGCGGCAGCCTCATTGATCACGCACTGCCTGACGGGGGCGCCCTTATCAGCGTGTGTTGGGCGGGGCACCGGCCTTGATGATGCTGGCCTTGAGCGTAAGCAAGCGCTGCTTGCACAGGCGCTCTCAGGCGCGAAGATTGCGCGTGATGATGCGCCAGCGGTGCTGGCACACTTTGGCGGTTTTGAAATTGCCATGCTGGCCGGGGCCATGCGCGCCGCTGCTGCACGACGCATGGTCTTACTGATCGATGGCTTTATCGTTACCTCGGCCTTGCTGGTCGCGACACGCTTGTCGCCGGAGGTGCGCGCCTGTTGCATTTTTGCACATTGCTCTGCTGAGGCCGGACACCGCCTACAGCTGCAGTACCTGCAGGCCGAACCCTTGCTGCAGCTGGGGCTGCGGTTGGGTGAAGGTACGGGTGCTGCGCTGGCCTACCCATTACTTCAGTCGGCATGCTTATTTATGGACGAGATGGCGAGCTTTGCCAGTGCCGGCGTCAGTGAGGCATGAAGTCGTAAAACTGAAAGCGACTACAATGGAAAGTCGTTCACGCTACAGACGCGAGGCCCCGTATGAGTAGCCTGTTTGCTGATCCAAGTATTCTTCTGGTTGAGCCGTCGGCCATGCAGGCCAAGGTGGTGAGCAAGGCTTTCCGTGAGTTGGGCATGGATCGTATTCGCACGGCTGAAAATGGCTGGGGTGCGTTGGCGGAAATGCGCGAGGTGCGCCCGGAAGTGGTAGTGAGCGCGCTCTATCTGCCGGACATGTCTGGTCTTGATCTTGTATTGGCAATGCGTGAGGAAACCGATCTGGCCGGTATCCCCTTCATTCTGGTGTCGAGTGAGACACGACCGCAAGCCTTAGACCCTGTTCGTCAAGCCGGCATATGCGGGCTTCTGCCCAAGCCGTTTACGACCGCACAGCTTCGCAAGGTGCTTGATACCACCCTCGATTTTCTGGCACTTGAGCACACGACATCGATAGATTTTCGCGCTGAAGAACTTAAGGTGCTGCTCGTTGATGACAGTGGTAGTGCACGCCGCTTCATGCGCCGCATGCTGGAAAATTTGGGCATCACGAATTTTATTGAAGCCGAGAATGGACGTAAGGCGGTTGAGTTGCTGGCCGGCACAATGGTCGATTTGGTGGTGACGGATTACAACATGCCAGAAATGGATGGACAGGCCTTGGTCCAGCATATTCGGCAGCACAGCTGGCAGAAGGATGTACCCATCCTGATGGTGACCAGCGAGGCCGATGCCAGCCGACTGGCAGCGGTTGAGGCAGCCGGTGTATCAGGCATTTGCGACAAGCCTTTCGAGGCCAGTGTGGTGAGCGATTTGCTTGGACGCTTGCTGGCCAATCGTGAGTGATCAAATGCTGCTTGTCGTCCTGTGAGCATTGATTTGATTCGCCGCGAAGCCAGCTATTTTTTTGCCGCCCTGCGATTCTTTACCCGCTTGCCGGTGCCAGCTTGGGTCGGGCATTCGCAGGATCAGCTCGATCATGCAGCGCGCTACTTTTCCATCGTTGGTCTTGTCGTCGGTACGTTGGGAGCGCTGGCGACATGGCTGGCCGCATGGGCGCTGCCGCTTTCGCTGGCGATCCTGCTGGGCATGGCAGCGACGCTGCTCGTCACGGGCGCCTTCCACGAGGACGGCTTTGCCGATAGCTGCGATGGTTTCGGCGGCGGGTGGGACAAAGCGCAAGTCCTGACCATCATGAAGGACTCCCGTCTCGGTAGTTACGGTGCCATCGGCATCATGCTGCTATTGCTGGCTAAGTGGAACGCCCTGATGGAACTGGAGGAGTGGCTACTGGTCGGCTTGCTGGCGGCACATGCGAGTTCGCGTGCTGCTGCCGCAACCCTGATTTACGCTCTCGACTACGTGCGCGATGAGGACAGCAAGGCCAAGCCGCTGGCGCGCCGTATGTCGTTTGCTGAGCTTGCCTTGGTTTGGTCGTTTGGGTTCTTACCCTGCCTGCTTTTACCTTGGCAAAACGCGCTGTGTGCTGTTCTGTTGCAGGTGTTGGTGGTGTGGGCGTGGGCACGCTACAGTGTCCGTCGGATTGGGGGCTATACCGGCGATGTCCTTGGTGCTACTCAGCAGCTAGGTGAGCTGGCGTTCTACTGTGGTCTGTTGTGCGTCTTTACCTGGTAAGACATCCAGCTGTCGCCGTTGATGCCGGGGTGTGTTACGGCAGTAGCGACCTGCCCCTGTATGCTGGCTGGGAGACGTCTCTGGCTGGTTTGCGGGCTGCCTTGCCAGCGGGATTACCCGTTCATTCAAGCCCACTGCGCCGCTGCCATGAGCTGGCGGCAGCGTTATCCCCTTCCGCTCGCATCGATTCGCGTTTGCGCGAGCTCGATTTTGGACGCTGGGAGATGCAAGCGTGGGACCAGATTCCGCGTGATGAGCTGGATGCCTGGGCAGCAGCACCATTGACTTATGCGAGCCATGGCGGCGAAAGTGTGGCCATGATGCAGATGAGGGTTGCCGAGGCGCTCAATGCGCTCAACGCCGACTGCCTATGGGTCACGCATGCGGGGGTGATGAAGCTGGTGTGCGCCCAGCTATTGAGCTTGCCTGAGTCGCAGTGGCTTGGAATGTCGTTCGCTCATTTAGGCATCGTGTGTCTTGAGCACAACAGTGCGGCGCCTGCCGGATGGCGCTTGTTGCCTTGAGTCAGTGAGGGGCGCTTGCAGCGGGTTGCAAGTACGCAAGCAGTTGCCGCAGATTTCCGTCCATCGAGAATTGTGCGCGTACGGTTTCCTTGCCCAATGCCGCCATGGCCTGCATTTCTTCAGGATGGTTGAGTGCCCAATCCAGCTTAGCCTGCCAAGCGGTGACATCTTCGGGCGCTGCCAGCAAGCCGGTTTTGCCATCCACAATCGTTTCTGGAATACCCCCCGTATCGCTGGCAACAACAGGAATACCAAGCCCTAACGCCTCAATTTGCGACATGCCAAGAGGCTCATAGGTGGATGGCATGAGGACCAGGGTTGCCTGTCGCATCAGGGCAGGGACTGCACTGACCATGCCAAAAAACAGTACGTGTGCTTCTAGTTGTCGCTCCGCCACTTCCCGTTTCAACACAGCATCCAACTCTCCTTCTCCCGCAATCACATAGCAAAGATCAGGAAATTTTTGCACAAGCCCCGGGAGTGCTTGCAGGATAGTGTGATGCCCTTTTTCACTGCGCAGCATGGCCGCATGCACGAGTAGCTTGCGAGTTCCCCCCCCGAGTTGCGCCAGTAATTCGGGCGATACATTTTCCTGGCTACGCGCGTCGTTGTGTTCGAACGGAATGCCCGGGTAGAGCACACTGATACGTTCTGGTTTGATTTTCGGGTTGCGCAGGAGCAAATGCTTAAGGAACGCGCTAGGAACCAGCGTCAGATCGAAGAGCGTGTTGTAAGTGAACGCATGAGGTTGCCCTGGTTGATATGTACGTGATCTGACCAAGAGCGGGCGCTTAAAAAACAGCCTTGCCGCGAGTGCAGCAGTGTTGGCATCGTGACCGCTGTGTGAGATGACCGCATCCGGCGAGAACTCGGTGATGATGCGCCGCAAACCCAAAATGCTCGGCGGATGCAGGCTGTTACGAAAGGACAGGTGAGTGACGCTGATCTGTCCTTCAGTGGCAACTGTACTGATACGGCTATTGGGGCGACATACCAGCCGAGTCTCGATACCGAGGTGTTGCAAACCCTTGGCTTGCGCCAGTAATTGCAGCTCTTGTCCGCCGATATTTGGCGAGCTTTCCGTGAACAGGACGCGACGTATTTCAGCCATCAGTGTGTGTGATTAGGTGGGGCTGATGACAGCAATACCCCCATGGCCCAGACAAACATCAACCGCTCCGCTAGGTCAAGCATAAAAGAGTTGAATAGATTGCCGATCAGGAAGGCGATAAGCACCCCTATGGCCATCACAACGAAAGGTTGCGGCTGCGCAAGCGCCTGCCGCCAGCAGCTGAAATAGAAAAAAAACAGAACACCTAACCCAATCAATCCGTATTGCGCGGCTATCAGCAAATACTGGTTGTGCGGATTGTTGGATGGGGGGAGCGGTGTGCCGACAATTTGCGCTTCATATGCTTTAGGAAAGCCATCAGTCCCGACACCGATAATCGGATGCTGCTTGATGATGGCGAGAGAGGTTGCATAGTAGTCAAAGCGCATACCAATGGAAGAAGACTGATCGCCGCGAGTGGTTGACCAGTTTAAGCCTTCACTGATTGCGGTATCAGTGCGTAGTTTGAAGCTTGGCGATGCAATGTAAGCAACGCTGGCTAACCCGATACTTGCGATAAGTCCAATTAACAAGCCGTAACGTGGGAATCGCATATGGAATAGGAAAACCAGCAAGCCGAGTAGCGCCATTTGGCCTGTTCGCCCCTGGATCATGAAGAGTGCGTTGCTGATAGCCAAGAAAACAAGAAGCAAAATGCCATATCGCCGTAGGTTGTCTGGTAAGCGTAGTGCGGCGACATACAGGAAGAAGGCCGCCAATATCATGAAGAATCCATGCGTGATGTGCAACTTGAAGACGATGGGATTGGTCGGGTGCGTATTCTTGAATAAGCCGATAGGGAGCCACTCAAGCCAAATCAGCATAGAGAGAAATAAGGTCAGTACCATGGCTGCACAAAAGCCACCAATCGCACGCCATTTTTCTTCTGCGCTGAGCTGCAAGGTCAGAATGATGGGCAGAATGAATATTGAAGCGTATTTGCTTGCATAGTGCGTACTGTCATCGTTGACACCATAGAGCATGCCGATCAGTACAAGGCCATAAAAAAGCCCTGCCGCCTTGGCGGCGGCCGATGTCTTGATAACGGCCCATTTTTCCTGCCAGTGACCACTAAGCAACCAGCTAACAACAACAAGCAGCAGCATCAAGTTTGCAAGCGCAGGTGTAAGCGGCAGTGCGAAGCCCAGAGCGGCCAGCCCCCATACGGCAACACTGCGGGCGCGCTGATTGAGTAGGGTGATATTCATAGGAGTTACAGCCAGTCTGTGTGTGCGGGCTGAGCGAGATTCAGCGTCGCGAGATCATGGATGGCAGTTGTGTCGCTGCCGGTCCTGCCGGCAGTCCGCCAGCGCGGCATACGTTGTCCGTAGAGCTCGACCAAGCCGGCCAGAGGCGACTCGCGTGTTGCGCCAGGCAGTGGCACGATGCAGCTGCTGGGGGAGCCAAGGACGTTGGCTGCCCAGTGTGAATAACCGGAGATGGGCGTTGCCAACAATGTTGGGCAGCAGGCTAGGGCAAACAGATCCGCAACCGGATTTACCGTGGAGCGATGATCCGGGCCCTTGTAGTCATAGTGGGATAGCGTGTCGAGACTGAAAGTGTCGAAGCGTGCGTGCAGATTGCTGAAGGCTGCCGGGTCACCCGTGCATGACAGGAAAAAGCTCACATCTGGCTGCGCCTTCGCAATGCGCGCCATGGTTTCTTCGTACCACCATACGGGCACCGCTGGCCATTCTTTGCCGATCTGGTAGCAATCGGGGTTTTCCAGCTCGTAATCGCCTTGGCGGATATGCACGCCGACAATCGGACGCCCCTGACGACTGGCGAATGTGGTGCGAATAGCGGCAGCGAGATGCGGTGCCAGATGGATCTTGCGAGCGGCTTCGAGGTAAATTGGGGCCAAGACATCTTCAGGCCCATCCAGTGAGCGCAGAATGATTTTCTGTCCAGCAAGCCGTGCAAAGGTGGCCGCATCGCAGTTACGGATGCGTTCTGCCCCGATACGGGCCAACACGCGTACCTTGCCGCGGCGCGTGTCATCCACAGAAAATGAGTCAAGCTCGTGCCAATCGAGGATAATTTCATGGCCGTAGGCTTGGCGTATGGCAAATGCCAGCGGCAAAACTTCGAGTCGATTGGAAACTCCGACAAACTCGTCAATGTATAGCTTGGGCATATCAGTCTACTTGTTTTGCCTGCGGCGAAGTGATCGCGCATTATAGTCAAACCCACCCCCTACCTGTGACGCCAGCCCCATTGTGAAGCCCCTTCCTACCAATCCTCGTCAGATTCTGGTGACATGTCCGCAACGCCTTGGCGATGTACTATTGACTACAGCCTTGATTCACTCGCTCAAGCAAGCTTGGCCAGCGGCTGCCATTGATGTGCTGGTGTTGCGAGGGACGGAATCAGTGCTGACCGGCAATCCAGATATTCGGCAAGTGTTGGTGCAGGTTCAGCGCGCTTCCCTGTGGAGCAAGGTGCGGGAGGCGTTTGGCTTGTGGCGTCGTTACGATATTGCCGTGGCCGCGATGCCGACTGATCGTTCACGTCTGTCCGCCTGGATTGGTGGGCGTTTCCGTGTTGGCTTTCTGACCCCGCAGCAGGGCGAGCAGCGCAAGGCCTTCCTGCTAGATCGGCACGTCAGTTTTGATGATTTGGATACGCACACGGTGTCCATGCAGGCGCAACTACTCCTGCTGCTGGAGATCCCAGCGCGCATGCAGGTGGTCTTGCCTCAGCTTGATGTGGCTGCGCAAGCCGCTTTCACTGCCAGCCTGCCTGATGTGCCATATGTAGTACTCCACCCCTGCCCTAAGTTCCGCTACAAAATGTGGCGCCAACACGCTTGGGTCGAGTTGGCCGAATGGCTGCATGCATGCGGCTTGAGTGTCGTATTCAGTGGTGGCAGTGATGCAGATGAACTAGCCTATGTCGCAGCGATTCAGGCTCAGCTATCGTTCAATAGCCGCAATCTGGCGGGACAATTGTCCTTAGCGCACACCAGTGCATTGTTGAAACACGCCGCATTTTATGTGGGGCCAGATACGGTGGTTACGCATATGGCGGCTGCCAGTGGCACGCCTACGCTGGCACTGTTTGGTCCATCGAATCCGGTCAAGTGGGGGCCGTGGCCTGCCAACAGGACAGAACCCACCAGCCCGTGGTCACGCGTCGGCAGTGGACGACAGGGGAATGTCTTTTTGCTTCAGGGGCAGGGCAGCTGTGTACCTTGCCTGCTGGAAGGCTGTGATCGTCATGTGAATAGCCTCAGCGACTGTCTTGAGTACCTAGAGGTGCAACGCGTCAAAGACGCGCTCAAAAGCTTGCTGGCCGCGCCTGATAAGTCCCCGGTATTGCTCGATTGCTAATCAGTTGCTGTGTTGCAGACGATACAGCCTTGCATAGGTGCCATCGGCGGCCAGCAGCTCAGCATGTGAGCCGCGTTCTACAACTTGACCTTCGGCCAGCACCAAAATTCTGGTAGCGCGTTCAATGGTCGAGAGGCGATGAGCTATTACCAGTGTTGTTCGTCCCTGCATCAAAGTTTCCAATGCTGCCTGAACATGGCGCTCTGACTCGCTATCAAGCGCCGAGGTGGCTTCATCCAAGATCAGGATCGGCGCATTCTTCAGCAGCGCACGGGCAATAGCCAAACGCTGACGTTGCCCACCTGAAAGCTTGACGCCCAGTTCGCCGACTTGCGTATCGAAGCCTTCTGGCAAAGACTCGATGAACTCAAGTGCATGTGCAGCCCGTGCAGCGGCCACAATGTCAGCATGTGTTGCTTCAGCCTGCCCGTAGGCAATATTGGCGGCGATGCTGTCGTTGAACAGGACAACGTCTTGGCTCACCAATGCAATGTTCTGGCGCAGGCTGGCTAGGCTGATATTTTCTAAGGCATGCCCATCGATGCTTATGGTGCCTGTCGTACTTGGATAAAAGCGCGGTAGCAAGCTGGCGATAGTGCTCTTTCCGCTGCCCGACTGACCTACCAGTGCGACGCACTCTCCGGGCGCAATATTGAAACTGATATTCTCCAGGGCAGCCCGTTCGGCACCTGGATAGCGGAAACCCACTTTGTCGAATTCGATCGCACCCTGACTGCGGCCCAACACCTCGGTACCACTGTCATTCTCGGGTTCGGCATCAATCACGCTGAATACACTCTCGGCCGCAGCGAGTCCTCGCTGAATTGGCGCGTTAACGTCGGTTAATCGTTTGAGCGGGCCGAGCAACATCATCATGGCAGTAATGAAGGAAACAAAACTGCCTACCGTTGCCTCTTCATTCACTGCCTGCCGCAACGCGATAGCCATGATGACCGCAAGTGCGATAGCAACGAAGAACTGCACCAGTGGCCCTTGCCCTGCTGAAGCAGCAGTAGCGCGCATATTTTGTCGGCGTTGATCATGGATAGCGCGATTAAAACGCTGTGCCTCGTAACTGTGTCCACCGAATATCTTGATGATTTTCTGACCAGCAATACTTTCCTGCAGAATTTGCGTCAACGCCCCTTGTGACTCTTGAACATTGCGCGCTATCCGGCGCAACCGCTTGCTGAAAATCTGCACCGCGAGAAATATGCAAGGAACCATGCTCAGGGTGATCAACGTAAGCTGCCAATTCAAATAGAACAGCCAACCTAGGAGGCCGAAAATAATAAGGCTATCCTTGATGAGCGTTGTTAGTGCAGTAGTGGCAGCAGCGGCGACATTGGTGACGTCATAGGCCACGCGTGACATTAGATGCCCGGACAAGGTGTCAGAGAAGTAGCCGTTCGGCAGGCGGATGATGCGTGCAAACATGACAGCCCGCAGCTCGGTAACAATATTATTGGCAACCCAGCTCATAGCGTAGTCACCAAAAAAATTGAACACCGCGCGGGAAAGCAGTACCAAAACGATGGCTGAGGGATACATGAGCCAATCCCAAGCGCCGCGATTCGCCGAAAAGCCGTTGTCGAGCATGTGCTTCATAAGCACCGGGAACAGCGGCTCAGTGATAGCGGCTGCAGCCATGCAGCCGATAGCAAGCGCAAAGCCTTTTGCATAAGGCCGTACGTAGGACAGCAAGCGTAGATAAAGCTGGCGGCTATTCATGGGCAAAGAAAAAAGGCAGGCACATGCTGGCCGTGCAGGGATCGCTATTTTAAGGGGAGGAAGCCTGTGGCGGGACTATTCTCCCGCCACACTTGTCGATTATAGCGATGTGCTTACTACGCCTTGAGATGGGTACCAATTAGGCGCAGCAGCTCATCTTCATCGTAAGGCTTGCCAAGATAGTGATTCACGCCGATTTCTGCTGCGTAATTGCGATGCTTTTCAGCCGTACGTGAAGTAATCATGATGATCGGTACAGCCTTGAGGCGGATGTCAGCACGCACATTTCGCGTTAGATCAAACCCATCCATGCGTGGCATTTCAATATCAACCAGCATGACATCCGGCACCAGTTCAACCATCTGTTCAAGTGCGTCAATGCCGTCTTTTGCGGTGACGACCCGATAACCAGAGCGTTCGAGTAATCGGCCGGTGATCTTGCGAACAGTGAGCGAATCATCCACAACCAATATGGTAGGCATCACTGCGGTAGCTTCTTCTGGCACCGAGGCGATAACAGGAGCCGCCGAGCTGGTGCGCGGCTTATGACCTGCCAATGCCACGGGGTTGATGATCAGTGCAATCTCACCATCCCCCAGAACGGTAGCGCCGGCAATGCCGGTTACCCGGGCCAACTGCGGGCCAATATTCTTGACCACGACTTCTTGGTTGCCGAGCAGGGCATCAACTTCGAGCGCAATATGCTGCGGGCCTGTGCGTAGGAGCATCAGCCAATGACGGCGTGCTGGCTCTGGCTGCGCATCCTGATGACCTAGCAGTTGCGGCAGATAGTGATAGGGGTAGTGTGTTCCCTGCCACTCTATGCCGCCTGCTTTGCGAACAACGTCAATATCGGCCGGCTTCATTTCATTGACTTGAGCCACCATGCCTGCGGGCAGAATGAAGGTGCGGAGTCCCACGCGCACCAGTACGCCTTGCGCCACGGCGAGGGTCAGGGGTAAATAAATGCTGAAGCGCGAACCCTTGCCCGCTGTCGTGCTGACGTCAATACGACCACCTAAATTTTGTACTTCGCTCTTGACCACATCCATGCCGATACCACGACCGGCAAGTGCGGTGACCTCGCTCATGGTCGAGAAGCCAGGGGTGAAGATCAGGTCGATTAAGGCCTGCTCATCAAGCTCCGACAAAGGATCAATTAATCCACGCTCCTCACCAATGGCACGGATGCGTTCGAAGTTCAGGCCTGCGCCGTCATCCTCAAGCGTGATCGCAATTTCGTTGCCGATTTGCGCGAGGCTGATGCCGATTTCCCCAATATCAGTTTTGCCCACCGCTTTTCTTGCGTCAGCATTTTCAAGGCCGTGTGCGATGGCATTGCGCAGTAAGTGCTCAATTGGCCCGATCATGTTTTCCAGAACGGACCGGTCCAGCTCGGTTTGGGCGCCGCGGATATCAAGATTGGCGCGCTTACCCGTGTCCTTGGTTGCTTGGCGAACTACTCGATAGAGCCGATCGGCGACTGAGTTGAACGGCACCATGCGCACACTCATGAGCGACTGCGAAAGCTCTCGATTAAGGCGCGCTTGGGCAACCAGCGCAGCATCGGTATTTTCGAGGTTGCGCAACAAGTTGTGCTGAATGGTGGAGACGTCGTTCACGCTTTCGGCCATTAAGCGCGTTAGCTCTTGGAAGCGTGTGAATCGGTCAAATTCGAGCGGGTCGAAGGCGGCGCTGTGCTCTGGCATTAGCGATTCCTGCGACTGCATTTGGGACTCGGCCTGAATTTCAATTTCACGCAACTGACTACGCAAACGGATCACGTTTTCAGTCAGGTCGAGTAGGGAGTCCTTGAGCGTGCGGATTTCGCCCTCAATCCGCGAGCGGGTGATGGCGATTTCACCGGAGCTATTCACCAAGTCATCGACTAGGCCGGCGCGAACGCGCAGCACATTGCTGCCAGCGACATCACTCGGTGTTGCGGCGCTAGGATCCCCGGTTGATCGTATGAGCGCTTGCGCGCCTTCGCTGGCTGCCTCATCTTCTGCGGCAGCTTCGACGATTGCTGACTCCAGTGCGGGCTCACCACGACTGAGGCGCGCCAACATGTGCGCGCTACGGTCATAGGCCGCATCCAGCGTGTCAAGGAGGCCGAGCTGTGCGCCTATATGCAAGCCATGCTCAGCACGCGTTTCCATGGCATGCAGCAATTCGCCCAAGGTCATAGCGCCGGCCATGCGAGCACTTCCTTTGAGCGTGTGCAATTGACGCTGCAGTTGCTCGCCCGGCACCTTGCTGTCAGGCGAATCGCGCCAATCACGCAGGGCACTCCCAATGGCCTGCATCAGCTCATCGCTCTCCTCAAGAAAGATCGGGAGAAGCTGGGCATCGATTTCATCGTCAATGACAGTGAATTCCAGCTCATCCACCAGTTGCAGTTCGTCGTCATGACGCGGAGGCTGAGCCTCGAAGATGGCTTCATCAAGCGCTGCTTGAAGCGCGGGTGCCGACAGCGTTTCTTCACTTGCAATCGGGTCAGCTACAATCTCTGTGACAACCTCGGCCGGGATCTGAGCCTCGTCCACATGTACGATTGCCGGGGTCAGGGCCATGAGGGTCGATTCCAGCGCCGTATCCCGTCCGGGCATGCGGCGTCCGGCGATGACGCCGACCATGCCATCGAGGGCGCCAATGGCGCGGGCAATGACGGTGCGATCTTCAAACGAGACGGTTTGGGCTGCGACAGCATAGCGGGTCAGCGCATCTTCAAGTGCGCTGACCAAGACGTGAATCGGCTCTACATCGACCGTTGCCGATATTCCTGCGAGCGTATGTGCCGCACGGATCAATGATTCAGAGGGCGTTTCATCTTCAGCCGCAAACTCTTCCTGCATGGCAGAAATATGGCTACGTGCTTCCCCGACAAAGGTGTCAAACAACATCGGTGTTAGTGACAGCGTGCCGATTTCGATCATCGTCGGACTGCTCGGGAAGTCAATGACTTTTGCGCTTTCCGTGGATGTTGTCGAGTACTCGACGAGTTCGGGTTCCGGTTCTTCCGTCGGGGCTTGAAGCAAAGGCTCTGCTGATTCCCCGGATTGCAATTGCTGGCAGCGATCTATCAGGCCACGGGTATCGGGCGCAGTGAAATCACCCTGCTCAAGGGCTACTACCCACTCAGCAAATAGCGCTTGCGCATCCTCAAGCATTTGTATGAGAGGTGGTGTGCCGTCTGCTTCCAGTTGTAGCCAGTGATTCATGACTTGTTCGACAGCCCAAGCGGTTTCACCTAATTCGTGCAGGCCGACCATACGACCACTACCTTTGAGGGTGTGGAAGCTACGGCGAATCGTAGTCAAGGATTCGTGGTCATGCGGGTCACGAGTCGAGATGGGCAGGGTTTCGCGCAGTGTTGCGAGAACTTCGTTGGCTTCCTCAAGAAAAATACTGAGCAGCTCGGCATCAAGAACTTCACTGCTTGCACTTGCAAGCCGCATGGTTTCTTCCGACGGGGCAATAAACGTCGGTGTTTCTACTAATGTGGCAATGGCTTCTTCAATGATCGGGGTTGAAGCATTGTCATCCAGTGCTGCAATCGCAGTATTGAGTTGCAGCTCAAGCCCTTCGTCAGCCACCAGTTGCGCGTCTTCACGCAGCGTTTCAAGCTGCTGTTTGAGTTCATCACGCAGTTCGCTGTCTTCAGGCTTTTCGCGCAGGGCACCAATCAGGGTTTGCGTCAGGCGCTTGTTCAGATCAAGGCTGGCTTCGATCGTCTTTGCATCTTCATCATTGCTCGCGGCATTGCGCGGATGAAGAATGGCCTCAAGATTTGCCTGTCCATGGCGCAACTGCTCGACAAAGAAGCCAAGGGCGGAAAGCTTGCTGGCAACTTCTTCAAAGTCACTCTGCTCTGGTGTATTCGTACCAGATTCAAAGCTGCGAATTTTGAGATCGCATTCCTGCAGCAGGGCCGATGCATTGTCTTGTCCCAGCACAGCGAGTGCGCCAGCAACCTGGTCAAGCGGCTTACGTAATGCTGCCAGGCCCTCGTTCTGAGTCGGGTTGCGGAAAAAGGCGTCGAGTGACTGTTCGATCGTGGCCAAGTTGGCAGAAATTTCGCGCACCACCTGAGCCATGAGCAGTCGCTCTTGTGCTTTGCGGGCAATATCATCGAGCTTTGGCATTGCCAGTGCTTCTAGTGACTCACCACGGTTCAATGCACCAAGACGTGCAACCATTGCGCTGACTTGCTCAGGGAAATCATCCCCTAAGGCTGGATAGCCGGCGGTACTACTCTCTGCCAGTAGCATCGCTGTGGCGATTTCGATAGCAATGCTTTCATCGTGTCGCAGAGGGTTCTTGCGTAATGTTTCAGCAATGCCGCTGATCGCATTAACGAGATTAGTGAAATCTGTATGGCCAAGCTGAACTGCGAGTACACAACATTCGTCAATACGCTGGTGGAATCGTGGCAGGGCTGCTGCAGTTCCAGAGCTGAATCGGTTCCAGTCGTCTTTGGCGTTGCTGAGCATGTCACGCAACTGGGCGATGATCGGGCGCTTGGTTTCAGCATCCGCATCATCATGTTGCGACTTTGGTAGTTGCTCATTCAGCTGAAATGCAGCACGAACACATTCAAGATGCTCGCTGCCCGCAGGGGCCACGGCAACGTGGTAGAGCACGTCGCGCAGGAGACGCTCCGCAATTGTCGTCGAGCCTTCAATCAGTTTGCGGATTTGGGTATCAATGCGCGCGTTCAGTTTGCGCAGCATGGCGTTGTCCGCAGTAATGCCGGTTTCGCGGAGCGTATCGAGCAAGCCTAACGCTGACCACCACAGCGTTCTCCGTGCGGGTTGCGTCTGGGTCGCCTCAATCGCTTCCAATGCGGTACGCATGTCAGCAAGGCCGTCTGTATTGCCGCGTAGCCATTTGAGCAGCCCGCGTTGGTAAGCCATGCGCGCTGCCTTGAGGTGACGCGCAAGTTCTGCTGGCTCAAGTGACAGATCTTCTTTGTCACGCTTCGGGGGGCGCAGGCTCAGATCAGGGAAGAAAAGGTCTGACTCTGGCGGCGTACTCTGACCACACAACGTTTGCAAAACGCGATAGTGCGGGTACAGCCGTAAAGGCTGATCCGGATTGCCAGCAACCAGATCATCCAGATAATGGCGAATTGTGAACAAACCATGTTCCGCAGCTTCTCTTACTTCATCTGAGTAGGATAGCTGCCCAGACTCGACTGCGGCGAAAAGCTGTTCAAGCGCTTCTGAGTATTGGGTAACGCCATCAAGCCCTACGATAGCAAGTGCGCCATGGGCTTGGTGCAGCTGTGCCGCAGCCTTGCTGATGGGCTCAAGGTCGCCCTCCGTTGCCGTGCGCAGCAACTCACCTGCGCGGTCAAGCGCAATATCAATCTCGCCCTTGACCCAAGTGAGTGGGCCGATATCTACGGAGTTTGTATTCATCACACCTTGAAGCCAGCAACCGAGCCCTTGAGTTCGCTCGCGAGTTCAGCGAGTTCGCCGATCGACACGGCAGTCTGACGCGTGCCGGTAGTAGTTTGTTCTGTAATTTGCAGAATGTTCTGCATAAGCGTTGCAACCTCGGTTGCAACCGTCGCCTGCTTTTCGGTATCGCCTGAAATTGATTCAATCAGTTCGGCAAGATTCTGCGACACGTTTGAAATTTCTTCCAGCGCCTGACCAGCCGCATCGGAAAGCTGTGCTCCTTCAACCACGTTTTGGGTGGAGTTTTCCATTGCCGATACCGCATCGTGCGTATCGGTCTGAATGGTCTTCACAATGGCTGCGATCTGCTTGGTTGCCTCGGCTGAGCGCTCTGCCAGTCGTTGCACTTCTTCTGCAACCACAGTGAAGCCTCGACCAGCTTCACCTGCAGATGCAGCCTGAATAGCAGCGTTAAGCGCCAGCACGTTGGTTTGCTCGGTAATGTCTGAAATCAGTTCCACGATTTCACCGATCTCCTGGGATGATTCGCCGAGACGCTTAATCCGCTTTGAGGTTTCCTGAATCTGTTGACGAATTTCGTTCATGCCCTTGATTGAGTTCGTTACAGCAGCCGAACCCTTTTTTGCGGCGGCCAGCGAAACCAGTGCCACACGGGCAGACTCACTTGCATTGATCGATACATTCGTCATCGATTCTGCCATCGACAGCACGGAGCTGTTGGCAGAACGAATTTCTTCAGATTGTGTTTCCGTTGCGGAGAGCAGTTCATCAGTCGTTTTTTGTGCGGTTTCAGAGGCTGCCGCCACTCGCGTTGCCGCGTCATTAATCCGTTTAACGAGCACCGAGAGCTCTTCAATCGTGTAGTTCACCGAGTCAGCAATCGCGCCCGTAATGTCTTCCGTCACAGTGGCTCGGATTGTCAAGTCACCGTCAGCAAGGTCGCCCATTTCATTCATCAAGCGAAGAATGGCGTCCTGTGACGCATTACGTTCCGCTTCAGCCTGTTGTCGCAGATTTTCAGATTCTTGGTTTCGTTCTGCCGCTTCTTCATTGAAGATTTTCACCACAACCACGAGTAGGGCAAGCACCAATGATCCGAAGACAGCAAAGAGTGCGGCGTGAATTGAACGCTGGTCAGTCTGTGCTTCAAAAACGCTGAGCAGCGTATCCGTTGCTGCCGTCAGCGGCAGGATATTTGCCAGTAGTTTTGATGCGCCATCGCGTGCCTTAGCAAAGGTAGCCATGTCAGCGGGGAGAGCAGCGAGCAGTGTTTTTGCATTTGCACCGAAATCACTGTTGTCGCCCTTTCCAACCACGAATTCGAGCTGCATGCGCAAGTCTTTGGCCAGTGCCATCTCTGTTGCAATATCCATTGGCGTAGGGCTAGCGAGTTGACTCGCTTCACGGAGGATGCGTTCGCCTTGCCCACTCCAGCCGCCTTTGCGACCACCTTCGAGCAAGAACTTTCCAATCGCGACGTAGGCGTTTTGCTGATCGAGCAGTGCCTGGATACGCGAATCAGCAACCTTCCATTCGTCTTGCAATTTGCTCAATTGAGGAGACACGGTTTCACCGGCTGGGCGAATACGAATGCCATCCACTTCACCACCCTTAGAGACGGTTTGTAGCGCAGCCGAAAAGTCTTTTCGAAGCTGACTAAGTTCCCGGAACGCATTGATATCACCCGTTTGCGCGAGTGTTGCCGCCTTGGCGATTTGATAGGCTTGAACGTTGATTTGGTGGCCTAGACGTATCCGTGCGTCATCTGCCAAGTCGGCCCGATTGTTTACATAAGTGATACCGGCTGTTGCAAGCAGAATGACGATAAACAAGCTGCCGAAAAACTTTAGCTGCTTGCTGAACTGGACCTTCTGTTTTTCAACCTTCTGTATAGCAATAGGAGCATCGGCCTCGTCTTTGAGAGTTTGTCCGGGCAGGTTGAGTGAGGGCAGTTTCAGGTTAAACGCCATAGCTATCTCCAGAAAAACGCCGTACGGCGTTCGAGGTCACAGAGCAATATCAAGAAAAGCAGAGTCCTGCAGCAGATTGGCAAGGGCAATATGCAGCCAGGTGTTGTTTTGGTCGTCGCGGTAGGCGGCTTGGACCCAAGTGGCCCTAGGCGCTCCCGCTTCCATTTCCATCGGTTGAAGCGCACTTATGGGGCGCAAGCCTTCAATACCTTCAACCAAGAGCGCGCTATTGATGCCATGACGCGCACCAACAAGCAGCAAACGACTCCGCTCAGCGCGTGGCGTCGGCGGAGCGCCGACAAACTGCGCAAAATCGACCACGGCATGCAAGCCACCCCGGATATTGGCCATGCCAACAAACCACGGTTGCGTTAGCGGGACTTGGCTCAGCGGGGGGAGTGGCACAACCTCGCCTGAATCCGGCAACTCAAGCAACCAGCGTCGTCCTCCTGAGCGGAAGCCGAGCATGGGGGGCGTTGTTTCACCCCGCTTGGCTGAGAGCAGGCGTGCGGAAAGGTTCTCCTGAAAGTCACGCAGGCTGAGCCGTTTGGCCATTGATATGCCTGCTTCAGAGCGTGGCCAGTTTGGCCAGCAGTGCCGTCGGATCGACCGGCTTAACCATGTAATCGAGCGCACCTTGGCGCATGCCCCAGATCTTGTCGGTTTCCTGATCCTTGCTGGTGCACATGATTACGGGAATGTGTTTGGTTGCATCGTCACGCGAAATGGTACGAGTCGCCTGATAGCCATTCATGCCAGGCATGACGACATCCATGAGGATCAAGTCTGGCAATTCGCGCTTGGCAGCTGCGACACCCTCTTCACCGTTGTTGGCAGTGACAATGGTGTAACCCTTGCCTTCCAGCAGAGTTACGAGAACATGGCGCTCGGTCGCGGAGTCATCGACAACGAGAATTTTCTTGATCGGCATTACTTTTCCTTCAGGGCAAAACAGGTTGAAGCGGACTTAATTATTCCGGGCGTGCGCTGCGACAGTGTTAAGCAGGCTGTCCTTGGTGAAAGGCTTAGTCAGATACTCGTCCGAGCCGACCATGCGGCCGCGAGCGCGATCAAACAGGCCGTCCTTGGATGAGAGCATGACCACCGGGGTGCCGGCGAAACGGGGATTTTTTTTGATGAGCGCGCAGGTTTGATAGCCATCTAGACGTGGCATCAAAATGTCACAAAACACCAAGTCGGGTTGGTGGTCAGCGATTTTTGCCAAGGCATCAAAACCGTCCTCGGCGAGAACAACCTGGCATCCGGCCTGAACCAGAAAAATTTCCGCACTCTTGCGGATCGTGTTCGAGTCATCGATAACCATGACTTTGACACTATTCAAACTGCGAGATTCACTCACCTGCCGCCCACCCCTAATGTTCGAAACAGAGAATGCTTTTATTGGGTGCAAGAACTGAACCCGCAATGTTTAATGGCTTGCATTCCTCATTGAGGACTTTGCAGGCCCAAACCCCTTGTTCAGTGCTTACCAATACCAGCCATCATACTAAGACCGGAACAGATAAGGCAATCTTATTGTTTATATTTTCACCATTTCGAAATCTTCCTTACGTGCGCCGCACTCCGGACATGTCCAGTTTGGCGGCACATCCTCCCAGCGCGTTCCCGGCGCAATGCCTTCATCCGGGATACCTGCGGCCTCGTCATAGATAAAACCGCAGATTAGGCACATCCATGTGTGAAAGTCGTTGCTGCTCATGGTCTTTCTCGTGTTTCGGTTAGAATGGAAACACTATACCGCAGGCTCTTGTGACTGCGGCACACTTTCCCGAATCCCATGAGCACACCTGCCAGCGCTGCCCTTCCGGTTACCCCTCCGCCCTGTCCGCCTATCGTGCTCAGTTTTGCCGCGTCGGACCCCACTGGAGGGGCCGGGATTCAGGCCGATTTGCTCGCGATTGCCGGCATGGGCTGTCATCCCGTGTCGGTCGTGACTGCCATTACGGTGCAGGATACGACTGGGGTTGAGGATATTTTGCCGATCGATGCCGGTTGGGTTGAGGATCAGGCGCGCGCTGTGCTTGAAGACATGCCCGTTGCAGCATTCAAGTTTGGCGTGCTTGGCAGTGTCGAGAACATTACCGCCATTGCCGAGGTGGTGGCCGACTATCCCCATATTCCTTTGATTTTTGATCCGGTATTGGCGTCTGGGCGTGGCGACCAGCTGTCCAATGAGGACATGATCGAGGCCATCACCGAGCTCTTGCTCCCGCAGACCACCATCCTCACCCCGAATAGTTTGGAAGCGCGCCGTCTGGCGGAGGTGGATGACGAGAGTGCACCACCCGAGTTAAGCGAGTGTGCTCATCGACTGATACAGGCAGGCTGCGAGTATGTGCTGGTCACCGGTACGCATGAGAATACAGCCCAAGTCGTAAATACCTTGTATGGCAGTCATGGCGTTGTTCGGGCAGATCGCTGGCAGCGCTTGGCGGGTAGCTATCACGGCTCAGGTTGCACTTTGGCTTCTGCATTGGCCGCCGCACTGGCGCAGGGTATGTCGATTGAAGAGGCAGTCCACGAGGCACAGGAATTCACCTGGCAATGCCTTGCTGCGGGCTTCCGCGCCGGGATGGGCCAACATATTCCGGATCGCTTTTTTTGGGCCAGAAATGCGGATCGCACGAATAAATAAGTACTAAGAGAAAAGCACATCAATGAGTCTCAGCCCTACCCAGCAGGCCTGCCTGCGCGGCCTGTATGCCGTTACCCCGGATGACCCCCTGTTGCCGCGCATGTCCACCCTGGTTAATCAGGCATTGGCAGGCGGCGTCAAAGTCGTGCAGTACCGCAATAAGTTTGCGCCGCGCCCCTTGTTCCGCGCACAGGCCGCCGAGTTGTTGCGCATCTGCCGCGCTGCCGGCGCATTGCTGATCGTCAATGACAACCCGGAGATTGCCGCAGACATTGGTGCGGATGGCGTACACGTTGGCCGTGAAGATGGGGGCGCTGCCCGTGCCCGTGCCATCGTTGGCCCGGATCGCATTGTTGGGGTGTCCTGCTATGACGATCTGTCGATCGCCGCCGCTGCAGTGGCAGACGGTGCTGACTATGTGGCCTTTGGCGCTATGTTCCCCTCAACCGTGAAACCCGGTGCCGTGGCTGCCCCCTTGTCCTTGCTGACCGAGGCGCGTGAACGTTTCAAGGTCCCCGTTTGCGCGATTGGGGGTATCAAGCTGAATAAAGTGCCTTCGCTGATTGAGTCGGGTACCGATATGGCCGCCGTGATTACCGATCTGTTCGACGCACCGGATGTCGAAGCGCAAGCCCGCGCCTATCAGCAACTGTTCAAGGTGTCGGCATGAGCAAGAACGAGGCACTGTTCAAGCGCGCGCAGGCGCATATCCCCGGTGGCGTTAATTCACCGGTGCGTGCCTTTGGCTCCGTCGGCGGCACACCGCGTTTCTTTGCGCGCGGCGAAGGCGCCTACGCTTGGGATGCGGATGGGAAGCGCTATATCGACTACGTTGGTAGTTGGGGCCCCTTGATCCTCGGCCATGCTGATCCTGATGTGGTCAAGGCTGTGCAGGAGGCGGCGGCGCTAGGGCTGAGCTTTGGCGCGCCGACTGAGCGCGAGATTGAGCTGGCTGACCTGTTGGTCAATCTGGTGCCCAGCATGGATATGGTGCGTCTGGTGTCGTCTGGCACTGAGGCCACCATGAGTGCGATTCGTCTCGCACGGGGCCACACGGGCCGCGATCTCATCATCAAGTTCGAAGGCTGTTATCACGGCCACGCGGATAGTCTGCTGGTCAAGGCCGGTTCTGGCATGCTGACGTTTGGCAACCCCTCGTCGAGTGGTGTGCCTGCCGATCTGGCGCAGCACACGCTGGTGCTCGACTATAACAATCCGCAGCAGCTGCGTGAGGCGTTTGCCAAACATGGCGACAAGATCGCCTGCATCATCGTTGAGCCGGTGGTTGGCAATATGAATCTGGTGGTGCCCACGGCGGAGTTCCTGCTCGCCATGCGCGAGTTGTGCACACAGCACGGCGCTGTATTGATCTTTGATGAGGTCATGACCGGCTTCCGTGTCGCTGCAGGTAGTGCGCAAGGGCTGTTTGGCATCAAGCCGGATCTCTCGACCTTCGGCAAAATCGTCGGCGGTGGCATGCCGCTAGGTGCGTTTGGTGGTCGTCGCGACATCATGGAAAAGATTGCCCCCCTCGGCCCGGTGTATCAGGCGGGTACCTTGTCGGGCAATCCGCTGTCTGTTGCTGCGGGCCTCGTCACGCTGGCTAAAATTCAGGCACCCGGTTTTTATGAAACCCTAGCCGCTAAGACCCAAGCCTTGTGCGAGGGGCTCATGAGTGCAGCGCGTGCGCATGGCATTGCTTTCTCGGCACAGTCGGTGGGTGGCATGTTTGGGCTGTATTTCCTAGACACGCCACCGAGCACCTTTGCCGATGTAATGCAGGCCGACAAGGTGCGCTTCAATCACTTCTTCCACAGCATGCTGGATAAGGGCGTTTATCTCGCTCCCTCAGCCTTCGAGGCCGGCTTCGTATCGATTGTGCACAGTGATGCAGACATTGCCGCGACCGTTGCTGCCGCAGATGCCGTCTTCAGTACCATGCAGTAAGCGCTGTTCGACATAAACAGAAACGGCACCCGTGGGTGCCGTTTTTCTTGGTTAGCGCAACCAGCCTTTTTTGCGGAAATACCAGAAGGGCAGCCCGACTGAAATGACCATCAGCGAGATGGCGAACGGATAACCGTAGTCCCAGTTTAGTTCCGGCATGAACTGGAAGTTCATGCCGTAGATACTGGCGATTAACGTGGGCGGCAACAGGGCGACCGAGGCCACCGAGAAGATCTTCACCACCTTATTCTGGTTGATGTTGATGAAGCCAACGGTGGCATCCATCAGGAAGTTAATCTTGTTGAAGATGAAGGCAGTGTGGCCATCGATTGACTCGATGTCGCGCAGAATTTGGCGCGCATCCTCATGCTGGTCTGGCGCAAGAATACGACCGCGCAGCAGGAATGACAGCGCACGACGTGTATCCAGCACATTGCGGCGAATGCGTCCGTTCAAGTCTTCTTCACGGGCAATGTCGGCCAGAATCGTGGCGGCCTCTTCATCGCTCACATTCGGCGTCAGCACCTTCTTGCCGACTTCTTCCAGCTCGGCATAGACGTCTTCAAGCGCATCTGCGGAGTACTCGACATCGGCGGCATACAAGTCGAGTAGTACGTCGCGGCCTTCTGACACATAGCCGGGCTGAATACGTGCGCGCAGACGTTGCAAGCGGAACACTGGCAATTCTTCGCCGCGGACAGAAAACAGGATGTTCTGATGGATGACAAAAGCAACCGGCACGTTGCGCGACTCATCATCTTTGTCGAGCAGGAAGTCGGAGTGCAAATGCACTTCGCCGTTTTCTTCGATGTAGAAGCGAGCGGATTCCTCAAGGTCGGTGAGGTTGCTGGTATCTGGCAGGACTAGACCGAAGATTTCCTCGACCCACTGCCGTTCAAGTTCGCTCGGGGCGATCAGGTCAACCCAGATAGGCTTGGTCGAGGCGAGATCACTCCGATTCTCAACCGGAATCTGGCGCAGGCGTCCGTTGTGCAGTTCGAAAGCGTTGAGCATGATGGGGCGACGCTGGTAGGGGTGGGTGGCAGCAAGCGTTTCGCGCACAGCCTCCGAGAGTTCATTCAGGACATCTTCGCCGCGGTCTGGCCCTATCAGTTCCCATAGCAGCAGACCATCGTCTTGCGGCAGGGCTTCGAGGGTACGGGCAATGCGCGCCGAAGGCATCGATTCTAGGCGGTTTTTTAGTTCATTCAGGTGTTGCTTGTGAACCAGGTTTTCTACCAGCTCATGGCGTGGCATGTCCTGGCGGTGGACCAGGTTTTCCACACGCTTCTGGCGTGCCAGCAAGTCCTGAACCTCACGCAGGTCAAGTTGCATGGCTGCACTGTCGTCATCAATTGGGGTGTCGCCAGTTTCGCTCATGCTTTCTCCACGCTACGGGCGCCATTGTAGGCCATCAGGGACGCCGTGCGAATAGATTGGCTAGCGCTCGCACCATGATTTGCAGATCCAGGCGGAGTGACCAGTGGCGCAGGTATTCGAGATCATGACTGACACGGGCTTTCATGTGGTCGAGCGACTTTTCGCCCCCGCGCACCCCGTTGATCTGGGCCCAACCGGTTATGCCGCAGCGCACCTGATGGCGAATCAGATGACCTTTCACGATCCGGCGGTAGATTTCATTGTGCGTCTTGGCATGAGCCCGCGGCCCGACAAGGCTGAGCCGGCCTTGGATCACATTGATCAGGCGTGGCAGTTTTTCGAGCTGGCTCTTGCGCAGGAAGCGACCCAGCGCATTGCTCGGCGGGGCTTTGTCGCCTAGCTCGTTTTCTTGTGGCCCGTCACATGTGGCGCGCAATGCATAGACCACAATCACTTTGCCATCCAGACCGTAACGATGATGATGCACAAACACAGGCCCGCGCGAACATAGCTTGACGGCTGTGCAAAGCACTAGCAGCAGCGGCAGACTGAGCAGGAACAGTAGGGTGCCGAGACAGACATCGATCACGCGCTTGATCACCCCGGCCAGACTGCTGAAGGGCGACTCCAGCATGGCGACGACCGGCGCGTCGCCTACAACATCACACCAGCCGCGTAACAAGTCGGCAACTAGGGCATCCGGTACGTAATACACCTCTACGTCGGTGTTCCGAAGTGATTCCAATAAATTCCCAATACGCGACTGTGCAGCCAATGGGAGCGTGATATAGACGATGTTGGCTTTCCCTGCAGCGATGTAGGCAGGTAAGTCTGAGAGTGGCCCTAGCAAGGGCAGGGCATGGTCGATGCGCTCGCCGTTGCGGTCATCAAAAAAACCGCTCACCTGCGTGGCGCCGTAAGGATTATTGGTGAGCTGCGTGGCGAGACGTGCACCGACTTCGCCTGCGCCGGCAATGATGGCGATCCGCGTGTTGCCGTGTTTGTCCGCAATAACAGGCACGAGGCAACGCAAGCCCAGGTGCAGACCCACTTGGCATAAAGGCGCCAGCCAGACCCACTCGAGCAGGACGGGGGACTCGAGCAGGTGAGGCGTATCGATAAGCGCGTGCATGACCACACTGCCGCAGCCAAGGATGACTGCGAGCACTAGCCAGCCGGAGAGCTGGCTACGCAGCATGGCAGTTACCGGTACGCGCAGATAGGCAGGTGAAGGATAGGTCAGGGCCAACAGCACGCCGGTAAGCAACCACCAATGAAACTCATGTTGCAAGCCGGCATTGAGTACCAGAATCCACAGCGTGCCAATCAGGGCACCAGGATCCAGCAGCGCCTCCGCCGAGCTGAAGGGGTGCCGCCATGAAAGCGACATACCCAACATGCGGCGCAATACCGCAGTGCGGTAGGCGGGCAGGTCAGACATGGCGGGATCGGGTGTAGCACTCATGCAGGGATGATAGCAGTGCAATGATTACGGGACAGTGGCGTAATACATGCGCCCGAGAATCAGCTGGGTGCGCCCATTCAGGTAGGGCGAATACGGATTTTTCTCGAAGCGCCGTGGTGCGGGAAGCATTACCGCCAGCCTTGCAGCTTGCTCTGGCCCCAGCCGCGTGGCCGTCGTGCTGAAGTATCGTTTAGATGCAGCTTCGGCACCAAAGACACCGTCGCCCCATTCGACGACATTTAGATAGACCTCAAGAATCCGACGCTTGTCCCACAGCGTTTCCAGCATGAGTGTGATGATGGCTTCCTGCCCCTTACGCCAAGGTGTTTTGCTGGAGGAGAGAAACAGATTCTTGGCCAGTTGCTGCGAGATCGTCGACCCGCCTGCGACGATACGCCCCTTTTTCTGATTCTTCTCGAGCGCCTTCTGTATGCCTTCCCAGTCAAAGCCCTCGTGGTCGATAAACTTGTCGTCCTCGGCCGCGATGACGGCGCGCTTTAGATGGATCGAGAGCTTTTCATAGGGCTGCCACTGGTGTTTGAGCTGGGCATCAGGACGCTTTTCTTTGAGCTCACCAAGGCGCAAGGCCATGAAGCTGGTGGTGTCTGGATTGACGAAGCGCCACCACATGACCCAGCCTAGGTACCAGGCTTGTACCAGCAGGACCAGTAGCACCAGAACGGCCAAGCCCCGCTTCAACCAGTGCCATAGATGCTTCATCCGGCGCGCAACGCCTGCATGACGGGCAGCGTGTCTGGCCGCACATCGCGCCAGATATAAAAGGCTTCAGCCGCTTGCTCGACCAGCATGCCGAGGCCGTCTGCAATTTCCGCTCCCGCGGCGCAGGCCTGCTGCATGAATGGGGTGTTCCGCCCATAGACCATGTCATAGGCCAGCGACTGCGCTGCAAAAAGATCATCCGGCAGATCTAGGGGGGAGTCTGAAAGGCCAGCCGAGGTTGCATTGATGATCACATCGAACTGCTGTCCAGTCAAACTGTTGAAGCTACCGCCATCGAGACGGCCTAGTTCCCCATTTGGCAGGGCATTGAACTCGCTCACCAGTGCGACCGCCTTGGCCGCTGTCCGGTTGGCAATATAGAGACGGGCAGGGCCCTCAAGCAGCAGTGGTAGGATGACGCCGCGCGCTGCTCCACCGGCACCGAGCAGCAAAACGCGTTTGCCATTCAGGCTTCGGTGCAGGTTCACGGTGATGTCGCGGACCAGCCCCGCACCATCGGTATTGTCGCCATAGATGTTGCCACTACTCTCGAAGCGTAGTGTATTCACGGCACCTGCGGCGCGTGCACGAGGGCTGAGTTGATTAGCCAGTTGGAAGGCCTCTTCCTTGAAGGGCACGGTGACATTGGCACCCCGGCCGCCCCCTGCGATAAAGCTACGCACACTGGCCGCAAAGCCATCTAGCGGAGCGAGCAAAGTGGCGTAATCGAGCAGCTGGCCCGTCTGTGCGGCAAACAGATGGTGAATGCGCGGCGACTTGCTGTGCGCAATCGGATTGCCGATGACGACATAACGATCTGGGAGTGAATAACTCATTTACTTGTCTGCAGGTGATCGTTACTGGTGAACGACCAAGTGCGCGAGATTTCGAGTACGTCGGTGTCGCGCCGAATGGCTTCGGGGAAGGCGGCGTAGGGCGCTGCCATTTGCACAATGCGGCGGGCGGCCTCATCCAGCTCCTTGTGCCCGGACGAGCGATTGATTTCGACGCGTTCAAGACTGCCATCGTTGCGAATGACCACCGTCAGCACCAGATTGCCGTAGAGCCGGCCCCGCGCCGCTTCAGGATAGTTGAGATTGCCAATCCGCTCGACCTTCTGACGCCAGTCTTCAACATACTGGGCAAAACGATATTCCTCGGTACGCGCCCCAATGAACTTCTTGCGCGGGCGCTTGTTGTACTCATCGAGGTTCTGCGCGATCTGCCCTTCGAGCCGCGCAATCGCCATTGCGCTGCTGGCGAGGTCCATCCCGCTCAGCGTGTCTGTAACACGGGGTTGAGGATCGCGCGTGTTCTTTTCGTTGCGGATCGTCTGCTTACTCTTGGCCTGCGTCATCAGCTGTTGCTGCATGGCCTCCAGCTCGGCTACGCGACGTTGTGCGCTGACCAAATCATTCCCCTCACGCGTCTGTTGCGAGGGGGGCAGCGGCGTACTGGCGATGCGATTCTGGTCAGTGTTGCCGCCGCCATCAAGGTTGGCCTGTGCCAACGCTTGGGGATCGGATGGCTTGCGTGCGTGCTTGCTGTTTACCAGGATGACATCCATGGCTTTGGCACTGGCTTTGCCGATGGCTTGTGGCAGTTCGAAATGAATGCTCAAGATCACCGCATGCAAAAGCAGTGAAACGCCGACACCGAGGGTGAGGCCGGAAACAGCAGGGAAAGCAGGTTTAAGCATGTGCCCTGATTTTACTCTGTGCCTGTGGGGTCTCCCAAAGCGCTAGCAGAGCCCGCATTTGCTGCCAATTCGCCAGCCTGTGCGCCAACCAGCTCAGGGGCCGTCGTCGGACTTTCGATTTCGCTGACTGCTTCGGCACCGACTAATGCGGCATCCTCTCCCTCGCCATCCTCATCTTCGGCCACTTCGCCATGCTCGGCCAGTGTGGTTCGGTACTGGGCGTTGATGTCCGCATCGAGCAGGTCGATGCGGGTAATTTCCAGCTCGACACGAGCGCCGCGATCAAGTGCTGGCAGAGAGGGGGTGCGCAAGACCAGTGGCAGTGTCTCCAGACGTACCAAGTGCTCACGCAGAACGGTGGCTGTGGCGACTTTCAAGTCGGCTTGCGCTAGCCAGCGCAGGCACCAATAGCGTTCCATGCCACGCTGGAGTTCAGCATAGGCGGCGTAGGTGAGTTCAAAGTCGCGCAGCGCAGCGAGAAACTCGGGTGACTTGGCCGTGTAAGGTGGTGGTTCATTGCGCAGCCAAGCAATCAGCTGCCATTGGTTGATGAGGTCAACATAGCGGCGCAAGGGGGAACTCGACCAAGCATAGCAATCAACACCCAGACCGTCATGCGGGGCAGCAACTGTGGTCATCCTGACCTTGCCAGCGCTCTGGGCTCGATACAAGGCGGCGATTCCGGCATCGCGCAGTGCGGCCCCCCAACCTGCATTGGCGGCAATCATCATCTCGGCAACCAGCATGTCGAGCGGGCTGCCGCGCGACCGTTCGTCGAGGCTGATCCAGCCCTTGGTATTGGCAAAACCGGGATCGACACCTTCGCGTTCCCAGTCAATGCGGAAGTTGTAATCCTTCTGCTGTCGATTGGCCGACGGTTTGCCGCGTCCGGCTTCGAGCACGGTGGCGAGCTGCCACAGCAGATACAGCTCATCCCGATAGGGAAAATCAGTCAGCCCGCTCTTGTCGCCACCGGCGAGCGTCTCGTCGTTGAAGACTGGCTCGATGTCGTGGTGACGTAGATTGGCCGCGATCAGAATGCGTTCAAGTTTCGATTCCTGGCCCACCACCCGCAGATCAGGTGCGACATCGAGATACAGCGACAGCGCCGGGCAGACTTTGCCGGCTGCGAGGGTGTAGGTGTCGACTACGGCATCCGGCAGCATTGTGATCTTGTGACCCGGCATATATACGGTCGACAAGCGCTGGCGAGCAACCGCGCCGAGCGCATTGTCTGGCGTAACGCCTAGACCGGGCGCTGCGATATGAATGCCCACCCGCCAGCCGCCGCCTTCGCTCAGCGAGCGTGGTGTAACGGAGAGGGCGTCGTCAATTTCGGTCGTCTGCGCGTCATCGATGCTGAAGGCTTCAGCAGCAGCGAGTGGCAGTGAAGAAAAGTCTGGCAAGCTTTCCTCGCTAAGCGGGAAGTCAGTGCCCTTGGGGAAGTACTCGAACAGAAAACGACCCAGATGAAAGTCATGGCTACTGGCAAAGGCGCCGCAGCTTGAGAGTAACTTGGCCGCCGAGAGATGTCTTTCAGCACAAGCAGTTTCGAGTGCCTTGGTTTCGAGTCGGTTTCGATCCGGCTTGTAGAGCAGTTGGTTCAGCAGCGGCGGGAATTCTGCGGGCAGCTTCCCAGCGCCCAACTCCGCGGCCATGCGCTCAACCTGCTCAGCTTGCAGCCGCTTCTTTTCCTGGCCAGCGAGTGCGGCTTGTAGGATTTCAGGCGGCGCCTTGCGATAGCGGCCCTTGCCCTTGCGGTGGAAATAGATTGGCGCGGCATGCAGGCCTAGCAATACGCTGGCGGCATCGACTGGGGTGGGCTTGCCACCTTGATACTCAGCAGCCAGCTCCTCGAAAGAGAACTCGCCGTCAGCGCAGACCTCCCATAGGAATGCGACATCAATGTCTTCTGCGCTGCGTTCGGCGCGCTGCAACAGCTCGGATGCGCTGGGGGCATCGAAACGCAGCAGCACATTGGCGCTTTTGACCTTGCTGCGCTTGCCCGTCGGGAGTTCGATTTGCAGCGAGGTGTTATTGTCGGCGAGGATAGTGCCGGCCTTGAAAGCGCCGTCCTCTTCAAACAGGACATTCATGGGGGATGGGTGCTGCGGGTTTGCGGGCACGAATTATACCGCGTGCCCCGGCTTGGCCTTAGTCGGTCAGTCGTACCCAGTCAGACCGACATGGCAACATCAATAACTTGATCGAGATAGTCGTGCCAACGCGAGAAATTATGATTGCCACCGGGCAGAATTGTCTGCTGCGCCCCTTGATACTTGGATACGGCCTGCCGATAGTCGAGTACCTCGTCCCCCTCCTCAGCCAGCAGCCAATAAGCATCCTGACGCTTTAGTGTGGGGACATCCAGCGCTTGCATTTCGTCGATATGCGTTTGAGTAAAGTCAAAGGCAACGCCGGTGTAGAGGTTCTTCTGTACCCCAATGTATTGGGCCAGCGAGAGATAGGCAACCACCGCAGGGTTCACGAGGATGGCCTTGCTGACGAGCGCAGGATATCGCTCGCACAGCCAGGTGGCGTAGAAGCCGCCAAGTGAGGAGCCGACCACCGTAGTGTCCGGTTGCAGCAGGGACTCGGCGAGTTCAATGGCCGCCTTGGGCGAAATCGGTAACTGCGGGCAGATAAAGGCATCGCCGCAGCCGCGTTCACGCATGCGGGCGTGCAAATCCTGCGCCTTACGCGAAGCAGGTGCAGATAGGAAGCCGTGCAGATATAGGAGTCTCGCCATGCTTAATGGCTGCTCCAATCAACCAGCCCCCAATGCCAGGTGGCGAGGACGACGAAGCCGAATGCGATGCGATACCAGGCAAAGGGCGTGAAGTCATGGGTGCTGATAAAGCGCAATAACCAGCGCACGCAAAGGAATGCGGAGACGAAGGCGGACACAAAACCGACTAGCCACATACCGATATCGTCAGCACTGAGTAAGTTACGTTCTTTATAAAGCTGATAGAAGGTTGCGAGACTGAGGGTTGGGATGGCGAGGAAAAATGAGAATTCGGTTGCCGCTTTGCGCGATAGCCCAAACAACAGGCCACCGATGATGGTTGCACCAGAGCGAGACGTGCCGGGAATCAGTGCAACGGCTTGGGCGAGGCCGAGTTTGAGGGCATCCAGAGGGGTGAGATCATCAACACTTTCCACCCGAACTGAGTGCTCACGTTTTTCTGCCCAAAGGATGATTAAGCCGCCGATGATGAAGGCTAGTGCAACGGGTACAGGGGCAAATAGGTGAGTCTTGATGCTCTTGCCGAACACGAGACCCAATGCAGCGAGTGGAATAAATGCAATCGCGATATTGAGGATAAAACGTTGTGCAGATTTGTCGGTAAACACACCGGAACAGACTTGCGCAACACGTGTGCGGTATTCCCACACGACGGCAAGAATTGCGCCAAATTGGACAACGATTTCGAACAGCTTGCCGCGATCATCGTTAAAATCCAAGAGATCGCCAGCGAGGATGAGATGACCTGTACTCGAGACTGGCAGGAACTCGGTTATGCCCTCGACAATGCCGAGGATAAGGGCTTGCAGTAGCGGGTAGTAATCCATTGGAGAGTCCAGCCAAATAGGTTGTCGAGTTTAACATGCTGAAAAAAATCAATATTAGTGACCTGCGCCCCGGAATGTACATCCACGAATTTTGTGGCGGCTGGATGGACCACTCTTTCTGGCGCAGCAAGTTCGCAGTCAAGGACGCTCAAGATCTTGCGCGAGTGAAGGGCAGTGGCGTTAGCGAGGTCTGGATTGATACAAGCAAAGGTGCGGACGTTGTCGGTGTGAGCCCCGCCAAAGTAGCCTCTGAGACCGAGGTGGCAAACGAAGTTGACGAATTGTTGGCGCATGCTGAACTAGTCAAAGCGCCGCTTGTTCAACAAGTCGGGTTTGATCAAGAGGTGATGCGGGCTGCCAAAATCTGCAACAAGGCCAAAAGTGCCGTGGTGTCGATGTTTCAAGAAGTGCGAATGGGCAAGGCCATCAGCGCTGATGCTGCGGGTGAGTTGGTCGAAGAAATTTCATCCTCGGTGATGCGTAACCCCGGTGCTCTGATCAGTTTGGCACGCATCAAGACGGCAGATGATTACACCTACATGCATTCGGTTGCCGTCTGTGCCTTGATGGTTGCGCTCGCCAATCAGCTTGAACTGGACGAAACCACGACCCGAGAGTTGGGTATGGCAGGCCTCCTGCATGACTTGGGCAAGGCCATGATGCCAATTGAGGTGCTCAATAAGCCTGGCAAGCTCACGGATGACGAGTTTGCAATCATGCGAGGCCACCCGCTTGAAGGATATCGCTTGTTGCAAGAGGGCGCTGCGGTTGGCGAAATCCCCTTGGATGTCTGCTTACATCACCATGAAAAGGTCGACGGTTCAGGTTATCCCGATCATCTTAAAGGTGAGCAAATTAGCCTTTTCGCAAAGATGGGCGCAGTCTGTGATGTCTACGATGCGATTACCTCAAACCGGCCGTACAAGGCGGGCTGGGAGCCAGGTGAGTCGATTCGAAAGATGGCTGAGTGGAGCAAGGGTCATTTCGATGAGGTCGTTTTTCAGGCTTTCGTGAAGAGTATTGGCATCTATCCCGTCGGCTCGCTGATTCGTTTGGAGTCTGGGCGTCTGGGCGTTGTCATGGACCAAAGTGAAAGCTCGTTACTGTCGCCCAAGGTCAAGGTGTTCTTCTCGACGCGAGCGCAGACCTACATCAAGCCGGAAATCATTGACCTCTCGCGCCCTAGTATCCATGACAAGATTGTTGCCCATGAGGACCCGATTAAGTGGGGCCTGCAACACATCAATCGCTTCCTGCACGGCGACCTCAAGTAGCGTTCAGATAGGACTTAACTCGCCGTTAGTCGCTCCAGTTCGCTGAGCCAGACAATCGCGTATTCGCGACTGTCCCCGCACATGTCTTCCGACGGTTGTAGGCCGCTACAACACGATGGCCTTTCTGGTTGCCCGAAGATCATGCATAGCAAGTTGGCATCTAGGTGGGGGCATGGAGTGCCTGCAGGCTTGTCCAAGGTGCTGATAGACGGTGCGATACAGCAAGCGCCACAGCCGGGCCGACAGGCGTGAGTGGGCGTTGTGAGCATCAACCCGCCTTAGCAAAAAAAGTCAGCGCTAAATCTTGGTAGCGCGTGCCGTGGCGTTCTGTCATGGCGTCATTGTGCTCGCCTTCAGTGAGTGTTTCCAGATGCTTAGGCTCACTTGCTGCTGAGAACAGTTGCGTTGAATGCGAGTAAGGGACGACGCGATCTGTGAGGCTATGAATCAGCAGCAGCGGGATCGGCGCCAGCTTGGCGATATAGCTGCTCGCGCAGTGCGTGTCATCGAGTGCCAGCTCTTTCTCTGGCATTTGGTCTTCGGCCCATGCGCTGTACGAGTGCACGGGCGCCTCTGCCAGTACAGCACGAACCCCTTGCGGACTGGATGCCGCCGCCGCAATGGCGAGCATACCGCCCAAGCTTTGACCAAACACGAAGAGCTGGTTCGTATCGATGTCATTACGATGGCGCATATGGTCAAGGGCCGCAATCGCATCCTCGAGCATGCCCTGTGGTTCCGGGCTGCCATGTGAGTTGCCATAGCCACGGTAATCAAACGTGAAGAGGTTGTAGCCTTGATGCGGTAGCCACTCTGCGTAGGTCCAGTGCGCAGTCATATTTTGCGCATTGCCGTGCATGTGAATCACACTGCCCTTGGCGTGGTGCGGGGCCACACCCACTGCAGGGATAAACCATCCAGAGAGGTGCGTGCCATCAGAACTGTTAAATGCCACTGTGTCGAAAGGCAGGCCAGTGCGCTCAGGGCTGTCGTATTTGATGCGGTCTGGGAAATAGAAATAGCGGTACATGGCGCTTGGCAACCTTGGCGGTAAGCCCAAAGAAAATGCCCCTTGAACCTAGGCTCAAGGGGCATTGGATGCGGTGAGTGATCAGACCAGGCTGATCACGCGACAGCAGTATTTACTTCTTGGTACCAACCTTGCTGACGATGTTCAGGTTGCCGATACGGCCAGACTCAACACCAGCAGCTGGATCGATGATGGCTTCGATCAGGGTCGGCTTGCCCGACTTGATGGAGGCATCCAGAGCCTTCGACAGCTCTTCCGGGGTGGTAACGCGAACGCCAGTACCGCCAACCGATTCCATCAGCAGGTCGTAACGGGTGTTCGGGTTGAACAGCATGCAAGAGATTTGGTGATCTGGGCTTGGCTCGTCACCGCGGTAGATACCACCATTGTTCATGATGATCACGGTGACTGGCAGATCGTAACGAGCAACAGTTTCGATTTCCATGCCGCTGAAGCCGAAAGCAGAGTCACCGCAGACTGCTACGACTGGCTTGCCGGTTTCGGCAGCAGCAGCAACAGCGGAACCCATACCGATACCCATCACGCCCCAGGTGCCGGTGTCGACACGCTTACGCGGCAGGTATTGGTCGATGACCATACGTGCGTTGTCGAGTGCGTTGGCACCTTCGTTAACCAGGGTGATATCCGGGTAGTTCTTCAGCACGTCGCGGATAGCGCCGAGCGAGTTGTGGTAGTTCATCACCGGAGTGGCGGTCGACAGCTTCGGAGCCAGCTTGGCGCGGCTAGCAGCAGCCTTTTCGCTCACAGCGTTCAGCCATTCAGCCGGTGCCTTGAAGCCCTTCAGCTCAGCGCGCAGCGCATTCACGCAAGACTCGATGTCACCAACCAGCGGTGCAGCGATCGGCACATTGCTGTCGATTTCGCTAGCTTGGATATCGATTTGCACGAACTTCTTCGGTGCTGCGCCCCAAGTCTTGCCCTTGCCGTGTGCCAGCAGCCAGTTCAGGCGGGCACCGACCAGAACAACAACGTCGGACTCTTGCAGGATCATCGAGCGAGCAGCCGCGCCGCATTGCGGGTGGGTGTCGGAGATCAGGCCCTTAGCCATCGACATTGGGGTAAAAGGAATGCCGGTTTCTTCAACGAAGGACAGGATGTCAGCATCGCACTGAGCGTAGGCAGCACCCTTACCGAACAGGATCAACGGCTTCTTGGCGTTCTTGATCAGATCAGCAGCGCGCTTCACAGCCGACGGAGCTGGCAGTTGTGCAGGAGCTGGATCAACCGGAACCCACAGCGACTTCTTGCCTTCTTCAGCACTCATCACGGTGCTGAACAGGCGTGCTGGGATATCCAGGTACACGCCACCTGGGCGACCGGACAGGGCGGTACGCACGGCGCGGACGACGGCAACACCGATATCTTCTGGACGGTTGATACGGAAGGAAGCCTTACAGTGCGGACGGGCGATGTTCAGCTGATCCATTTCTTCGTAGTCGCCTTGTTGCAGGTCGACGATTTCGCGCTCGGAGGAGCCGGAAATCAGGATCATCGGGAAGCAGTTGGTGGTGGCGTTGGCCAGTGCGGTCAAACCGTTCAGGAAGCCGGGAGCGGACACGGTCACGCAGACGCCAGGCTTCTTGGTCAGGTAGCCAGCAACCGATGCGGCATAACCAGCATTTTGTTCGTTGCGGAAGCTGTAGAATTTGTTGCCGCGAGCTTGCCACATGCGACCAACTTCGGTGACCGGAATGCCCAGAAGACCGTAGATGTTGGTGATGCCGTTCATTTCCAAGGCATCCATCAGGAGGTTAAAGCCGTCGGTCAGTTCTACGCCTTCGGGTACTACTGCTGTCTCGTTGCTCATAAGAAATTACACCCTCTTTGGTTGATTTTGAACGTTTTCACAACGTCCCCTCGGTGTGTGCCGCTCACCCTTATCCTCTGGTTGTTTAATGCGGCACTTACGATTTTTTCTGCGCGTATTCTACAGAAGAATGAAAATCTTGACCACCCATGCACAAACAATACAAAGCCCCGCCCAAACAGATGCTTGAGTAAGGCTTTGGCAGGTGGTAAGCGCTTCCTTATGCCGCCAGTTTATTGGAGAGCGTACCGATGCCCTCGATAGAGATTTCGACGGTAGCGCCATCCTTGATCGAGCCGATGCCGATGGACGTACCGA
>LNFM01002509.1_pt1 | contig 159380 bp, 157 predicted proteins | sample 596031 | NCBI WGS metagenome assembly LNFM01 (sample SAMN04254537, study PRJNA301005) | activated carbon metagenome | isolation source: dual media filters at the Ann Arbor, Michigan drinking water treatment plant | place: USA: Ann Arbor | reverse complement strand
CCGCTGATAAGGCGGGTGATTGGTGGAGGCGCCGGGTACCGCCCCCGGGTCCGCAACACTTATTCCATACGCCGTTTATCGCCATAGTCACCGAAGTGACCCAGCACATATAGCGCGGTGCGCGGCGGATATCGAGGGGTATCGTTCAACCCTTGCCGTCGCGCGACAATCCGCGTTCCACCACCCGGGCATAGAGCGCGGCGCCATAGGGGATTGCCTCGTCGTTGAAGGCATAGCGCGGGTTGTGCGGCATGGCACCGTCACCGTTGCCGACATGGATATAGGCGCCGGGGACGCGCTCCATCATGAAGGAGAAATCCTCCGATCCCATGCCCGGCGGGTTGTCGCGCGCGACGCGATCGGCGCCGACCAGTTCGGCCGCGGCGTCCGCATAGGCTTCGGTCTGCGCCGGGTCGTTGATGGTGGGGGCGAAGATCAGGCGCCAGTCCACGCTGGCGGTCGCGCCGAAGCCGGCGGCGACACCCTCGGCCACGCGCTTCAGCCCGGCCTCGATCTGGCTGCCGACCTCGCGGGTGAAGAAGCGCGCGGTGCCGGAGATGGTCGCGGTCTCGGGGATCACGTTGTAGGCCTCCCCGCCGATCACCTTGGTCACGCTGACCACGGCGGGGTCGCGCGGGGACAGCGTGCGGCTGACGATGGATTGCAGCGCCGTGGTGATGTGGCAGGCGGCCAGCACCGGGTCGATGCTGGCCTCCGGGCGCGCGCCATGGGCGCCCTTGCCGCTGACCGAGATGTCGAAGAAGGCGCCGCCGGCCGCCGTCGGGCCGGGGCGGATGCCGTACTGGCCGACCGGCATCCCCGGACGGTTGTGCATGCCGAAGATGGCATCGCAGGGGAAGCGTTCGAACAACCCGTCCGCCAGCATGGCCAGCGCGCCGCCGCAGCCTTCCTCGCCAGGCTGGAAGATGAAGTGGACGATGCCGTCGAAGTTCTTCGTCTCGGCCAGGTAGCGCGCCGCGCCCAGCAGCATGGTGGTGTGGCCGTCATGGCCGCAGGCGTGCATCACGCCAGCCGTCTGGCTGCGGTGCGGCATGTCGGCCGGTTCCTGGATGGGCAGCGCGTCCATGTCGGCGCGCAGGCCGATGGCGCGGTTGCCGGAGCCGTGGCGGAGCACACCCACCACGCCGGTGCCGCCCACGCCGCGATGCACCTCGATGCCGAGGGCTTCGAGCTCGCGGGCCACCACCTCGGCGGTGCGATGCTCGGCCATGCCCAGTTCGGGATGCCCGTGCAGGTCGCGGCGGATGTCGGTCAGCGCGGCGTGGTGGCGGCGGATGGCGTCGAGGGCGGACATGGCGGCTCCGGGGTCGGGATGCCGCCATGCTGCACCGGGATCGCCGCCACGCGAAGTCAGGCCGGGCGGGTGTCGTCCACCAGGATGATGCGGTGAAGGCGCCGCTTGTGCTGCGTCTCGTCCCATTCGCTGGCGCGGTGCAGGCTGCAGCGGTTGTCGCTCATCAGCAGGTCACCGGGGCGCCAGGCGTGCTTGAAGACGAATTCCGGGCGGATCAGGTGGGCCAGAACCTCGGCGAACAGCGCCTCGCCTTCCTCCGCCGGCAAGCCCTGGATGGTCGAACCCCATTCCCCACCGAGGAACAGCCCGCGCCGACCGGATTCCGGATGTGTGCGCACCAGCGGGTGGATCACGTCTGGGTACTTGCGCCCCTCTGCCTCGACCTGTTCCTCGGTCGCGTCGGGGAACAATTCGCGGAACAGGCGGCGACGGCTGTGCAGAACCTGCAGCCCGTCGATACGCTGCCGAAGGGCCTCGGGCATCGCGTCCCAGGCGGCAATGCCGTTGGCGTAGCTGGTTTCGCCGGCGGTGGGCGGGATCTCGATGGCGTGCAGGAAGGTGAACAGGCCCGGATGTTCCAGGTGGTAGTGGTCGGTGTGCCAGTTCATCCCGACCTTGACGGCACCGGCGGCGCGCCCGCCTTCCACCACGTTTCCGACGACGAAGACCTCCGGATGGCCCGGCACGCACAGGTCCTGCCGCGAATGGATGTCAAGGTTGGTGCCGAAGCGGCGCGTGAAGTCGACATAGCCCGCCGTTGTCAGCGCCTGCTGTTCGCGCAGCAGCAGCAATGTGCGGTCGACGCAGGCGGCGCGGAGGATGGCGGTGATTTCCGCATCCTCCGGCGCCGTGAGGTCTATGCCGCCGATCTCGACGCCGATGGCGGGGGCGAGGTCCCGCACGCTCAGCCCACGCCTGGCCGCCGCCGCGCGCCAGGCCATCATGCTGTTGGCCATGCGGGTGTCTCCTTCAGGTCAGGGCCTGCACGGCGGCGAGGCGCCGGCGATCCGCATCGGTCGACAGGAAGCGGGCGTAGAGCGGCTGCGCCGCCTGCTGGAAGGCCGCCTTCTCAGGGGTGGTGATCTTCGCCCCGGCGCGCTCGGCCTGGGCGTGGAGCGTAGCTTCGCCCTCGACCACCAGGTTGCGTTCGAAGACGGCGGATTCCATCGCGGCACGGTCCACCGCGGCGCGCAGGTCGGGTGCGAGCGCCTGGTAGCGGCGTTCCGACATGACCACCGGCGCGGTCAGCGCGAGCCATCCAATCAGGGTGAAGTTCGGCGCGACCTCATAGAACTTCTGGCCGACGAAGTTGGTGTAGGCGGCCTCGGCGCCATCCACCACGCCGGTCTGCAGCGCGCCGTACAATTCGCCATAGGCGAGCGGTGTGGCGTTCGCCCCGAAGGCGTTGAAGGCGGCGACATGCACCGGGTTCTGCTGGGTGCGGATCTTCTTGCCGCGCAGGTCGGCCATGGAACCGACTGGCGCGCGCGTCATCAGGTGGCGGATGCCCGAGGAATACAGTGACAGGAAGCGGAAGTTCCGCGCGCGGGAGGCGACCGCCAGCTCCTCCATCAGCGGCGCGGTGGTCGCGATCTTTTCCAGATGCGCGTAGTCGCGCACCAGGTAGGGCATGTCGAAAAGCTGGAATTCCTTGATGAAGTTCGCGAAGGCGGCATGCGAGGGCACCGCCAGGTCGATGGTGCCGAGAGCCACGCCCTCGATCATCGGTAGTTCATTGCCGAGCTGGCCATTGGGGAAGATCTGCAGACCGAGCCGGCCGGAGGTGATCTCCCGCAGGCGTCGGTCCATCACCTTCAGGCCTTCGTCCTGCACCTCGCCCACCGCATTGGTGTGTGCGGCGCGCAGCGTGACCGTCTGCGCGTGGGCGGCATTAGCGATGAAGGGTGTCGCGAGTAACGGCAGGGCGCGGCGGCGGACTATCATGGGTGGGTTTCCTTCACAGCAGGGAACGGGGGAGCCAGAGCACGACCTCCGGCACGTAGGTGCACAGCAGCAGCATCAGGATCAGCGGGACCAGCGGGATCCAGACCAGCCTGGCCGCCTGCATCACGTTGCGCTGCGCCACGGTGCAGGCGACGAACAGGCAGATGCCGTAGGGCGGCGTGATCAGCCCGATGGACAGGTTGAGCGTGACGACGATGCCGAAATGCAGCGGGTCGATGCCGAGCGCGACCGCGATGGGCATCAGCACCGGCATCAGGATCAGGATGGCGGAGATGCTCTCCATGAACATGCCCACCACCAGCAGCAGGATGTTCACCAGCAGCAGGAAGACCCAGGCCGAGCCAACATTGGCCTGGAACCAGCCGGCCAGCATCTCAGGCACATTCTGGATCGCCACCAGCCACGAGAAGATGGACGCCGTGCCGATGATGATCATCACCGCGGCCGAGATGCCGGCGGTCCTGAGCATCATCGCCGGCAGGTCGCGCAGCTTCAGTTCCCGGTAAACGAAGCCGCCGATCAGCAGGCCGGCGAGGACGGCGAGCGCGGCCGCCTCGGTCGGTGTCACCACGCCGCCGATGATGCCGCCGGCGACGATCACCGGCATCGACAGCGCCGGCAGCGCCTGGCGGAAGGCGCGGCCCAGGCGCGGCCAGCGGAAGGGTTCGGCATCGGCGTAGCGCGCAGGGTCCCGGCCGGTGTAGAGCCAGTGGCCGAGCAGCAGGCCGGCCGCCGCGATCACCCCCGGCACGACACCGCCGAGAAACATCGCGCCGACCGAGAGATCCGAGATCATCGCCAGCACCACCATGATGATCGATGGCGGGATGATCGGTCCGAGCGCGCCGGCCGAGGCCACCGTCACGGTCGCGTAGTCGAGGTCGTAGCCGCGCCGCTTCATCTCCGGCATCAGGATGGAGGAGATCGCCGCCGTATCCGCGCTGCCCGAGCCCGAGATCGCCGAGAGCCCCGTGGCGGTGACGGTCGCGACCATCAGCAGGCTGCCGCGGATCCAGCCGACCAGCGCGGTGGCGAGTTCCACGATCGCGCGCGCGATGCCGCCCTGCTCCATGATGATGCCGGCCAGCACGAAGAACGGGATGGCCAGCAGCGGGAAGGAATCGAGCCCGTTGAACAGCCGCTGCGCCACCACGACCATGGGCGTGGTGCCATCCACCGCGAGCGTCAGCGCGCCGGCCACGCCCAGCACGAAGACCATCGGCGCGCCGGCCGCCAGCAGGAACAGGAAGGAGCCGAAGGTGAGTGCCATCAGTCGAGCCTCACCCCGCCGCCGCTGGCGACGGGCGCGCGGCCCAGGATGACGCCGCCCATGGCGATCAGCGTCTCGAGCGCCAGGTAGGCGGCCGAGGCGGGCAGCGCGGCGTAGGGCACGGTCATGGACACGCCGAGCCCGGCGCTGGTCTGGATCTGCCCGATCTCCAGCAGCAGCCAGCCGCCTTCCCAGACCACCCAGAGGAACCACAGGCACAGGCCCAGGATCGGCACCATCACCAGCCGGCCCAGCATCTGCGGTAACGCGGCGACGAGCGTGTCGATCGACACGTGCAGCCTGGTGCGCATGGCGTAGCCGGCGCCCAGCAGCACCATCCAGATCTGCGCGTAGCTGGCGAATTCGGTGGCCCAGGCGATCGAGAAGTTGAACAGGTAGCGCCCGCCAATCTGCGCCAGCACGGCGCCAAACACGGCAGCGAGTAGCACAATCAGCACCATGTCGACGGCCCGCCGCAGCACCGCCAGCGCCGCCGCTGCGGCGCGCAGCAGCGGCCCGGCCGGCTCCGACGCAACGCGGCCCGGTGCCGTCGGCCCTGCGGATACTTCGGTCATGGCGGGAGCCTGGGCCTGGACGGCCTGGCGCTCAACCCTGCTTATTGATGCAGTGTCACCCAGATTGCCGGGGTGGGCGGTTAGATCGCCCAATTTGCGGGCGGCCTGCCGCCTTGTTGGGCGCGCGCCGCGGGCTCTGGCGTCCCGCCCGGCCGCCCGCCTATAGCCGCCTGGAAGGCAGACACAGCGGCGGCGAGTCGCGACGAGGGATCCATGGCGCTGACCAGCGAACAGCAGCAGGAAATCGAGGCCGCGCGCGCCGCCGAGGGCCGCACGCGTCGCCCCAGCGTGGCCGCGCTGGAAGCCATGCTCTTCCAGGCGATGCCCGTCCTCGACCACGGCTTCGTGCGCGTGGTGGACTACATGGGCGACGACGCCGCGATCGTGCAGGCGGCGCGTGTTTCCTACGGCCGCGGCACCCGCGCGGCCAACGAGGATCGCGGCCTGATCCGCTACCTAATGCGCCACCGGCATTCGACGCCCTTCGAGATGTGCGAGATCAAGTACCACGTGAAGCTGCCGATCTTCGTGGCACGGCAATGGATCCGCCACCGCACGGCCAACGTGAACGAGTATTCGGCGCGCTATTCCATCCTCGACCGCGAATTCTACATCCCGGCCCCGGACCACCTGGCCGCGCAATCGGCGGTGAATCGCCAGGGTCGCGGCGACATCCTCCAGGGCGACGAAGCGGCGCGCGTGCTCGACCTGTTGCGCGAGGACGCGACGCGCAACTACGACCACTACCTGGAAATGCTGAACGAAGACGACGACGGCGCGCCCCGCGACGCGGCGCGGCAAGGGCTGGCGCGCGAACTGGCGCGGATGAACCTGACGCTGAACGCCTATACGCAATGGTACTGGAAGACCGACCTGCACAACCTGCTGCACTTCCTGTCGCTGCGAGCCGATGCCCACGCCCAGTACGAGATCCGCGTCTATGCCGAGGCCATGCTGGATACCGTGAAGGCCTGGTGCCCGATCGCCTTCGATGCCTTTCGCGACTATCGCCTGGGCGCCGTCACGCTCTCGGCCCAGATGATGGGGATCGTGCGGCGCCTGCTGGCGGGTGAGGACGTCACGCAGGAAGCCTCCGGCCTGTCCAAGCGGGAATGGCGCGAATTGATGGGCACGCTCGGCCGCGATGCAGCCTGAACGCGTGCAGGCGTCCCGTGGCGTCCAAGCGCTGGCCGCGCGCCGTCACGGCCGGGCGGAGGACCACCGGCGGCACGGTTCGCCGCGATGAGCGGGCGCGCCGGGGCCAAGGGCGCGCGGGGTCCTGCGCCCAAGGGGGGGCGGTCGCGGAAGGCCGGCAGCCGCTGGGCATCGCTCGGTCCTTCGGCGCGGCGCTGGGTGTTCGTCGGCGGCTTCACGCTGGCCCTGCTGGTGGGGTTGCCGCTGGCACACGCGCTGGTGGGCGATATCGGCGCGATCCTGCTCGGCACCTTCGCCTTCGGCTTCGTGGTGGGGCGGATGACCTTGAAGCGCTGAGGTCCGGCAACCCTGGTCGCTGCGTAACCGGCGCGCGACCGGCGGCGTAACCGGCGGCACGGACAGCAGGGATCACCGCCATGACGCGCACCGACCGCATCCTCCGCCTGCTCGCCTGGCCGGCGGCAATCTGGATTGCCTACGAACTCAGCTGGTATCAGCAATACAAGCTGACCGGGCATCCCGGGTCGGTCGACTTCATCTTCCAGCCGCTGGCCGACTGGTTCGGCATCCCGGCCTACGAGAAGCCGTTCCGGCTGGGCGTGGCGGGCATGGAGATCCTCGCCGCGATCCTGGTGCTGCTCCCCTGGACGCGTGTGTGGGGTGGCCTGCTGACCATCGGCATCATGTCGGGCGCGATCTTCTTCCACGCGATCGGACCGATCGGCATCGACCCCTACGGCGATGGCGGGAAGCTGTTCAAGGAGGCGATCTTCACCTGGGCCATGGGCGTGTTCATCGCCATCGCGCATCGCCAGGAGATCCTGGCGATGGCGGCCCGCTTCGGCGTCAGGCTGCCCGGTGCGCGGGCAGCCTGACGCCGTCCGTCAGCGGCGCCGCATGCCCGAGACGTCGCGCACCGCGCCGCGCGACGCGCTGGTCGTCAGCGCCGCATAGGCCTTCAGCGCCGTGGTCACGTTGCGCTTGCGCGGGGCGGCGGGCTGCCAGGCATCCGCACCCTTCGCTTCCATCGCGGCCCGGCGCTGGGCCAGCACGTCGTCAGCCACCGCGAGGTGCAGGCGGCGGTTGGGGATGTCGATCTCGATGATGTCGCCATCCTCGACCAGGCGCCTCGGGCGAGCAATGCCCGATCGACAGGCCCGAGGACCCGCCCGAGAAGCGCCCATCCGTCACCAGCGCGCAGGCCTTCCCGAGGCCCTTCGACTTCAGGTAGCTGGTCGGATAGAGCATTTCCTGCATCCCCGGCCCGCCGCGCGGGCCTTCGTAGCGCACTAGCACGACCTCGCCGGCCTTCACCGTGCCGCCCAGGATGCCCTCCACCGACGCGTCCTGGCTTTCGAAGACGCGCGCCGGGCCGGTGAAGGTGAGGACCGAGGCATCCACGCCGGCGGTCTTCACGATGCAGCCTTCCTCGGCGATGTTGCCGTACAGCACCGCGAGCCCGCCATCCTTCGAGAAGGCGTGCTCCATGTCGCGGATCACCCCGCCGGCGCGGTCGGTGTCGAGGTCATCCCAGCGCGCCGCCTGGCTGAAGGCGACGGTGGTCGGAATGCCGCCGGGTGCTGCGCGGAAGAAATTCTGCACCGCCTCCGACGCGGTGCGCTTCACGTCCCATTCGGCCAGGGCGTCCGCCAGCGTCGGCGCATCGATACGCGAGACAGCGGTGTCGATCAGCCCGGCGCGGTCGAGCTCGCCCAGGATGCCCATGATGCCGCCGGCGCGGTGCACGTCCTCGACATGCACGTTGATGACCGAGGGCGCCACCTTGCACAGCACCGGCACGCGGCGCGACAGGCGGTCGATGTCCGCCATGGTGAAGGGCACCTCGCCCTCCTGGGCGGCGGCCAGCAGGTGCAGCACGGTGTTGGTCGACCCGCCCATGGCGATGTCGAGCGTCATGGCGTTCTCGAAGGCCGTGAAGGTCGCGACCGAGCGTGGCAAGACGGAGAAATCGTCCGTCTCGTAGTGGCGGCGGGTGATCTCGACGATGCGGCGCCCGGCTTCGAGGAACAGCCCTTCGCGGTCGGCATGGGTCGCGAGGACGGTGCCGTTGCCTGGCAGCGCCAGGCCCAGGGCCTCGGTCAGGCAGTTCATCGAATTGGCGGTGAACATGCCCGAGCACGACCCGCAGGTCGGGCAGGCGGAGCGTTCGATGACCGCCACTTCCTCATCGGTCACCGAGGCGTCGGCGGCGACGATCATGGCGTCGATCAGGTCCACGCTGCGCTTCACGCCGCGATGCACGACCTTGCCCGCTTCCATCGGCCCGCCGGAGACGAAGACGGTCGGGATGTTGAGCCGCATCGCGGCCATCAGCATGCCCGGCGTGATCTTGTCGCAATTCGAGATGCAGACCAGCGCATCGGCGCAATGCGCGTTGACCATGTATTCCACGGCATCGGCGATCAGCTCGCGCGAGGGCAGGCTGTAGAGCATGCCGTCATGCCCCATGGCGATGCCGTCATCCACGGCGATGGTGTTGAATTCCTTGGCGACGCCGCCGGCCTTCTCGATCTCCCGCGCGACCAGCTGGCCGAGGTCCTTCAGGTGGACATGCCCCGGGACGAACTGGGTGAAGGAATTGGCGATGGCGATGATCGGCTTGCCGAAATCGCCGTCCTTCATGCCGGTGGCGCGCCACAGCCCGCGCGCGCCGGCCATGTTGCGGCCATGGGTGGTGGTGCGGGAGCGGTAGTGCGGCATGCGGGCGTTTCCTCGGGCGCGGGGGCGGCCAGGCCGCCAACGCGGGTCGTTTAGCGCGGTTGGCGCCAGGCGCGAAAGCGGGTGTCACGCCGGCGGGCGCACGGTGAAGCGGTCGCGTGGCCGCTGGCATGGCGTTCACTTCGCGCGCAGCCGCGACACCAACCCTGCGCCGAGATGCGTCCGGCGACAGGGCCGGCCGTATCAATCCACCACGATGGCCGGGCCGGCCCCGCCCTTGGCGCGGGCTTTCTCCCAGACCCGGGCGGCGATGCGGCGGTAGGTCGCGGCTTCCTCGCTGTCCGGCTTCGCGGTGACGATGGGCGTGCCGGCATCCGACAATTCGCGAATCTCCAGCTTGAGCGGCAACTCGCCCAGGAATTCGACGCCGAGCCTCTCCGCTTCCCGCTTCGCCCCGCCATGGCCAAACAGGTCGGCCCGGTGGTTGCAGTTCGGGCAGCAATAGTAGGACATGTTCTCGATCAGGCCGAGCACCGGGACGTTCACCTTCTCGAACATCCGCACGCCGCGGCGGGCATCCAGCAGCGCCACATCCTGCGGCGTGGACACGATCACCGCGCCCGCCAGCGGCACCCGCTGGGACATCGTGAGCTGCGCATCGCCGGTGCCCGGCGGCATGTCCACGATCATGATGTCGAGCGCGCCCCAGTCGACCTGCCCCATCATCTGTTCGAGCGCGCCCATCACCATCGGCCCGCGCCAGATCATCGGCGTCTCCTCATCGACCAGGAAGCCGATCGACATGGCCTTGAGACCCCAGCGCGACAGCGGCGTGATGGTCTGGCCGGTGGCGCGCGGCTTCTCCCGCGTGCCCAGCATCTGCGGCAGCGACGGGCCGTAGATGTCGGCATCGAGCAGGCCGACGCGCAGCCCGTCCATCGCCAGCGCGACCGCGAGATTGACCGCGGTCGTCGATTTCCCGACGCCGCCCTTGCCGGAGGCGACGGCGACGATGGCGCCGACCTCGGGCAGCAGCATCGGCCCCTGGCCGGACGGCGCACGCGCCGCCTGGCGCGGCGTGGCGGGCTGCGGCGCGGCGTCGCGGTGAGCGGTCAGCACCGCGGTGGCGCTGAGCACGCCCGGTACCGCCGCGGCCGCGGCCTGTGCGGCCGCACGCAACGGTTCCATCTGCGCGGCGCGTTCGCGCGGCACCTGCAGGCTGAACTGCACCAGCCCGTCGCGCGCCGCGAGCCCCTGGACCATTCCGGCCGAGACCACGTCCTGCCCGGTCGCCGGGTCCTTCACGGCACGCAGCGCGGCGGTAACCGCCGCCGCCAGAGTGTCACCCATCGCTTGAAAAGCCCCCGTTCCTGGACAATATCCGCCCGGCCGGCGAGGGTGCGCCACAACAGGCGGCTTCCCCGGTGCCCGGCCTGCGTCCATATGCATGGGCGCCGCGCTTCCTGCACCCCTCAATCGCAGGCGACGGGCAGCACGTCACCACTGGTTTTTTCGCGTTGGAGGCCAATCGTCGCATGCCCTGGAACAACAGTGGCGGACAGAGTCCCTGGGGAAACCCGCGGCCAGGCGGGCCGTGGGGCTCGCCCCCGCCGCCCGGAGGCGGTGGCGGTGGCGGACCGGGTGGACCCGGCGGCGGTGGCAGGGGTCCCGACCTCGATGACATGATCCGCCAGGCGCAGGACGCCGTCCGCCGCTACCTTCCGCGCGGCGGCGGCAAGGGCGCCGTGCTGCTCGGGATCGTGCTGCTGCTGGTCTGGGGGGCGTCGGGCTTCTTCCGCGTGCAGCCGGACGAACAGGGCGTGGTGATGCGCTTCGGCGCATTCGACCGCGCGGTGCCGCCCGGCCTGAACTACCACATCCCCTGGCCGATCGAATCGGCCACGACGCCGCGCGTGACTCGCATCAACCGCGTGGATATCGGCTTCGTGGGCGTCGCGGAGGCCCCGGTCATGACCAGCGGTCGCGTGCCGCCGGCGCGCGACGTGCTGGCCGAATCCCTGATGCTCACGGGCGACGAGAACATCATCGACATCGATGTCGCGGTGTTCTGGCGCATTCGCGATGCCGAGGAGTTCCTGTTCAACACGCGAAACCCGGAAAGCACCGTGAAGTCGGCCGCCGAATCCGTGATGCGCGAAGTGATCGGCCGCACGCCCATCCAGCCCGCGCTGACCGAGGCGCGCGCCCAGATCGAGGTCGAGGTCCGGCGCGGCACCCAGGCGATCATGGACCAGTACCGCGCGGGCGTTGAGATCGTGCAGGTGCAGTTGCAGAAGGTGGATCCACCCTCCCAGGTGATCGACGCGTTCCGCGACGTTCAGCGTGCCAACGCCGACCGCGAACGCCTCCGCAACGAAGCCGAGAGTTTCCGCAACGACATCATCCCCCGCGCCCGCGGCGAAGCCGAGCGCGTGGTCCAGGAAGCCCAGGGCTTCCGCGAGAGCCAGATTGCCCGTGCGCGCGGCGAGGCGGCGCGGTTCACGTCGGTGCTCACCGCCTACCAGGCGGCGGGCGACGTGACGATCCGGCGCATGTACCTCGAGACCATGGAGGAGATCCTGCGTCGCAACCCGACCATCCTGGTGGATGACCGCCTGCAGGGCATCGTGCCCTTCCTGCCGCTGGGCGAAGGCGCGGCCATGCCGCGTCCGGCCCCCCCGGTACAGGGCGGCATGCCGACCACAAGGCCGCAACCGCTGCCCGCCGTGCCGCAGGGCCCCGGCGTCGTGCAAAGCCGCTCGCCGGGAGTGCCGCGATGAACCGCACCATTGCGCTGGTCGCAGTCCTTGCCGTCATCGTCGTGACGGCGGCATCGTCACTGTTCACCGTTCAGCAGACGCAGCAGGTCCTCATTACGCAGTTCGGCCAACCGATCCGCGTCATCACCGAGCCTGGCCTGCACTACAAGCTGCCCTTCATCCAGTCGGTCATCACCTTCGACCGCCGGCTGCTCGACTTCGATGCCCCGGGCGAGGAAGTGATCCTGGGCGACCAGCGGCGGCTGATCGTGGATACCTTCACGCGCTACCGCATCACCGACCCGCTGCGCTTCTACCAGACGGTGGGCGCCACCGAAGGCGGCATCCGCGCCCGGCTGAATTCGATCGTGTCGTCCTCGTTGCGGCGCGTGCTCGGCAACGAACCCCTGCTGTCGGTGCTCTCGGCCGAGCGTTCGCGGATCATGGGCGAGATCCAGGGCCAGGTGAACACCGAGGCGCGTCAGTTCGGCATCGAGGTGGTCGATGTCCGCATCCGCCGCGCCGACCTGCCGGAGGAGAACACGCAGGCGATCCTGTCGCGCATGCAGTCCGAGCGGGAGCGCGTAGCGCGCGAGGCGCGTGCCGAGGGTGCCGAGGTGGCTCAGCGCGTTCGTGCGGGCGCCGAGCGTGAACGCACGGTGCTGATCGCCGAGGCGCAGTCGCAATCGGATGTGCTGCGCGGCCAGGGCGAGCAGGAGGCGATCCGCATCGTCGCCGAGGCGTTCAGCAAGGACCTGGACTTCTTCCAGTTCTGGCGGTCGATGCAGGCCTATCGGGAGGCCTTCTCGGAGGGCAATACCCGCATGGTCATGACCCCGGAATCGGAGTTCTTCCGGTTCTTCCGCGACAGCGGCGGGCGGCTGCAGCCCCTGCCGGGCACGCCCGCGACGCCGCTGCCGGGCGCCCCTGCGACGCCGCAGTGACCTTGACGGGGCTTCTCCAGGGCGTGGCGGTTGTCCTCGCCCTGGAGGGCATCGCCTATGCCGTGGCGCCTGAGGCCATGCGGCGAGGCCTGGTGATGCTCATCCAGGCCTCGGAGCAGCGCCTTCGGCTGGGCGGCCTGATCGCCGCGGTGCTGGGCGTCGGCATTGCCTGGCTGTTGAACGGGCCGTGATGCCCCCCAGCCGACGGCAGGGTGCGCCGCGGCGCGATACGTTGCATGATGACCACTTCCGCCCGCCGTCGTGGGCGCCACATGTCCTGACGACCATTCCCGGACCACCGTCATGAGGTGCCCCGCCGTGCGCTTTGCCGCCCTTGCCTTCGCCGCCGTCCTGGCGGTCGCCTCATTCGGCCCAGCGGCCCTGGCGCAGCGCGCGCCCGAGAGCTTCGCGCCGCTCGCCCGGCAGCTCCTGCCGGCGGTGGTCAATATCTCGACCACCCAGGCGGTGCAGGCGCGCCCCGGCCGCCCGGATGCGCCGGACGTGCCGCAGGCGCCGCCGGGCAGCCCCTTCGAGGAATTCTTCCGCGACTTCTTCAACCGCAACCGCCCGCCCGGGCCCGAAGGCGCGCCGACCCCGCCGGGCCCCGGCACCGGCCCGCAGCAGCGCCCTCAGCGCCGCGGCCAGTCGCTCGGCTCAGGCTTCATCATCGATGCGCAGGCCGGCATCGTGGTGACCAACAACCACGTCATCGACGGCGCGGACGAGATCAACGTGATCCTGTCCGACAACACCTCGATCCGCGCGGAGCTGCTGGGCACCGACCCGCGCACCGACATCGCGGTGCTGCGCATCCGCACCGACCGGCCGCTGACCGCCGTGCCCTGGGGCAATTCCGACGAGGCACTGGTCGGCGACTGGGTGATCGCGATCGGCAATCCCTTTGGCCTGGGCGGGTCGGTCACGGCGGGCATCGTCTCGGCCCGCGGGCGTGACATCCGCCAGGGGTTGTACGACGACTTCATCCAGACCGACGCCGCGATCAACCGCGGCAATTCGGGCGGGCCGCTGTTCAACATGGCCGGCCAGGTGATCGGCATCAACACGGCCATCTATTCGCCCTCCGGCGGGTCGATCGGCATCGGCTTCTCGATCCCGTCGAACCTGGCGCAGCGCATCGTGGCGCAGTTGCGCGACGGCGGCCGCGTGCGCCGCGGCTGGCTCGGCGTGAACATCCAGCAGGTGACGGATGAGATCGCCGAGGCGCTGCGCCTGCCCGGCGGGTCGCGTGGCGCGCTGGTGGCGCGTGCGCAGGAAGGCGGGCCGGCGGCGGCCGGCGGCATCCGCTCCGGCGACGTGATCCTGCGCTTCAACGGCGCCGAGGTGCGCGAGATGCGCAACCTGCCGCGCATCGTCGCCGACAACGTCGTGGGCGCGCAGGTGCCGGTGGTGATCTGGCGCGACGGCAAGGAGGAGACGGTCACTATCACGCTCGGCGAATTGCCGGCCGAGCAGGCGGCGGCGGCTGGTGCGGCGCCGGCGGCGCCCGCCCCCGCGGCACCGGTCGAACTGACCGGGCTGGGCATGCGCGTGGCGCCGATCACGGATGAGCTGCGTCAGCGCTTCAACCTGCGCGCCGAGCAGCGCGGTGTCGTGATCGTGGAGGTCGCGCCGAACAGCCCCGCCGCGGAGCGCGAACTTCGCCCGGGCGATGTGATCGTCGAGGTGCAGCAGGAACGCGTCGCCACGCCGGCCGAGGTGCAGGAGCGCATCGCGCGGCTGCGCCAGCAGAACCGCGCGGTCGCGCTGTTTGCGGTGGAGGGTGCGGGCGGGCAGCGCTTCGTGCCGCTGCGGCTGCGCGGTGAGCGCGGCGCGCCTGGTTGAGGAAGGCGGGGGAGGACACCTCCCCCGAATCCCCCACCGTTTTTTGGCCGTTGGGACCTGACTTCTGATGTCAGTCTCCAAGTGCCAGAAAAAGGAGGGCGTTCGGGAGAGTTCTCTCCCCCGACCTTCGGACGTGATCGGCGCCCTGGCGGCGGCGGCGCTCGGCGTCTTCGTCATCCATTCGGCCTTCGGTGGCTTCATCCTGCCGCCGTCCGACACCGGCTGGATGCTCTCGGGCCGCATCGGCCCCGATCCCGTGCAGTACTGGCTCGGCTGGACCGCTTTCGCGCGGGACGACTGGCGCTGGCCCCCCGGCGCCAATCCGGGCTGGGGCATGGAACTCGCGTCGTCGGTCTTCTATTCCGATTCCATTCCGCTGCTCGCCTTCGCGTTCAAGGCGCTGCGGCCGGTGGTCGAGGTCGCGCAATACTGGGGCCTGTGGATCTATGCCTGCGGCGCGCTGCAGGCGGTGCTGGCGTGGGCGCTGATGGGGCGCGCCACGCGCGAACCGCTGCCGCGCCTGGCGGTGGCGGGGCTGTTCGTCATGCAGCCGCTGCTGCTCGGGCGCCTCGGCGGGCATTTCGCGCTGGGCGGGCAGTTCCTGCTGCTGATCGGGCTGTGGCTCTGCGTCGTGCCAGGGCAGGGTCCGCGGCGGGTGTTTGCCTGGGCCGCGCTGATGGCGGGGGCGTCGCTGGTGCAGGCGTATATCCTGCCCATGGTGGGGGCGCTTTGGGCCGCCGATTGGCTGGCGCGCGCGGTGGATCGCGAACGTCGCGGCGGCGCGCTGATCGGTGCCGAAGCCGTTGGCGTGCCGGCGGCGGGCATTGCGGGGCTGTGGGCTGGCGGCTTCTTCCTGCTGTCGGGCGGCTTCGGCGGCACCTGGGGTGGGTATGGGAAGATGCAGCTCGACCTGCTCGCCCCCTTTGATCCCGGCTACTGGGGCGCGCTGCTGCCTGATATCGCGACGGCGGGTCATCTGGAGGCCGGCAATTCTTATCCGGGGCTTGGTGCCTTGGTCGTGCTCGGCCTCGGCGGGCTGGCCTGGCTATTCACGCCTCGGGGTGGACTGCGGCGGCATTGGGCGCTGGTGCTGGTGCTGGCGGGGCTGCTCCTGCTGGCCATCACCCACCGCGTGGCGATCGGCGGGCGGGAGTTCGAGGTGCTGCCGCTGCCGGACTGGATCGTTTCCCGCGCCGACGCGCTGCGCGCCTCGGAGCGCTTCTTCTGGCCGATGCTGTATGCGGCGCTGTTCGGCGCGTCTGTCGCCCTGGTGCGCCGCCTGGGCGGCAAGCGTGCGGGCTTCGTGCTGTTCGCCGCGCTGATGCTGCAGGCGGTGGATCTGCGGCCCGGCTTCGCGCGGCTGCACCATTACTTCATCGCCCAGCCGCCGACCGTGCCGCTGCGCCTGTCCGATCCCTTCTGGCTGGAAGCCGCGCGACGCTATGCCTTCGTGCGCGTCGTGCCGACCGGGATGCAGGCCCCGAACTGGGAGGAGGTGGCAGTCTATGCCGCAACGCTCGGGCTGCAGACGGATGCGGTCTATCTCGCCAGGCTCGATCCCAGCGCTGTCGAGGCCGTGAATGCCCGCGTGGCGGCGCTGCTGGAACACGGCGCGTACGAACCGCGCACCTTCTACGTGCTGGGCGACGATGCCGCGCTCGCCCGCGCGCGCGGCGGCCTGGACCCGGCGCGCGACCTGCTGGAACGTTTCAACGACCGCTGGGTGCTCGCACCCGGCTGGCGTGTTCAGCCCGCGACGAACTCGTCCGCGCGATAGCCCTGCGCGAACAGCAGCGCGCGCAGGTCGGCGTGCTCCACCCGCGCGCGCGCCGCGGCCGCGACCACCGGCTTGGCGCGGAACGCCACGCCCAGCCCCGCCGCCTGGATCATGTCGAGGTCGTTGGCGCCGTCGCCCACCGCCAGCGTGGCATCGAGGCCGATGCCTTCCTCGGCCGCCAGGCGCTTCAGCGTCGCCAGTTTCGCATTGCGCCCGAGGATCGGGTCGGCGACATGGCCGGTGAGGCGGCCCTCCGCCTCCAGCAATGTGTTGGAGTGATGCTCGTGGAACCCGACCAGCGCGGCGACGCGGCCGGTGAAGAAGGTGAAGCCGCCCGAGACCAGGGCGCAGCGAGCACCGTGCGCGCGCATGGTCGCGACCAGCGCGCGGGCGCCGGGCATCAGTTCGGTTTCTTCCCAGGTGCGCTGCATCGCTTCGACCGGCAGGCCGGCGAGCATGCCGACGCGTTCGCGCAGCGCCGCCTCGAAGTCGAGTTCGCCATTCATGGCGCGCTTCGTGATGGCGGCGATACGGTCCTTGATGCCAGCCTGGCCGGCGAGTTCGTCCAGCGTCTCGGTGGTCACGATTGTGCTGTCCATGTCGGCGATCAGCAGGCGCTTGCGGCGGCCCTCGGCGGCCTGGGCGATGATGTCGACCGCGGCGCCGGGCAGCGCGGTGCGCGCGGCGGCATCGGCCTGGCCGGGCGCGAGGCCGGCGAAGGGCAGGTCGGCGGCCTCGGCTGCGGCGAGCCAGTCCGGCGTGCCAGTGGCGGCACCGAGCGCGGAGAGCGCATCCCGCGCGGCGCGGAGTACGGCGGCGGAAAGCGCGCCGGGCGGGGCGATCAAGGTGAGAACATGGTCCATGCAGGCCGCGGTATGCCTGCGCCATGATCCCCGATCAACCGCCGGCGTTGCTGGTTGCGGGCCCAACGGCCAGCGGGAAGTCGGCGCTGGCGCTCGCAATCGCCGAACGTGTCGGCGGCACGGTGATCAACGCCGACAGCATGCAGGTGTATCGCGACCTGCGAATCATCACCGCGCGCCCGATACCGGAGGATGAAACGCGCGTGCCGCACCGCCTGTATGGCGTGCGCGCGGCGTCGGAGGCAGCCAGCGTTGCCTGGTGGCGTAGCGAGGCGCTGTCGGCCATGGCTGCGGCGCATGCCGAGGGACGCCTGCCCATCCTGTGCGGCGGGACCGGACTGTATTTCGCCGCGTTGACGCAGGGACTGTCGGACATCCCCCCGGTGCCGATGCCGGCGCGGGAGGAGGCGCGGCGGTTGCTCGCGCAGGAAGGCCCGGCCGCGCTGCATGCGCGCCTGGCGGCGGCCGACCCGGACACCGCCGCGCGGCTGCGCCCAAGCGACAGCCAGCGCGTCGCCCGTGCCTTCGAGGTGTGGCGCGGCACGGGCCGGGGCCTGGCGTCGTGGCAGGCGGGCGGCGGCACGGGGCCGGCGCCGTGGCGCTTCGCCGCCATCCTGATCGACCCGCCGCGCGATGCGCTGCGCGCCGCTATCGCCGAACGCTGGGCCGCGATGCTGGCGGCAGGCGTGGTCGAGGAGGTGCGCGCGCTGGCCGCCCACGGGCTTGATCCGGCCTTGCCGGCAATGCGCGCCCATGGCGTGCCGGAACTGGTGGCGATGCTCGCCGGGCGGATGGCGCCTGACGACGCGTCCCGCCGCGCCATCCTGAACACCGGGCAATACACCAAGCGCCAGGCGACCTGGTTCCGGCACCATGCCCTGGCTGATCCGTCGCGCACGCATACGATCCATGCGCGGATCGCGGGTCCGGCGCAATTATCGGAAAGAATATGGGCCGATATCATATCTTTTGTTGATCGGGTGCGTTGACGCGCTGCAGCAGCGGGTCTAAGGGAGCGCCCTCATCCGCGGGACCCCTCGCGGGTGGCATCCGTTTCTCGAGGAAAGATCGCCCCGATGTCCGCCGCCACCAAGCCCGCCAGCACCGAAGCCGCCCTGACGATGTCAGGTGCGGAGGTCGTGCTCCGCGCGCTGAAGGACAACGGCGTCGATGTCATCTTCGGCTATCCCGGCGGCGCGGTATTGCCCATCTACGATGCGCTGTTCCAGCAGAACGCCATCCGCCACATCCTGGTTCGCCACGAGCAGGCCGCGGTGCATGCGGCCGAGGGCTACGCACGGTCCACCGGCAGGGTCGGCTGCGTGCTGGTCACCTCCGGCCCCGGCGCGACCAATGCGGTGACCGGCCTGGTCGATGCGCTGATGGATTCCATCCCGGTCGTTTGCCTCACGGGCCAGGTGCCGACGCACCTGATCGGCAACGATGCCTTCCAGGAGGCCGACACCACCGGCATCACGCGCCCCGCGACCAAGCACAACTACCTGGTCAAGAAGCCGGGCGATCTGGCGCGCGTGATGCACGAGGCCTTCTACGTGGCGAAGTCCGGCCGTCCGGGTCCGGTCGTGGTCGACCTGCCCAAGGACATCCTGATCAACAAGGCGCCCTACACCGAGCCGCCGATCGCCGAGCACCGATCCTACCGCCCGCAGACCGAGCCCGACGCCGAGCAGGTGCGCAAGGCCGTGCGGCTCATGAAGGCGGCCAAGCGCCCGATCGTCTATGCCGGCGGCGGGGTGATCAATGCCGGGCCGGAGGCGTCGCGCCTGCTGGTCGAATTCGTGCGCATGACGGGCTTTCCCTGCACCAACACGCTGATGGGCCTTGGCGCCTATCCGGCCGGGGATCAGCAGTTCCTCGGCATGCTGGGCATGCACGGGACCTACGAGGCGAACCTCGCGATGCATGGCTGCGACGTCATGCTGAACATCGGCGCGCGCTTCGACGACCGCGTGACGGGGCGGCTCAATGCCTTCGCGCCGACCTCGAAGAAGATCCACGTCGACATCGACCCGTCCTCGATCAACAAGAACGTGCCGGTCGAGGTGCCGATCGTGGGCGATGCAGGCCGCGTACTGGCCGCGATGATCGAATGCTGGAAGGCGGAGGACGCGCCGCAGGACACGCACGTGCTGACCGCCTGGTGGCGCCAGATCGACGAATGGCGGGCGAAGGACTGCCTGCGCTATCGCCAGGAAGGCAAGATCATCAAGCCGCAGCACGCGGTGAAGCGCCTGTACGAGATCACGCAGGAACTGGGCCGCGAGACCTTCATCTCGACCGAGGTCGGCCAGCACCAGATGTGGGCGGCGCAGTACTTCGGTTTTGCCAAGCCGAACCGCTGGATGACGAGCGGCGGGCTCGGCACCATGGGCTACGGCCTGCCGGCGGCGATGGGCGTGCAGATCGCGCATCCGGACGCGCTGTGCATCGACATCGCGGGCGAGGCCTCGATCCTGATGAACATCCAGGAGATGGCCACGCTGGCGCAGTACCGCCTGCCGGTGAAGGTGTTTATCCTGAATAACGAATACATGGGCATGGTGCGCCAGTGGCAGGAACTGCTGCATGGCGGGCGGTATTCCGAGAGCTATTCGGCCGCGCTGCCGGATTTCGTGAAGCTGGCCGAGAGCTTCCACGCCAAGGGCATCCGCGTGACCGATGCCGCCGACCTCGATGCCGGCATCCGCGAGATGATCGCCTACCCCGGGCCGGTCATCGCCGACATCGCCGTGGCCAAGGACGAGAACTGCTTCCCGATGATCCCTTCGGGTGCCGCGCATAACGAGATGATCCTCGGGCCGGAGCAGGAGGGTGGCGTCAAGGGCGTCACCGACGAAGGCAAGGTCCTGGTCTGAGGCGCACGCACATGTCCGAAACTGGAAACGCGCAGCGCGCGGCGACCATCGCCGTGCTGGTGGAGAACGAGGCCGGCGTGCTGGCCCGCGTCATCGGCCTGTTCAGCGGCCGCGGCTACAACATCGACAGCCTGACGGTGGCACCGGTGGATGACACCGGGCGGATCAGCCGGATCACCGTCGTGACCTCGGGCACCGAGATGGTGATCGACCAGATCAAGGCGCAGCTCGACCGCCTGGTGCCGGTGCACAAGGTGTCGGACCTGACGATGGAAGGCCCGCATTTGACGCGCGAACTCGCGCTGATCAAGGTGGTGGGCAAGGGCGAGCACCGCATGGAGGCGCTGCGCCTGGCGGACGCGTTTCGCGCCCGCGTCGTGGATGCCACCACCGAGAGCTTCGTGTTTGAGATGACCGGCAATGCCGACAAGATCGACGCCTTCTGCGCGCTGATGCGGCCGGTGGGGCTGGTCGAGGTGTCGCGCACCGGTGCGGTGGCGATCGCGCGCGGGCCGCGCGGGCTGAACTGAATTCTGTCGGACGAACGTTAGAAGAAGGGAGAGCGCGATCATGCGCGTCTACTACGACCGCGATGCGGATGTGAACCTGATCAAGGCCCGGAAGGTCGCGGTCATCGGCTTCGGCAGCCAGGGCCATGCGCATGCGATGAACATGCGCGATTCCGGCGTGAAGGACGTGGTCATCGGCCTGCGTCCCGGCGGGTCCTGGACCAAGGCCGAGGCCGCCGGCTTCAAGGTCATGACCCCGGCCGAGGCCGCCAAGTGGGCCGACGTGATCATGGTGCTTACGCCCGACGAGCTGCAGGGCGACCTGTATCGCGACCAGCTGCACGCCAACATGAAGCCGGGCGCAGCACTCGCCTTCGCCCACGGCCTCAACGTGCACTTCAACCTGCTCGACCCGCGCGCGGACATCGACGTGTTCATGATCGCGCCCAAGGGCCCCGGCCACACGGTGCGCGGCGAATACCAGAAGGGCGGCGGCGTGCCCTGCCTGGCGGGCAATGCGCTGGAAATCGCGCTGTCCTATGCGTCGGCCATCGGCGGCGGCCGTTCCGGCGTGATCGAGACCACCTTCAAGGAGGAATGCGAAACCGACCTGTTCGGCGAGCAGACCGTCCTGTGCGGTGGCCTGGTCGAGCTCATCAAGGCCGGCTTCGAGACGCTGGTGGAAGCCGGCTACGCCCCCGAGATGGCGTATTTCGAATGCCTGCACGAGGTGAAGCTGATCGTCGACCTCATCTACGAGGGCGGCATCGCCAACATGAACTATTCGATCAGCAACACCGCCGAATACGGCGAATACGTCACCGGCCCGCGCATCATCACGTCCGAGACCAAGGCCGAGATGAAGCGCGTGCTGGAAGACATCCAGTCCGGCAAGTTCGCGCGTGACTGGATGCTCGAGAACAAGGTGAACCAGGCGTCCTTCAAGGCGACGCGCCGCCGCCTGGCCGAGCACCCGATCGAGGAAGTGGGTGCCAAGCTGCGCGCCATGATGCCCTGGATCAGCAAGAACCAGCTGGTGGACAAGGCGAAGAACTGAGCGGGCCGTCAGCCCGATACGATGGGGGCGCCGGGGGGAAACCCTCGGCGCCCTTTGTCCATGAGCCAGGGGCGTTGCCGGACATGCTGTCGGTGATGCGTTGAACGCGTCGATGCCGCGAAGGTAGGCCCGGTGGCGCAGGGCTGGGCGGCCCGGGCACGGACCACCAGGCGGCCGCCCCTTCGCGCTGGGCCGCCGCCCTGCCATGCTTCGCGTCCCCGCCCGACGCGAAGGCCGACGATGCCGGATACGCCTCATCTTCTCGCCGCCGAGACCGACTACCCGCGCGACTTCCTGGGCTACGGCCCGCGGCCCCCGGACCCGCGCTGGCCGGGCGGGGCGAAGCTCGCCCTCTCCTTCGTGCTGAATTACGAAGAGGGCGGCGAGAACACCGTGCTGAACGGCGATGCCGGCAGCGAATTGTACCTGCATGAAGTGCCGGGCGGATCGCCCGTGCTGGGCGAACGTAACCGCACCGTGGAGTCGCAGTTCGACTATGGCGCGCGCGCCGGCGTCTGGCGCGTGCTGCGCGCCTTCGCTGCCCATGGCCTGCCACTCACCGTCTATGGCGTCGGCCGGGCGCTGGAACTCAACCCGGACGCCGCGCGCGCCTTCGCCACGGCAGGGCATGAGGTCGCCTCCCATGCCTGGCGCTGGATCGACTACCACGGCATGGACGAGGCGTCCGAGCGCGCCGAGATCGCGCGCTGCGTCGCGACCATCGAGCGCCTGACCGGCACGCGGCCCGTGGGTTGGTACACCGGGCGCATCAGCCCGAACACGCGCCGCCTGGTCGCGGAACACGGCGGGTTCCTGTATGATTCCGATGCCTATGACGATGACCTGCCGCACTACGTGACGGCGGCGGGCAAGCCGCACCTCGTCATTCCCTACACGCTCGACAACAACGACATGAAATACGCGGTGCCGCCGGGCTTCGGCGATCCCGCCGGCTGGGAACGGCATCTGACCGATGCCTTCGAGGTGCTGCTGGCGGAAGGCCGCGCCGGCAGCCCGAAGATGATGTCGGTCGGGCTGCATTGCCGCCTGGTCGGGCGGCCCGGTCGCGCTGCGGCGCTGCAGCGCTTCCTCGCCCGCGTGGCGCGGGAGAAGGACGTCTGGGTCTGCCGCCGCGCCGACATCGCCCGCCACTGGTGGGCCACCCACCCGCCGCAGCCGTAGGGAAGCCGCCGATGTCCTACCCGCTCGAAAAGCGCGAACTCGTCGCCGAGGCGCCGGGATTGCGCATGCAGATCCTGACCCTCGCCGCCGGCCAGGAGGTGCCCTGGCACTGGCACAGCGAGGTGACCGACACATTCTGGTGCATGGAGGGACCGATGGTGATCGAGACGCGCGCGCCGACCGAGGTGGTCGAACTCGCGCCCGGCCAGATGTTTGCCGTGCCCTCGCGTCGCGCGCATCGCGTGACCGGCAAGGGTGGCGGGCGCTGCCGCTTCGCCATCCTGCAAGGCGTGGGCACCTACGACTTCCAGCCGGTGGGTTCGTGATGCGCCGCCGCAACGCGCTGGCGCTTCCGCTGCTCTTGGCCGCGCGCAGCGCCGCCGCGCAGGATGGACGCCGGCTGGAGTTGATCGTTCCCTACCCGCCCGGCGGCGGCAACGACATTGGCGCCCGCGCACTCGCGCCGCTGCTCGAACGCGAGCTCGGCATGTCCGTGGTGGTGGTGAACCGGCCGGGTGCCGGCAGCCAGATCGGCATGGGCCAGGTGGCGCGCGCCCGGCCCGATGGGCTGACCATCGGCTACGGCCTCTGGCCGCAGACCACCACGCTGTATCTCGACCCGTCGCGCCAGGCGGGCTTCACGCGGGAGAGCTTCACGCCGCTCGCCCTGCATGTGACCGACCCTGGCGCGATTGCGGTGCGCACCGACAGCCCGCTGCGCAGCCTTGCGGACATGGTGGCGACGGCGCGTGCCAGGCCGGATGATTTCCGCATGTCGGACAATGGGCTGCTGGGGCACGAGCACCTGGCGTCCATCCAGCTGCAGCGCCTGGCCGGGCTGCGCTTCAATCAGGTGCATTTCAACGGCGCCGGCCCGGCGCTGACGGCCCTGCTGGGCGGGCAGACGGAGGCGGCGATCTTCGCCGTCGGCACCGCCAGCGCGCAGATGCGCCAGGGTGCGATGCGCTCACTCGCGGTTCTCTCGGCGACGGAAAGCCCCTTCCTGCCGGGCGTGCCAACCGCGCGCGCCCAGGGCTTCGACATCATCGCGGGGTCGACACGCGCCTTCGTGGCGCCCGCCGGACTGCCGCCGGAGGTCCGCGCGCGCCTTGCCGGCGCCCTGGAACGGGCCATCAAGTCGCCGGAGCATGAGGAGCGTATGCGCGCGCTCTCGATACCGATCACCTTCCGCGATGCCGAGGCGTTCGGGGCCTATTGGGCGGAGGAAGAACGCGTGCTCCGCCCCCTGATCGCCGAACTGACCCGCGAGGGACGATCGCAGTAGGCGCGGGCGGCGCCCCGGGGGCGGGGTTGCCGACGCCCCGCCCCTGGCGCCCTGACCGCTTATTCGATCTTCTCGATGCGGTTCTGCTCCACGACCTCGCGCCAGCGCGCGATCTCGCTGCGCACATGCTCGCCGAAGCGCGCCGGCGTGCCGCCCTCGGGGCGCACGCCCAGCCCACGCAGCCGGGCCTGGACGTCGCTGTCCGCATTGGCCGCGTTCAGGATGCGGTTGAGCCCGGCGACGACATTCGCCGGTGTGCCGCGCGGCGCCATGTAGCCGAACCAGGGCTCGACGACGATGCCGGGCACGCCAGCCTCGGCGAAGGTCGGGATGTCCGGCAGGGACGGGTCGCGTTCGCGCCCGGTCACCGCGATGGCGCGGATCTGGCCGGCGCGGATCGCCTGGATCTTGGTGGGGATGTTCTCGATCATCACTTGCACCTGGTTGGCCAGCAGCGCCTGCAGCGCTGGCGCGCCGCCGCGGAAGGGCACATGCACCATGGCTGTGCCAAGCCGTCCGTTCAGCAGTTCCGGCGTCAGGTGGTTCGACGACCCGAAGCCGGATGAGCCGTAGTTCACCCGCCCCCGGTTCGCCTGCGCCCAGGCGATGAACTCGGGCAGCGTGCGCGCCGGCACGGAGGGATGCACGGCGACCACGTTCATCACGCTGCCGCTCCAGAACACCGGCACCAGATCCCGTTCGATGTCATAGGGCATGCGGGCGTAGATCGCCGGGTTGATGGCGCAATTGCCGATGGTGCAGGCGCCGAGCGTGTAGCCGTCCGGCGCACTGCGCGCCGCTGCTTCCATGCCGATATTGCCATTGGCGCCCGAGCGGTTCTCGACAACCCAGGGATGCGGCGAGCTGCGGCTGATCCGGTCGACCAGGATGCGCGCCACCAGGTCGGTCGACCCGCCGGGCGGGAAGGGCAGGATGATCCGTACCGGGCGGTCGGGCACCCAGTCCTGGGCGATGGCAGGCGAGGCAATGAGCCCCGCAACGAGCGCGATGGCGATCCGGCGCAGCATGGCGTCCTCCGTTCGTGATTGCCGGCAGCCTGCCCGTGCCGCGGCGGAGGGGCAACATGGGCGCTTGCGACCGGGCGGTGGCGCCCGTAATCTCCGGCCCGCGATGACCACGCGCGCCATCCCGGCCGGCCTGATCGAGGGGCTTCCCGCCCCGTCCGCCGCGCGCGCCCCGCTCGGGCTCCTTCTTCGACTTAATCGCCCCTGGGCGTGACGCCCGGCTGATCACGGCCGGACATCGCTCAGGGGAACCTGGGTCCGAACGCGCACATCCACACCATCGCCAAACAGGAAACGCCTGACATGGCCATCGCCCATCCCTCCTTCGGCAATCTGGCCGACGACCGTATCATCATTTTCGACACCACGTTGCGCGACGGCGAGCAGTCGCCGGGCTTCTCGATGAACCTCGAGGAGAAGCTGCGCATGGCCGAGGCGTTGCACGAGCTCGGCGCCGATGTTCTGGAAGCCGGCTTTGCCATCGCCAGCCCCGGCGACTTCGAATCCGTGCAGTCGATCGCGAAGCGTTTCGCCAAGGACGGCCCGGTGGTGGCCAGCCTCAGCCGCGCGAATACCGCCGACATCATGTCCTCGGCCGAGGCGACCAGGCCTGCCGCGCGCCCGCGCATCCATATCGTCCTCGCCACGTCGGACCTGCACATGAAGGTCAAGCTGCGCATGACGCGCGAGGAGGTGCTGGCGCGCATCACCGAGAGCGTCACCCTGGCCCGCAACCACGCTGCCGACGTGGAATGGTCGGCCGAGGACGGGTCGCGCTCCGACCTGGAATTCCTGTGTCGCTGCGTCGAGGCCGCGATCAAGGCCGGCGCCACCACCATCAACATCCCCGACACGGTGGGCTATTCGCTGCCGGCCGACATGGGGCTGATCTTCTCGACCCTGATGAACAAGGTGCCCGGCGCCGAGAAGGTCATCTTCTCGACCCACAACCACAACGACCTGGGCCTCGCGGTCGCGAATACGCTGGCGGCGATCCAGGCCGGCGCGCGCCAGGTGGAATGCACCATCAACGGCATCGGCGAACGCGCCGGCAACGCCAGCCTCGAGGAAGTGGCGATGGCGCTGCGCACGCGCCACGACGCGCTGGGTGCGACCACCGGCGTCACCTCCCAACGCATCCTGCGCACTTCGAAGCTGCTCGCGACCATCACCGGCTTCGACGTGCAGCCCAACAAGGCGATCGTGGGCCGCAACGCCTTTGCGCATGAATCCGGCATCCACCAGGATGGCGTGCTGAAGGATGCCTCGACCTACGAGATCATGACGCCCGAATCCGTGGGCTGGACGACGAATTCCATCGTGCTCGGCAAGCATTCCGGCCGCGCCGCCTTCCGCGACCGGCTCAAGACGCTGGGTTACGAGGTCGGCGACAACCAGCTCAATGACGCCTTCAAGCGCTTCAAGGATCTCGCGGACCGCAAGAAGGTCGTCTACGACGAGGACATCGCCGCCCTGGTCGATGACGAGGTCGGCCGCGCCCATGACCGCATCCGGCTCACCGGCCTGAATGTCTCGACGGGCATGGGCACCAAGCCGATGGCGACCATCGCGCTCGAGATCGATGGCGCGCGTGCGGATGGCATCGCCACCGGCGACGGCGCGGTGGACGCCACCTTCAACGCCCTGCGCCACGCCTTCCCGCACGAGGTGAACCTGAAGCTCTATGCCGTGCAGTCGGTCACCGGCGGGACGGATGCCCAGGCGCGGGTGACCGTGCGGCTCGAGGAAGGCGGCAAGATGGTGGATGGGCAGGGGGCGGATACCGACACCATCGTGGCCTCCGCCCGCGCCTATGTGCATGCGCTGAACAAGCTGCTGGTCAAGCGCGAGCGCACCGAACCGCCGGTGGTGCTGCGCGCGTGATCCGCCGCCGCGCGGTCCTGCCGGGGCTTTTCCTGGTTGGCGCCGCGCAGGCGCAGGCGCAGGCGCCGATCGGCACGGCGCGGATGGAGGCGGACGGGACCATCGTGCTCGACCTGGTGGCGCGCCAAGGTGCCACGGTCGGGCACGGGCGCCTGACCTACCCGCCCGGACACCCCGATCACGCCATGATCCTGCGTCATCTGGGTGGCCTGCGCCCGGGCGAGGCCAAGCCGGTGCCGCCCTTCCCCTGAGGGTGTCGCCGACGACCCGGGGGAATCCGTCTTGAGGGGTAAAGCCCCCCGTCCTCTCAAGCCCCATCAGTCGCGACGGCGGCCCCGGCCTCCATCGCCTGCTGCGCGGCCCCGTCGGAAGGTCCGGTACACATGTTCTCTCGCCTGTTCGGCTTCCTGTCCGCCGACATGGCCATCGATCTCGGCACCGCGAACACGCTCGTGTACGTGAAGGGCCGGGGCATTGTGCTGAACGAGCCGAGCGTGGTCGCCATTTCCGACCTGCGCGGCCGCAAGCAGGTGCTGGCAGTCGGGGAGGAGGCCAAGCTGATGCTGGGCCGCACGCCCGGCAACATCGCCGCCATCCGGCCGCTGCGCGACGGTGTCATCGCCGATTTCGAGGTGGCGGAGGAAATGATCAAGCATTTCATCCGCAAGGTTCACAACCGGCGGTCCTTTGCCTCGCCGATGATCATTGTGTGCGTTCCCAGCGGCAGCACCGCCGTCGAACGTCGCGCGATCCAGGAAAGTGCGGAGTCGGCCGGCGCCCGCCGTGTCCTGCTGATCGAGGAGCCGATGGCCGCCGCCATTGGCGCCGGCCTGCCGGTGACCGAACCCTCGGGCTCCATGGTCGTGGATATCGGCGGCGGCACCACCGAAGTCGCGGTGATCAGCCTGGGCGGCATCGTCTATGCCCGGTCCGTCCGCGTGGGCGGGGACAAGCTGGACGAGGCCATCATTTCCTACATCCGGCGCCAGTTTAACCTGCTGATCGGCGAATCGACGGCCGAGCGCATCAAGCTCGAGATCGGCGCCGCCGCGCCGCCGGAGGAAGGCGAGGAAGGCCCGCTCGCGGAAGTGAAGGGTCGCGACCTGATGAACGGCGTCCCGCGCGAGGTCGTCGTCAGCCAGCGCCAGGTGGCCGAGTCCCTCTATGAACCGGTCTCCCAGATCGTCGAGGCCGTGAAGGTGGCGCTAGAGAACACGCCGCCGGAACTGGCCGCCGACATCGTGGACAAGGGCATCGTGCTGACTGGCGGCGGTGCGCTGCTGAATCGGCTCGACCAGGTGCTGCGGGCGGCGACGGGCCTGCCCGTCGTGGTGGCAGAGGACGCCCTGTCCTGCGTCGCCCTCGGTACGGGACGGGCGCTCGAGGACATCAAGCGGCTTCGCCACGTCCTGACTTCGATGTATTGATGGCAGCCCTGGCCCGGCGAAGACTGCCGGGCGGGGACAGGGCAGGCAGGGGGATCGAGCGCGCGTGATCCGGCTGAGCATTCCGCTCCGGCAGGCCTTGGCGCGGCTTTCGCTGCCGCTGATGATCGCGGCCGCCTTCGGCGTCATGCTGCTGGGCAAGGCGGATGCGCTATTGGCCGAGAGGCTGCGCAGCCACCTGGCTGATGCCTTGTCGCCAATCTATGCCGCGCTGGCCGAGCCCATGGGCGCTGTGCGCAACCTGGTCGAGGAAGTCCAGGCGCTGGCGCAGCTGCGCGAGGAGAACGCCATCCTGCGCGAGGAGAATGAACGCCTCCGCCGATGGCAGTCTGCGGCGCTGGCGCTCGAATCCGAGAACGAACTGCTGCGTCGGCAGCAGAACTTCCTGCCCGAAGCGGCGCCGGCCTTCGTCACCGTCCGCGTGGTGGCCGACGGCGGGGGCACCTATGCGCGCGCCGTGCTGCTGGCGACCGGCCCCCAGCATGCCATCCGCAAGGGCCAGGTGGCGTTGGACGAACGCGGCTTCGTGGGCCGGGTGACCGAGGTGGGAAGCCGCTCCGCGCGGGTTCTGCTGGCCACCGACATGAACAGCCGCATCCCGATCACCCTCGAATCGAGTCGCGCGCGAGCGATCATGGCCGGCAGCAACGGTGCCCGGCCGCGCCTGGCGCATTGGCCCGAGGGCGTCATGCCGGTCGAGGGTGAGCGCATCGTCACCAGTGCGGAGGCCGGCGCCTTCCCGGCCGGGCTGCCGGTCGGCGTGGTCCGTGTCTCGCCCCAGGGCGCACCGGAAGTGGAACTGTTCGCGCGGCTCGACCGGCTCGATGCGGTGCGGCTGTTCGACTACGGGCTGCGGGGCATTCTCCCTCCCGAATCCGTGGCCCGGCCCGAACCGCGCGCCGGCCGGCGCTGAGGCCACGCCGTGGCAGCCCCGCCCTTCCGCCCACCGCAGGGCCGCCCCGCGCCGGCGCCAGGCTTGCTGCGCCGGATCGACGCCTTTGCGCGTCTGGCCTTCCCGGGCGTCTCCACGGGCTTCCTGATGGTGCTGGCGGCTGCGCCGGTCAGCCTGCCCTCGCCGGTTTTCGCGGCGGCGCTGCCCTGCGTGTTCTTCTGGTCGGTGTTCCGGCCCGCGGCCATGTCGCCGCCGGTGATCTTCGGGCTCGGCCTGTTGCTTGACCTGCTGACGCTCGCGCCGCTCGGCGCCGGGGTTCTGGTGCTTCTGGCGGTGCATGGTGCAGCGCTGCGGTTCCGGCGCTTTCTTGCCCGGCAATCCTTCCTGGCGGTCTGGCTCGCCTTCTGCGGGGCGGCGCTGGTCGCAGCGGCCCTGTTCTGGGGGCTGCTGGCGCTGCTGGCCCTGCGCCTGCCGCCCTTCGCGCCGGCGCTGCATGCGGCGCTTCTCTCGGCCGGGCTGTATCCCGCCATCGCCCTGGTGCTGGCCCGCCTGCACGAAGCCATGCGCCAGGCGGAGACCGCGCCATGACCTGGCGGCCCTGGGGCGGCCCCGGCCTGCTGGGCGGCGAGCGCAGCATCCGCAAGGAGGAGGAGCGCCGCCGCGGCATCTTCACGCGACGTGCTGCGGTGCTCGGTGCTCTCCAATTGGGCGCCTTCGTCTTCCTGGGATCGCGGCTTTATCGTCTGCAGGTGGAGGAAGGGGCGCGCTACGCGACCCTGGCCGAGGAGAACCGCGTCAGTGCAAGGCTGTTCGCCCCGCCGCGCGGCCGCGTGCTCGATCGCAACGGCAAGGTGGTTGCCGGCAACCGGCTGAACTGGCGCGCCCTGCTGGTGGCCGAGCAGACCGCCGACCTCGGGGCCACGCTCGAGACCTTCTCGCGCATCGTCCCGCTCGGCGACCACGAGAGGGTCCGGATCGAGCGCGAGGTGCGCCGCAACCGCCGCTTCGTCCCGGTCATCCTGCGCGAATTCCTGACCTGGGAAGAAATGGCGCGGATCGAGGTGAATGCGCCCGACCTGCCCGGCATCTCGGTCGACATGGGCACCACGCGCATCTACCCGGAGACCGAGCACCTGGCGCATGTGGTGGGATACGTGGCCGCACCCGCCGAGGCCGATGCCGGCGACGACCCGCTGATGCAACTGCCCGGCATCCGCGTGGGCCGCGCCGGCGTCGAACGCCACCACGACCGCATCCTGCGCGGCCGCGCCGGCGCCGTGCAGGTCGAGGTGAACGCGGTGGGCCGTGTGATCCGTGAACTGGACCGGCGCGAGGGCATTCCCGGACAGGACGTGCAGATCAGCGTCGATACGGAATTGCAGAAGGCGGTCCGCGGCAAGATCCAGGAAGGCACCACCGCCGTGCTGCTGGACGCGCGCAACGGCGAAGTGCTGGCCATGGCGACCAAGCCGTCCTTCGACCCGAACATCTTCAATTCCGGCGTCAGCGCCGCGCAGTGGCGGCAATGGACCGCGGCACGCACCACGCCGCTGATCAACAAGGCGACCAACGGGCTTTATGCGCCGGGATCGACCTTCAAGATGATCGTGGCTCTGGCGGCGCTGGAGGCACGCGTGGCGCGACCGGGTGACATTGTCTCCTGCCCGGGGCACCTCGATTTCGGCAACAACCGATTCCACTGCCACAACCGCAACGGTCATGGCGGGATGAACATGCGCACGGCCATCATGGCGTCGTGCGACGTGTATTTTTACGAGATGGCGCGCCGTGTCGGCATGGACCGGATCGCCGCCATGGGAAACCGCTTCGGCATGGGGGTGGACCTCGAGATCGAACTGCCCGGCGCGCGGCGCGGCCTGATGCCGACGCGCGGCTGGCGCCAGGCGCAGGGCAAGCCCTGGTCGATCGGCGACACCATCGTGCATGGCATCGGCCAGGGCTTCTATCAGCTGACGCCGCTGTCTCTCGCGGTCATGACCGCGCGGCTGGCCACCGGGCGTGCGGTGCAACCGCACCTGACGCGCGCGATCGGCGGCCGCCCGGTGCGCGGCACCCGCGCTGAGGATTGGCCGAGCCTCGGCATTCCGGACGCCGACATGCGGCTGATCCGCGAGGCGATGTGGGCGGTGGTCAATGGCGGTGGCACCGCCGGCGCCTCCCGCCTGCCGTCGCAATACGGGCAGATGGCCGGCAAGACCGGCACGACGCAGGTACGGCGCGTGACGCGCGAACAGCGCGAGCGCGGCTTCAATGTTTCCCAGGTGCCGCGTGAATGGCGCCCGCATGCGCTGTTCGTCGCCTATGCGCCGCACGACAATCCGCTGTTCGCCCTGTCGGTGATCGTCGAGCATGGGTCGAGCGGGTCGGGCGCCGCGGCGCCGCTGGCCCGCGATATCATGGTCGAGGCTTTCCAGCGCCTGGGACCGCAGCGCCCGGGCCAGCGGGTGGCGGAGGCGCCACGATGATCTTCGAACGGCGCCTGCTCACGCGCGACCGCGGCGCGGGGATCCTGGAGAAGCTCTGGCAGATCCCCTGGACCTTCGTGCTGCTGCTGTGTGGCGTGGCGGCGGTCGGCTACGTCGCGCTCCTGTCGGCCGGCAGCGGCAACCCCGATGCCTACGCGCAGAAGCACGCCATCCGGTTCGGCTTCGGGCTGGTGGTGATGCTCGGCATCGCTCTGGTCGACATCAAGCTGATCGCGCGCTTTGCCTGGGTCGGCTACCTCGGCGGCCTGGCGCTGCTGGTGCTGGTGCTGGTGTACGGCAATGTCGGCAAGGGCGCGCAGCGCTGGATCGATGTCGGGCCTGTCCAGCTGCAGCCTTCGGAACTGATGAAGATCATGCTGGTGCTGGCGCTGGCCGCCTGGTTCCACCGCGCATCCTGGGAACGCATCGGCAATCCGCTGTTCCTTATCCCGCCGGCAATCGCCGTGCTGGTGCCGGTAGCGCTCATCCTGAAGCAGCCCAATCTCGGCACGGCGCTGATCACCTGCATGGTGGGCGCGGCTGTATTCTGGGCGGCGGGGATGCGCTGGTGGAAGTTCGCCATCGGCATCGCCGCCACGGCGGTGGCCGCGCCGATCGCCTATGAACGCCTGCACGACTACCAGCGCGCGCGGATCACGACCTTCCTCGACCCCGAGAGCGACCCGCTCGGTGCCGGCTACAACATCATCCAGTCCAAGATCGCGCTCGGTTCAGGTGGTTTGTGGGGCAAGGGGTTCCTGCAGGGCACGCAGGGCCACCTGAACTTCCTGCCGGAAAAGCAGACCGACTTCATCTTCACCATGATCGCCGAGGAATTCGGCTTGGTGGGAGCGCTGACCACGCTGACGATGCTGATGCTTGTGGTGGCCTTCTGCTACCTGGTCGCCTTCCGCAGCCGCCACCAGTTCGGGCGGCTTTTGGCGGTTGGCCTCGGCACCAACTACTTCCTGTATGTCTTCGTGAATGTCGCGATGGTGACTGGATCCATCCCGGTCGGGGGCGTGCCGCTGCCGCTGATCAGCCATGGCGGGTCGGCGATGCTGACGGTGATGCTGGGCTTCGGGCTGCTGCTCTCGGCCTATGTGCACCGGGATGCCGAGATGGGTCCCATGCGGGAATGACGTGCTGGCCCCCTTATGGGGCTGGACAAAACCGGCGAGGGGGTTAAACAGCGCCCCCTCGGAACCGGCCTCAAGGCCGGAACCCGGCGGGCGCCTAGCTCAGTTGGTAGAGCAGCTGACTCTTAATCAGCGGGTCGTAGGTTCGAATCCTACGGCGCCCACCATTTCGCCCCTCCATTCGACGCGACACGGACCGGCCAGCGGGCAATGTTGTGCGCTGCATCATTTAGCCGGCTATCTATTCGCGCCCTACCCCATGGGTCTAGCATCGCCGGATGCCCGACGGCTCCAGCCTGGCCCAGACGCGCTGGCAAATCGGCGTCGCGATTGCACAGATCGCCCGCCGATGGCGCGCCCGGCTGGACCAGCGCATCGCCCCCTTCGGTCTCACCGAGGCACGGTGGCTTGTCCTGCTGAGCCTTGCGCGTCGCGGCGACGGCGTGACGCAGAAGGATCTCGCCGCCCGTCTCGCGATCGAGGCACCGACCCTGGTGCGGACGCTCGACTGGCTGCAACGCCAGGGCTTCGTCGAACGCCGTGCGGTGCCGACCGACCGCCGCGCCAAGACCATCCACCTGACCGACAAGGCGCGCCCGCTGCTGCTGCGGATCGAGGCGGAGGCCGCCGCCGTGCGGGCCGAGATCCTGGCCGACATCCCCGAACAGGACCTCGCGGCATGCCTGGCGGTGCTCGGTCGCGTGGCGCAGGGCCTGGCGCGGACCGAGGAGGGCCCGGTCGGTGGATATCGGTCCCGGTAGCGGCGCGCCGGGGGCCTCGTTGGCTGCCGCACCGCGGCGCCTGGCGGTCCGGCGAAGGCTGCGCCGCGCGGCGGCCATCACCGCTGTGTTGTGTGCCGTGGCCGGCGGTGCCGCCTGGGTCCATCGCCAGTTCACCACCGTATTCGTCGACGACGCGCGCATCGCCGCCGACATGGTGGCGCTGGCCAGTCGCCTGCCGGGCTGGGTGACGGAACTGCGCGTGATCGCCGGTGATACCCCGCGCGGCGGTGAGGTGATCATCCGCATCGACAGCCGGGAGGCCGAACTGACCCTGCGCGAGATCGAGGCACGGCTCGCCGGCATCGCCGCCCGCCGTGCCGAGATCGAGGCACGCCTCGGCATGGTCGACCGCCAGACCGGCAGCCAGGAGGATGCCCAACGCGCCAGGCTCGAGGCCGCCCGTTCGGCGCTGCCGGCAGCCGAAGCGGAACGCCGCTATGCCGACGGCGAATTCGCCCGCGCCGGCCAGCTCCTGGGCACCGGCAGCGGCACGCGGCAACGCTACGAACAGACGCGCTCGCTGCTCGAGACCGCGACGCAGCGCGTGCTCGCCGTCGCCGCCGAGATTCGCAATGTCGAGGCGCAGCTTGCGAATGCCGGCGCGGCGCGGGAGGAACTGACGGTGCTGCGCCGTCAGCTCGACTCGATGGGCCCGCTCCAGCACGAACTCGCCGCGCAGCGCGATCGCGTCGCGCTCGAAATCCGCGACCGCACCATCGCCATGCCCTTCGATGGCGTGGTCGACCGCGTCTTCGTCGATGCCGGCGAATACGTCACGCCGGGCCAGCGCCTGCTGCTGGTGCACGATCCCGCGCGGGTGCGCGTCGAGGCGAATGTCAAGGAAACCGAGATCCGCTATTTCCGTCCGGGCACGCCCGTGCGCATCCGGGTCGACGCCTATCCCGCCCGCCGTTTCGAGGGCACGGTCGAGCGTGTCGGCGCCGCCGCGACCAGCGAATTCGCGCTGCTGCCCAGCCCCAACCCATCGGGCAACTTCACCAAGATCACCCAGCGCCTGCCGGTGCGCATCGCGCTCGCACCCGGCGATGCCGACGGGCTGCTGCGCCCGGGCATGATGGTGGAAATCGAGGCGCTGGCGCGTGAGTGACGCTGCGCTGGGCCGGTCCTGGCCTGGCGCCTGGGCGGGGCCCGGGATCGCGGAGCTCCAGGCGCGGTGGGGTGCGCCCTATCGGCTGCTGGTGACGCTCGCGGCGATGATTGGCACGGTCGCGACGATCCTTTCCGCGACCATCGTCAATGTCGCGCTGCCGCAGGTGATGGGCGCCTTCGGCATCGGGCAGGACCATGCGCAGCTGATCTCGACCGCCTTCCTCGCGTCTGTCACCGCCACCATGCTGCTGAATGGCTGGCTGGTGGACAGCTTCGGCTGCCGCCTGACCTATGCCGCGGCGATCGTCATGTTCGTGGTTGGCTCGATCATCTCCGGATCGGCACCGAACGAAGGCGTGCTGATCCTGGGGCGGGTCCTGCAGGGCGCGGCCGCCGGCATGGTCCAGCCGCTCGGCATGCAGATCATCTTCCAGGTCTTTCCGGCCGAGCGCCGCGGGTCGGCCATGGGGCTCTACGCCGTGGGCGTCGTGCTGGCGCCGGCGCTTGGGCCGACGCTCGGCGGCGTCATCGTCGACAATTTCGGGTGGCGCGCCGTGTTCTTCATGGGCGTGCCCTTTGCGCTGCTCGGGCTTCTGCTCGGCATGATGTTCCTGCCCGGGCCGGCACGCGACGGACCGCGCCGGCGTTTCGACGGGCCGGGCTTCGCGTTGCTGGTCGTCGCGTTGCTGGCCCTGCTGACGGGGCTTGCCAGTGGCCAACGCGAGGGCTGGGGTTCGAGCCGCGTGGTGATCGAGCTGTGTCTGGCCGCCGCCGCCGCCATCGGCTTCGTGCTGTGGGAACTGCGGACCGACGCGCCGATGCTCAATCCACGGCTTTTCGCCGTGCGCGGCTTCGCCTGCTCGGCCGCGGTCGGGCTCGTGTATGGCGCGGCGCTGTTCGGGTCGACCTATCTCGTGCCGCTGTTTGTGCAGACCATCCAGGGCTATACGGCAACGCGCGCGGGGCTGTTGCTGATGCCGGCGGGCCTGGCGATGGTGGTGGTCTTCCCGATCGCCGGGCGCATCGCCGACCGGATGCCGCCCTGGGCGCCGATCGGTGCAGGGCTGGTGCTGTTCGGGGTTTCGGCGTTGCTGATGGTGGGCATCGGCACTGACACGCCGTTCTGGACTTTCGCCATGTGGATCCTGGTCGGACGCATCGGCTTCGGCCTGGCGATGCCGAGCATGAACGCGGGTGCGTTACGCGCGCTACCGGCGCACTGGGTGGGGCAGGGGTCCGGCGCGGTGAATTTCGCGCGGCAGTTCGGCGGCGCGCTCGGCGTGAACCTGCTCTCGATCCAGTTGGAGCGGCAGACGGCGCAGCACGCCCAGGCGCTCAACGCGACGCAGGAGGGCGGTGGTGCGATGCGCGAGGCGCTGGCCGAGATCGAGCGCATCTTGGCCCAGGACGGCATCGCCGATGGCGTGCGCCAGGCCATGGCGCAGGACTACCTGGCGCAGATGCTGCTCTCCCAGGCCAGCATGCTGGCCTTCCGGGACACCTTCCTGACCGTGGCGGTCGCCTGCCTGCTGGCGCTGGTGCCGGTTGCCATCATGCGACGCAGGCTGGCGGGGTGAAGTTGCCGCCGGCTTGCGCTATGCCGGCATCATGACCCGACCCGATCCCCTGCCGGCGTTGCGCCGTGCCGCCGCCGCCCTTGCCACGCCAGGCCAGCCCGCCGTGCTGTTCGCGGCGCTGCAGGATGCCATGGGTGAGGCGATCGGCCATCGCCTGTTCACCGTCATGCGCCACGATGCCGCCGCCGGGCGCAACCGCCGCGCCCATACCAGCGATGCCGCCGCCTACCCGGTCTCGGGCTTCAAGCCGGTGACCTGGGACCATCCCTGGACGCGACGGGTGCTGGTGGACGGGACGGCCTGGATCGGCAGCGGACCCGCCGATATCGCCTGGGCCTATCCGGATCATGAGAAGATCGCCGCCATGGGGCTCGGCAGTGCGATGAACCTGCCGGTGCGCTGGAACGGGCGCACGCTCGGCACCGTGAACCTGCTGCATGATGCCGGCCACTTCACCGCGGCCGACGCCGAGATCGGCATGGTCTTCGCATCGCTGGCCGTGCCGGCGCTGCTGGGCCCCGACGCCACCTGAGACACTGGAGATCACCATGACACTGCTGCACCGCCGGGCCCTGCTCGCCGCCCCCGCACTCATCGCCGCGCCCGCGCTCGCGCAGACCGCCTTCACGCGACCGATCCGGCTGGTGATTCCCTGGGCGCCGGGCGGCACCACCGACATCCTCGGGCGCATCGTGGCGGAACCCCTCGGCCAGGCGCTGGGCCAGCCCGTGGTGGTGGAAAACCGCACCGGGGCCAGCGGCAACATCGGATCGGACCTGGTGGCGAAGGCGGCGCCTGACGGGCACGCGATCCTGTTCGGGTCGATGTCCACCCACGCCATGAACCACGCGCTGATGCGCACCATGCCCTTCGACGGCGTGGCCGACTTCACGCCGCTCGCGATGCTCGGCTTCGCGGTGAACACCATGGTGGTGCACCCATCGGTGCCGGCGCAGACGCTTGGCGAATTCATCGCCTATGCCCGGGCAAATCCCGAGAAGATTGCCTATGCCTCCGCGGGGCCGGGCTCGACCAACCACCTGTGTGCCGCGCTGTTCGAGAACATGACCGGCATTCGCATGGTCCATGTCCCCTATCGCGGCGGGCAGCCCGCTGTGACCGACACGGTGGCCGGACAGACGCAGCTGTTCTTCAGCGCCGCGACACAGACCATGCCGCATGTGGAAGGCGGGCGGCTGCGCCTGCTGGCCGTGACCGAGGCAAACCGCTGGAGCCGCCGGCCTACCATTCCGACGGTGGGCGAGGCGGTGCCGGGATACGAGATGGCTGTGTGGTACGGCGCCTTCGGGCCGAAGGGCATGGCGCCCGCGCTGCAACAGCGGCTGAACGCCGAGCTCAACCGCGTCATGACCCTGCCCGAGGTGAAGGACCGTCTTGCCGGCATGGGCGTGGAGGTGGCGCCGGAGAGCACTGACGCCTTTGCCCAGCGCCTGCGCGCCGATGCCGAGAAATGGGGCGCGCTGATCCGCCGCCTGGGCATCGAGGCATCCTGACCGCTGCTTGCCGCGCCTGTCGGCGCGTTCCATCCTCCGCCCCCTGAACTGGGGGAAACGCGATGGACGCGCCGCTGAAGGTCGAGATCGAGGAGGGCATCGCCCTTCTCACCATGAACCGCGCCGAGACGCGCAACCCGCTCGACCCCGAGATGCAGGACGCGCTGCTCGACACGCTCTCGGCCCTCGATGCCGGCCAGGAAGTCCGCGTCGCGATCCTGACCGGTGCCGGCACCGCCTTCTGTGCGGGGGGCAATGTGCGTCGGATGGGCGAGGCAGCGAGCGGGGCCAAGGAACGCACGCCCGCCCAGGCGCGCGGCTACTACCGCTGGGGCATCCAGCGGCTGCCACGCCTTATCGAGAACCTGGAACTGCCGGTCATCGCCGCGGTGAACGGCCCGGCCATGGGGGCAGGCTGCGACCTGGCCTGCATGTGCGACCTGCGCATCGCCGGCGAGAGCGCGCGCTTTGCGGAATCCTTCGTCAAGCTTGGTATCATCCCGGGTGATGGCGGTGCCTGGCTGCTGCCGCGCGTGGTGGGCTTCGCACGCGCGGCCGAGATGGCGCTGACCGGCGATACGCTGTCCGCGCAGGAGGCGCTGGCGGCCGGCCTGGTCTCGCGCGTGGTGCCCGATGCGGAGCTGATTCCCGCCGCGCGGGCGCTGGCCGCGCGCATCGCCGCCAATCCGCCGCAGGCGGTGCGCATGGCGCGGCGGCTGCTGCGGGAGGCGTGGAACAACCGGCTCGACACGGTGCTGGAGATGTCCTCCGCCATGCAGGCGGTGGCGCATACCACCGACGACCACAAGGAAGCCCTGGCGGCCATGCGCGAGAAGCGCAAGCCGACCTACAAGGGCGCCTGAGATGGTCTTCGCGCCGGGGCTGCTCGCCGGGCGCCGCGCGCTGGTGACCGGCGGCGGCACCGGGCTCGGGCGCAGCATCGGCAAGCGGTTCCTGGAACTGGGGGCGTCGCTGGCCATCTGTGGGCGACGCGGCGCGGTGCTGGATGCCGCGGCCGAGACCTTCCGTGCCGAGGTGCCTGGTGCCGAGGTCACGACGCATCCTTGCGACATTCGCGATGCTGCGGCGGTCGAGGCGATGCTCGACACGGTCTGGTCGCACGGCCCGCCCGATATCCTGGTGAACAACGCCGCCGCAAACTTTTTGGCACAGACGCATCGCCTGTCGGCTCGCGCGGTCGATGCGGTGCTCGGCACCACGCTGCATGGCGCGGCCTATTGCACGATCGGCTGCGGGCGGCGGTGGATCGACGCCGGCCAGCCGGGGGTGGTGCTGTCGATCCTGACGCTGTCGGCGCTGCAGGGTGGTGCGTTCACGGCGCCCTCCGCCATGGCCAAGGCCGGGCTGCTGGCCATGACGCAGAGCCTCGCGGTGGAATGGGGACCGCACGGCATTCGCCTGGTGGCGATCGCGCCCGGCACCTTCCCGACCGAGGCCGCTGTCGCGCGCCTGCGGCCCGGCGGTGTCGAGCATGCCGGCGTGCCGCTGCGCCGCGCCGGCAGGCACGAGGAACTGACCGACCTCGCCGCCTTCCTGGTCTCCAACCACGCCGGCTACATCACCGGCGAATGCGTGGTGGCCGATGGCGGGCGGCGTTTGCTTGGCGGAGCGCGCGCCGGTGCGCAGGAGATGCTGGACTGGACCGATGCGGACTGGGCGGCCCAGCGCGCCCGAACCCCCGCGCGCTGAGGAACCGCCGCCATGGCCCTTGCCGAGATCGCCTACGACGTCGCCGATCGCATCGCCACCATCACGCTGAACCGCCCGGAGAAGCGCAACGCCTGGTCGCCCGGGACCGAGGCCGAGGTGCGCGAGGCCTTCGCAATGGCGGCTGCCGACGATGGCGTGCGCGCCATCATCCTGACCGGGGCGGGCAGCACCTTCTGCGTCGGCGCAGATGTCACGCGCATCGCCGGCGGGCGCCCGCCGCCGCGCTTCGTCGGCATCACGCCGCCGCCCGGTGGCGACCCGCCGGTCGAGGACCTGTCGCGCCGCTACTCCTACATCCTCAACATCGGCAAGCCGGTCGTCGCCGCCATCAACGGCGCTGTCGCGGGCGTGGGCCTGGCGGTGTCGCTCTATTGCGACCTGCGCTTCATGGTTGCGGGTGCCAAGCTTGCCGCGGCCTTTCCGCGGCGCGGGCTGATCGCCGAACATGGCAGCGCCTGGATGCTGCCGCGCCTGGTCGGGCCGATGAATGCGGCGGACCTGCTGCTTTCCGGGCGCACCATCATCGCCGAGGAGGCAGCAGCGATGGGCCTCGTGCGCGTCTTGCCCGCCGAGGGCTTCCGTGACGCCGTGCGCGCCTATGTGACCGACATGGTGGAGACCTGTTCGCCGCGATCGCTGCGCGTCATCCGCCGACAACTGGCGCTCGCACCGCTGCAATCGCTCTCGGCGGCGATCGAAATGGCGGAAACCGAGCAGGCCGCGACGATCGACACCGAGGACCGGCAGGAAGGCGCGCGCGCCTTCCTCGAACGCCGCAAGCCGAACTTCACGGGCCGCTGAAACGCGGCCCGAGACCACCGGCGGCGCGCACCGCCTCGCGCTCGGCCTCTTGCATCCCGAGCAGGTCGCCCAGCACCTCGGCTTCGTGCTCGTTGAGGAAGGGGCTCGGTGCGAAATCGGGCGGCGGCGCACCTTCGATGCGCAGCGGCGTCGCCGGCAGCACCACGCGCCCGACCTCGGGATGATCCACCCAGCGCAGCATGCCGCGTTCGTGCATGCCGGGGTCTTCCAGCACTTCCTCGAGCGTACGCACCGGCGCGGCGGGAACGCCGTGCTGGCGGGTCAGGGCTTCCAGCTCCGCGCGCGTATGCGCCGAGGTCCAGGCGGTGACCATGCGGTCCACCTCGGCCATGTGCTTCACGCGGTCGGGGTTGGTGCGGAAGCGCTCGTCGCCGATCAGCGCCTGCTGGCCCATGGCGGCGAGCAACCGGTCCCAATGCCCCTCGGTAACCACGATGATGGCGATCCAGCCGTCGCTCGCCGGATAGACATTGTAGGGCGCCATCGCCAAGCCGGCATGGCTGTTGCCGGTGCGCGGCGGCGTATCCTTGAGGTTGCCGCCGAAATGCATCCCGATGGCGGAGGCCAGCGTGGAATAGGCCGCATCCTGCATGGCGACCTCGACGAAGGCGCCCCGGCCGGAGCGTTCGCGCGCGAACAGCGCCGTCATCACCGCACCGTACAGATGGGTGCCGCCCAGGAAGTCGCACACGGTCGGTCCCGCCTTGGTCGGCGGGCCATCCGGGAAACCCGTGGTGTGCATGACGCCAACCGCGGCCTGCACCGTCAGGTCCATCGCCAGGCGATCCTTGTCCGGCCCGGTCTGCCCATAGCCCGACCCGGCCGCGTAGATGATCCGCGGGTTGCGCTTGAGCAGCGCCTCATGGCCGAGACCCAGCCGGTCCATCGCGCCGGGCGAGAAATTCTCGATCACCACATCGGCGCGGTCGACCAGGCGCAGGAAGACCTCGCGCCCCTTGGGATTCTTCAGATCCAGCGACAGGCCGCGCTTGTTGGAATTCAACATGGCCATCGGCACCGACCCGCCGGCGACCATGGCGCGCCGGCGCAGCGGCTCGCCCGTGGGCGGCTCGATCTTGATGACCGTCGCGCCCGCCATCGCCATCAGGAAGCCGGCATAGGGCGCCTGGTAGATGTGCCCGAGGTCGAGGACGAGGATCCCCTCGAGCGGCCGCGTCACCACGTCAGACCTTCCCGCCCAGTGCGCGCCGCCCGATCGCGCTGCGATGCACCTCGGACGGGCCCTCGTACACCCGCATCAGCCGCACCTGCTGATGCATGAGCTGCAGCGGCAGTTCCTTCGTCACACCCATGGCGCCGAAGGTCTGCATGGCGTTGTCCAGCACCTGCTGCGCCATCTCGGTCGCGCGCACCTTCAGGATCGAGGCCTCGGTCCGCACGTCGGCGCCGGCATCCAGCTTCCGTGCGAGGTCCTCAACCATCAGGCGGCAGGCGTGCATTTCCATCACCGCATCGGCGGCAAACCACTGGATCGCCTGGCGGTCGGCCAGGCGCACGCCCCAGGTCACGCGGTTCTGCGCCTGGTCGGCCATCATCTCCAGGGCGCGGCGCGCCATGCCGACGCAGCGCGCGCCCATCTGCATGCGCCGCACGTTCAGGCGCAGCTGCATGGGCGCGTAGCCGCGGCCCATTTCGCCCAGCACATTCTCGTGCGGGACGCGGCAATCCTCGAACACCAGCTCGTAGGTGGTGCGCCCGCCCAGCATCGGGATGGCGCGCTCGATGATGAAGCCGGGCGTCCCCTTCTCGACGATGAAGGCGGTGATGCCGTCCTGCCGCTTGCCGTCGCCGCTGCGCGCCATGAGGATGATGAAGTCGGCCCGCGGCACGTTCGAGACCCAGATCTTGCGGCCGTTGATGACCCAATCGTCGCCGTCCCGCACGGCGCGCGTGGTCATGCCGGCGGGGTCGCCGCCGGCGCCGGGCTCGCTGATCGCCATGGCGGAGCGCGCCTCGCCCGTCGCATAGGGCATCAGATACTTGGCGCGCTGAACCGGGCTCGCGACCTGCAGCATCATGTGCAGGTTCGGGCTGTCGGGCGGGATGGTGAAGGGGACGCAGGCGCGCGCCATTTCTTCCTCGGCGGCGGCCAGGGAGAGCAGCGGCAGGTTGGCGCCGCCGAATTCCTCGGGCACGTCGAGGCCCCAGAGCCCCAGTTCCTTGCAGCGGGCGAGGAGGGTCGTCTCCTCCTCCTCCGACAGTTTGAAGCCGCCGCCGGTCGCCTCGCGCTTGAGCACCGCCGGCTCGAGCGGCATCACGTCCCGCTCCACGAACTTCGCGACCAGGTCCCGCAGCATGCGGGTTTCCTCGGTGGCGGCGTAGGGCTGGTTGTGGTCCATGATGCGATCCTCCGGAGAGCGCGATACCGACCACCAGGGGCCGGCGGCGTCAAGCGTTGCGGGCGCCTACCGGACGTAGCGCCAGCGGAAGCGATCGCCCTGTGCCTCCACGCGCCCGACCGACGGGTCGGGGAAATGGATCGGCAGGATTTTCGTATCGGTGCCTGCCACCTGGCCGAAGAAGCTGCGCCGGCTCGCCTCGGCCTCCTGCGGGTCCCAGCAGAACACCGTGGACCAGTCGGGCTGATGAACCTGCAGCGCGTGGTGCATCAGGTCGCCAGTGATGACCGCGTGCTGGCCGCCGCTGCGGATATGCACGCAGCAATGGCAGGGCGAATGCCCGGGCGTGGGCTGGAGCGTGATGCGGTCATCCAACTGGAAGTCGTCCTCCACCAAAAGCGCCTGGCCGGCGGCGACGACCGGTTCGCAGTTGAAGCGGAACACATTGCCCCCGCCGCCCGGGCGCGTTTCCTCGGCCTTGGTCGAGGCCTCCCATGCTGCGTATTCGCGCTTGTGGAACACGTACTTGGCCTTGGGGAAGGTCGGCACCCAGCGCCCGTCGCGCAGCACGGTGTTCCAGCCCGAATGGTCGATATGCAGGTGGGTACACAGGACGTAGTCGATGTCATTGACGGACAGGCCCTCGGCCTTCAGCCCGTCGAGCCAGGGCTGCTTCGGGAAGTCCATCGGCGCGGGGTAGCCCTTGTCCTCGCCGGTACAGGTATCGACCAGGATGGTGCGCACGACATAGGTCTGGTAGGTGATGACCATCTTGCCGGAGGCGGCGTCGTAGGTCTCGGGCTCGACCTCCTTCAGCCGTTCGGCCAGCAGGTCCGGCGCGGCCGCGGCCTTGGGGAACATCAATTCCGGCGCGCGCCAGGGGCCGTCGCGCTCGATGATGCTGGTGATGGTGACGTCGCCGATGGTGAGCTTGCGCATGTCGTGTCCTGCTGGGTCAGTGGGTCATTCGGCGCGGATGCCGGCCTCGGCGGCCACGCGGCGCCAGGTGGGCACGTCGGCGGCCAGGCGCGCGGCCAGGATATCCGGGCTGCTCATCAGCGGCTCGGCGCCCAGCATCGCGAAGCGGGCTCGGAAATCGGGATCGGTGCGCAGCGCCGCCAGTTCCGCCGACATGCGCGCGAGGATCGGCGCCGGCAGCCCCTTCGGCGCGGCAATCGCGAACCAGTTTGGCGCCACGTAGCCGGGAACGGTCTCCCGCGCCGTCGGTACGTCCGGCAGCGCCAGGATGCGCTCCTGCGTGGTCACGGCGAGGATGCGCGCACGGCCTTCCCGCGCGTGGGCCAGCGTCTCGACCGTGCTGGCGAAGACCATGTCGATGTCGCCCGTGTAGAGCGCATTCATCGCCTGTGCCGCGCCGCGATAGGGCACGTGCACGAGATCAAGCCGCGCCGTCGCCGCGAGCATCGCGCCGGACAGGTGGTTCGACGATCCGATCCCCGAGGTGCCATAGGTGATGATGCCCGGCCTGGCGCGTGCCTCGGCCACCAGCGCCTGCAGCGTCGCGAAGCGGTGATCGGAGCGCACCGCAATGGTGGTCGCGATCTCCGCCACCAGCGTCACCGGCGTCAGGTCCGTGCGCGGGTCGAAGCCGAGATTGGCGTAGATCGCCGGCAGGATGGCCAGCGAGGATGAGGTCAGCACGAAGGTCGCGCCGTCCGGTGCCGCCTGCACCGTGGCCCGAAGCCCAATCGATCCGCCCGCGCCAGCGCGGTTGTCGATCACGAAGGGTTGGCCGAGCTTCTCGCGCAGCCGCTCGCCGACCAGCCGGCCGACCGTGTCGATCGGCCCCCCGGGCGCGAAGGGTATGATCAGGCGGATCGGGCGGCTGGGCCAGGACTCCTGCGCCAGCGCGGGCGCCGCGACGCTGATCAGGGCTCCGGCCAGGGCGCGGCGCGTCATCGCGCACCGGTCGATGGACGTCATGCATTCCTCCTCGACCGTTCGTCATCCCGCGGTCCTGCGTGACGATCCGATGGACGTGCCGGCCGCGCAAGATGCCACGTCAACGCTGCCGCGCCTCCCGCCGCGCAATCCAGGTGGTGGCCACGAAGATGATCGCGGCGCCGGCGAAGGTGGTCGTGGCCGGCACATCCGAGAACACCAGCCACCCCAGCGAGGCTGCCCAGATCATGTCGATGAATTTCACCGGCTGTGTTGCCGACATGTCGGCGATTCGGAAGGCTTCCGTCAGGCACCAGTGGCCAGCGCTGCCGAGCAGTCCGGTCAGCAGGAACCACCCCCATTGCTCCGCCGTGGGCCAGATCCATCCGGGCAGGGCGAAGGGCAGGGTGAAGGCCGCGACGGTGATCGCCTGCCAGGCCACGATCACCTCCGGCCGGTCGCGTCGCGTCAGCGCCTTGGTGATGAGGAAGGACGCGGCAAACAGCGGGGCTGAGGCCAGCATCACCAGCGACCAGAAGCCTTCGCCGGTGCCGCTGAACTTCGGCGCAACGACAACGACCACGCCGACAAAGCCGAAAGCCGCCGCGACCCAGCGCGCGCGCACGACGGGTTCGCCGAGGAACAGCACGGCCCCGGCCATGATGAAGATCGGGCCGGTGAAGCCGATCGCGGTCATGTCCGCCAGCGGCACATGCGGCAGCGCCCAGAACCACAGCAGCAGCCCGGCCGTGTGCACCACGCCGCGCCAGGCCTGGCCGCGGAGGTCGTGCGGCCGCCAGGCGGCCAGCCCGGTGCGCAGGATGAAGGGCAGCAGAACGACCAGCCCGGCAAGGTAGCGCAGGAACTGCGTCTGGAACGGGTCGAGGTCCTGCGCGAGACGCCGCGCGACAGCGTTCAGCAGGCAGAACAGGAGGCCCGCGAGCACCATCCACGCCATCCCGCGCAGCGTGGCGGCGCGGCCTGGGCGCGCCTCGGGTAGCGTCACGAGGGCGGGGCTTCGCGCGCGAGTACACGCGCCAGCGCGGCATTGAACGCCTCCGCCGCCTCGTAGGCCACCCAATGGCCAGCGTCCGGGATCAGTTCCGTGCGGGCGTCAGCGCGCATCTCCCGCACCAGGTCCAGGCGCAGACGCACATGCGGCCGCGCGATGGCATCCTGTTCGCCATAGATGGCGCCGAGCAGGGCGCGGCTTCGCAGGATGGCCTGCTTCAGCGAATCGGTGTTCGCCCAGCCGCGGCTCTTGAAGCGGGCGCGGCGCGTATGGAGATCCTGCATCGCGAGCGCCACCTCGTCGATGCGCGACGCGTCGGCGAACATCAGTTCGGCCAGGTTGTGGCGGTTTGCCGAGTCACGCTCGGCACCTTCGAGTTGGCGCACCTTCACCAATTCGGTGCGGGACCGCACGAAGCCCAGGGCGCCGGCACCGACGATGGTCAATGAAGCGCAATGGTCGGCATCGATCGCCGCGAGGTGGCCGGAACACAGCGCCCCGAAGGAAAACCCCGCGAGATCGTAGTCCTGGTCGCCGAGCACCTGGCGCAGGCCGTCACGCAGGATGGCTGCGATGCTTTCCGGCCCGGCGGGCCCCGGCGGCATGTCGCTGTCACCGAGACCCGGCAGATCCGGGCAGACCACCATGCGTTCGCCGGAGAAGGCCGCGATGTTGCGCAACCAGTGGCGCCAGGACCCCGAACCGCCATGCAGCAGCACCAGCGGGCGCCCTTGCCCCCACGCGCGCCAGACCATGGCGCCCGCGCCGCAGGGAGTCTCCGCGCGGCGGGCTCGCTCGGCCATGACGCGCAGCGCGATATGCGGCTCGTCCTGAGCGGAATTCGTGGACCAGGTGAGCGAGGCCATGCGCAAGGCGTTCCCGATGAAGTCGGGAGCATCCTAGGACAGGCGCGGCGGCGGTCCAGACGGCCGCGCCCGGTCAGCCCACCGTTGCGGTCTGCACGGGCGGGCCGGCGGCCACATCCTCGACGCCCAGGCGGCGCTCCAGGCTCGGCAGCGTCTCCCGCGCCACGGCGATGACGGCGACCTGCAGGTCGGGCGACGGGTCGCCCCCGCGCGCGGCCTTCTGCAGCGCCTCCGCCTCCAGCGCGAGGCGGCTCGCCCCAAGGGTTCGCGCGGCGCCCACCAGGCGATGCGCGGCGTGCTGGACATGCCCGGCATCGGCCCGTTCCGCGGCGGAGGCATTGGTCAGCAGCGCGAGCGAGCGGCGTACCTCGCCGACGAATTCCGCCAGGATGCCGTGCGCTGCGTGGCCGAGTTCACGCTCGAGGATGTCGAGGGCCGTGGAATCGAGATAGGGCGCGGCTGGTTCAGACGCAGGTACGGCAGCTGCCTGCTTGCGCTGGGGCATCTGCTGCACGAGGTCGAGCAGCGCCTTGCGATCCAGCGGCTTGCCCAGGTGGCCATCCATGCCCGCGCGCCGCGTCGCTTCCACCTGGTCGGGCAGGACCGAGGCGGTCAGGGCGATGACCGGGACCTCGCACGCCGGCGGCGCCAGGGCGCGCAGGCGCCGTGTCGTCTCGAAGCCGTCCATGCCCGGCATCTGCAGGTCCATCAGCACCACGTCGAAGCGCTGGCGCTCCAGGGCGAGCAGCGCGGTTGGGCCATCTTCCGCCACGGTGACGGTGTGCCCGGCCGAGCGCAGCATGGCCTGCGCGATCTGCCGGTTGGCGAGGACGTCGTCGACCACGAGTACGTCGAGCGTCAGCGCCGGTGCCGACACGGTCTGGCTTGGCATGGGTGTCGCTTCCTCCTCGATGAGCGCCGAGGCTCGCAGCGGGATTTCGATCCAGAACAGCGCCCCGCCCCCGGGCCGCTCGTCGCAGCCGATCGTCCCACCCATGAGTGCCACGAGCCGGGCGGAGATGGCGAGCCCGAGCCCGGTGCCCTGGCCGTCCGCCCCGTTGTTCGGCGCCAGCTGCACGAAATCCTCGAACAGCAGGTTGCGCTTGTCCGCGGGAACGCCGGGTCCGGTATCGGTGACCTCGATCCGCATTTGTGCGTCGCCGGCGGCGCGCACCCTGAGGTCGACGCGCCCGCCGGCGGGCGTGAACTTCACCGCGTTGGACAGCAGGTTCAGCAGCAGCTGGCGCGTCCGCATCGGGTCGAGCAGTGCGGCGGCGGGCAGGAGCGGATCGAGGTCGAGCTCGAAGGACAGCGCCTTGCGCGCGATCTCGGGCGCCAACAGCGTGGCACAGCCTTCCAGCAGCGGGCGCAGCGCCACCGGCTGCGGCGCGAGGTCAAGGCGCCCGGCCTCGATCTTGGACAGATCGAGCAGGCCGTTCACGAGATCGAGCAGGTGGCGCCCCGCTTCGTGCAGGGTCTTGACCTGTTCGCGCTGGTCCGGCGCCAGGCGCGGGTCATGCAGCAGCACCTGCGCGAAGCCGAGCACGCCATTGAGCGGCGTGCGCAGCTCATGCGAGACGCGGGCGAGGAACCGGCTCTTCGCCTCGCCGGCCGCGGCCGCCCCGTCGCGCGCTGTCGCGAGATCCTGCATGGCGCGCTTGAGCGCCGTGATGTCCGTGCGGATGCCGACCGTGCCGCCGTCGGGCGTGCGCCGTTCGGTGATGAGCACCCAGCGACCGTCGGGCAGCAGGCGCTCCATGGGCGGTTGGTTGCTCAGGTGGAAGGCCTTGCTTTCGGCAAGGAAGGCCTCGATGTCCTCGCCGGCCTGGGGGTACTGCCCACGCAGCGCCCCTTCGCGCATGATGTCCTCGAAGGTGTTGCCCGGCTGGATGAAGGGCGCGCTGATCCGGTAGAAGTCCTTGTAGCGGCTGTTGCACGCGACCAGCCGGTCCGCGGCATCGAACATGACGAAGCCGTCGGACATCGACTCCAGGGCGCTTTCCAGGGTCTGGCGTGCCTTCGCGCGTTCATCCTCGGCCTTGCCGCGCTGACGCAGGATGACCATCAGCGCCAGCGCCACGAGGATGATCACGACCCCGAGGACGGCCGACACGCTGAACGCCCGGACGCGATCCCGGTACCATCCGGCGAGGGCGGCATCGACCCCGATGGTCGAGGTGATCACCAGGGTCGGATAGAGCGCCGGCCTGGCCGAGACGAAGACCTGCTGGCCGGTGAAGCGGCTCACCGCGAGCGTTGCCTGCCCGTTCGGCATCGCGGTGATCGGCGCGAGTTGCTGACCGATCCGCGTTTCGTCGTGCGGCACGGAGGCGAGCAGGACCCCGTCGTCGCGCTCAAGGGTCGTGCGCAGCCCGGGGCTCTCGCCGGCCGCCGACAGCAGGGACCGCACCGAGGGCAGCGGGACTTCCGCGACCGCGCGGACCGGCCCGAGCCCGACGATGATCACGTTCCGCGCGAAGAACAGGGACCATTCGCCCGTGCTGGGGTTCTGCACCGGCCCACCGATCGAAACGCCACCGCTTGCGGCGGCCAGTTCCGAGAAGCCTGTCTCGAACGGAAGCGGCAGGCGGCGGCGCCGCGACACCGGCAGCGCGGTCGCGACGGGCAGGCCGTTCGCGCCCAGCAGCAGGATGTCGCGATAGGTAAAGTTTTGGTTGATGAACTGGCGCAGCACCCGGTTGACCGAGACGGTGTCGATCTGGCCGTTCGTGGCGAAGGGGGCGAGCATCGCGGGCAGGCCCGCCAGCATGGCGTCGACCTGAACGAAGGCGCGGTTGATCGAGGCTTCCGTCGCGATGCTGATGCGCTCGACCGCTTCCTGGGCGCCGCGGATCTGCGCTTCGCGGGCGCGTTCGATGATCATCATCGTCGCCGCCGTCTGCGCCAGCAGCAGGAGCACCGCGCCGATGAAGACGGCCCGGCGGAGAAGCCGCGTGTTCTGCATGGTCAGTCGGGTTGCGCCATCACGCCGAGGCTTGGCGCCAGCCGTGTGTTCCAGGCGGTGACGCAGGCCTCCCCGCAGCGCCGCACCCAGCCGGGCAGCACGGTTTCAGTCAACAGGCGAAGGCGGCGCGCCTGGTCGGCCTCGGACACCGGCACGATCGCGACGGTGCCGCGCCGGCCGTTGCCGCAGGATGCCTGGCCCGCATTGCAGGCGAAGCCCTCGCCGGTCTCGATCTCGGCGGCGTCCCAGATCTCCCGTTCCAGCCCGGCGACCTCGTGGCGGATCAGGGTGCGGGCCCAGTCCGGCAGGGCGTTCCAGGCTGCGCGGTTTGCCCCGAAGACCGACAGGCCCCAGGTGATCGCCATGCTGTGCATGTGCGTCGTCACCTCGTGCAGGCCGATCGCATTCGCCGAGAGCGTGCCCGTCACAGCGCATTCGACCACGCCGGAGCGCAGCGCGGCGAGTGTCTCCCCGAAGGGGATGACAACCGGCGTCGCGCCGAGTGCGGCGAACATTTCGGATTGGCCGACCGAGGAGGTGCGGATGCGCCGCCCGGCCAGGTCCGACAGCCCGCTGAAGGCGGTTCGGCAGAACAGGACCTGCGCGGGATAGGTGTAGACCGCGAGCAGTTCGACGTCGTACCGCTCGGCGAGCAGCTCCTCGAGGTGCGGGCGATACAGCGCCACGGTGCGCCGCAGCGCCGCCATGTCGGGATTGACCGTCGGCAGGTCGACGGCGTTGAACTCGGGTTCCTCGGTGCTGACCACGGCGAGCAGTGCCGTGCCGAAGGGCACGACGCCCAGTCGCATCAATGCCAGCATCTCCTGCGCGCGGATGCCGCTGCGGTCGAAAGGGGCGATCTCGGCCTGGATGCGACCGCCGGAGGATTCCGGCAGCCGCCGGCGCCAGAAGGGTTCCTCGTAGCGCAGGTATTGGCTGACATCCGCGAGGCCACCGACGACCTTCAGGCGGATCGGCGCCTCGGTCGGGCTGGCGGTCTGGCCCAGCGCCAGCAACGGCGACAGGGCCAGCAATGCCGCGATGCCGCATCCGAGCCATCGCCGCAGTCCCGCTGTTCCGGTCATCGACACCTCCCGCGGCACCCAACCTGGTGAATCTTGCCACTCATGCTCGAAGAGTGTCACAAATCCGTTTAAGGAACTTAGCAGTTCAGGCGGCGCAACCATAGGCTGCGCTCGCCACATGCCGGACAATTCGGTGTTTCTCTCCGAGGCCGGAACAGCCGCCTCCGAGCCTCGGGGTTTATTCGCATGACGCATCATCCGACCGCCATCGCGAGCCATCGCGGCGGAGCCTTTCTGTGGCCGGAGAACAGCCTGACGGCGTTTCTCGAAACCGCGCGCCTGCGGCTGGAGCAGGCCGAATGCGACGTCCATGCCACGGCCGATGGCGAGGTCGTCGTCCTGCACGATGCCACCCTCGAACGGACGACGGACGGCATCGGGGCGGTCGCGTCGCTGACGGGCGCGCAGGTGCGCCGCCTGCGGGTGAAGGGATGCCGCGGTGAGGCACCACCCATGCTTGGCGACATGCTCGGTGCCCTGGCGGGGTCGGCGGTGGCCCCGCGGATCGAGATCAAGTCGGACGCCCTGGGGCGACCCTATCGAGGCCTGGTTCCGCGGGTGCTCGACACGCTCGACGGCAGAGGGCTGCGCGACGCGACATGGATCATCGCCTTCGACGCGCAGGTCGCGGCCGAGGCCGCTGCCGCCGGGGGGCTCGCGGGCGTGGCCTGGCTGCTGGAGCGCGTCACATGGGGCGGGCTTGGCATCCGCGGGACGATCGCGGTCGCCACGGCCTACGGCTTCCCGGAGATCGGCGTGCACGAATCGCAGCTCGATGCGGAGGCCTGCGCGGCATTGCGCGCGGCCGGGATCCGCATCTCGGTCTGGGGGGCGAACCACGAAGCGTCGATCCGGCGGATGCTTGGACTCGGGGTGGATGTGCTGACCACGGACGATCCGCCGCTGGCAATAGACCTGCGCGCCAGAGGCTGACACGACCGCCCGGGGCGGATGGGCGTTGCCACGGAGGCCGCCCGCCCCATACGCTACCCCGGGAACAAAACCTGGGGGGATACGCCGCGTGAGCGCAGAGGCGCCGATCCTCGCAGCCGATGGTGTGAGCCTGCGGTTCGGCGGAGTCCGGGCCCTGACCGACGTGTCCTTCGATGTCCGCCCCGGCGAGATCTTCTCCATCATCGGCCCGAACGGGGCGGGCAAGACATCGATGGTGAACTGCGTCTCGGGTCGCTACAGGCCGACCGAGGGTCGCATCCTGTTCGCCGGGCAGGACATCACACGCACCTCCACCAGCCGCCGCGCCGCGCTCGGGATCGGGCGGACGTTCCAGAACCTGGCGCTGTTCGGCCACATGACCGTGCTCGACAACATCATGGTCGGTCGTCACCACCTGCTGCGGTCGGGCTTCGTGCGCGGCATGACATATTGGCTTGGCGGCGCGCAGCGCGAGGAACTGGCGCATCGGCGCGAGGTCGAGGAGATCATCGACTTCCTCGAGATCCAGCATGTGCGCAAGGCGGTTGCCGGGACGCTGTCCTACGGGCTGCGCAAGCGGGTCGAGCTGGCGCGCGCAGTCGCCCTGAAGCCGAAGCTGATCCTGCTCGATGAACCGATGGCCGGCATGAACCTCGAGGAGAAGGAGGACATGGCCCGCTTCATCGTCGACCTCAACGAGGAATGGGGCATGACGGTGCTGATGATCGAACACGACATGGGGGTGGTGATGGACATCAGCCACCGCGTGATGGTGCTGGATTTCGGCAAGCGGATCGCGGCCGGCACGCCGGACGAGGTATTGGCCGACGAGCATGTGAAGCGCGCCTACCTCGGCGAGGCCGACGAGGTCGTGCATGACGACGGCGAGCCCGCCGCCGCATGACCGGGACCGGCCTGACGCTGCCCCGCCTGCTGCGCCGCAATGCCCGCGAGCATGGCCGCGATATCGCGATGCGGGAGAAGGAATTCGGTATCTGGCGGTCGCTCACCTGGTCGGAGGTCGCAACCCGCACGCGGGATCTCGCGCTCGGCCTGCGCGAGCTGGGCGTCCGGCCGGGCGAGGTGGTGGCGCTGATCGGCGACAATCGGCCCGACTGGGTGATGGGGGAGATCGCGGCGCATGCGATCCGCGCGCGGTCGCTCGGTGTCTACCGCGACGCGCTGGACGACGAGGTCGCGTATCTGCTCGCCTTCAGCGGTGCGACGGCGGTCATCGCCGAGGATGAGGAACAGGTCGACAAGCTACTGAACGTCTCGGACCAGGTGCCGAGCCTGCGGCACATCGTCTATTGCGACCCGCGCGGGATGCGCAAGCACGCGGATGCGCGGCTGATCTCGGCGGAGGCGCTGACACGGCGCGGTGCCGCCGCGGCCGCCGCCGAGCCAGGGCTGTGGGACAGCCTGGTCGACGCCACCGAGGGCGAGGATGTCGCGATCCTCTGCACGACCTCCGGCACCACGGCGCGCCCGAAGCTCGCGCAGTTGAGCGCGCGGGCGCTGATCCGGCACTGCGAGGCCTACCTGGCGGTCGATCCGAAGGGGCCTGAGGATGAGTACGTCTCGGTCTTGCCGCTGCCCTGGATCATGGAGCAGATCTATGTGCTCGGCTGGGGCCTGATCTCGCGCATGAAGGTCAACTTCGTCGAGGAACCCGAGACGATGATGGCTGATTTCCGTGAGATCGCGCCGACCTTCGTGTTGTTCGCCCCACGCGTCTGGGAATCCATCGCGGCGGATGTACGGGCGCGGGTGATGGATGCCGCGCCGCTCAAGCAACGTGCCTTCGAGACGGGCATGCGCATGGGCCTCGAAGCACTGAAGGACGGCAGACGATCGGCGGTAGCGGACGCACTGCTGTTCCGCGCGCTGCGCGACCGGCTTGGCTTCACCCGCCTGAAATCCGCGGCGACCGGCGGCGCGGCGCTCGGCCCCGATACCTTCCGGTTCTTCCAGGCGCTGGGCGTGCCGATGCGCCAGATCTACGGCCAAACGGAATCCCTCGGCGCCTACACGATCCATCGTGCCGGCGAAGTGGATTTCGACACCGTGGGCGTACCCTTCGGCGAGACCATCGAACTGCGGGTTCATGAACCCGACCAGAACGGCGTCGGCGAGATCGCCACGCGGCATCCGAACATGTTCGCCGGCTACCTCGGGATCGAGGACGTGGCCGACATGCGCGATGGCTGGATGCACACCGGCGATGCCGGGTACTTCGACAAGCGCGGCCAATTGGTCGTGATCGACCGCATCAAGGACATCGCGACCACCTCGGGGGGCGACCGCTTCTCCCCCCAATTCATCGAGAACAAGCTGAAGTTCAGTCCCTTCGTCGCGGAGGCCGTGGTGCTGGGCGACCAGCGACCGCATCTCGCGGCCATGATCTGCATCCGCTTTCCCATCGTCAGCAAATGGGCGGAGCGCAAACGGATTTCCTTCACCACCTATTCCGACCTGTCCGCGCGGCCCGAGGTGCTGGACAAGATCCGCGAGGAAGTGGCGCAGGTGAACGCGTCATTGCCTGCCCCGCAGCGCATCCGCGACATCGTGCTGCTCTATAAGGAACTCGACGCCGACGACGAGGAACTGACCCGCACGCGCAAGGTCCGCCGCGGCGTGATCAACACGAAGTATGGCGACATCATCGAGGCGATCTACGGCGGGGAGGACGCGATCCCGGTCGACACCACCATTGCTTTCCAGGACGGGACGAAGCAGCGCATCCGCACGGTGCTGCGCGTGATCCGCATGGACAGCGATATCCGCGCATCCGCGCAGACCGGCATGAAGGTGGCCTGAATGGACACGACGCTGCTGTTCCAGCTGGTGCTCAACGGCCTCATCGTCGGCGCGCTCTATGGCGTCGTCGCCATGTCCTTCGTGCTGATCTACAAGGCGAGCCAGGTGGTGAATTTCGCCCAGGGCGAATTCCTGCTGGTCGGTGCCTGGGTGTGTTGGTGGATGCTGACCACTTGGCAGTTGCCATTCTGGGCAGGCTTCCTGGTGACGCTGGCGTTCATGACGCTGTTCGGCATCCTGCTGCAGATCATCGTGCTGCGGCCGCTGATCGGCGAGCCGGTGATCAGCGTCATCATGGCGACCGTCGGCCTGTCGATCTTCTTCCAGGCGCTGATGAAGTGGATGTTCGGCGTCTTCGCCCAACCCTTCCCGCCGATCTTCACGGCCGAACGCATGCGCGTGATGGGGCTCGAGGTGCAGACCGTCTACATCGCGAGCCTTGGCGTCTCGGTGCTGATCATGCTCGGCTTCTGGTGGTTCTTCACCTACTCGAAGCACGGCCTCGCGATGCGCGCGACCGCCTTCGACCAGCAGGTGGCACAGTCGCTGGGTGTGAGCGTGCCGAAGGTCTTCGCCATGTCCTGGGCCATCTCGGCGGTCGTCTCGACGGTCGCGGGGGTGGTGGTGGGGGTGGTGAACGGCGTGTCCTCGGCGCTGTCCTTCTACGGCATCAAGGTGTTCCCGGCGGTGATCCTGGGCGGGCTCGATTCGATCGTCGGTGCCGTGCTCGGTGGGCTGATCATCGGTGTGCTGGAAAACCTGGCGCAATACGTCGATGCGCAATGGCTGAACTGGGGAAACATGTACCAGATCGCGCCGTTCTACGCCCTGATCCTGATCCTGCTGATCAAGCCCTACGGGCTGTTCGGCACCCGCAACATCGAACGGGTCTGACGCCGCCATGACGTCCATGACCCCGGCGGGCGATTTCCGCAGCAGCTACCGCGCAGACACCACCATTTTTCCGACCCGTGGGTCGCTGTTCGCGGTGATCGCCGGCGTGCTGCTGCTGTGCGCGGCGCCGCTGGTGTTCGGGCGCTACGAGCTCGGGCTTCTCATCACCATCGGCTTCAGTGCGATTGCAGCCCTTGGACTGAACATCCTGGTCGGGTTCACCGGCCAGATCTCGATCGGCCATGCCGCGTTCTTCGGGTTCGGTGCCTTCGCCTCCGCCCTGTTGGTCGAATACCATGTACCCGTGCCGCTCGCGATCTGGGGTGCGGGGCTGATGACGGCCGTGGTCGGCCTGGTCTTCGGCGCGCCGGCGGCGCGGCTGAAGGGCCTGTACCTGGCGATTGCCACGCTCGCGGCGCAGTTCATCCTGGAGGATTTCTTCGCCCGGGCGCGCTGGTTCTCGGGCGGTGTGGCGGGGCGCGTGACCGAGCCCTACGAGCTGTTCGGACTGCGCCTCGATCGGGAGGAGACGTATTTCTACGTCGTGCTCGCCCATGTCGTGGTGATGTTCCTCGCGGCGGCGAACCTGATGCGCAGCCGCGATGGCCGGGCCTTGATCGCGGTGCGCGACCACTACCTCTCCGCGGAGATGATGGGGATCAACCTCGCCTACTACCGCACGTTGTCCTTCGGCATCGCGTCGTTCTTCGCCGGTGTGGCGGGGGCGCTGTACGCCCATTACCTGCTGTTCGTCAGCGTCGAGGCCTTCAACATCCTGTACTCGATCCAGTTCCTCGCGATGATCATCATCGGTGGGCTTGGTTCGGTGATGGGCAGCATGATGGGCGCGGCCTTCATGGTACTGCTGCCCGAGGTCGTGCAGGCGGGGGCCGACCTGCTGTCGGGAAGTGCCATCGACCGCGCGCTGCGCCTCGGCGCTTCCATCTCCTTCCTGCGGGAGATGGCAATCGGTGCGGCGATCATCCTTTTCCTGATCTTCGAGCCCGATGGGCTCGCGCATCGCTGGAAAATGATCAAGTCCTATTGGAAACTCTACCCGTTCTCGCATTGAGGTCGGCAAACGGCCCGCATCACCCCAGGAGGAGACTGACATGAGGCTTCCGCTTCCACTGCTCGCCGGCGCGATGTTCGCCGCAGCACCCGCCTTCGCCCAGGCCCCGATCCCGGTCGGCCACCTGATGGACAATTCCGGCGCGACCTCCGATGTCGGCGTGCCCTATGGGCAGGGCGTCGCCGATGCGCTCGCCTGGGTGAACCAGACGCGCAACGGCGTGGCCGGGCGGCGCCTGGCCGTCTCCGGCTTCGACTACGGCTACCAGGCGCCCCGTGCGGTCAGCCAGTACCAGTCCTGGTCGCAGCGCGAGCGCGTCGTCGCCATTCAGGGCTGGGGGACCGCGGATACCGAGGCGCTGGTGCGCTTCGTCACGCGCGACCGCATTCCCTACATCTCGGGATCCTATTCCGCGGCGCTGACGGACGCAGGCGGAACATCCCGCCGGCAGGGCGTGGAACCCGCGCCGTTCAACTTCTTCTTCGGTCCGTCCTACTCGGATGCGCTGCGCGGCATGCTGCAGTGGGCGGCGGAGGACTGGCGTGCCCGCGGCCAGCAGGGCCGGCCGCGCTACGTCCACATGGGCGCCAACCATCCCTATCCTAACAGCCCCAAGGAGGCCGGCGAAGCGCTCGCGCGCGAGCTCGGCTTCGAGGTGCTGCCCGCCATCCAATTCGCACTGACCCCCGGCGACTACACCGCGCAGTGCCTGACGCTGAAGAACCAGGGCGCCAACTATGCCTATCTCGGCAATACGGCGGGGTCGAACATCTCCGTGCTGCGCGCCTGCCAGACGGTCGGCGTGCAGGTGCAGTTCCTCGGCAATGTCTGGGGCATGGACGAGAATGCCATGAAGGCTGCCGGCACGGCCGCCGATGGCGTGGTGTTTCCGGTACGCACGGGCGTGGTGTGGGGCGGCACGGCACCCGGCATGGACACGATCCGCGCGATCAGCCGCGTCTCCGACCAGGCCGGCACCGCGTATCGGCCCGTCCACTACCTGGCCGGCGCCTGCGCGGCGATGCTCATGGTCGAGGCGATGGAGACCGCGGCCGCCAATGGCGGGCAGGTGACGGGCGAGCGCATCCGCGACGGCTTCTACGCACGTCGCGACTGGGTGCCCACCGGCTTCCAGGGCGTATGCACCCCGTCGACCTTCACCGCGCAGGACCATCGCGGCACGCTGCGTGTGGCGCTGTTCCGCGCCCGTGTCACGGGCAACACCGCGCAGGGCAGCGTGCAGGAACTGATGTCGGCCGGCACGATGGCCTTGCAGCCGGTTGCCAACATCGATCTGCCGCGGCGCGCCGACTGGCTCGGCTGGTGATGAGCGAGGCCGCGCAGCAGACGGCGGCGCGGGCAGACACAGCCCCGCCGCTCCTCGAGGTGAAGAACATCGAGGTTGTCTACAGCGAGGTCATCCTCGTGCTGCGCGGCCTGTCGCTGGTGGTGCCGCAGGGCGCGATCGTCGCCCTGCTCGGCGCCAACGGGGCGGGCAAGTCGACCACGCTCAAGGCCATCTCCGGGCTGCTCAAGACGGAAGAAGGTCATGTGACGCGCGGCGACATCCTGTTCGGCGGCGAGCGCCTGAACGGCATCGACCCCGACCGCATCGTCCGGCGCGGCATCTTCCAGGTCATGGAGGGGCGGCGGATCATCGCCGACATGACGTGCCTCGAGAACCTCAGGCTCGGCGCGTTCACCCGCACCGATGGCGAGGTGCGGCGCGACATCGACATGGTCTACGAGTATTTCCCGCGCCTGCGGGAGCGGACGGGGCTCGCCGGCTATCTCTCGGGTGGCGAACAGCAGATGTTGGCGATCGGACGCGCCCTGATGGCGCGACCGAAGCTGATCCTGATGGACGAACCATCGATGGGCCTGTCGCCGATGTTGGTGAAGGAGGTCTTCGGCATCATCCGGCGCCTGAACCGCGACCTCGGCATCACGATCCTGCTGGTGGAGCAGAACGCACGCATGGCGCTGTCGGTCGCGTCCTATGGCTATGTCATGGAACAAGGGAAGGTCGTGCTGGATGGGACCGCGGCGTCGCTCGCGGAAAATGAGGACGTCAAGGAATTCTACCTCGGCGGCCACGGCGCCGACCGGAAGTCCTTTCGCAACCTGAAGTCCTACAAGCGCCGGAAGCGATGGCTGTGAGCGCAGCAGCCGTCCTGCCGCCTTCGGAGTCCTACGAGGACCTGGTGGCCCGCTTCCGGTGGAACGTGCCCGCGGTCTTCAACATCGCGGCGGCGTGTTGCGACCGCTGGGCGGATGGCAGCGGACGCATCGCGCTGATCCACGAGACCGCCGGCGGCACGGTGGAACGCATCACCTTCGACGCGCTGCGCGGTGCGGCGGCGCGGGTTGGCAATGTGCTCAAGGCGCAGGGGATCGCGCGTGGTGACCGCGTGGCGGTGCTGCTGCCCCAGGGGCCGGAGGCTGCCGTCGCGCATTTCGCCATCTACCGGATCGGCGCCATCGCGGTGCCACTGTTTCAGCTTTTCGGGCCTGATGCGCTCGAATTCCGGCTGCGTGACAGCGGCGCGGCGGCCATCGTCACGGATGATGTCGGCCTTGCTGCGCTCGGCGCGATCCGTGAGCGGCTGCCCGCCCTGCGCACCATCCTGGGCGTGGACGGCGTACGGCCTGGCGTGCTGTCGCTTTGGGAGCAGGCGGAGCGTGCGAGCGATGCCTGCCCCGTGGTCGAGACCGCGGCCGAGGATCCGGCGCTGATCATCTACACCTCGGGCACCACCGGAGCGCCGAAGGGCGCGCTGCACGCACATCGGACCTTGATCGGCCACCTGCCGGGTGTCGAGATGCCGCAGGAGATGTTCCCGCAGCCGGGCGACCTGTTCTGGACGCCGGCGGATTGGGCGTGGATCGGCGGGCTGCTCGACGCGCTGCTGCCGTCATTGTTCCATGGCGTGCCTGTGCTTGCGCACCGCATGGCGAAGTTCGATCCCGAACGCGCCTTCGGCCTCATGGCGCGTCATGGCGTGCGCAATACCTTCATGCCGCCGACCGCGCTGCGCATGATGCGCCAGGTGCGGGACCCGACGCGCTTCGGGCACCGCTTGCGCAGTATCGGCAGCGGCGGCGAGACGCTTGGTGCCGAAACACTGGAATGGGGTCGCGAGGCCTTCGGCGTGACCATCAACGAATTCTACGGCCAGACCGAATGCAACCTGGTCGTTGCAAACTGCTCCGGGCTGATGCCCGTGAAGCCGGGGCTGATGGGGCGCCCCGTGCCGGGCCACCACGTGGCGGTGATCGATGCCGGGGGCATGCCCCGCCCACCGGGTGAGGAGGGGCGGATCGCCATACGGCGCCCGGACCCCGCAATGTTCCTGGGCTATTGGAACAATCCGGATGCGACCGCGGCGAAGTTCCAGGGCGACTGGCTGCTGACCGGCGACACCGGCGCGATCGACGACGATGGCTATATCCGCTTTCTCGGCCGCGACGACGATGTCATCACCTCCTCCGGCTACCGGATCGGGCCCGGCGAGGTGGAGGACTGCCTTTTGCGGCATCCTGCCGTGGCCCTCGCTGCCGTCGTCGGATTGCCCGATGCGCTGCGCACCGAGGAGGTGACGGCGGTGATCGTGCCGCGCGAGGGCGTCGTGGCGGATGATGCACTTGCCGCCCGGATACGCGCCTTCGTGCGCGAGCGCCTCGCCGCGCATCTCTATCCGCGGCGGGTCCTGTTCGTGGAGACGCTGCCCATGACGGCCACCGGGAAGGTGATGCGCGGCGCGCTGCGCCGCGACATCGCCGCATCCCTTGTGGCGAAACCGGAAGACAGGCCATGAGCGCGAACCAGATCCCCATGCTCGACTTCGGCCTTGGCGACGAGATCGACATGCTGCGCGACAGCGTGCGGTCCTTCGCCGATGCGCGCATCGCGCCGATCGCCGCCGAGATCGATCGCACCGACGAGTTCCCGCGCCATCTATGGCCCGAGATGGGCGCGCTCGGCCTGCATGGCATTACGGTCGAGGAGGAGCATGGCGGCGCGGGCATGGGCTACGTCGCGCATTGCGTGGCGATGGAGGAGGTGAGCCGCGCCTCCGCGTCGGTCGGGCTGTCCTATGGCGCGCATTCGAATCTCTGCGTGAACCAGATCCGCCGCAACGGCACCGCGGAACAGAAGCGCCGCTACCTGCCCAAGCTCATCACCGGCGAGCACCTGGGCGCGTTGGCCATGAGCGAGCCGGGCGCTGGCAGCGACGTGGTGTCCATGCGCCTGCGCGCCGACAAGCGCGGCGACCGCTACGTGCTGAACGGCACCAAGATGTGGATCACCAACGCGCATTACGCCGAGACGATGGTGGTGTATGCCAAGACCGACCCGGATGCCGGCCCGAAGGGCATCACCGCCTTCATCGTCGAGCGCGATTTCAAGGGATTCCGTCCCGCACAGAAGCTGGACAAGCTCGGCATGCGCGGATCCCCCACCAGTGAGCTGGTCTTCGAGGATTGCGAAGTCCCGGAGGAGAACGTGCTCGGCCAGGTCGGCGGCGGCGTGCGCGTCCTGATGTCGGGCCTCGACTACGAACGCGCCGTATTGGCAGCCGGGCCGCTCGGCATCATGCAGGCTTGCCTGGATCTGGTCGTGCCGTACGTGCATGAACGCAAGCAGTTCGGCCAGGCGATCGGCGAGTTCCAGCTGATCCAGGCCAAGCTCGCGGACATGTACACGCAGCTCAGCGCGTGCCGCGCCTATGTCTATGCCGTGGCGCGCGCCTGCGACCAGGGGCGGACCTCGCGCAAGGATGCCGCAGGCGCCATTCTGTTCGCGGCGGAAGCCGCCACTAAGGCGTCACTGGACGCGATCCAGATACTCGGCGGCAATGGCTACATCAACGACAACGCGACCGGGCGGCTGCTGCGCGATGCGAAGCTCTACGAGATCGGCGCCGGCACCAGCGAGATCCGCCGCATGCTGATCGGCCGCGAATTGTTCAAGGAGACGGCGTGAGCCACATCCTCGCTTCCGCAGTCGACACCCGCGGGGAAGCCTTCCGCGCGAATGCGGCGACGATGCGCGGTTTGCTGGATGCACTCGGCGGTCGCATTGCCGATGCCGCCGCCGGCGGGCCGCTCGCGGCGCGCGAGAAGCACCTCGCCCGCGGCAAGCTGCTGCCGCGCGAACGGGTCGAACGGCTGCTCGATCCTGGCGCGCCTTTCCTGGAATTATCGCCGCTGGCCGCATACGGGATGTATGGCGGCGAAGTGCCGGGGGCGGGGATGGTCACCGGCATCGGCCGCGTCGCCGGGCGCGAATGCGTCATCGTCGCCAACGATGCGACGGTGAAGGGCGGTACCTACTACCCGATCACCGTCAAGAAGCACCTGCGCGCGCAGGAAGTGGCCCAGCAGAACCGATTGCCCTGCATCTACCTGGTCGATTCCGGCGGCGCGAACCTGCCGAACCAGGACGAGATCTTCCCCGACCGCGACCATTTCGGCCGCATATTCTATAATCAGGCGCGCATGTCGGCGGCGGGCATTCCGCAGATCGCCTCGGTGATGGGGTCGTGCACCGCCGGCGGCGCCTATGTGCCCGCGATGTGCGACGAGGCGGTGATTGTGCGCGACCAGGGCACTATCTTCCTGGCCGGCCCGCCGCTGGTGAAGGCCGCGACCGGTGAGATCGTCTCGGCCGAGGACCTCGGCGGGGCGGATGTCCACACGCGCCTGTCGGGCGTGGCGGACCACTACGCGGCGGACGACATGCACGCGCTCGGCATCGTACGGCGCATCGTTGGCAACCTTGGGCGAGGCACGCGCGCCGCACTCGATGTGCGGGCCCCGGTACCGCCCCGCTACGATCCGGCGGAACTGCACGGCATCATCCCGCCCGACCTGCGCACGCCGGTGGATGCGCGCGAGATCATCGCGCGCATCGTCGACGGCTCGGAGCTCGATGAGTTCAAGCACCGCTACGGCACGACGCTGGTCTGCGGCTTCGCGCGCATCTGGGGCATGCCGGTCGGCATCCTTGCCAACAACGGCATACTCTTTTCGGAATCCGCCCAGAAGGGCGCGCATTTCGTCGAGCTCTGCTGCCAGCGCGGCATCCCGCTGCTGTTCCTGCAGAACATCGCGGGCTTCATGGTCGGGCGAAAATACGAGGCCGGCGGCATCGCCAAGGATGGCGCCAAACTGGTCACCGCGGTCGCCTGCGCCAATGTGCCGAAGTTCACCGTCATCACCGGCGGGTCCTTCGGCGCCGGCAACTACGGCATGTGCGGCCGCGCCTATTCGCCACGCTTCCTGTTCACCTGGCCGAATTCCCGCATTTCCGTGATGGGCGGGGAACAGGCGGCAAGCGTGCTGGCCACGCTGCGGCGCGACAACATCGAGGCGCGTGGCGAGGCCTGGAGCGCCGAGGCGGAGGACGCGTTCAGGACCCCCATCCGCGACAAGTACGAACGCGAGGGCGACCCCGCCTATGCCACCGCCCGGCTGTGGGATGACGGAATCATCGACCCCGCGGATACGCGCGATGTGCTCGGCCTCGCCATGGCCGCATCGCTGAACGCGCCGATCGAGGAGACACGCTTCGGCGTGTTCCGCATGTGATGTTCCGCAGCCTGCTGGTTGCCAATCGCGGCGAAATCGCGTGCCGCGTCATGCGCACCGCGCAGCGCATGGGCATCCGCTGCATCGCCGTGTTCAGCGAGGCCGACGCCAACGCGCTGCATGTGGATCTGGCGGACGAGGCGCATCCGATCGGCCCCGCCCCGGCACGCGACAGCTACCTGCGTGCCGATCGCATCATGGCCGTCGCCAGGGCCGCCGGCGCCGAGGCCATTCATCCCGGCTACGGCTTCCTGTCGGAGAATGCCGACTTCGCCGAGGCCTGCGCTGCCGCCGGCATCGCCTTCGTCGGCCCGCCGGCCGCCGCGATCCGCGCCATGGGCAGCAAGGCCGAATCCAAGGCGCTGATGGTCGCTGCCGGCGTGCCCGTGGTGCCCGGCTACCATGGCGAGGACCAAGCCGAGGATCGCCTGGCGGCCGAGGCCTCGCGCATCGGCTTTCCCGTGTTGATCAAGGCCAGCGCGGGCGGCGGCGGCAAGGGCATGCGCCCGGTGCTCGCCGCGGCCGATTTTCTCGACGAACTTGCGGGCGCGCGGCGCGAGGCCAAGGGTGCCTTCGGCGACGACCGCGTGCTGCTTGAACGCTACCTGCAGAAGCCGCGCCATGTGGAGGTGCAGGTCTTCGCCGACAGCCACGGCCATACCATCCACCTTCACACGCGCGACTGTTCCGTCCAACGCCGCCACCAGAAGGTGCTCGAGGAGGCGCCGGCACCGGACCTCGCGCCGGCGCTGCGCGAACGCCTGCACGAAGCGGCCATCGCCGCCGCGCGCGCCGTTGGCTACGTCAATGCCGGCACGGTCGAATTCATTGTCGAGGGCGAGGACGCCTTCTTCATGGAGATGAACACGCGCCTGCAGGTCGAACATCCGGTGACGGAAATGATCACCGGCCTCGACCTGGTGGAATGGCAGCTGCGCGTTGCCGCCGGCGAGGCACTGCCCTGCCGCGAACCACCCGAAGCCAGCGGCCATGCCGTCGAAGTCCGCCTTTATGCCGAGGACCCGGCTGCCGAGTTCCGCCCCTCGATCGGCACGCTGACCCGCTTCTTCGGACCGGGGCAGCGCCAGGGCGTGCGGATGGACACCGGTGTGCGCGCCGGCGATGCCATCACCCCGCACTACGACCCGATGATCGCGAAGGTGATTGCGGCCGCACCGGACCGGCGCATGGCGTTGGAACGGCTCGGCGGCGCATTGGCGGAGACGCAGCTTGGCGGGCTGACAAGCAACCTGACCTTCCTGCGACGCCTGGTCGCGCATCCGGCCATGGTGGCGGGCGAACTCGATACCGGCTTCATCGCGCGGCACGCCGCGGCGCTGATCCCGCCGCCCACCGAAGTCCCGGAGCAGGCGCTTGCGGCCTTCGCCGCGGTCTACCTGGAGCGCCTGCGCTATGACCGGCAGGGCGCGTCACCCTGGGATTCCTGTTTCGGGTTCCGCCTGTTCGGCGCGGGCGAGGAATTGCTGCTGCTGCGCGATGATGTGCGGCTGCGCCGGGTCGTCATGCGTCGGCGCCGCGGCACCACGGATGTCACGGTCGATGGTGGCGCGCCCATCGCGGTCGCGGCGGACCTTTCGGCCGGCCTGCGCGCGTCGGTCAATGGCGTCTGGCACCGTGTGCCGTTCACGTTGGATGGTGACGTGGTGGCCCTGGCCTTCGGCGGGGTGGACCATACGCTCCGGCTGGTGGATCCATACGCGCCGATCGGCGGCGATGCGGCTGCCGAGGGCCGGCTTGCGGCGCCTATCCCCGGGCGCGTCGTGCAGGTGCTGGTGGCGGTCGGGGATCGCGTCGCGCGCGGTCAGGTGGTGGCGATCCTGGAGGCGATGAAGACCGAGTTGCGCATCACCGCGCCGGCGGATGGCATCGTGGCGCACCTCGGCTGCGCTGCGGGGGACAGCGTCGAGGAAGGGACAGAGATCGTCACCCTCGCGCCACTGGACGAGGGCGCTGCGCCTGCCTGATCGGGTGGCGCAGCAGCAGGCCGGTGCGGCGCAGCGCGCAACCCAGGTGGATGGCCGGCGGCATGGCGGCATAGGCGGCGTGCAGTGGCAACAGGCGGAGCAGGGCGGCCAGCGCCTCGCTGCGCGCGCCGCGCTGCGCCAAGGCGCAGGCAAGCAGCAAGGCGGCTTCCGCGGGCGCGACCTTCGGGCACAGCGTGCAGGCCGCCGCGATCGGCGCGGCGCGCAGCAGCGCATCGAACGGCGGCGCGGCCGCGGCGGCATCCTCGGTCGCGAGGATCATCGTCGTGGCGGACAGCGGCGCCTGCCCGGCGCGGGCCGCCCCATGCCAGGCGCGCAGCGTGTCGAGCAGCAGGCGCTCGGCCGGCGGCAGGTCGTCAGTCGGCGTGCCGGCCCAGGGCCAGTCGGGCAGTCCATGCGTCGCCATGGGGGACTCCTTGCGCTGCGGCGCCCAGGCGTAGCGCAAGTGAGAATGATTCGCAATAACTGGGTACCTCCAGAAACCCCTCGTCCTGATGCCGTTTGGCTGATTCACCGGCGTGCATTGGCGCGAGGGAAGGCGATTGTTGGCAGCCTGGGTTCTTCGACGTGGAGGAACGGCTGCGGGTGTTGTCGGCCAAAGGCCGGCCATCGCCCGCCACGCCAGCGGATTGTCCGGATTGCGCCCCTGACATCCGGTAACGCGTTCAAATTGTACGCAACGGGCGCAGTTTTCCCTTGCTTCATTGCGTCAACATGCGGACCTACCGCATCGGCTGAGCCCAGTCCGGCACCCGGGCGCTCATACGGCATCAACCCATGGCCGGCAGGAACTACGATCGGGGTCGCTATTCCATGGATGGTTCGCTCGAAGCCATAGAGGCCGTGCGCTCGGCACGAGAGGCGGCGGGTCGCTCCCATCGTTGGCGGCTGGGCGAATGGCTCGGCCGCATCAATACGCGCGCGGCCATGATCAGCATCCTCTTTCTCGTCGTCGTAGGCCTCTTCGCCAGCAACGCGCTGACGACGCTTTCCCGGCACTCCCTGATCATCGAGGAACTGGGCGTGCGCAGCCGCCTGGCGGATGAGGCGACCGCGACGTTCGCGTCCAGTGTCGAGTCCTACGGCACGACGCTTGCGGGCGTGGTGGCAGGCAGCGTTCAGCCGAACGCGATCGCATCCCGCATGGTCACGGAGGCGGCGCAACTTTCGGCCGCGTTCCTGACTGTCGAGCATCTGCTCGCCAACGATATCGATCCCGCAGCGATGGCCGCGGCTCGAGAGGCGCTTGCGCGCCTGCCGGGACTCGCCGACCGCGTGCAGCAGACCTTCACCGCCAGGCGCCGCACCGACGTAGCGGCGTTGCACGACGAATGGCGCGATGCCCAGAGCGGCTTCGATCGGCTGGTGGGCGCGGCCAGGGAACGCTCTCGTGCCCGAGCCGAAGCCGGTGTCGCAGCCGCACGCCGTATCGCGAACGACGCACGCATCGTGACGCTCGCCGGCGTCGCCCTGGGCATCGCAGCGACGATTCTCGTCTGGATCATCGTCGTTGCCATGATCACGCGCCCGGTCGGGATCCTGGCTCAGTCGATGGTGCGGGTCGCGCGCGGCGACGTGGCCGCACCGGTCCCGCTCAGCGACCGGGAGGACCAGCTGGGCGTGATGGCGCGCGCGGTGCTCGTCTTCCGCGAAAACCTCAATGTCACGCGCAGCCTCGCCGACAAGGCGCTCGAAGGCGCCAGGCAGACATTCGCCTCGTCCAGCCAGGCCTCGGAAGCCATGGATGGCATTGCCAGGAGCGCCGCGACACAACTCGACCATCTGCGCCATCACGCTGCTTCGCTCCACGAGGCAGCCGAAGCGATCCGCCAGCTTGCGGAGAGCACGCAGCAGGCCCGTGATCGCGCCGGTGATGCGAAGCTTCTGCTCGACGACAGCCTGCGCAAGATCCGCGGCCTCAAGCAGGCTCTGGGCGGTGGAGATGACGACCCAGAACGTGTCGCACGGGTCACCACCGCAATCGTGCGTATGGCGACGCAGACCCAAATGCTTGCCGCCAACGCCGCCCAGGAAGCCTCGCGGGTGGGTGGTGACGGCACGGGGATGGCCATGATCGCCGAGGAGGCACGCCAACTCGCAACCCGCAGCGAAACCCTCGCGATCGCGATCGCCGAGGCGGTCGACAATGCTGGACGCAAGGGGCGCGAAGCAGGACACGTGGCCGAAGCAATCGCCACCTCAGCCAACCGGCTGGAAGGCCTGGTCGCAGACACGGCGCGCCTGGCCACCAGAATCGCCGCGTCGATGGCGCAGCAACACGAGACGTTCCGTACCCTTGCCGAACGGGTCGAGGTCCTCATGCAGACCGGGCAGTCGAACGCGACGTCAGCCGCACAGCTGACGGCTGATATGGTCGAGCTCTCGCGCCATGCGGCTGATACGCGCCAGGAGGTCGAATCCGTCGCCGCGGGATCGCGCCTTGGCCGTAACGCGTAAGCCGCCCGGCCCGGCAAGCCGCTCGCCGCACCCCCGCCGCGCAGACTTCACCACCACGACATTTCGCGCGACACTGTCGCATGAACGACGCCACCCCGGGCTCCGCCCCGCCCCGAACCCGTACCGGCGACACGGTGGCCGCGCTGGTGGTTGCGGCGCTGGCGGCGCGCGGCACCAAGCGCATCTGGGGCGTGCCGGGCGGTGGTTCGTCGCTCGACCTGATTGACGCGGCGGCGCCGGCCGGCGTTGCCTTCGTGCTGTGCCGCCACGAGGGCAGCGCGGCGATGATGGCGGTAGCCGATGCCGAACTGACCGGAGCCCCTGGCGTGGTCCTCACCACCAAGGGACCGGGCCTGTCGAACGCCGCGAACGGCGTGAGCTGCGCGACACTCGAACGTGCCCCGGTACTGCTGGTGACCGACGGCTTCACGCCTGCGCAGACCGGCTGGATCACGCACCAGGTCTTCGACCAGCGCCTCGCGACGGCTGCCTATGTGAAGGGCCATGCGCGGTGCGACGGCGACGACCCTGCGGGGGAGTTCGAAAATCTGCTCGATGACGCCACCGCGCATCCGCGTGGGGCCGTCCATCTCGACCTGACCTCGGCAGCTGCGAAGCGGCATGCAGGGTCGATCCTCCACAGGGCGGCGCCACCATCGCCGCTGCCCGACCTTGAGCCTCTGCGCGCATTGCTGGCCGGTGCGCGCAGGCCGGTTATCGTGCTGGGCCTGGAGGCGACCGAAGCGGCGCCCGGAACCCGTACGCTGGCCGAAGCGCTCGGCTGCCCGGTTCTGGTCACCTACAAGGCCAAGGGCGTTCTGCCGGACGCGCACCCCCAGAATGTCGGCATCTTCACCGGCGGCACGTTGGAAGCGCAGGTGGTCAGCACGGCGGACCTGATCCTGCTGATCGGCGCCGATCCCGTCGAATTCATTCTGCAGCCCTGGCGTTACACGGCGCCGGTGGCCGAGGTGGCGGCGCGCCCCTTTCCTGTCCACTACACGCACATCGCGATCGGGGCATACGGGCCGATCGCGCGGATTGTCGCGGCGCTGGCCGATGGTGCGTCGCGGTCCGACTGGACGGCAGCGGAGATGGACGGGCACCGCGCGGCCATGCGCGATGGGCTCGCCTGGCCTCCCGGCGGAGGCGGCGTGGCCCCGCCGCGCATCGTGCAACTGGCCGCCGAGGCCGCTCGACGCGCCGGGCGCGACCCGCGCGCCACGGTGGATGCCGGCGCGCACATGTTCTCGGCCACAGCCTTCTGGCCGTGTTCGCGTCCGCGCGACCTGCTGATATCGAACGGCCTCGCCACCATGGGCTTCGCGCTGCCCGCGGGCATCGCGGCGGCGCTGCACGATCCCGCGCGCGGCGCCGTCGCCTTCACCGGCGATGGCGGGCTGATGATGTGCGTGGCGGAACTCGCAACCGCCGTCGACCATCATGCGCGGTTGGTGACGGTGGTATTCAACGACGGCGCGCTGTCGCTGATCGACGTGAAGCAGCAGCAGCGCCAGTTGCCCAGCCAAGGGGTGCGCTGGGGCCGCGCCGATTTCGCGATGATCGCCGAGGGCTTCGGCGCCCGGGGCTTTCGCGCGCAGGACGATGCGGGGCTGACGGCGGCGCTCGATGCCGCCTTCGCCCATGACGGGCCATCGCTGGTGGATGTTCAGGTCGATCCCGCCGGCTACATGCAGCAACTCCAGGCGATGCGGGGCTGAGGAAGAATTCATGGCAGGTTTCACCGCGCTCAGCCTGGGCTCCGCCTGGAGCCGCATTGCCGGGCTGATGGACGAGGCAGCGCAGAACTTCGTACGCACCTCCTTCTCCTCGGTGGTGCGCGACAACTGGGACATGGCGATCGGGCTGATGGACAGCGCGGGGCGGCAATTCGCCCAGTCGTCGCGGTCCGTGCCGTCCTTTGTCGGCACCATGCCGGTCACCCTGGGCCACATGCTGGCGCGCATCCCGCGCGACAGCCTGCGCCCCGGTGACGTGCTCATCAGCAATGACGGCTACCTCGGCACCGGGCACCTCAACGACATCACCACGATCCGGCCGATCTTTCGGGAAGGCCGCATCGCCGCCTGGATCGGCGGCACCTTCCATTCCACCGACATCGGTGGCGCGCCGTCGGTCGAGGCACGGGATTCCTGGGAGGAAGGCCTGACCATCCCGATCGCACGCATTCTGCGCGAAGGCCGCGAGAACGAGGACGTCATCGCCTTCCTGGAGACGAACCTGCGCCAGCCGGACGAGACGCTGGGTGACATCCGGGCACTGTTCGCGGTGTACGAGCAGGCGGAGGCCCGGCTGTTCCGCATCGCCGCCGAGGAAGGCATCGGCGAGATCGATGCGCTGGCCGCCGAGATCTTCGCGCGGTCCGAACGCAGCATGCGCCAGGCCATCGCCGCGGTGCCGGATGGCGAGGTGACGGACCAGGTCACCGCCGACGGCTTCGAACATCCCGTCACGATCCGCCTGCGCCTGGCGGTCAAGGGCGATGCGCTGACGCTGGACTTCACCGGCACTGATCCGCAGATCGCCCGGCCGGTGAATTCGCCGCTGAACTTTTCCCGCGCCTATTCACACTACGCGGTGAAATGCGCATTCGATCCCGCCACGCCCAACAATGACGGCTGCTTCCGGCCGATCACCCTGGTCGCGCCGGAGGGCAGCATCGTGAATCCGCGCCGGCCCGCGCCGGTCTGGGGGCGGCACCTGACGGGCCATTATTTGCCCATCCTCGTGCTCGCGGCGTTGGGAAAGCTGATCCCGGACCGTGTCATCGCCGAATGCGGCAGCCCGCTGTGGAACTGCTACTTCACCGGCGAACAGACCGATGGCCGCCGCTACGTCCGGATGTTCTTCATGAATGGCGGCCACGGCGCGCTGCCGATGCGCGACGGGCCGGCCTGCCTGTCCTTTCCATCCAACGTCGCGACCCAGCCGGTCGAACAGTTCGAGAATGCGGTGCCGATGCTGTTGACCGAGAAGCGCCTGATCCCGGATTCCGGCGGCGCCGGCCGCATGCGGGGTGGCCTGTCGCAGCGCCTGACCTTCGAAGCGACCGGCCCGAACCCGGTCACCGTCACCTACCGCCACGAGCGCGTGCAGCACCCGCCGCGCGGCATCCTCGGCGGCCTGGCCGGCCGAGGCGGGCGGGACCTGGTGAATGGCGCAGCGGTGGCGGCCAAGGCACGCATCACGCTGGCCCCCGGCGACCGCATCACCTTCGAGACGCCAGGCGGCGGCGGCATGGGGGCGCCCGCCGAACGCGACCCGGCCGCACTCGCAAGCGACCTCGCCGAGGGCTACGTCACCGCGGCCGGTGCCCAGGCGTATCGCGCATGACCGACGCGCCCTACCGCATCGGTGTCGATATCGGCGGCACCTTCACCGATTTCGTCCTGCTCGATTCGCGCGACGGCACCCTGCGCAACGGCAAGGTGCTGACCACGCCGGCCGCACCGGAGGACGCGGTGCTCTCCGGCATCCGGCAGTTGCTGACTGTGCACGGCATCTCCCCCGCCGATGTGCAGCACGTCATCCATGGCACGACGCTGGTGGCCAATGCGCTGATCGAACGGCGTGGCGTGCCGACCGGCCTCGTCACCACCGACGGCTTCCGCGATATCATCGAGATCGGCACCGAGCTCCGACACGACACCTACGACCTGTTCATGCGCGTGCCCGAACCCCTGGTGCCGCGACGCCGCCGCCTCGAAGTGCCGGAACGCGTCCTGCCCGATGGCGGCATTCGCCTGCCGCTCGACGAAGACGCGGCGCGTGCCGCCGCGCGCGACCTGGTGGCGCAGGGCGTGCAGGCGGTGGCCATCTGCTTCCTGCACGCCTTCCGCAACCCGGCCCATGAACGCCGCATGGCGGAGATCATCGCCGAGGAAGCGCCCGGCCTGACGGTGTGCCTGTCCTCCGACGTGGTGCCCGAGATCGGCGAGTACGAACGTGCCTCCACCACCATTTGCAACGCCTATGTCCTGCCAGTCTTCCAGCGTTACCTGATGCGCCTTGGCGACGGGCTGCGCGGGCTCGGCCTGACCGGTCCGCTCTACCTGATGCTGTCGGATGGCGGGACGGTGGGCGAGGCGACCGCGGCGCGGCATCCGATCCGCCTGGTGCAGTCCGGGCCGGCCGGTGGCGTGCGCGCCATGGCGCTGTATGGCGTCGCCGCGGGTGCGCCCGATGTCCTGTGCTTCGATATGGGCGGCACCACCGCCAAGGCGTGCCTGATCGAGGGTGGCGAACCGCTGCGCAGCCTCGACTTCGAGGTCGCGCGCGTGGACCGGTTCCGCAAGGGCAGCGGATTGCCGCTGAAGGTGCCGGTCATCGAGATGATCGAGATCGGTGCCGGTGGCGGCTCCATCGCGCAGGTGGACCGCCTGGGGCTGATCCGGGTCGGTCCGGAGAGTGCTTCCTCCGATCCCGGACCGGCCTGCTACGGGCTGGGCGGCACGCGGCCGACGGTGACGGATGCCGACCTGGTGCTCGGCTACCTCGGCGCCGGGTCCTTCCTGGGCGGCGACATGCGGCTCGATGTCGCGGCGGCGGAGCGGGCATTGCGCGAGCACCTGGCCGATCCGCTCGGATTGTCGGTGGTGGAAGCGGCCTGGGCGCTGCACGAGACGGTCAACGGCACCATGGCGCAGGCGGCAGCGATCCATGCGCTCGAGAAGGCGCGGCGGATCGAGGGCTACACGATGGTGCCGATCGGCGGCGCCGGACCGGTGCATGCGGCACAGGTATGCCGCAAGCTCGGCATCGCGCGGCTGGTCGCGCCGGCCGGGGCGGGCGTGGCCTCGGCCTTCGGCTTCCTCGCCTCGCCGATCTCCTTCGCCTTCGTCCGCGGCTGGGTCGCGCCGCTCGCGACCGTCGACTTCGATGCGTTGCGCGCCATGGTGGGCGGGATCGAGACGGACGGGCGCGCGATGTTGGCCGAGGCCGGCGTGCCCTCGGGCGCGGCGGTCCGCACCGTGATCGGTGCGCTGCGCTATGTCGGCCAGGGCTTCCAGGTCGAGGCGGAAATTCCGGCCGCGGCACTGGCCGCCGGCGATCGCGACGCCGTGCGCATTGCCTTCGAACGACGCTACCTTCAGCACTATGGCCGCACGGAGCCGTCGCTGCCGGTGGAATGCGTCTCCTGGCAGGTGATCATGGCCGGGCCGACGCCGGCGGTCTCGCTGACCGCACCATCGGGTGGCGCGGTGTCCGCAACGGCCCCGCGCCATCGCCCGGCCTGGTTCCCGGAAGCCGGTGGCTACGTCGAGACCCCGGTGATCGACCGCGCGACGCTGCGCCCGGGCGACCGCGTCGTGGGGCCGGCGCTGGTCGAGGAGCGCGAGAGCACGCTGGTGCTGCCGCCCGGCACCGAGGCGGTCTGCGATGCGTCGCTGAACCTGGTCGTGTCGCTGTAGCGACGTCGGCCGGCGCCTATCGCGGCGAGGCTACGAAAGCGCCCTGGTCGGGTGTGTCTGCCCAGGCGCGGAAGGCGGACGAGGGCGTCACGCGCCCGTCCCGCATCAGCCGCAGCCAGATTTCGGTCGCGCGCACGAAGGGGTTCACGCCGCGCGGCCAGATGGCGAGGCTCATGGCCTCCGCGATGCAGGGTTCCGGCACGCCGGCGGCGTAGGCGGCCTCGATCTCCGCCGCCAGGCCCCAGGGCTCGTCGCAGGCCGTCTGCACGCCGATCAGCGCCAGGCGTGCGGCGGCTTCGTCGAGCGGCGAACCGGCGATCAGCGTGCTGCCAGCCGCGCGGTATTCGGCCATCAGGTCGAGGCCCGGCAGGTGGCCCTGCCAGTTCGCGGCCAGCGTTGCGTAAGGCGCTGCACCGCCGGCCCAGGCGGCGAGGCGGAACACCGCGGCCGCCTCGGCTTCGGTGCCGCCCGTTGCCAGGAAGCGATGCAGATGATGCGTGCCGACGGGTTCGCGGCAGGCGGCCAGGATCGCGAGCCAGACCACCTCCTTCAGATGCGGGGACAGGTGGTGATCATCGACCGTCAACGCACGGTACATCGCCTCGTAGGCCGCATGCAGGTCGGGCAGCGCGGCCGCCATGGCGCCGTGATGCGGCAGCACGAAGCCGCGTGCGGCGCGGATCTCGGCGAGGCGCGCCTGCACCTGCGCGGCGCTCGGCGGCGCGCCTGTCATGCGGCGACCGGCGGCAGTGTCTCCAGCATCCAGCGCGCGATCGCGGTGGCCTGCGCATCCATGTTCACCTGCGCCATGACCTGGATGCCCACCGGCATGCCACCCACCGTCGTCAGCGGGATGGTCACGGCCGGCGCGCCGATGCCGGAGCTCGGCGTGTTGAACACGGCATCGCCGGTGGGCCGTGCGACCAACGGCCGGCCGGGCGCATCGCCCGCCCAGGGCGGCGCGGGCCCCGGGGAGGCGGGGGCGATCACCGCATCGACGATCGGCGCCAGCACGGCGTGACGCAGGCGCAGCTCCTCGCGCTGCAGAAGCCGCATGCGGTAGTCCTCGGGCGTCATGCGTTCCGCCATGGCCAGCACGGCACGCGACCGCGCGCTGATGGCCTCCGGGTCCTGAGCGACGAGGTTGCGGAACAGCCAGTGATTTTCCCAGCCGGTGATGGCGCTGGTCATCGCCTGCACGCCGACCAGCGATGCCTCGAACGCCTCCAGAACCGGATGGTCGGCGCGGCGCAGCACGGTCACGCCCGCCGCGCGGAGGTTGGCGATCACCTGTTCGAAGGCTGCCTTGCTGGCGTCGTCCAGGGCGCCCCAGCCCTCCGTCTCCATCACGCCGAGCACCGCCGGGCGACGCGCAGCGGGTGGCGTCGGCGGCCCGAACAGGCCGGGGCGTCCGGGGTCGCCGCCGGCGCGCCTGGTGATCTCGATGGCGACCTGCCACATGTCCGCGATGCAGCCGGCATGGATGCCGGTGGTGCTCATGCTGGTGGCCTGGCGCTCGCCCCGGTTGATGCCGCCCTGCGTCGGCTTCAGCGCGACATTGCCGCAATAGGAGGCCGGGCGGATGACCGAGCCGCCGACCTGCGTGCCGAGCGCGGCCGGGACCATCCCCGCGCCGACTGCCGCCGCCGATCCGGAGGACGATCCGCCAGGCGTGCGCCGCGGGTCGAAGGGATTCGTGGTGGGGCCGGGATGTGCGCCGCCGAGTTCCGTCGTGACCGTCTTGCCGAGCACGACGGCGCCGGCCTGGCGCAGGGCCCATACCGCCGCGTTGTCGCGCTTCGGGAAGTTCCCGCGATAGGCCGGGCACCCCATCTGCGTGGGCATGTCGCGCGTCTCGAGCAGGTCCTTGATGCCGAGCGGCATGCCGTCGATGGACGACAGCGGCCTGCCGTCGCGCCAGCGTTGCGTGCTGGCATCGGCGGCCTCCCGCGCGCCGGCCTCGTTCATCACCACCCAGGCGCGCACCACGGGCTCGCGCACGGCAATCGTCTCGAGGCAGCGTTCGAGAAAAGCGCGCGGCGTGTCCTTGCCCTCGGCAAAGGACTGGGCCGCTTCGTGAAAACTCGGGGCGTGCGCTGTCATTGGCCGTTCCTGCTGCGTTTGCAGGCATTCAGCGACCATCGCGGGGGCATGTCCAGGGTGTGCCAGGGGGCGGTGTCACAGAAGCCTCTGGCGCTCCGCCCGGTTTCCACGGCAATTTAATCGTCGGGACAGGCAATACGCCGGAAGGCGAAGGCTGGGAGCAGATGGCATGACCGAAGACGATCTCCGCGGGCTCATTGCGCGCGTGAAGGATGGCAACCTGTCGCGGCGCGGCTTCGTGAAGCGGCTTGCTGCGGTTGGCTTCACCGCGCCGATGGCGACGCAGCTGCTGGCGATCGCGGGCGCGGCGCCGGCGGCCGCACAGACCCTGCCGGCCTACCGGCCAACCCGGCGCGGCGGTGGCGGCGCGCTGAAGGTGCTCTACTGGCAGGCCTCGACGCTGCTGAACCCGCATTTCGCCTCGGGCACCACCAACCAGGATTCGAGCCGCGTCTTCTACGAACCCCTGGCCGGCTGGGCCTCGGACGGGACGCTGGTGCCGATCCTGGCCGCCGAGATCCCGTCGCGCGAAAACGGCGGGCTGTCGGGCGACGGGCGCTCCGTCACATGGAAGATGAAGCGCGGCGTGAAGTGGCACGACGGGCAGGAATTCTCGGCCGACGACGTGGTGTTCAACTGGGAGTACTCGCGCAACCCGCAGGTCGCGACGGTCACCTCCGGATCCTACCGCGACGTCAATGTCGTGAAGGTGGACGACTACACGGTGCGCGTTGAGTTCCCGCAGCCGACGCCGTTCTGGGCGGATGCCTTCGTGGGCGGCACGGGGCAGATGATCCCGCGCCACCTGTTCAAGGACTTCGCCGGTCCGAATGCGCGCGACGCACCCACCAACCTGCGCCCGGTCGGCACCAGCGCCTACAAGTTCGTATCCTTCGCGCCGGGCGATACGCTGCGCGCCGAACTGAACCCGAACTACCATATGGATAATCGGCCCTACTTCGACACGCTCGAGGTGAAGGGCGGCGGCGACGCGGTCTCGGCTGCGCGCGCCGTGCTGCAGACCGGCGACTACGACTACGCCTGGAACATGCAGGTCGAGGACGAGATCCTGAAGCGGCTCGAAGCCGCCAACCGCGGCAAGATCAACATCGTCGAGGGCGGCGGCATCGAATTCGTGCAGCTGAACGCCACCGACCCGAACCGTGAGGTCGACGGAGAGCGTTCGCACATCAGCACGCAGCACCCCGCCTTCCGCGACCCGGCGGTGCGCCAGGCGATGGCGCTGCTGATCGACCGCAACGCCCTCGAGCAATTCATCTACGGTCGCGGCGGTCCGGCGACGGCGAACTTCCTCAACAATCCGCCGCGCTTCCGTTCCGAGAACATGCGCTTCGAATTCAGCATCCAGAAGGCCAACGAGGTCCTGGATGCCGCCGGGTGGGCGCGCGGGCGCGACGGTATCCGTGCGAAGGATGGCGTGCGTCTGCGCTTCGTCTACCAGACCTCGGTCAATGCGCCACGCCAGCGCACCCAGGCGGTCTACAAGCAGGCGGCGCAGCGCGCGGGCATCGACCTGGAACTCAAGTCGGTCACCGCCTCGGTGTTCTTCTCGTCGGATGTCGCGAACCCGGACACCTACACCAAGCTGTACGCCGACATGCAGATGTACACGACCACCATGCCGCAGGCCGATCCCGAGCGGTTCATGAACCAGTACGTGTCGTGGGAGGTCTCGTCCAAGGCGAACAACTGGCAGGGGCGGAACATCGTCCGCTGGCGCAGCGAGGAATACGACCGCATCTTCCGCGAATCGCAGGGCGAGCTCGACCCCATCAAGCGCGCCGCGCTGTTCGTCCGCATGAACGACCTGGTGGTGTCCTCCAACCACGTCATCCCGCTGGTGCGCCGGCCCACGGTCAGCGCCAGCCTGAACAACCTGCGCCACGTGCTGAGCGCCTGGGACCTCACGATGTGGTACCTGAACGATTGGTATCGCGAGACCTGATACTCCGCGCGTGACCCAGTACCTGATCCGCCGCCTCCTCATCGCGATCCCGAGCCTGCTCGGGATCAGCGTGGTGCTATTCACCATACTGGCCCTCGCACCGGGGGATCCCTTCGAGGAATTGGCGACCAATCCCGCCATCCCGCCGGATGTGCGCGCGAACCTGCGCGCCAGCCTCGGGATGGATGACCCGATCCACCAGCGCTACCTGAACTGGCTTTTCGCCATGCTGCGCGGCGAATGGGGGTATTCCTTCGTCAGCCGCGTGAATGTCGACCAGTTGATCCTCCAGCGCCTGCCGACCACCATCATCGTGATCGGTGCCGCACAACTGCTCGCGCTGTGCGTGGCGCTGCCGGTCGGCGTCTACGCGGCGACCCGCCCCTATTCGCTGTTCGACAAGATCGCGAACACGCTCGCGTTCGTCGGGTTCTCGCTGCCGACCTTCTTCACCGGGCTTCTTCTGATCCTGCTGTTCTCGATCACGCTCGACTGGCTGCCCTTCGTCTATCGCGCGCAGATCGACGCCACCGGCTGGCGTTGGTGGTGGGAACACATCCGCCAGTCGATCATGCCCGTGCTGGTGCTGGGCCTGTTCCAGGGTGCGGCGCTTGTGCGTTTCGTGCGATCGGCCGTGCTCGACGTCGTCCGCCTGGACCACGTGACGACGGCGCGCGCCAAGGGCCTGCCGGAGAGCACCGTCACGCTGAAGCACGTGGTGCGCAACGCCATGATCCCGGTGGTGACGCTCGTCGCCCTGCAGATGCCCATCGTCTTCGGCGGCGCCATCGTGACCGAGCAGATCTTCCGCATACCCGGCATCGGTTCGCTGTTGATCACCGCGATCCTGGCGAACGACACGCCGGTCATCATGGCGGTGACCTTCGTCTTTGCCTGCCTCGTCATCCTGTTCAACCTGATCGCGGACGTCCTGTATGGCTGGCTCGATCCCCGCATCAGCTACCGCTAGCGTCACGGCCGCGGCTGTGCCGCGCGTCGGGCCCTGGCAGGAAGCCTGGCGACGCTTCCGCAAGCACAGGCTGGCGGTGGTGAGCCTGGTGATCCTGTCGTTACTCGTTCTGGCGGTGCTTGTCGGGCCGTTCGCATGGCGCCTTCCGATCGACGAGATCGACTTCACCGCCCGCCTCGAAGGCCCGTCCTGGGCGCATCCGATGGGCACCGACGACCTCGGCCAGGACATCCTGGCGCGCGTGCTCTATGGCGGGCGCATTTCGCTGGCCGTCGGCTTCGCGGCGATGATGGTGGCGATCTTCGTGGGCGTGCTGGTCGGCGCGGTGGCCGGCATGGCGGGCGGGCGCATCGATGCCGGGCTGATGTGGCTCACCGACCTGTTCCTGTCCTTGCCCCAGCTGCCGCTGCTGCTGCTGATCATCTACCTTTTCCGCGATGCACTCACGCAGGTCGTGGGGCCGGAACTCGGCGTCTTCATCCTGATCGTCATCATCATCGGCGGCTTCAACTGGATGCAGGTCGCGCGCCTGGTGCGCGCGCAGTTCTTCTCCCTGCGGGAGAAGGAATTCGTGGAAGCCGCGCGCGCGCTCGGCGCATCGCGCATGCGCCTGGTGCTGCGCCACATCCTGCCCAACGCGATGGGCCCGGTGATCGTCGCCGCCACCATCGACATCGCGGCCGCGATCATCGCGGAGAGCACGCTGTCCTTCCTCGGCCTCGGCTTCCCGCCGGATGTGCCGACCTGGGGGCGACTGCTGTTCGACGCCAAGGACAACCTCGATTTCGCGCCGCACTGGGCGATCTTCCCCGGCGCGATGATCTTCCTGACCGTGCTGTCGATCAACTTCATCGGCGACGGGCTGCGCGACGCCTTCGATCCGCGCCGGGTGGTCGCCTCGTGAGCGAACCACTCCTCGCCATCCGCGGCCTCAAGGTTCATTTCTCGACCGATGACGGCATGGTCCGCGCGGTGGATGGCGTGGACATCACGGTCAACCGCGGTGAGACCGTCTGCGTCGTCGGCGAATCCGGCTGTGGCAAGACCGTGACCGCGATGACGGTGCTGAAGCTGATCGCCATGCCGCCCGGGCGCATCGTGGCCGGGCAGATTCTGTGGCGGGGCCGAGACCTGGTGCCGCTGCCCTCCGATGCGATGCGCGCCATCCGCGCCAAGCAGATCGCCATCGTCTTCCAGGAACCGATGACCTCGCTGAACCCGGTCTACACGGTGGGCGAACAGATCGCCGAGGTCGTGCGCCAGCAGGAAGGCCTCTCCCGTCGCGCCGCGATGGATCGCGCGAAGGAGATGCTGACGCTGGTCAACATCCCGAACGCACCGCGCCGCGCGGGCGACTACCCGCACCAGTTCTCCGGCGGCATGCGCCAGCGCGTGATGATCGCCATGGCGCTGTCGTGCAATCCGCAGCTGCTGATCGCGGATGAACCCACCACCGCGCTCGATGTCACCATCCAGGCGCAGATCCTCGACCTGCTCGCCGAAATGAAGGACCGGCTTGGCATGGCGGTGATGCTCATCACCCATGCGATGGGCGTGGTGGCGGAGGTGGCTCAGCGCGTCGTGGTGATGTACGCCGGCAAGGTGGTCGAGGAAGCGCCGGTGCGCGACCTGTTCGGCAATCCACGCCACCCCTATACGCAGGGGCTGATCCGGTCGATTCCACGCCTTGATCTTGCGGCCACCGAGCACCGTCGGCTCGAAGCCATTCCCGGCACGGTGCCCGGGCTGCTCAACCCGCCGCCTGGCTGCCGCTTCGCGGCGCGCTGCCGCTTCGTGACAGACGCCTGCATCGCGGCCGAACCGCCGCTGCGGGAGGTCGCGCCGGGCCACAAGGTGGCTTGCATCCTGTGAGCGCCGCGAAGGATCCCGCCATGGCGCAGCCGCTGCTTTCGGTCCGCAACCTGGTGAAACGCTTCCCCGTGCGCGGCGGCATTCTGCGCCGCGTGGTGGACCAGGTGCATGCGGTGGACGGCGTGGGCTTCGACCTGGCGGCGGGGGAGACGCTCGGCCTGGTCGGGGAATCCGGCTGCGGCAAATCGACCACCGGCCGCTGCATCCTGCGGCTGATCGAACCCACCTCGGGCGAGGTGCGCTTCGAGGGGCGCGACGTGCGTGCGCTGACCGGCAATGAACTTTCGGCCATCCGCCGCGACATGCAGATCATCTTCCAGGACCCGTTCGCGTCGCTGAATCCGCGCATGACCGTAGGCGCCATCATCGGGGAGGCGCTGGAGATCCATCGCCTGGCCAAGACGCGACGGGAGCGCGAGGCGAAGGTCGCCGACCTGCTCGAGACCGTGGGCCTGCGCCCGGACCACATGTCGCGCTTCCCGCATGAATTCTCGGGCGGGCAGCGCCAGCGCATCGGCATCGCGCGCGCGCTGGCGGTCTCGCCCAAGCTGATCATCTGCGACGAACCGGTCAGCGCGCTCGATGTCTCGATCCAGGCGCAGGTCATCAACCTGCTCGAGGACCTGCAGGAGAAGTTCGGCCTCTCCTACCTGTTCATCGCGCACGACCTGTCGGTGGTGGAGCACATCAGCGATCGGGTCGCGGTGATGTATCTGGGCCGGATCGTCGAGATCGCGGCCTCGCGCGATCTCTATGCCGAACCGCTGCACCCCTACACCGAGGCGCTGCTTTCGGCGGTGCCCATCCCGGACCCGACGCTCAAGCGGGACCGGATCCGCCTACAGGGCGACCTGCCGAGCCCGATGAACCCACCCTCAGGGTGCCATTTCCACACACGCTGCCCCATCGCCGAGAAGGACCTGTGCGACACCCGCGTGCCGGAGTTCCGCGAAGTGCGCCCCGCACACTGGGTCGCCTGCCACAAGCGCGGGTAGCTTCCTCACTGAGAGTCAGAAACGCGGAGGCCCGGGGGAGTTCACTCCCCCGGCCTGTCGTCATTCAGCCGCGCTTGTCGATCGCCACGAAATCGCGGGCCGCCGCACCCGTGTAGATCTGCCGCGGCCGCCCGATGCGCTGGGACGGGTCCTCGATCAGTTCCTTCCACTGGCTCACCCAGCCGACGGTGCGCGCCACCGCGAACAGCACGGTGAACATGTGCGTCGGGATACCCATCGCCTTCAGGATGATGCCGGAATAGAAATCGACATTCGGGTACAGCTTTCGGCTGACGAAATAATCGTCCGACAGCGCGATCCGCTCCATCTCCATCGCCATGTCGAGCAGCGGCTCGTTCTTGATGCCGAGTTCGGCGAGCACCTCGTGGCAGGTTTCCTTCATGATCTTCGCGCGCGGGTCGAAGTTCTTGTAGACCCGGTGGCCGAAGCCCATGAGCTTGGTGTGGGAGTTCTTGTCCTTCACCTCGCTGATGAAGGCCGGGATGTTCTCCGGGCTGCCGATCTCGGCCAGCATCTTCAGCACGGCCTCGTTCGCCCCGCCATGCGCCGGGCCCCACAGCGCGGCGATGCCGGCGGCGATGCAGGCGAAGGGATTGGCGCCGGTCGAACCGGCCAGGCGGACGGTCGAGGTCGAGGCGTTCTGCTCATGATCCGCATGAAGGATCATGATGCGATCCATGGCGCGCGCAAGGATCGGGTTGTTCACGTACGGCTCCGCCGGAACGGCGTTGAGCATGTACAGGAAGTTCTCCGAGTAGCTCAGGTCGTTCCTGGGATACATGAAGGGCTGGCCGATCGAATACTTGTACGCCCAGGCCGCGATGGTCGGCACCTTGGCGATCAGCCGGAAGGCCGCGATCTCGCGCTGGCGCTCGTCGTTGATGTCGAGGTTGTCGTGGTAGAAGGCAGCCAGCGCGCCGACCACGCCGCACATCACCGCCATCGGGTGGGCGTCGCGGCGGAAGCCCTCGAAGAAGCGGCGCAGCTGCTCATGCAGCATGGTGTGGTAGGTTCGTACTGCGCCGCGGTCGGCAGGTCGCCGTTCAGCAGCAGGTAGCAGACCTCGAGGAAGGACGAATTCTCCGCCAGCTGCTCGATCGGGTAGCCGCGATACAGCAGCACGCCCTCGTCGCCATCGATGTAGGTGATGGTGCTCTCGCACGACGCCGTGGCGCCATAGCCGGGGTCGAAGGTGAAGATGCCGAGCTCGCCGTACAGCTTGCGGATATCGGCCACCTTCGGCCCGAGGGTGCCGCCGAGCAGCGGGAGTGACACGCTCTTGTTCGTGCCCTCCATCGTGACGGTGATGGCGCCGGCGGCCTTGCTGCTCATGCGGGGAATTCCTCAGGTCGTCCGGCCGCGCGGAGCATCCCGCCGGGCCCGGAATTGGTGCGGCGCAAGATAAGGCGCTGTCCGGGGCCTTGGCAAACCGACGGGTGGCCATGCGGCGCGCCGCGCGCTCCTGGCCCCGGCCGAAGCCTGCACCTCGTGGGCGCGGCGGCAGAATGTCAGTTGCGCGTGCGCCAGGTGAGCGGGGCGCCCGCACCATTGGCCCAGAGACCCTGCGCCGTAATGCGCGCCGCGGTCTCCTGGCTGCGCAGTCCGCTTGTCGTGGCAAGGGCGAAGCCGCCCCCGACGAGAGCCCGATTCAGGTCCGCGCCCGCCGCGTCGCATTGCCCAAGGCCGCGCCCGAACCCATCCTGCCCGACGATCCGGCAGGCCACCGGACGTCCCGCAACCAGGCGTGTCAGGGCTGCGGCCGCCGCACCGCCGCAATCGAACGCCTCGCCCGAGGCAGCCCGGCACGCTTCGCCGCGCGCCGGCGCGGCCACGCCATCCAGTCGCACAATCCGCTCGCCAAGTCCGATGGTCTCGCCATCGACGATCCGGATGGCATTCGCTTCGGCGCGCCAATGGCGGTCGGTGGGTGCCGAGCCGAACAGGTTGGACGGCAGCGCAACGCCGAGCACAACCGGCGCAGCGATGGCAGCGGTCAGCAACAGCGCCGCCCCACGAAGGCGGGGGCGGGTTTTCCGACCCTTGAAGATGCGACGTCTCTCGAGCACGCGCGGATCGTTAAACGGACCAGGAAGGCCCTGCAACCGGGGGAAGCATTTAAAAGTAACACTCCCCTGTGACCCGGTGCGGGCGGCAGGTAAGGAAGTCCGGCTAATCGCCTGTCCAAAAACGATCCTTGCCGCCCAACCGGCGCCAGGCCGCCAGCGCATCGTCGCGATGATCTGCAACCCGCGCTTCGCACCACCCCTCCACGCTGCCCACCGCCCAGCTTCGACCAGCACTGCGGGCCGACAGGGCGCGCGCCAGGCCGCGCGCCACGGCGGCGTCGTTGGCAATGCCGAGCCCATCCTGGAGCCTGCCCAAGCGTCGCAGGAAACGCCGTGCGCGCCGCTGGTCGAACAAGGGCGCAAACACCTCGGCGGCATAGCGCAGGCGTTTTCCGTCCAGGCGCAGTTCGTGCAGCTGCTCGGCCGTCAGAGTCTCGAAGGCTGCGCCGGCGCGGCGCAGGCGGGACCAGCGCCGGTCGAGCACGACGCGCCCGAAACTGAGCGCGGGCGTCTCCAGCGCCTCGCGCCGCTCCGCCGGCGCTGCATCGCGCCACGGGCGCGCCAGCATCACCGCCAGCGCGTCGATCAGCAGCAACCGCCAGCCCGGCGCGCTGACCATCGCCAGGGCAGCGTCGTAGGCCGCGCTGCGTCGGGCCTCGGCGGTGCGCAGCAAAGCGGCGATCCGCGCATCCTCGGCGAAAGCGGTACAGATCTCGCGCCCGGTGCCAGCCAGGAAGACGTCCCAGTCCCGGGCCGGCCCGAGGATCCCCACAACCTCCCGCAGCTGCGCATCCAGGCTGCGCACATCCGGCGCATCGGTGGCGTTGCGGAACACGCGCAGGACGGACCGCAGCCGGCGCAGCGCGACGCGGCTCTGGTGCACCGCCTCCGGCCCGGCGCCATGCCGAATGCGCGCCGCCTGCTGGTGGAGCACCTCCAGAAGATGGCCCACGGCGCGCAGGAAGGCGTCCTCGACCGTGGTTGCCGCCGCGGTGTCAGGGGGTCCGAGCCGATGCGGACGCGGCTGTGTGCCCGCGGCCATCGCGCGGGCCTCTTCCGCCAGGGTCGCGAGCGGGGGCAGCAGCGGCAGCTGCGCGGCGATCCCGCGCGCCGCGGCCATCATCGCCGGCAGCGGGCCGGTCAGGCAGAGTCGCGCGACCTCGCATTCGGCCGCGACGCTGCGCAGTCGGCCGGTCAGGAGTTCGACCATCGCGCTGCCCTCGGGCAGCTCCAGGCCAAAGGTCTGGCGACGGCCGGTGAAGGCGGCAACCGCGACCAGCGGCGCGCCCTCGGTCAGGGACGGTCCCTCATCGGATTCGAACGTGGCCTCGATGGCGGGCGGCTGCGCGGGATGCCAGGCTGCGTCGGGCTGTGGAAAAAGGTGGCGCAAGACCCGCTTCCCGCGGCGCGGCGCCTCAAGGATCATCCCCTGCGCAGAAAGCGTGCCCTCGGCCGTATCGGACCAGATCGTCTCGGCCGCGGTGGTCCGCGCGCGGCCGGCCCGGTGGGCCTGGACGAAGGGCAGCCGTGCCAGCCGGCCGGCGGCCTCGTTCGGCAGGGTGAACTCCAGGGTCACCGCCATCGCCGGGCCTTCGGCGAGCGGGGCGGGCGGCGCCGCGAGCGTCTCGCCGGCCTGTTCATGACCGGGGAGCCTGGTGGCCTGGGAGGCGGCGGCGGACATGGTCAGTGGGCCATTTCCGGCAGGTCTGCCGGCGCCAGGAAGCGCACCAGCCGCCCGCCACCCTCGGCCAGGTCGTGCCAGGGCGTGGCGATGGCGAATTCGGCCAGCGCACAGGTCGGGAAGCCCTCGGCGAGGCGCCGTGCCGCCACGGCCGCGCTGCCGGTCATGCCGCCGGCGCCGACCAGCGCCAGCGCCAGGTCCTGCAGGCCGGGATTGTGGCCGATCAGCATGACGCTGCGCGCCGTCTCCGGCGCCCGGCGCAACAGGTCGACAAGCCTCGGCCAGGGCGCCAGGTACAGGTCGTCCATCGGCTCGACCATGGGGCTGTCCGGGAAGGGCGCGATCGCCTCGAACGTCTGCAGAGTGCGCCGTGCCGAGGAGACCAGCACGACGTCCGGCGCCAGCCCCAGGTCGCGCATCGCGGCCGCCATGGCCTGCGCAGCGTGCCGTCCGCGCGCGTTGAGCGGGCGCGCATGGTCCGGGAGCGACGGGTCGTCCCAGGATGATTTCGCATGCCGAAGGAGGAGGAGCTGCCGCATCTCTCCCGCATCCTGCCACGGACCGCGGCGTCTGTCGCGGCCTGGACCGCCCCCTCGCACCGCACCGAGGCCGTCCCATCTGCATGGCGCAGAATGAAGATTCGGAGACGACATGTCAGGAACGATCGTGGTGGTCGGTGCTACCGGCGCGGTGGGCGCGGCCTTGGCCAGGCGCTGCGCGGCCCGCGGTGCGCGGGTGGTGCTGGTCGCGCGCGATGCCGCGCGGCTGGCCGCGCTGGCGGCGGAACTGCCCAACAGCCTGCCGGTGCCGGCGGACGCCACGGACCCCGCGGCGCTGCGCGCGGCGATGGCGGCCGCCGGTCCTGCGGTGGCCGGCCTCGCCTATTGCGTGGGCTCGATCGCGCTGAAGCCGCTGAAGCGCACTACCGAGGCCGATTTCCTCGACGCCTTCCGACTCAATGCGCTGGGCGCGGCCATGGCCGTGCAGGCGGCGCAGGATGCGCTCGTTGCGGCGAAGGGATCGGTGGTGCTGTTTTCCACCATTGCGGCGCGGGCCGGTTTCCCGAACCATGCCGCGATCTCGGCCGCCAAGGCGGCGGTCGAGGGGCTCACGGTGGCACTGGCCGCCGAACTGGCGCCGGTGCGCGTGAACTGCATTGCCCCGTCGCTGACCCGCAGCGCCATGGCGGCGCCGCTGATCGGGAATGTGCAGATGGCCGAGGCGATCGCGAAGCAACACCCCATACCGCGGCTCGGCGAGGGCGAGGATTCCGCCGCGCTAGCCGATTTCCTGCTGTCGGACGCCGCTGGCTGGATCACCGGCCAGATGATGGCGGTGGATGGCGGCCGGTCCACGGTGCGGACCCGCGGCTGATGCGGCGGCGCGCCGCCCTGGTGCTGCCCGCGGCGCTGGCCTGGCCCGCCGCCGCGGCCGAGGGCGACTACGCCTTCCGGATCAGGCGCCGCGGCGACGTGGTCGGCACGCACCTCGTGCGCTTTGCGCAACGCGGTTCGGAACGCGTTGCGACGTCGGACCTGGTCATCACGCCGCGCGTGCTGGGCGTTGTCGTGTATCGCTACGAGCACCGCTACGAGGAAGTCACATTGGGCGAGCGCTTCCGCCGCGTGACGTCCCGGCTCAACCGCAACGGCCGGATCGTCGAGGTGAGCGGGGAGGCGGTGCCCGGTGCGGTTCTGCTGGACGGCACCGAGGGATCGCAGCGACTTCCCGCGAATGCCGCGCCGCTGTCCTGGTGGCTCATGCCGCGCATGGGCGGGCGCATTCCGCTGTTCGGCACCACCACGGGGCGCGCGATGGCGTTGACCTGGCAATCACGGCGGCTGCCCGGCGGCGGCAGCGAATTCGCCTGCGCAGGCGATGTCGTCGCCACCATCACCTACGACGCCGCCGGCCGCTGGGTGGGCTTCGCCGCACGCGGCGAGGACGGCACCGACATCGTCTACGAGCCGGCATGAGCGGCGGCACGCTTCGGGTCGTACTGGGCGACCAGTGCTCGCGCGCGCTGTCGGCGCTGGAAGGGCTCGACCCCGCGACCGACACGGTGCTGATGATGGAGGTGCAGTCCGAATGCACCTACGTGCCGCATCATCCGCAGAAGATCGTGCTGGTGCTCTCGGCCATGCGGCATTTCGCGCGCGCGCTGGCCGCGCGCGGCGTGGCGGTGGACCATGTGCGGCTGGACGACCCGGCCAACACGCACTCCTTCGCCGGTGAGGTGGCGCGCGCCGTCGCACGGCACCGGCCCGCACGCATCATCGCCACGCATCCGGGCGAATGGCGCGTGCTGGCGGACATGCAGGGCTGGGAAACCGCCACCGGCGTGCCGGTCGAGATTCGCGAGGACGACCGCTTCCTGTGCACCTTGCCGCGTTTCCGCGCCTGGGCGGCGGGCCGCAAGCAGTACCGCATGGAGTTCTTCTATCGGGAGATGCGGCGCGAGACCGGCCTGCTGATGGAAGGCGACGATCCGGCCGGCGGGCAGTGGAACTACGACGCCGAGAATCGCTCCGCCCTGCCCAAGGGCATGCTGCCGCCGCCGCCGCGCCGCTTCGCGCCCGATGCGATCACGCGCGAGGTGATGGCGCTGGTCGCGTCCCGCTTCGGGGCGCATTTCGGCGACGTCGAGGGCTTCGCCTGGCCGGTCACGGCCAAGGACGCGACGGCCGCGCTGGACGCCTTCATCAAGGACCGACTGGCGTTGTTCGGCGACTACCAGGACGCGATGGCGGCGGGCCAGCCCACCATGTTCCACGCGCTGGTCTCGACCAGCCTGAACGCCGGCCTGCTGGACCCGATGGAGGCCTGCCGCGCCGCCGAGGCCGCCTGGCGCGACGGCCGCGCGCCGCTCAACGCTGTCGAGGGCTTCATCCGCCAGATCCTCGGCTGGCGCGAATACGTGCGCGGCATCTACTGGCACCTGATGCCGGGCTATGCGCAGGGCAATGCGCTGGAGGCGCACCGCCCGCTGCCGGGCTTCTACTGGGGCGGGCCGACCACGATGCACTGCATCGAACAGACCGTCGCGCAGACCCGTGACCTGGCCTATGCCCACCACATCCAACGCCTGATGGTGACCGGCAATTTCGCGCTGTTGGCCGGCCTCAGCCCGGCCGAGGTCAACGCATGGTACCTGGCCGTCTATGCCGATGCGTTCGAATGGGTGGAACTGCCCAACACGCAGGGCATGGCGATCCACGCCGATGGCGGGGTGATGGCGTCCAAGCCCTATGCGGCGTCGGGAGCGTACATCAACCGCATGTCCGATTACTGCGGCGGCTGCGCCCATGACGTGAAGCAGGCGACGGGGCCGCGCGCCTGCCCGTTCAATTTCCTGTATTGGGACTTCATGGCGCGCCACGCCGACCGCTTCGCGAATAACCCGCGCATGGCCATGCCGCTACGCACGCTCGCGAGGATGGACCCGAAGAAGGTGGCGGCGATGCGCGGCGAGGCGGCACGCTTCCTGGCGACGCTCGACGGTTGAGCGGACGCGTTCCATCCTGTCGGTACGAATGCAGGAGGACCCCATGGCCGACGACACCGAAATCGAGTGGATGAAGCTCACCTTCGCGGAGCTGAACGCCCGCGCAGCGGCGGATGCGCTGGTCATCGTGCCGGTCGCGTCGCTCGAGCAGCACGGGCCGCATCTGGCGACCGGCGTGGACATCGTCTGCGCGACCGGCGTGGCGCAGCGCGTCGCGCGCCGCATGATGGCGGCGGGCCATGCGGTGGTGGTGACCCCCTGCGTCTGGACCGGCCTCGCCGAGCACCATGTCCCCTTCGGCGGCACCGTGACGCTCGATTTCGAAGCCTTCTGCGCAGTGCTGCGCGGCGTGGTGCGTTCCGCCATGCGCGCCGGCTTCAAGCGCGTGATGTTGCTCAACGGCCATGGCGGCAATGCCGAGGCGGTGGCGGTGGTCGGCGGCGAATGCCAGGCCGAATTCGGCATCGCGGTCGCCGCCGGCACCTACTGGCACCTGGCCGGCGACGCCTTCGCACCCATCCTGGAGCGCCAGTCCAACGTGCTGCATGCCTGCGAGGCCGAAACCTCGATGATGATGGCCCTGATGCCCGAGGCCGTGCGCACCGACCGCCTGGCCGACGCGCATGGCCCGCATTCCACGCGCCCCGAAGGCCAGCCCGCTGCCATGATCCGCCGGCGGTCCTTCAAGGACATAACGCCGAGCGGGGTGGTCGGCGACGCGCGCGCGGCGAGCGCGGCGAAGGGCGAGGCGCTGCTCGCCGTCGCCGCCGAGCGGATCGCCGAGGAACTGGCGAACGCGAAGCTGTGGGGCTAGCGCAGCCGGGCGGGCGCCGCCGTCAGCGGCGCCCGTTGCGCCGCTGCTCCGGGTGCAGCGTCTTGCCCAGGATATGCGTGCTGGCGCCGATCACATGCGCGGTCGATCCGACAATCAGCGGATCGGGCTCGTGCACCACCGCATCGTCCTTGCCGTCATACGGCAGGTTGAACAGGAAGTGGCGCATCGCCTCGATCCGCGCGCGGCGCTTGTCGTCCGACTTCACGATGATCCAGGGCGCGTCCGCGGTGTCCGTGTAGAAGAACATCGCCTCCTTCGCCTCGGTGTAGTCGTCCCACTTGTCGAGGCTCGCCTTGTCGATCGGCGACAGCTTCCATTGCTTCAGCGGGTCGGTCTCGCGCGCCGCGAAGCGGCGGTGCTGCTCGTCGCGCGTCACGCTGAACCAGTACTTGAAAAGCCGCAGGCCCGAACGGACCAGCATGCGCTCCAGTTCCGGCGCCTGGCGCATGAATTCCAGGTAGTCGGCGGCCGTGCAGAAGCCCATGACGCGCTCGACGCCCGCCCGATTGTACCAGGACCGGTCGAAGAACACGATCTCGCCGCCGCTCGGCAGGTGGCAGACATAACGCTGGAAGTACCATTGCGACCGCTCGTGGTCGGTCGGCTTCTCCAGCGCCACGATGCGCGCGCCACGCGGGTTCAGGTGTTCCATGAAGCGCTTGATGGTGCCGCCCTTGCCGGCGGCGTCGCGGCCTTCGAACAGCAGCGTGGCGCGCTCGTTGGCGGACTTGATCCAGTTCTGCGCCTTCAGCAGCTCGACCTGCAGCGGCATGATTCGCGCGGCGTAGTCCCTCTCGGTCAGCCGCGTCGCATAGGGGTAGGCCCCGGTTTCGAAGGCACGCCGCACCGCTTCCGGGTCGCGTGAGGGGCGATGCGTGCGACGCGGCGGCGCGCTGAGTGCCGCTGCCGCTTCCGTGATGGAACGCGCACCCTGGTCGATGTCCTCGGGCCCCTTGTCCTGGTCCATGCATCCTCCTCGCGCGGCGCCCGGATCGGGCGACCGTCATCAAACCGTCATCGACGCAGCCTGTCCTTGCGATGCATCAATTTCCGGTTGATCGAAGGGCAGGTCCTGCCAGGCAAGGGCGCCACCCTTGCCGGCGCCGGTATCCAGGAAGACCGCGCAGCCGCCGCGGGCGTTGGTCATCGTCAGCGGGCGTCCGTCCCGCGTTCGGTTGTCGTGCCCCACCATGACCGTCAGCCCGGCCGGAATGCGATCCACCCAGCCGATCAGGCGGATGGGAAACCCGTCGGGGCCCTGGCGACCCGTCACCTGGCCGAAGATCGCCCGTCCGACCAAGCCTTCCGGGCGGGTGCTGCCGGCATCCGGCGGCGGCGCGTGCTGCAGCATGGCATCATGGAAGGCGGCATGGACGAACAGCCAGTGCCCGATCCGCAGCCAGGCCGGCGCGCGCCCGATCTCCTCGATGGCGCGTGCCGCGATGGCCGCGGCATCCGGCGCGGCGGCGATCTGGTCGAGCGTGCGGCCGAGCCCGGCCTTCTCGATCCGCACGGCGTCGCCCAGCAGCGCGCGCCGCAGCTTGTGGTCGTGGTTGCCCAGCAGGAACAGGCCGCGCCCGGCATCGATCATCGCGAAGGTGGCGCGCAGGACGGCCGGGTTGTCCGCGCCGTGGTCGGTCAGGTCGCCCAGCTGCACCACGAACAGCCGCGCGGCCTCGGCGCCAGCGATCGCGGCATCGAAGCCGCGCGCGTCGCCATGCACATCCCCCACCACGCGCAATCCGCGGAAGCCCGCGGCGCGGAGGGAATCGATGCTCGGGCTCACGCCGCCGCGGCGCCCTTGATGGCGGCGAAGGCGGCCAATGCGCGCCCACGCCCTGCGGCGAGGTCCACCACGGGTGCCGGGTAGTCGCGCCCCAGCGCGATGCCCGCACCACGCAGCACGATGTCGGGCGCCTCGTGCGGGCGATGGATCCAGCGGTCGGGCAGCGCCGCCAACTCCGGGCACCATCGGCGCACGTAGCGGCCGGCGGCGTCGAACTTCTCGCCCTGCAGCACCGGGTTGAAGATGCGGAAATACGGCGCGGCATCCGCCCCGCAGCCGGCCACCCATTGCCAGGACGCGGCATTGGCCGCGAGGTCGGCGTCGACCAGCGTGTCCCAGAACCACGCCTCGCCGGCCTGCCAGGGTTGCAGCAGATGCTTCACCAGGAAGGACGCGGTGATCATGCGCACCCGGTTGTGCATCCAGCCGGTCTGCCAGAGCTGGCGCATCCCGGCATCGACGATGGGATATCCGGTACGGCCGCGCTGCCAGGCGCGCAGCTGCGCGGCATCGGGCTGCCAGGGGAAGCCGGCGAATTCCGTGCGCAGGGGGGTCTCCGGCATCTCCGGCCGATGCCAGAGCAGGTGGTGGGAGAATTCCCGCCACAGCAATTCCTTGAGGAAGGTCTCGAGGCCCTGGCCCCCCGTCTCCCGCGCCGCGTGCCAGGCCTGGCGCGGCGAGATCTCGCCCAGGTGCAGGTGTGGCGACAGGCCGGATGTGCCCCAGGTCGCGCCCGGGTCGTTGCGACGGTCGGCATAGCCGGCGAGGCCGTGCTCCAGGAAGGCGGCCAGGCGCGCGGCGGCGCCGGCTTCGCCTGGCTGCCAGTGCTCGCCGAAGCCGGCGGACCAGTCCGGCTGCGGCGGCCGCGGCAGCAGGTCCAGCGCATCGAGTTGAAGCCCCTCGGGTGCGCTGGCCACGGCCGTGATCCGCTCCGGCGCGGGCAGCGGCGGCGCCAGCCCCTCCAGCAGCGCGAAGACGTTGCGCGAGAACGGCGTGTAGACGCCATACGGGGTGCCGGCGCCGGTGCGCACCTGGTGCGGTTGGTGCAGCAGCGCGGTGCGGTGCAGCACCAGGCTGGCGCCGGCTGATTCCAACGCGGCGTGGGTTTCGGCATCGCAGCGCCGTCCGGCGGGTTCGGTACGGCGGCCCGCGTGGATTTCGGTTGCGCCCGTGCGCGCCGCGAGGTCCGGGATCAGCCGGCGCGGATCGCCGCGCAGCAGCAACAGCGGCGCGCCGCGATCCGCCAGGTCCCGCCCCAGTGCTGCCAGGCTGTGGTGCAGCCACCAGCGCGCCGCGCCGCCGGGCGCCCAGGGCCCGTCCTCCAGGACATAGACTGGCAGGATGGGCCGCCCCGCCACGGCGGCCAGGGCGGGATGATCGGCCAGGCGCAGGTCCTGACGGAACCAGAGAATCGCAGCATCGGACATGGGCCGAATGTAGGGCGCGCGGCGGCGGCGTCACGGGCTTATAGTATGAGGGCACGCGCCTATACCCCGGGCCGCGCGGCCCCGCCCGCTTCGCCGTGGCGTCCCGCGACTGGGCGGGGCGCTCGCCGCCCTCGGCCCGCCGCCGTGCCAGGCCGCCTCCTGGCGCACCCCGCCCTGGTCGGCCATGGTGCCGGCGAAGTCCAAAGGGGGAACCGATGCGCTGCCTGATCGCCTGCCTCGCCATGCTGGTCGCCGGCGTTCCGGCCTGGGCGCAGCCGGCCTATCCCGAACGCCCGGTGCGCATGGTCATTCCCTTCGCCCCGGGCGGCGCGGCCGACGTGGTCGGGCGCATCGTGGCACAGGGCATGGGCGAGGATCTCGGCCAGACCGTCGTGGTCGAGAACCGCGGCGGCAGCGGCGGCATCATCGGCTCCCAAGCTGCGCTGCAGGCGCCGGCGGATGGCTACACCATCGTGCTGCACACGCTGTCCTCCGGCGTCATGAATGCCGGGCTCTACGCCACCATGCCCTTCGACCTGCGGCGCGCCTTCGCCCCGGTCGGGCTGGTCGGCACGGTGCCCAACATCATCGTGGTGAATCCCCGCGTCCAGGCGCAGACGCTGCAGGACCTGGTCGCGCTCGTGCGGGCCAACCCGGGGCGAATCACCTATGCCAGCTCGGGCCCCGGGACCATCGTCCATCTGTCCGGCCAGATGCTCGCCAACATGATCGGGGCCGAGATGGTGCACGTGCCCTATCGCGGCTCCGGCCCCGCGCTGGCGGACCTGATGGCGGGCACGGTCGATGTGATGGTGGACACGCTGCCGCCCTATGTCGCGCTGGTGCGCGAAGGGCGCGTGCGGGCGTTGGCGATGGCCACGCGCACCCGCAGCGCCGCGCTGCCCGATGTGCCGACCGCCGAGCAGGCCGGCCTGCCGGGCTACGAGACCTACAACTGGCACGCCGTGTTCGTGGCGACCGGCACGCCGGCGCCGATCGTCGCGCGGCTCGAACGCGCGCTGCGCAATGCCGTGGCGGCGCCCGCCACCCGCACCCGGCTGGTCGACCTGGGCGTCGAGCCGATCGGTGCCGGCGCGGCGGAACTGGAACGCTTCTGGGACGAGCAGTTCCGCATCTGGATCCCCATCATCCGGGCCTCGGGCGCCACGGCGAACTGAGCGCAGCCGCGCGCGCCGCACTCAGCCCGCGCGACCGGCGTCCAAGGCGCGGCGCAACCCGGCCATCAGCGCGCTGCGCGCCGGATCGTCCGGCGCGCGTTCGATCGCGTCCTCGATCGCGAGCAGCAGCGCGGCGCGCGCATTGTGCCAGTCGGGCCGGCCGGCTGCCGCCGGGTCGGGGCGTCGCCGCGCCATGTCGCGCGGCACCGGCGCGCCGGAATCGGCCAGCACGAAGGCGTCGTCGAGCGTGGGCAGGAACACTTGGCCGGGGCGCGCCATGCCCTCGGCCAACAGCCGCTGCGACAGCGCCTCCATCGCTGGCGGTTCCCCGTGCACAAGAAACACGCCGCCGCCGATCGGACCCCGCGCGGCAAGCCAGGCGGCAAGTTCCGGCGCATCGGCATGGCCGGAATAGTCACGGATCTCGCGGATCGTGGCGGCGACGCGGATCGTCTCGCCCTGGATGCGCACCTCGTTGCGCCCTTCCTGCAGGAGGCGGCCCAGCGTGCCCTCCGCCTGGTAGCCGGTCAGCAGCACCGTCGCGTTGGGCGACCAGAGCCAGCGCTTGAGGTGGTGGCGGATGCGTCCGGCATCGCACATGCCCGACCCGGCGACGACGATGTGGAAACCTTCCATGTGCGCGATGTGGCGCGACTGCTCGCCGCTCTCGGTGAAGTGCAGCAGGGGCGATCGCAGCGCGCGCTCCACCGATCGGCCGGCCTCGAGTTCGCCGGCATGTTCGAGGAAGACCTCCGTCGCGCGGATCGCCAGCGGGCTGTCCACGAAGATCGGCGCCTGCGGGATGCGCCCCGCCTGCATCAGCGAAACCAGGTCCCAGCAGATCTCCTGGGTGCGCTCCACGGCGAAGGCGGGGATCAGCAGCGCGCCTGCTAGGTTCGCCGCATCCGTCACCAGTCCGGCCAGCCTGTCGCGCCGTTCCGCTTCGCCGACGCAGGGCTTGTCCTCGTCGCCATAGGTCGATTCCAGGAACACGTGATGCAGCGCATCGGGCCCTTCCGGGTCGCGGTGGAAAGCGGTGCAGTCGGGCCCCAGGTCGCCCGAGACCAGCACGCGGACGGGCGCCTCGCCTTCATCCGTGATCTCCAGTTCGATCGAGGCCGAGCCCAGCATGTGCCCCGCATTCCACCAACGCGCCCGCACCCCGGGGAGGGGTTCGATCCAGCGATCCAGCGGCACCGTGCTGAAGGCGCCCAGCGCCGCGCTGGCGTCGTCGGCGGTGTAGATCGGCTCGACCTCGCCGCGCCCGCGACGGCGGTTGCGGCGGTTGAGCATCTCAACCTCCAGCTCCTGCACATGCCCGCTGTCGCGCAACATGATGGCACACAGGTCCACCGTCGGCCCGGTGGCATGGATGGGTCCGGCGAAGCCTTCCTTCACGAGGCGCGGCAGCAGGCCGGAGTGGTCGATATGCGCGTGCGTCAGCAGCACCGCGCCGATCTCACGCGGGCGATACGGGAAGGGCTCCCAGTTCAGCGCCTTCAGGGTCTTCGGTCCCTGGAACAGGCCGCAATCGACCAGGAACCTGGCGCGCGATGTCTCGAACAGAAGCGACAGGCCGGTGACGGTGCGCGCTGCACCGCAGATGCGGACAGTGACGGGCATGGCGCCTACTCCGCCGTCACGCCGCCATCGACCGGCAGTGCGATGCCGGTGATGCCGGAGGCCGCGGCGCCCAGCAGGAACACCGCCGGCCCGGCGATGTCCTGTGGTTCCATGATCCGTCCGAGCGGGATGCGCGCGCGCATTGCCGCCACGAAGCCCGCATCCGCCATAAGGTCGGCGGCTAGCGGCGTGTTCACGAGACCCGGGCAGACGGCGTTCACGCGGATGCCATGGGGGGCGAGTTCCAGCGCCATGGCCCGCGTCAGCCCCATCACGGCATGCTTCGACGCTGCATAGATGCTGCGGTTGCGCGCCCCAACCAGTCCGGCGATCGAGGCGATATTCACGATCGAACCCCCACGCCCCGTCGCGACCATGCCCTGCGCGACCGCTTGGGCTACCAGCGCGGCGCCCTTCACGTTCAGCGTCAGGATGCGGTCGATCTCGCCTTCGCTCGCCTCCAGGAAGGGTTCGCGCGTGACGCTGCCGGCATTGTTGACCAGACCATCGAGCGGCCCGGCGGCAGCGATGGCGGCACGGATCGCCGCCGGATCGCCGGCATCGAAGGGAAGCACCTCGGCGTGCCCGCCGGCGGCCACGATCTCGTTCGCCACGGCATCGAGGCCCGGCTGGCCGCGTGCGGCAAGCACCACCACGGCCCCCGCCGCCGCAGCGGCCAGGGCGACCGCGCGGCCGATCCCGAGCGACGCGCCGGTGACCAGCACGCGGGCACCCTGCAGGCTGAAATCAGGCTTGGCGTTGGCCATGGCGGTGTCTCCCTGAAGCGCAGTCTCGTCCGGATCGGCCGCGGCGCAAGCCGTGTCCGCGAGCCCTGCGCCGCGCCGACCCGAGCCATGCGCCGACCGAGTGCCCCTCAGCACCGGTTTCTTCTTGATCCAGCGCAAGCATGCGTTAACACTGACCCCGCTCGCCGAAGAGCAGGGGAGAACGCGGTCGCAACGGCCGCAACCGCAGGTGAAGGCGCAACATGCATCCGCTCGACGCCGCGCGCGCCCTGATGGACGGCCTCAGCGCCGAGTCCAATGTCTGTACGAAATGCGGCTCGCGCTCGGTCGGCCTGTGTGCGCCCCTCGAAGCCGCGGCGCTCGACGACATGTCGGGCGAGAGCGAACGGCTCGTGCTCGAACAGCGCGACGCCATCTTCCGCCAAGGTGATCGTGCGGGACATGTCTATACGCTGACGGAAGGAATGGCGCGGCTGACCCGCGTGCTGCCCGATGGCCGTCAGGCGGTGATCGGCTTCCGCTTCGCCGGCGACATCCTCGGCTTCACGCCCGACACGGAGCACGCCTTCGGCGCCGAGATGCTCACGCGCGGGACGGTCTGCCGGCTGGATCGGCGGCGGCTCGAAACGATGTTCCGTCGCTACCCCGTGATGGAGCGCCGTTTCCTCGAACTCTGTGCCCGGGAACTCGCGGCCAGTCAGGACCACATCCTGGCGCTGGGGCGCTTCAGCGCCGAGGAACGCGTGGCCGCCTTCCTGGTTTCACTGGCCGAGGCGCAGGAGCGCCGCGGGCATGTGGGCCCGGTATTCGACCTGCCGGCGACGCGCGCGGATATCGGCGAGTTCCTCGGGCTGACGCTGGAAACCGTGAGCCGCGCCGTCTCCGCCTTTCGCAAGCGCGGCTGGATCCGCCTGCATGGGCATTCCGGCATCGAACTCACGGACCGCCACGCCCTGGCTGGCCTGGCCGCCGGCGAGGGCGCCGACGCGGCCTAGGTCGCATTCCGATCGGCAGGGTCGCCGCGCGCTGCGCAACGCTTGCCGTCCCGGTCCAGAATGCCGTTCGCGTCGCCGGCACACGATTATCGCGGAACCCGGGTTGGCTGCCGCCCGCGTGGCGGCGATGCATTCCGCGACATGCTGCCCGGCCGGATCGGCGTAATCTTGCGCACGCATGATAGCCCTGCCGAGTCCCCAGCAACTCCGCTACCTCGTCGCGCTCGCCGAACAGCGCCATTTCGGCCGTGCCGCGGCGGCCTGCGCGGTGACCCAATCCACCTTGTCATCGGGCATCCTGGCGCTCGAACGCCAGCTCGATGCGCCGCTGCTGGAACGGACCGGCGGCAAGCGGCCGGTCTTCACGCCCCTCGGCCGCGACCTGGTCGGACGGGCGCGGCTGGCACTCGCGGCGCTGACGACATTCGTCGAGACCGTCGATGCGGCGCGCGAACCCCTGACCGGGTCGCTGCGGCTGGGCGTCATCCCGACCATCGGGCCGTTCCTGCTGCCGCGGCTGATGCCGCGCCTGCGGGCGGCTTTCCCGCGCCTGCAGCTTTGGCTGCGGGAGGACCTGACCGATGGCCTGCGGGACGGGCTCGATACCGGACGGCTAGACCTGCTGCTGGTAAGCCTGCCCTGCGATTGCGGGGATGCCGAGACGCTGCTGGTCGGCGAAGACCCGTTCTCCATCGCCTGCGCTCCCGACCATCCGCTGGCACAAGGCGGGGCTATCGCGGCCGCGGCGCTGGCCGGGGAAAGATTGTTGCTGCTCGAACAGGGCCACTGCCTCCGCGATCAGGCCCTGGCGGCCTGCGGCCTGCCAGCCGCGCCGCTGTCGGAGGAATTCGCCACCACCTCCCTGCACACGCTGGTGCAGATGGTCGCCGGCGGGTTGGGCGTGACGATCCTGCCGCGCCTGGCACTGGCCGGCGGCGTTGCGACGGGCGCCGAGGTGGCGCTGCGACCGCTGGCGGACGGCGCGGCGCGGCGGATCGGCCTGGCCTGGCGGGCGCGCAGCCCGCGCGCGGGCGAGTTCCGCGCCCTGGTGCCGTCCATTGCCGCGGCGCTCGCCGACCTGTAGCAAAGATTGCGGGCGGGAGGGGGCCAGCGCATGGCGCAGTTCGACCTTGGCGGGGTGCTCGGCGCCGTACTCGGCGGCGGGCGGGCGGGGCGCGGCACGCGCAGGCGCGCAACGCCGCGCGGCGGACAGGACCTTGGGCGCGCGCTGGCGATGCTGGCCGGTGTCGCCATCGAGGCGATGACGAAATCGCAGCAGCAGCCCGCGCCGCCGCCACGCGCCCCGGCGCCCGTGCCGGCCAGGTCCCGGGCCGGGTCAACGGCCGGCAAGCCTGCCGCGCTGCCCGGCGGCGCAAAATCCGCGCGCTCCAGTGTGCCCGCAGCCGGCCGGGACCCATGGGGGGCGGCTGCCTCCGGCAAGCCGGCGCCGAGCGACAGCTGGGCCCCGGTGCCGGGGGTGCCCGCCCCGCCGCCCATATCGGCCGAGGATCGCGAGGGGTTGCTGATGCTCCGCGCCATGATCGCCGCCGCCAAGGCCGACGGGCATGTCGATTCCGCCGAGCGCGCGCGCATTGCCGACCAGCTCGACGCCGCCGGCCTCGGCCAGGCGGCGCGCGATGCCGTGCTGGCGGAGTTCGACCGCACCGTCGCGCCCGAGGTGCTGGCGCGCGAGGCGCAGGACCCGATGCTCGCCGCGCAGGTCTATGCTGCCGCGGTGGCCGGCGCGGCCTCGGTGGAAGGTGCCGAACGCGCCTGGCTCGATGGTTTCGCCAAGGCGCTACGGTTGGATCGCGCCGCGACCGAGGCGATCGAACGCCGCATCCGGGGAGGCTGACGCCATGGACGGATTGACCGAGACCGAGGCCCGCCTGCGCGACAGCGCGCGCGAGGTCGCCCGCGAAGCCGCCGCCCAGGCCGCCGCCACCGACCGCGCCGAGCAATACCCCTGGCCCATGGTCGGCCGCATGACCGAGGCCGGCTTCATGGGCCTGACCATCCCGCGGGAATGGGGCGGCCGCGGCCTGTCCTATTTCGACGCGGTGCTGGTGATCGAGGAATTCGCCAAGGCCTGCGCCGTGTGCGGGCGAATCGCCGTCGAGGCCAACATGGGCGCGGTGGGCGCCATCATGGCCTATGGCACGCCGACCCAGAAGCGCATCGCGGCCGACCTCGTGCTGGCCGGCGACAAGCCCGCCATCCTGATCACCGAGCCCGAGGCCGGCTCCGCCGCGACCGATATGCGCACCCGTGCCGTGCGCCATGGCAATGACTGGGTGATCGAGGGCGACAAGACCTGGATTACCGGCGGTGGCATCTCCCGCCTGCACCTGGTCTTTGCCCGCGCCGTCGAGGATGGCGAGGAAAAGGGGATCGGCGGCTTCATCGTGGTGCGCGACGGCGATGCCATGCCGCCGGGCATGACGGCGACACGCATCCCGTCGATGGGCCTGCGCGGCATGCCGGAAGCCGATATCGCGCTGCGCGGCGTGGTGGTGCCCGATGCGATGGTGCTGCGCCCGCCCGGCGGCTGGGCGCGCGGCTTCGGGCGGCTGATGGATGCCTATAACGGGCAGCGGGTGGGCGCCGCGACGGCGGCACTCGGCATTGCCGCCGGGGCCTATGACCATGCGCTGGACCGCGCGCAGACGCGCCGGCAGTTCGGGCGGCCGATCGGCGAGTTCCAGGGTTTGGCCTGGATGCTGGCGGATATGTCGATCGACTTGGAAGCGTCGCGCGCGCTGGTGTGGCGCGCGGCGCGCAGCGCCGGGCCGAACGGCTTCCCCGATCGGTTGGCGGCCGCGCAAGCCAAGGTGATGGCGGCCGACATGGCGATCCGCGTGACCAACCAGGCGCTGCAGGTCTGGGGCGCGGCGGGGTATTCGCGCGACAACCCGATGGAACGCTACCTCCGCGACGCGCGCATGTTCGCCATCGCCGGCGGCACGGCGCAGGTGCTGCGGACCCAGGTGGCGGAGCAGATCCTGGGGCGGAAGCTGCCGCAGACGCGCGAGGGGTTCGCGCGTATCGCGGCGGAGGAAGACGCGGCGCGGCGATCTGCCGCGGATTGATCGCGGCGCCGCCCCGTCAGGCCAAAGGTCCGGTCCGGAACAGGGTCACCCGCAGCCCGCCATGCGGCACCGGAGGCCCCGGCGTCAGGAAGGGCAGGGCGGTCGCGTGGGCCAGCTTCGCCTCCTGCGCCACCAGGCCCACCCGCCAGCCGGCGAAGCGTGTGGCCAGCACCTGGCCCAGCGCGCGGTACAGCGGCGCCAGCTTGCCGCTATCCCCCAGCCGCGCGCCGAAGGGCGGGTTCAGGATGACCAGGCCCGGTGGCCCCTCGGGTGGCTGCAGGTCGCTGATCGCGCCCTGGCGGAACGTGGTGATGTCGGCCACCCCGGCGCGTTCGGCATTGGCCTGGCTCATGGCGATGGCACCCGCGTCGCGGTCGTGGCCATGGCAGCGGATGTCCGTCGCGCGCTCGCGCGAGACGGCGCGCATGCGGCCCCAGGCCTCGGCGTCGAAGGTCGCGAGCTGTTCGAAGGCGAAGGCGCGCGCGCGGCCGGGGTTCAGCCGGGCCGCGATCTCCGCCGCTTCGATCACGAAGGTGCCGGAGCCGCACATCGGGTCGACCATGGGTTCGGTGCCGTCGTAGCCACATTGGCGCAGGAACAGCGCGGCCATGGTCTCGCGCAGCGGCGCGGCATTCACCGCTTCCTTGTAGCCGCGCTTGTGGAGCGGTTCGCCGGAGGTATCGAGGCTGATGGTGCAGACGTCCTTCTCGACGCGCGCCATCACCACCACCGGCGCGTCGGGCGATTCCGGCGCGCCCAGCGTGTCGCGAATGGCGGTGGCGATCCGCTGCGCCACCGCGCCGCTGTGATACAGGCGCGATCCGGCGCAGGAGGCCTCGACCCGGAAGGGCACGTCGCGGCGCAGGACATCGGCCCAGGGCACGCGATGCGCCAGCGTGTCGAGCTGCGCCACATGCACCGCCCGGAAGGACGCGATGCGCGCCAGCACGCTGCCCGCCCCGCGGATCCACAGGTTGGCGCGCCAGACCTCAGGCCAGCCGCCGCGGGTCACGACGCCGCCGGGCACGGTCCTGGGGCGCTTGAAGCCCTTGAGGCGCACCTCCTCCGCCAGCACGGGCTCGAGGCCCGGAACGGTGGCGAGGAAGATCTCGAAGTCGGTATCGTTGGTCATCACGTCCGGGGGCAGGGGGGACAGGCCGACGCGCATCGGCGCAGCGCCGGCATCTGCGAGGGTGTGGGCCTTGTAGTGGCCCGCGGCGCGAAGGGCCATGGCGGTGGCGCGGGCGGTTGACTTGCCCGGCGCACGCCCCTAGAAGCGCGCCTCCACGAGGTTGACCATGAAGATCCGCAATTCCCTGAAGACCGCCAAGACCCGCGATAAGAACTGCGTCGTCGTGCGCCGGCGCGGCCGCGTCTACGTGATCAACAAGAAGAACCCGCGCCTGAAGGCCCGCCAGGGCTGACGGCGCCGCGGGCCATACGCCTGCTGCCTTGAGGGGGCTCCGGCCCCCTTTTTGCTGTCCTGCGCTCTGCCGCGGGTCGCTGCTCTTCGGCTGCGCCGCGAGTTTTGTTCTGCTGCCGCGCCGCGAGTTTTGTTCTGCGGCCCAGCCGCGGCTTTTGTTCTGCGGATCCGCCACGAGTTTTGTTCTGCGGCTCCGCCGTGGGGCTACTTCCGGGGTGCGGCGCCGCTGCCACCGCCGCCGCCGGGCGTCATCACCTCGGTGCCGATGCCGCCGCCCTGTCCCTGGGTCCAGGTGCCAAGCAGCCGGCCATCGGCCTGGACGGCATAGGCTGCGACCCCCGTCTGCCCCGCCAGCGTGTAGCCGACCACCAGCAACGGGCCCTGCGGGATCAGGATGGCGACGCCCTGCGCCGTGTCGCCGCCGACACGCCAGGTGACGCGCCAGGTGTTCTGCCCGAGCGGCGCCAGGGTCGCGGTGCCATCGTAGCGCGACCCGTCCGCGCCCTGGCCCTCCACGCTGTAGGTGCCGGCGCGCTGCGCCAGGGCCGGCGGCGCCAGGCCGGCCAGGAATGCCGCGGCCAACAGAATTTTGCGCATTGCTCGTGCTCCCGAGGGTCGGCCGGATCGCGTTCGCCGCGGGCGATGCTGCGCCCCCCGATCGCCTGGCGCAACGGCGCATTACCCGGACTTGGCGCGCCGATCGGTGCCTGCTTGCCGCGCGCAGGCCCGCGCGACGCTTGCCCACGCCGGGCGGCATGCGCATCTTCGCCCCACGACAGAGGAGCGCCTAGCGTGATCGCGCAGCCAGCCCCCAAGCCCGGCATACTTGCGCGCCGGGACGAGATCCTCGCCGCGCTGCACGCCCTGGTGCCCGGTGATGGCGTGATCGGCGACGAGACACGCCTCAAGCCCTATGAGACGGACGGCCTCGCGGCCTACCGCCAGGTGCCGCTCGCGGTGGTGCTGCCGCGCACGACGGCCGAGGTCGCGGCCGTTCTGCGCTACTGCCACCGGATCGGCCTGCGGGTCGTACCGCGTGGCGCGGGCACCTCGCTGTCGGGCGGCGCCCTGCCGCTGGCGGATGCGGTGGTGATCGGGCTGATGCGCATGAACCGCATCCTGGATATCGACCTCGATGACCGCTTCGCGGTGGTCGAGGCGGGCGTGACGAACATCGGCATAACCAACGCCGTGGCGGGCGACGGCTTCTTCTATGCGCCGGATCCGTCCTCGCAGCTCGCCTGCATGATCGGCGGGAACGTGATGATGAATTCCGGCGGCGCGCATTGCCTGAAATACGGCGTCACCGCGAACAACCTGCTCGGCCTGAAGTTCGTCACCATCGAGGGCGAGGTGATCGACATCGGCGGGGCGCACCTGGACGCCGCGGGCTATGACTGGCTCGGCCTCATCACCGGCTCCGAGGGGCAGCTTGGCATCGTCACCGAGGTGACGGTGCGCATCCTGCGCGGGCCCGAGGGCGCGCGCGCCATGCTGGCCGCCTTCAAGGGCACCGAGATCGCGGGCGCGGCGGTGGATGCCATCATCGGTTCGGGCATCATTCCCGTGGCGCTGGAATTCATGGACAAGCCCTGCATCCATGCCTGCGAGGCCTTCGCCCATGCCGGCTATCCGCTGGACGCCGAGGCCATGCTGATCATCGAGGTGGAGGGCAGCACGGCGGAACAGGACGACCTGCTGAACCGCATCAAGGCGATCTGCGAACGCTTCGACCCGATCAGCCTGAAACTCGCCGAGAGCCCCGAGCAGTCGCTCGCGATCTGGAAGGGCCGCAAGGGTGCGTTCGGCGCGGTGGGTCGCATCAGCCCCGACTACCTGTGCATGGACGGCACCATCCCGACCAGCGAGCTGCCCTTCGTGCTGAAGCGGATCGGGGAAATGAGCACGCAGTTCGACCTCAAGGTCGCCAACGTCTTCCACGCCGGCGATGGCAACCTGCATCCGTTGATCATGTTCGATGCCAACGATCCGGACAGCTTCCACCGTGCCGAGGCCTTCGGCGCCGCCATCCTGACGCTGTGCGTCGAGGTCGGCGGCTGCCTGACCGGCGAGCATGGCGTGGGCGTGGAGAAGCGCGACCTGATGAATGTGCAGTTCACCGCGCGCGAACTCGACCAGCAACGCGCCCTCAAGACGGCCTTCGACCCGCAATGGCTGCTGAACCCGTCCAAGGTGTTTCCGCTGGACGGCGCGCCGGTGGCGATGGCGGCCGAATGACGGACCTGCTTGCACCGGCGGACGAGGCCGGGGTGGCGGCCGCCGTCGCCGCGGCCCATGCGGCGCGCGAACCGCTCGCCGTCGAGGGCAACGGCACCAAGCGCGGGCTGCTGCGGCCGGTGCAGGCGGCGCGCACGCTCTCGGTGCGCAACCTGTCGGGCATCACGCTCTATCGCCCGGCGGAACTCGTGCTGTCCGCCCGCGCCGGTACGCCCATCCCGGAGATCGAGGCGGCGTTGGCCGAGAAGGGCCAGCACCTGATCGCCGAGCCACCGGACCTGCGCGCGCTGCTCGGTGCCAGCGAACCGGCCACGCTGGGCGGGATCGTCGCGGCGAACCTGTCGGGCCCGCGACGCATCGCCTGGGGCGCGATGCGGGATCACGTGTTGGGCGTGCGTTTCGTGAATGGCGCGGGCGAGGTTCTGCGCTCCGGCGGGCGCGTATTGAAGAACGTGACAGGGCTCGATCTGTGCAAGCTGCTTGCCGGGTCCTACGGCACGCTCGGCGTGATGACCGAGATCACCATCAAGGTGCTGCCGGCACCCGAGGCGAGTGCGACGCTGCTCATCACCGTGCCCGATCTCGCCGCCGGCGTGCGTGCGCTCTCGGCCGGGCTCGGCAGTCCCTTCGGCGTCAGCGGTGCGGCGCTGCTGCCGGGCGCGCCGCACCAGGCGGCGCTGCGGCTCGAGGATTTCGCGACCTCGGTCGCCTATCGCATGGGGCGGCTGCGCGAGGATCTTTCGCGGTTCGGCGATGCCCGGGTGATCGAGGACGCGGCGAGCCGGGCCTTCTGGCGCGACGTGCGCGACGCCGCGGTCCTGGCCGCGCAGCCGGAGGATGCCGTGTGGCGCATATCCGTGCGGCCATCGGCCGGACCGGCGGTGGCGCAGGCAGTGCAGGCCCTGGGCGGTCGCGCGCTGCTCGACTGGGGCGGCGGGCTGGTTTGGGTCGCCGCGCCGGCCAGCGAAGCGGCCCATGACGCGCTGGTGGCCGCGGCGGCCGTCTCCGGCGGAACCTGCACGCTGTTCCGTGCGCCCGAGACGCTGCGCCTGGCCGTTGCTGTGCTGCCGGCGGAACCCGCGCCGCTCGCCGCCATCGGTGCGCGGGTGAAGGCGGCGCTCGACCCTGCCGGCATTCTCAATCCGGGCCGAATGCGGGCGGGCCTGTAACTTCCCGCTGAGGCGCCCAACTAGGCTTCGCGCGCGGCGTGCAGCCATGCCATTCTCCGCGCGAAGTCGGCAGAGGGGCGCAGGCAATGGCGAAGCTGAACGTCAATGGGCGGGTGGTGGAGGTCGCGGTCGATCCTGACACGCCGCTGCTCTGGGCGATCCGCGACCATGTCGGGCTGACCGGCACCAAATATGGCTGCGGCGTCGCCGCCTGCGGCGCCTGCACGGTGCACGTGGATGGGCAGCCGATCCGGTCCTGCGCGATGCCGGTCTCCGCCTTCAGCGAGACGCAGCGCATCGTCACCATCGAGGGGCTGTCGCCCGACGGCAGCCACCCGATCCAGGTCGCCTGGCGCGCGCTGGACGTGCCGCAATGCGGATTCTGCCAGTCCGGCATGATCATGGCCGCGGCGGCGCTGCTGGCCGAGAAGCCGCGCCCGACCGACGACGACATCGACCAGGCGATGACCAACATCTGCCGCTGCGGCACCTACAACCGCGTGCGCGCCGGCATCCACGCCGCCGTGCGCGGCGGCACCACGGGCTGAGGGGGCACGACGATGAACGAGATCACCCGGATCCGCCCGTCCCGCCGCGCCGTGCTGGCCGGTGCGGGGGCCTTCGTCCTCGGCTTCCATGTCGCGCCGAAGGGCGCGCTCGGCCAGGCCACGGCACCCGCCGCAACGCCCGAGATCAACGCCTGGGTGGTGATCCACCCCGATGACCGCGTGGTGCTGCGCATGGCGCGCACCGAGATGGGCCAGGGCACGCGCACCGGCCTGTGCCAGATGATCGCCGAGGAACTGCACTGCGACTGGTCCAAGATCGAGACGCAATACGTCACGCCGGGCCAGAGCCTGGCGCGCAACCGCGCCTGGGGGAATTTCCTGACGGCCGGCAGCCAGGGCATCCGCCAGAGCCAGGATTATGTGCGTCGTGGCGGTGCGGCTGCACGCATCATGCTGGTGCAGGCGGCCGCCGCGCAGTGGGGCGTGGCGGTCGGCGAATGCGCGGCGAAGGACAGCGTCATCACCCATTCGCCGACGGGGCGCACGCTGCGCTACGGGCAGGTCGCGGCCGCCGCTTCGCGCCTCACGCCGCCTGACCCCGTGCCTCTCAAGGACCCGCGCGAATGGACGGTGATCGGCCAGTCCAGGCCGCGCCTCGATACCGCGGCCAAGACCACGGGCGCGCAGATCTACGGGTCGGACCTGAAGATGCCGGGGATGCTGGTGGCGGTGCCGAAGCGCTGCCCGGTCTTCGGCGGGCGGGTGCGGTCCTTCGATGCGGCGCGCGTCAGCGGCATGCCCGGCGTGCGGCATGTGCTCCAGGTGGGCGACAGCGCGGTCACGGTGGTCGCCGACACCTTCTGGCAGGCCAAGGTCGCGCTGGATGCGCTGCCGGTCGCATGGGATCTGGGCGAGAATGCGCGGGTCCAGCAATCCACCATCGACGCCATGCTGGATGAGGGGCTGACCGCCGCCGAAGCCTTCGTGGGCAACAGCAACGGCGATGCCCGCGCGGCCATCGCCGCGGCGCCGCGCAAGGTCGAGGCGACCTATTCCTACCCGTTCCAGAACCACGCGCCGATGGAACCGATGAACGCGACGGTGGTCTGGACCGCGCAGCGCTGCGACGTGTGGTGCCCGACGCAGAACGGCGAGGCTGCGCTGGTCGCGACCGCCCAGGCGGCCGGCCTGCCGCAGACGCAATGCGACGTGCATCGCGTCGACCTCGGCGGCGGTTTCGGCCGGCGCACGACGCATGACTGGCTGATCGACGCGGTGCTGACCGCAAAGCAGATCCCCGGCGTTCCCATCAAGACGATGTGGACGCGCGAGGAGGACATGACGCACGGGCGCTACCACCCGGTCACCAAGGCGAAGATGACCGCGGGCGTGGACTCGAATGGCGCGATCACCGGGCTGCACATGCGCATCTCCGGCCAGTCGATCCTGTCCTATGTGTTCCCCACGGCGCTGCAGCAGGGGCGCGACCCGGTGCAGTTCCAGGGGCTGAACGCCAGCGGGGCGGAGAGCGCAATCGGCTATACCTTCCCGAACCTGCTGGTCGACCATGCGATGCGCAACACCCATGTCCCGCCGCATTTCTGGCGCGGCGTGAATCACAACCAGAACGCCATCTACCTGGAATGCTTCCTCGATGAGGTGGCGCACGCGACCAACCAGGACCCGCTGGCGCTGCGGCGCCGCCTGATGGGCAACCATCCGAAGCACCTCGCGACCCTGAACGCCGTGGCCGAACGCATCGGATGGGGCAGCGCGCCGCCGGCCGGGCGCTTCCGCGGCATCGCGCAGCAGATGGGCTTCGGGTCGTATGTGGCGGCGGCGGCGGAGGTCTCGGTCAGCGATGCCGGCGTGCTGCGCATCCATCGCATCGTGGCGGCGACCGACAGCGGCGTCGCGGTCAACCCGCGGCAGATCGAGATGCAGGTCGAGGGGTCCTTCGTCTATGGCCTGTCGGCGCTGCTGTACGGCGAATGCACCGTGAAGGACGGCGCGATCGAGCAGACCAACTTCGACACCTACAACGTGCTGCGCATGGACGAGATGCCGCAGGTCGAGACGATCGTGATGCCCTCCGGCGGATTCTGGGGCGGCGTGGGCGAACCCACCATCATGGTGGCGGCGCCGGCGGTGCTGAACGCGATCTTCGCGGCGACGGGCAAGCGCATCCGCTCGGTGCCGCTGAAGAACCAGGACCTGCGTCGCGCGTGAGCGCGCGGGACGCGGGCCGCGCTTGAGTGCCGCTGCGGCCCGCGCCGCACTGGCCAGCCTGATCGCCGCGGCATCCCCCGCGGCGGGCCAGGTGGTGCCCTTCGCTGTCGCGGGCGATGCGATCGCCAGCCCGCTCGCCGGCCTCTCCGGCGATGCGGCGCGTGGCGAGGCGGTGGTCAAGAACCGGGAGACTGCCAATTGCCTGATCTGCCATTCGATCCCCGACCCGCGCGAAGCCTTCATGGGCGAGATCGGCCCGCCGCTCGCCGGCGTCGGCGCGCGGCTGACGCCCGCGCAGATCCGGCTGCGCCTGGTCGATCCCACGCGCATGAACCCGGCGGCGATCATGCCGGCGTATCATCGCGTGGACGGCCTGGTGAATGTCGATCCGCGCTATCGCGGCCGACCCGTGCTGAGTGCGCAGGAGATCGAGGACGTGGTCGCGTGGCTCGCCACACTCAGGGAATAGCGCGATGACGCACGCCTCGCGCCGCGCCGTGCTTGTCCTGCCGATCGCCGCCGCCGCGCTGCCGGCCGCCGCAGCCGAGGACGACATGGCGACCGCCGAACGCGCCATCCTGGCCGGTCGCACGCCGGTCGCGACCGGCATCGCCTTCGAGATGCCGCCGCTGTCGGAGAACGGCAATTCCGTCGATGTCGCGGTGCGCATCGACAGTCCGATGACGCCCGCCGACCATGTGCACGCCATCCACATCCTGTCGGAAAAGAACCCGGTGCCGCGCGTGGTCACCTTCACCCTCAAGCCGCGCGCCGGGCGGGCGGAGGTCGCCACGCGCATCCGCCTCGCCACCTCCCAGCAGATCATCGTGCTGGCCGAGACCAGCGCCGGCCAGGTGCATCGCGCGGCGCGCGAGGTCATCGTCGTGCTCGGCGCCTGCGTGGAGGGCGGCTGAACATGGCGAACCCCATCGTCGCGCGCATCACCCTGCCGGACCGCGCGCGGCGCGGCGAGGTCATCACAATCCGCGTGCTGGTCCGCCACCCGATGGAACGCGCCATCGACGCCGCGGGCCTGACGCCGCTGCCGCGCAAGATCCTGCACCGCATGCGCGTGACCTATGCGGATGAGGAAGTCTTCCGCGCCGACCTCTCGCAGGGCATCACCGCCAACCCCTATATCGAGTTCACCACCATCGCCGTCGAGACCGGCGCGATCGTCTTCGAATGGGACGAGGATGGCGGCGCCACCTACCGGCGGGAGGTCCGCCTGGTGGTGACGTGATCCACCGCGCGGTCGCTGCGCTGATCCTGGCGGCCGGCGTTGCCGCTGCGTCCGAACTCCGGCCATCGCGCGACTTCCTGTCGCCCGAATTGCGCGCGTTGCAGGATGATCCGTCGCGCCATCCCGGCTGGCTGTGGGTGGAGGACGGCGAGGCGCTGTGGCAGCGCGGCGAACGCTCCTGCCAATCCTGCCATGGCGGGATCGGGTCCATGGCCGGCGTCGCCACCCGCTACCCGGCCGTCGCACCGGATGGCGCGCTGCTGAACCTGGAAGGCCGCATCGAACGCTGCCGGACCCAACAGCAGAACGAGGCGCCCTTCGGTACCGAGAGCGACGCGCTGCTCTCGCTCACCGCCGCCATCGCGCAGAGTTCGCGCGGCCTGCCCATGCGTGTTGCGACGGACGGCCCGGCCGCGTCCTTCATCGAGCAGGGGCGGCGCTTCTACGAAACGCGCCAGGGGCAGCTCAACCTCGCCTGCGGGCAATGCCACGACGAGAATGCCGGGCGGCGGCTGCGCGGCGACGTGATCTCGAACGGGCTCGGCACCGGCTATCCGGCCTATCGGTTGGAATGGAACACGCTCGGGTCGCTGCACCGGCGGCTGCGCGCCTGCTCGCTGGGTGTGCGGGCGACGCAGTTTCCGCTCGGCTCACCGGAATACCTGGCGCTGGAACTGTTCCTCGCGTCGCGCGCCGCCGGGCTGCCGGTGGAGGCGCCAGGGCTGCGCCGATAGTCACTGCACGGGCGTGACGGCGAAGCGGGCCTTGCCCTCGGCCTCCAGCGCGGCGCGCCGTTCATCCAACTGCCGCTGCACGGCATCGCGGTCGGACCGGCTGTAGCGGTAGCGCCGGCAGCCCTGGTTCCATTCGACGATGGCGGCGTTGAACGCCTGCACCTGGCCCTGCTTGGCGCCGCGCATGTCGGGGCGCGCGGCCTCGATCCGGATGTCGTTGAACATGCACCAGCGCAGCTCGGCGCGGGTGAGGGCACGGTCGCCGCCATGTTCGGGCGGCCTGGTCTCGGTGAGGTCGTCGCCGCAGGCGATCAGCGCCAGGGCGACCATGACGGCGGCGGCGGGGCGAAGGCGCATCGGCGGCATCTCCCTTCGCCCTTGGGGCAGCCTGGACGATTCGCCCCGAACCTAGCATGGACGCAACGATGTCGCGCCGTGACCTTGCGCTCAGTCCGCGCACCCTTAGGGTGCGCCCCGGAACGAGGAGGCGCCACATGGCCCAGCGCAAGCACCGCATCGCCGTCATCCCCGGCGATGGCATCGGCAAGGAAACCACGCCCGAGGGGCTGCGCGTGCTCGATGCCGCGGCGCGCCGCTTCGGCTTCGACCTGGAACTCACCCACTACGACTGGTCCTGCGAGACCTACACCCAGACCGGCAAGATGATGCCCGATGACGGCATGGACCGGCTGCGCGATAGCGACTCCATCTTCCTGGGCGCGGTCGGCTGGCCGGGGGTGCCGGACCATGTCTCGCTCTGGGGCCTGCTGATCCCGATACGCCGGCAGTTCGACCAGTATGTCAGCCTGCGGCCATGCAAGCTGCTACCGGGGTCGAAGTCGCCGCTGGCCAATCGCGGGCCGGAGGATATCGACTTCTACGTGGTGCGCGAGAATACCGAGGGTGAATACAGCTCGATCGGCGGCAAGATGTTTCCGGGGACGGACCGCGAATTCGTCTCCCAGCAGACCGTGCTGACGCGGATCGGCTGCGATCGCATCATGAAGTATGCCTTTGAGCTCGCCATGACCCGCAAGCGGCGCAAGGTGACCTCCGCCACCAAGTCGAACGGCATCACCTTCACCATGCCCTATTGGGACGAACGCTTCGCCGAGATGGCGAAGGCCTATCCCGAGGTGAGCACGGACCAGTTCCACATCGACATCCTGTGCGCCCATTTCGTGCAGCACCCGGACTGGTTCGACGTGGTGGTGGGGTCGAACCTGTTCGGCGACATCCTGAGCGACCTCGGCCCTGCGGTGGCGGGGTCCATCGGCATCGCGGCCAGCGCCAACATCAACCCGGAGAAGACGGCGCCGTCGATGTTCGAACCCGTGCATGGGTCCGCCCCCGACATCGCCGGGAAGTTCATCGCCAACCCGATCGGGCAGATCTGGTCCGGCGCCATGATGCTCGAACACCTGGGCGAGAAGGATGCCGCCGCGGCCATCGTCGCGACCATCGAGAAACTGCTGGCCGAGGGCGGCCCGCGCACGCGCGACATGGGCGGCCAGGCCGGCACGGTCGATGTCGGGAAGGCGATCGCCGAGGCGGTGGCGCGGGGATAGCCGCGCCGGCCCAGCGGACGCGGCTGTGACTTGAATGCCCGCGCGTCTGTCGCTATCGTTTCCAGCCGTTGCGAGTGACTCGCAATCAGGATTCTGGAGGGATGGGCCATGGGCCGCGACTTCAGCCATATCGCTCGCCGTTGCGAGCGGTCCGTGGTGACGGCCTATCGGGAACTGCGCGAGCAGGGGTCTGGCGATTTCAGCGCGTTCGGCGCCTGCGCCGCGCTGTACCGCATACACCACCCGGAAGCCTCGGTGAGCGAAGCGCGGCGGCTCGTGGCGGAATGGATCGACCACCACATCCTCCGCGCCGAGGGCGGCCCGACCGCAGGGTGCGACTGCGGCTGACGCCGCCGCGCCCGCGGGTTCCACCCGGGCGCCTGTTTCTATAGCCTTTCCTTATGCAGGACCTGATCAAACACGCCACCGAATGGGTGGCCGTGGCGGTCGAGACGGCGGCCGTGATGGTTGTCGCCCTGGCCGTGACCGAGGCGGTGGTCGGCTTCCTGCGCACCTTCTTCGCCCACGGCGCCACCGACCAGGTGAAGGACGAGGTGCGCCTGCGCCTGGCGCGGTGGCTTGTGCTCGCGCTGGAATTCGCCCTGGCCGCCGACATCCTGCGCACCGCCATCGCCCCGGGCTGGGAGGAGATCGGCAAGCTCGCGGCCATCGCTGCCCTGCGCACCGTGCTGAACTTCTTCCTGCAGCGCGAGATGGAGCAGGCGCGCCGCGTGGCTTAGACACCGCTTGAGACTGCGCCTCCGGACGCATTCTGAAGCCCGGCCCCGGCCCGCTCCCCCGCCCGGCCACCCAACGACAGTATCCTGATGGGTGGGGGAGCGGGCCGGGGCCGCCATTCTCAAACGGCGTCCTAGCCCGCCGGCTTCGCCCAGGCGATCGCCGCGCGCGCCAGGGCATCGATCGTGTCCGCCACCGGGAAGGGCAGGGCCGGCCCGGCGGAGATGCCGAGCGGTATCTCCGTGCAGCCCAGCACCACGGCCCTTGCCCCGCGCCCGGCCAGCGCGATGGCCATTTCGGCGAGCGGCGCATAGGCCTCGGCCACGCGATTGGCCTTCACGCCGTCGATCGCGGGCATGACGATGCGGTCCATCTCCTCGGCCGAGGGCACCAACACCTGGTAGCCGCGGCCCTCAAGCCGGTCCTGGTACAGGCGCATCGCCAGCGTGCCCTTGGTCGCCATCAGCCCGATCGGGCCAGAGGTCACGCCCAACCGCAGCAATTCGTCCGCCGCCGCCTCGACGATGTGCAGGATGGGCAGGCGCGTGGCCGACTGCATGGCGTCGAACCAGCCATGGGCCGTGTTGCAGGGGATGGCGATGGCGCCGCAGCCGGCGGCTTCCAGGCCGCGGATGCCCCGCAGCAGCGCGGGCAGGGGGTCCTCGCCGCCCGAAAGCCGCGCCGCGGTTCTGTCTGGCACCCGCGGGTCGGACCACAGGATGGTCGGGACATGGTCCTGGTCGCGTTCGGCCGGTGTCAGCACGGTCAGCCGCTGCATGAAGGTTGCCCCCGCCAGCGGACCCATGCCGCCGAGCACACCCAGCACCCGTGCCCCGTTCATCCCCCGAACACCCCGTCCCAGCTCAGCTTGACGCCCGTCACCAGCAGCAGACCGTAGAGCAACCGGTAGAATTGCGCATCCGAGACGTGCCGCTGCATCCAGATGCCGAGATACACCCCGACCGGGGCCAGCGGCAGCAGCACCAGGCTGGTGGCGAGGTTGCCGATGCTGAGATTGCCCAGAAAGAAGTACGGGATCAGCTTCACGTAGTTGACGATCCCGAAGAACACCACCGTCGTCGCCGCCATTACCTGGCGGTCGAGCCGCCGCGGATAGAGATAGACGGCAAGCGGCGGCGATCCTGCATGGGCGATGGTGCTGGTGAAGCCGGCCGCGGCCGCGCACAGGCTTCCCTTCAGCGGGTTGTGCGGCGTGGGTGGCGGCGTCCGGCGGTGCCGCGCGAGCCACAGCGTCCGGGCCAGGAACGCCAGCGTGGTGAGCCCGACCATCGCCATGATCGCGCGGTCGGACATCAGCGTGAACACCAGCCCGCCGACCAGCACGCCGAGCAGCGCGCCGGGGATGAGCACGCGCATCTCGCGCTTGTCCCACTTGCCCCACCAGGCGCGCAGGCCCGAGACATCCATGACGCAGAGCACAGGCAGCGCGATGCCTGCGGCGATCGGTGCGGGGACCGTCAGTGCCATCAGCGGCACCATCAGGTTGCCGGCGCCGGACGCGAAGCCACCCTTGCTGATGGCGGTGATCAGGACCGCCGGAATGGCCAGGGCGTAGAACCAGGGATCGGTGATGAAGGCCAAGGCGGGGTGACGCTCGAAGGGTCAGCGTGTATGCCACGCGCCCTTCGCATCGCCCATCCCGGAAGCCGCGCCATGGACCACCTGACCGATCCGTTCTGGCTGCTCGCGCTGGCCGCGGCCATGGCTGCGACGGGGCTCGTTTCGGGCACGCTGGCGGGGCTGCTCGGCGTGGGCGGGGGCATCGTGATCGTGCCGCTGCTGTTCAACGTGTTCCCGCTGTTCGGCATTCCCGAGGCCATCCAGATGAAGGTCGCGGTCGCCACGTCGCTGGCGACCATCATCCCCACCTCGATCCAGTCCGCGCGCAAGCACCACGCGACGGGTACGATGGATGTCGTGCTGCTGCGGTCGATCTGGCCGGCGATGCTCGCGGGCGTGGCGCTCGGCACCTTCATCGGCGTCTTCGTGAAGGGAGAAGGCCTGACCGCGGTCTTCGCCATGGTCGCCCTGCTGGTGGCGCTGAACATGGGCTTCACCGGCGTGGACTTCAAAATCGCCGACAGCGTGCCGGCGGGACCGCCACGCGCCGCGCTGGGCATCGGCATCGGGTCGGTGAGTGCGATGATGGGCATCGGCGGCGGCACGCTGGGCGTGCCGATCCTGTCGATGTTCGGCTACCCGATCCGCCGGGCGGTGGCGACGGCCTCGGCCTTCGGGCTGATCATCTCGATCCCGGCGACCATCGGTTTCGTGCTGGGCGGCTGGAACGATGCGCGGGTGCCGCCCTTCTCGCTGGGCTATGTCAGCCTGGTGGGCTTCGCGTTGATCGCGCCGACCTCGATCCTGGCAACGCCCTGGGGCGTCAAGCTGGCGCACACCATCCCGCCGCTGTGGCTCAAGCGCGCCTTCGCGGTCTTCCTGGCCATCACCAGCCTGCGGATGTTCTGGAGCCTGTTTTCGTGACCCTCAGACGGCGGGCGCGGCCCGTCCGGGCCGCTTGCCTTCGCGCCATGCACGGGTGCGCGGGCGGCGGCTGATGGTCTGGGCGCGGTCGCGCCGTGCGCTCCCGGCCCGCGCCGTGGCCGCGGGCCGCCTTGGCGTCAGGTCGCCGGCCGATGGTCCTTGAACATCTCGCGCAGCTTCGTCTTCAGGATCTTCCCCGTCGCGGTGTGCGGAATCTCGTCCACCACCACCACGTCATCCGGCAGCCACCACTTCGCGACCTTGTCGGCCAGGAAGTCGCGCATCTGCGTCAGCGAAGGCGACAGCACGCCCGGCTTCATCACCAGGATCAGCAGCGGCCGTTCGTCCCATTTGGGATCCTGCATGGACACCACGGCGGCCTCCGCGACACCGGGATAGGCCACGGCGGCATTCTCCAGCGCGATCGAGGAAATCCACTCGCCACCCGACTTGATCACGTCCTTCGATCGGTCGGTGATCTCCATGTAGCCATGCTCGTCCATCGTCGCGACGTCGCCGGTGTCGAAGAAGCCGTCGGCATCCAGGATCTCCTCCTCCTCGCGCCGGAAGTAGCGGCGGGAGATGGCCGGGCCCTTCACCTTGAGCCGGCCGAAGGCCTTGCCGTCCCAGGGAACCGAGGCGCCGTCATCGTCGGTGATCTTCATCTCGACCGTGTAGGGCGGCGTGCCCTGCTTGGCCTGCAGGCGCAGCATGTCCTCGCCCCTCAGCTGCGCGACCTCCGGCTTGACCGCGAACAGCGTGCCGACCGGCGACATCTCGGTCATGCCCCAGGCATGGATCACCCGCACGCCGTATTTCTCCTGGTACGCCTTGGTGATGGCCGGCGGGCAGGCCGACCCGCCGATCGCCACGCGCTGCATGGAATCGACTCGCGCCCCGGTCGATTCCAGGTGCTGGAGCAGCATCATCCACACCGTCGGCACGGCGGCGGAGAAGTTCACCCGCTCGCGCTCGATCACCTCATGGACCGAGGCGCCATCGAGCTTCGCGCCCGGCATGACCAGCGCCGCGCCCACCATCGGCGCGCACAGCGCGAGCGACCAGCCATTGGCGTGGAACATCGGCACCACCGGCATCACCCGGTCCGCCGCCCCCAGCCCGAAGGCGTCCACCTGGTTGCACACCATGGCGTGGATCACGTTCGAGCGGTGCGAATAGACCACGCCCTTCGGGTCGCCCGTGGTGCCCGAGGTGTAGCAGATGCCCGCCGCGGCATTCTCCTCCACGCGCATCCAGGCGAAGTCACCGTCCACCTCGGCGATCCAGTCCTCGTAGGCGACGGCGTTGGGCAGCGACGTCTCGGGCATGTGCGCGGCATCGGTCAGGATCACGTAGCGCTCGACGGCCGGCATCTTCTGCGCAAGCGCCTCGGCCAGCTTCACGAAGGTCAGGTCGAGCAGCAGCAGCCGCGACCCGGCATGGTTCATGATCCAGGCGATCTGCTCGGGGAACAGCCGCGGGTTCACCGTGTGGTAGACCGCGCCGGCGCCGGTGATGCCGTACCACGCCTCGAGGTGCCGCCAGGTGTTCCAGGCCAACGTCGCCACGCGGTCGCCGGGCTTGATGCCGTCCCGGGCCAGGCGTTGCGCCACCCGCAGGGCACGGCCCCGCACCGTCGCGTAGTCCGTGCGGTGGAAGGGCCCTTCGACCGAACGCGAGACGACTTCGCGCGTCGGATGCTGCACGGCGGCGTGGTCCAGCACCGTGTGCATCAGCAGCGGCCAATCCTGCATCAAGCCAAGCATCGCGTCGCCTCCCCTGCGCGTCCCGTCCTGCCCGTGAGGCGGGCGGCGGGTCGTCGGATGCGGGAAGGCTACACCAAATCCATGCCGCGTCAGGAGGCTGCCGGCCGGCCCCGGCCTTGCCCCCATCCGTGGCGTCCAGCGCGCCCAGCCCCTCCCGATTTCAGGCGGGCACCATGCCGGAACGGCAGTTGCCCCGCCCGCCACGCGGTACCATTTTGGCGGTGCGGGCAGTTCGCCCGGATGGGAGTTCAGCCGTGAACGGCGTGCCGGATATCAGCCCGAAGGACACCTGGGACGCGCTGCGCAACGACCCGCAGGCCGCCCTGGTCGATGTGCGCACCGATGCGGAATGGAATTTCGTCGGCCTGCCGGATCTCGCCGCCATTGCCAAGCAGACGGTGCTGATCCCCTGGCAGATCTACCCGGGCATGCAGGTGAACGGGCATTTCGCCGACCAGTTGCACAAGGCCGGGCTGACCCCGCTGCACCGCGTCTATTTCATCTGCCGGTCCGGCGCGCGGTCGCTCGCGGCCGGCCAGGCGGCGCAGGCGGCCGGCTTCCCGCACGCCTTCAACGTGGCGGACGGCTTCGAGGGCCCGGTCGATGCCGAAGGCCATCGCGGCATCGTCGCCGGCTGGAAGGCCGACGGGCTGCCCTGGCGGCAACGCTGAAGCGCAGGCATCCTGGCGCGATCATCCGATGAGGGAACGCGCCATGACGCCGCTGCCGCTGACATCCGAATTCCTGTTCCGCATGGCGCTGTCCGCCGGCGCGCCGCAGATGGTGGGCACCGCGCGCAACGGCGAATTGCGCATCATCCCGGTTACCGGCGGCACGCTGGAAGGCCCGCGCTTCAACGGGGAGGTGCTGCCCGCCACCGCCGCCGACTGGCTGCGCGTGGACCCGGACGGCACCGCGCACATGGATGTGCGCCTCACGCTGAAGGCGACATCGGGCGGCATCGTGTTCATGCACTACAGCGGCATCCGCACCGGTGCGCCGGAGGTGCTGGCACGGCTCAACAGCGGCCAGCCGGTCGATCCGGCGGACTACTATTTCCGCATCGCGATCCGCTTCGAGACGGGGGCGGCGGACCTGGCCTGGATGAACAAGGTGATCGCGGTGGGCGTGGGGCAAAGGCCGCCGAGCGGGCCGACCTACGACGTCTACGCCATCGGCTGAAGGCCGGAGGGGCGCTGGCCCTCCGGCTCTCCCCGCCAGGGGGCAGCGGCCCCCTGGACCGCGAAAACGTCAGCGCGGGACGTCAAGCCTTTGCAGGATCGGGCGCCACTGGTCGTCCGTGCGCTTCAGGAAATTCGCGAAATCATCGGGGGTGCCGCCGGCGACGAACTGGCCGTCGGTGGTCAGCCGGTCGCGGATGCGGGCATCCTGCAGCGCCTCATTCGCCGCGGCATTCACCCGCTGCACGACATCGGCGGGGGTGCGCGCCGGCGCCAGCATGCCGAACCAGGACAGCACTTCCAGCCCGGGCGCGAACTGCGCAATGGACGGCACCTCGGGCGTCGATTCCACGCGCCGTTCGCTGGTCCAGGCGATCAGGCGGCCCTGCCGGTTGCGATGCACCGGCTGCGCCGTGCCGCCGGCAACGATCAGCATATCCAGGTCACCCGCCAGGAACGCCGCCAACTGCGCGGAATCGCCGCGATAGGTCACGTCCTGCATGGTGATGCCGAGCCGCTCCATCACCATCAGCATCGCCACGTTGGTCAGCGTGGTCGGCCCATTGGTGCCATAGGTCATCACCCCCGGCCGCGCCTTGGCCGCCGCCACCCAGGCCGGCACATCGACCGGCCCGCCGGCCAGCTTCGTGATGATCCCGAAGGGAAAGGTCGTGGCCAGCATGACCGGCGCGAAATCATCCACCTTGTAGGGCAGGTTCGGCACGATCACCGGGTTGATGGTCAGCGTGGTGCCGGCGGCCATCAGCAGCGTCTGCCCATCCGGCCGGGCGCGGGCCACGTATTCCGCGCCGATGACGGTATTGGCGCCGGGGCGGTTCTCCACCTGCACGGTCTGGCCGAGCAGCGCGGTCATGCGCTCCGCCAGCAGGCGGGTGACGATGTCGGTGCTGCCGCCCGGCGCGAAGGGCACGACCACGGTGATCGGCCGAGCCGCACCCTGGGCGAGGGCCGGCGCGGGAAGCAGGGCGAGCGCGCCGAGCAGCGGCCGGCGGCGGATCGGGAATGTCATGGGCAAGATCCTGGCGTTGGGTCGGTGGCGCTCTGGCGGCGCGATCCGCGGCAGTATCGCCCGATCAGCGCCGCCCGGCCAGTTGCCGGTTCTCGAGCCGGCTCAACACCCGCACCAACGGCCAGAGCAGGATGAAATACACCACTGCCGCGACCATGATCGGCGTCGCGTTGTAGGTCACGGATTGCGCCTGGCGCGCCTGGAACAGCAACTCCGGCAGCGCGACGACGGAGGCGATGGAGGTGAGCTTCACCACCTCCAGCGTGTTCGAGATCAAATCCCGCCTGCGGCAGCACGACGTTCACCATGGTCTGCCCGCGCGTCAGGCCGGTCGATCGCGCGGCCTCGATCTGCCCGCGCGGGATGCTCTCGATCCCGGCGCGCAGGATCTCGCCGTAATAGGCGCCGGTGTTGAGGAAGAAGCCGATCGCCACTGCCCCCCAGGCGCCGACGTCGAGCCCGATGAAGGGCAGCCCGGCGAAGATGAAGATCAGCAGCACCAGTGGCGGCAGCGCGCGGAAGGTATCCACCCAGGCGCGCAGCGGCCACTTCACCCACGGCGAACGCACGGTCGACAGCACGGCGATGATGACGCCGCCCAGGATGCCGAGCGGGACCACCAGCGCCGAGAGCAGCAGCGTCGCCTGCAGCCCCTGCCAGAGGATCGGCCAGGCATCCTGGACGATCTGCCAGTTCAGGAAGGTGTCGAGGAAGACGTCCACGACGCTAGGTCCGGGCCATGCGGTTCACGTGGCGTTGTTCGGACCGCATGGTCAGCGCTTCCACGCGAAGCGCGACTCGATCCAGCGACCGAGCACGACCACCGGAAAGAACAGCACCAGGTACGCGATGGCCCCCAGCGTCAGCGGCGACGGATTGAACGAGAACGACACCCCCGCATTCGCCGCCCCCAATATGTCCGGCACCGCCACGACCGAAGCCAGCGCCGTGCCCTTGGTGATCGCGATGGTGCGGTTGGTCAGCGGCGGGATGGTGATGCGCAGCGCCTGCGGCAGCACCACGTAGCCCAGCGTCTGCAGGAAGCCGAGCCCGGTCGATCGCGCCGCCTCCCACTGCCCCTTCGCGACGCTGGTGATGCCGGCCCAGAAGATCTCCTCGGAGAACGCCATCAGCACCAGGGTCAGTGCCAGCCAGGACGCGACGAAGCCCGACAGTTCCACGCCTGCATTGGGCAGCCCGAAGAACAGCAGCACGATGATCACCAGCGGCGGCAGCGCGCGGAACAGGTCGACCACGAAGATGATCAGCCAGTTCAGCGGCCGGATGCCGAAGGCGCGCAGCAGCGCCAGCGCCAGCCCCGCCGCCAGCCCCGCGGCGATGATGCACAGCGCCAGCACCACGGTCAGCCCGAAGCCCTCGATGATCTTGGGCAGGTACTGCGCCATGACGCGCGCATTGAAGAAGCTGTCGGTGAAGCGTTCCCAGCCGGTCATGGCGTGTCCCATCCGGCCCCGGCTGCGCTATTCTGCGCCCCGCCGATGAAGGGATGTGACGGATGACGCTGCCGAAGACCCCCGCCCTGGCCCTGATGGCCCTGTTGTTTGCCGCCGCCGGCCCGCCACCGGAAGCCGAGCGCATGGTCCCCGGCGGCCGCGGCGGCTTCGTCAGCGACGGGCCCGATGGCTGCTGGCTGTGGGCGAGCGGCATCCGCGCCACGGCCCAGCGCCTGACCACGTCCTGGACGGGCCCCTGCCCGGAGGGCCCCGCGGAGGGCGAAGGCCGTGCCGAAGTCCGCTGGCTGGAAGACGGCGTCGAGCGCGGCATGATCTACGAAGGCCACCTCCGGCGCGGCAAGAACGAGGGCACCGGCCGCCTCACGCTCACCGCCGGCAAGGATATCCGGGTGATCCAGCACGGCACCTTCCGCGACGATCACTTCGTCTCGGGCCGCGTGGAAATCCCCGGCCCGGGCATCGTCTACGAAGGCGGCTGGAGCATTGCCCATCCGAACGGCCCTGGCCGCCTGGTCATCAATGGCCGCGTCATCGAGGGCGACTGGATCAATGGCTGCCTGCGTACGCCGCAGGGCTGGGTCGCCTTCACCCGCGCGGCGCGGGAATGCGAAGGCCGCGATACCTGACGACAGGCGCGGTGCAGCGCCTCCGCTGGCACGGCGCGGCATCAATGCCGCTCGATCTGGCGGATGAAGTTGCGCGTGCGTTCGTGCTTGGGCGCGTCGAAGAAATCGCCCGGATTTCCTTCCTCGACGATCAGCCCATCGGCCATGAAGACCACGCGGTCGGCGGCCGCCTTGGCGAAGCCCATCTCGTGGCTGACCACCACCATGGTCATGCCGTCCTCGCGCAATTCGCGCATCACCGCGAGCACGCCGCCGACCAGTTCGGGGTCGAGCGCGCTGGTCGGTTCGTCGAACAGCATCACGCGCGGTTCCAGCGCGATGGCACGCGCGATCGCCACGCGCTGCTGCTGCCCGCCGGAGAGTTGCAGCGGGTAGTGATCCGCCCGGTCGCCCAGATGCACCCGATCCAGCGCCGCCGACGCCTTCGCCTCGGCCTCCGCGCGCCCCAGCCCCTGCACCTTGCGCAGCGCCAGCGCGACATTCCCCAGCGCCGTCATGTGCGGGTAGAGGTTGAAGGACTGGAACACCATGCCGATGCGCTGCCGCGCCTTGTTGATGTCGGTGCGGGTATCGAGCATGTCGATCCCGTCCACCGTGACCGAGCCCGAGGACGGGTCCTCCAGCCGGTTCAGGCAGCGCAGCAGCGTGGACTTGCCCGACCCCGACGGGCCGATCAGGAAGACCAGCTCCTTCTCGGCCACCACCAGGTCCACGCCCTTGAGGACATGAAGGTGGCCGAAATGCTTGTGGACGGCGCGCGCCTCGACGATCGGCGCGCGCCCGGTGCCTGGCATCAGCTGCAGGTCGGGTTCTGCGGCGTCGGGTCGAAGCCCGGCATGTCGGGCGGGCCATAGCCGGGGAATTCGATGCGCTCCGCCTGGTCCGGGCCGGGCGCGTTGCCGAACCAGCGTTCGGACAGCCGCGCCACCGTGCCGTCGCGCTTCATGCAGGTCAGGATGTCCTCGACCTGGTTGCGCATTGCGCCGGAGTCGCGCCGGAACGGCGTGCCCCAGTGCAGGCGCGACCCCGGCAGCACGAAGTCCGCCACGTATTGCGGCGTGCGCGACGCCGAATACCGCACCACGGTGTTGCCCGACAGGTTCGCATAGGCGCGCCCCTGGATCACCGCCTGCGCCGCATCCGCCTGGCTGTCGAAGGCCATCAGCGTCAGGTTCAGCCGCTGCGCGTTGGTGGTCACCCACTGCTCGTAGGGCGTGCCCTTGTTCACGCTGATGGTCTTGCCGCGCAGGTCTTCTTCCGAGCGGATCGGCGGCGTGCCGCGGCGGATGCCGAATTGCAGCTCGGTCCAGATGTAGCCCTCGGTGAACAGCAGCGCCTCGGCGCGTTCCCGCGTCACCGTGGTGGGGGCACACAGGAAATCGTAGCGGCCCGCATTCAGCGCCGGGATCAGGCCCGAGAAGGCCGCGCTGTCGATCACGATCTCGCGGCCCATGCGGCGCGCAACCTCGCGGAACAGGTCGATCTGGAAGCCCTGCACGCCCCCCTGGAGCGAGGGGAAGGCATGCGGCGCGAAGGTGCCATCGACCGCGCAGCGCAGCGGCGGCTGGCCTTGCGCCAGGGCCGGGCCTGCGACGGCGGCCGAAATGAGGGCGGCGGCGAGAAGCCTGCGCATGGTGGAAACCTCCTGTTCACGTTGTGCCCTGCAACATTTCCAGATGGCTGCCCTGCTGTCCATGCGCGCCTCGCCACAAAACTGCCTTGCGAGCGTCCCGGTGGCGCCCCGGCGGTGGTGTTCAACCAGCGATGAACGGAGACACCGCCATGCCTGTCATCCCCATTGCCATGATCACCACCGGCCTGCTGGGCAACCTGCTGCTGGTCGTTCTGCTGCTGGGCGACGCCACCGCGCCGGGGCGGGTGCCGCTGGTGGTGGCCGCGGTGCTCGCGATCGGCGGTGGGGCGCTGATGCTGGGCGGGCTGCGCCTGCTGGAACCGCGCCGCCCCGCGCCGCTCGATCACCGTTCCTGATGCCGATTGTCCATCCCGCGGAACACGATCAGCGGGCGTGAGGACCGCGCCCGCGGCACCATCTCCAGCCAATCGAGGAATTCCACCAGCACCTTGCCGGTGATGTCCGCCACGTGGTGGCGATGCGCGGCCTCGGGCGTGTACCAGTCCAGGCGCTCCAGTTCGCCCGATCCGGCGATGGTGCCGTGCACCGATTCGGCCGGGGCCGCGAGGAAGCGGGCGTTGAAGCGGATCGGCCGGCGCCCGGGTGTCACGGCCCGGCAGATGTAGTGCAGCGCGCCGAGGTCGGCCGCGACACCCTCGCCACGGCGTTCGCCCAGCAGCAGGCCGGTCTCCTCGTGCAGTTCGCGCACCGCGGCGATGGCGATGGCGCGCGCGCGGCCCGGCGTGGCGCGGCGTTCCAGCATGCGCTGCGTAGCGGGAATCATGTCCCGGATGGCGGGCTGGCGATGGTCGTCCGGGTCCACGCGACCGCCGGGGAAGACCATGACATCGGGCATGAAGCGGTGCTTCGCGTGGCGCTTGCCCATCAGCACCTCGGGTCCGGACGGGCCGATGCGCCAGACGATCAGGCTGGCGGCATCGCGCGGGCGGGCGGTATGGCGCGCCTGGCCTTCGGCATCGGCGCCGCCGGGGTTGTCCGCGGTCGGGTCCTCGCGACGGGTCTCAGTCAAGCGCGAAGCCCCTCAGGCGCAGCCAGGTGCGGAAGCCGAAGCGCTCGGGCACGCTGAGTTGCCGTGCGGCGTTCTCCGACCAGGTGCAGCCCGCGGGCACCGGGCCGTGCACCTCCGGGTAGCGAGGCTTCTGGCGCGTGCGCAGCGCGTCATAGGCTTCGATCGCGGCGGGCAGCGTGCTGTCGTCGTAGGTCTCGCGGTGGATGACGGCCGCGGGCGGCAGGCGCGGCGTGGGTTCGTTGCGTGCCTCCGGCCAGCCCAGCGTCAGTCCTGCGACCGGATAGACGGCTTCCGGCAGCCCGAACAACGGCCCGACCTTCTCGATATGGCTGCGCACGTAGGAAATCGGGCAGGTGCCGAGCCCGGCGGCGTCCGCGGCGGCGATCGCCATGCCCATGGCCAGCGCCGCATCCATCGCGGTGTTCAGGAAGGTGTCCATGTTGTTGTTGGCATGCGCGCGCCCGTGCAGCGTGCAGGCGGCCTGGCCGCGCCGCATGTCGCCGCAGAACAGCAGCAGGACCGGCGCGTCCTTGATCCAGGGCATGGTGCCGATCCAGTCGGCCACCCTGGCGATCTTGGCGGCATCGCGCGTGACGATGATGGAATACTGCTGCAGGTCGGATTTCGACGGCGCCGATTGCGCGGCGGCGAGGATGGTGTCGAGCAGCGGGTCCTCGACCTCGCGCGCGGCATAGCGGCGCGTGACGCGCCGGTCGAGCAGGGCGGCGAGGGCCGGCGGGATCTCCGCCGGCGGTTCGAAGGGCAGGGCGCCGTAGCGCGCGCGGATCAGGTCGTCAGGGGGCATGGGCGCAGCGTGGCACCGGGCGCGGCCGGCGGGAAGGTCATGCGTCGGGGACCGGCCAGACCACGCGGAAACCTTCGAAGACCACGGGCTCCTCCCCGGTCAGCACGAAGCCCTCGCGTGCCGCCTGCCGGCCGAAGAATTCGTAATGATTCGCGAGCCACACCGCGCGGCTGCGGTCGCCTTCGCCCTCGACCCAGGCGAATTCATCGGTGACGCCGCCGAGCGGGCCGACCGTCACGTCCGTGGTGCGCCAGATGCAGGCCGGCCGGCCCGATCCATCCACCACCAGCACGTGGTCGTCAGGTGCGGGACGCGGCGGCTTGCCGGGGCCGTAGTCGCGGTCGAGCGACGCCGTGGCGCGCTTGCGGCCCGCCAGGATCAGCGCGGCCAGCGCATCCGCGATTTCGGGCGTGTGACCATGCGCGACGACATCGTAGCGGTCGTGGTCGATGCCGCTGGCCGCGCGGTAGGCGGCCCAGAAGGCCTCGACCGCGGGCGAGTGGTCAGGCACGGACCACCCACGCATCCGCGACCGTGACACCCTGGCCCTGCGCATGGATGATCAGGGGATTGATCTCGGCCTCCGCGACCTCGGCCACGGCGGCCAGGCGGGAGACCGCGACAATCGCGGCGGCCAGCGCATCCAGGTCGCCCTTCGGCAGGCCGCGCCAGCCGGCCAGGGGTTTCAGGCCTTTCACCTCGGCGATCATGGCGTGCGCTTCGGCCAAGCCGACCGGGGCGCAGCGCAGCGCCGTGTCGCGGTGCAGTTCCGCCATCACGCCGCCGGCGCCGACCAGCACCACGGGGCCGGTCTCGGGGTCGCGGCGGAAGCCCAGGATCGCCTCGGCCAGGCCCTTCGCCATGGGCTGGGCGAGGAAGCCCGTGATGGTCGCGCCCGGCGCCTTCGCGGCGACGCGCGAAGCCATGGCGGTGGCTTCGGCGCGCAGCGCCGCGTCATCGGCGATGTTCAGCACGACGCCGCCGACCTCGGTCTTGTGCGCGAGGTCGGGCGACAGGATTTTCAGCGCGACCGGGTAGCGCAGCCCTTCCGGCACACCATCCGGCGCGGCAAAGACCGCGACGCCGCTGTCGAGGCCGAGTGCCGCGAACAACCGCCGCGCATCCGCCTCGTCCGGTCGTGCGGGCAGGGCGTGGGCGATGGTGCCGGCTTCCGGCACGGCCCGCGGCGCCTGCCATTCGAGGAAGGCGCGGATCGCATCGGCGCAGGATTCCGGCGTGCGGAAGGCCGGGATGCCGGCCTCGCCCAGCATGCGCAGCGAGACATCCGCCTGCGGCACCAGGAAGGCCGCGATCGGCTTGCCATGGCCGGCCTTCGCCGCACCGACCAGCCCCGCCACCGCATCGGCCGGGCGGAACTGTGCCGAGGAACCGATCACCGATAATGCGAGGTCGGTGTCCGGGTCGGCCGAGAGCGCCGCCATCGCGGCCTGCACCTTGTCGGCGCGCGTGCCGGCCAGCGTCACGTCGATCATGCGGCCGTGATGCGGCAGGCCGGCCGCCTCCAGGCCCTCCACCGCGACCGCGTGCGGCGCGCGCGTCTCGATGCCCGCCACACCCAGCGCATCGACGGCCATGGCACCGCCACCGCCGGTCGTGGTCATCACCGAGACGGCGCGCTTCGAGGCGAGCAGCGGCTTGCGGCCGATGAACAGCGCGGGCGCTTCCAGAAGCGCTTCGATCATCGTGACACGCGCGATGCCATGGGCGCGGAAGAAGGCGTCGGCGGCGGCGTCGGACCCCGCCAACGCACCGGTGTGGCTGTTGGCCAGTTCCGCGCCGAAGGAGGACCGCCCGAGCTTGAAGGCGATGATCGGCTTGCCCACGGCATGCGCGCGGCGCGCCGCCTCGGCGAGCAGGTCGGCGCGGCGAATGGCTTCGAGGAACAGCAGGATCGCGTCGGTGTCCGGGTCGTCCACCAGCAGGCCGGCGATTTCGCTCGCGCTGAGGTCGGCCTCGTTGCCGGTGCTGATCAGGTGGGAGAAGCCCATGCCGCGCGCCGCACCGCGCGCCATGATCGCGCCCAGCATCGAGCCCGACTGCGACACCAGCGCGAGGCGCCCGGGCGGCAGGGTCTCGGCCTCCAGCGCCGCGTTGACGGAACACGCGCTGCGCCCGTTCACGTTCACCAGGCCCATGGAATTCGGCCCGAGGATGCGCACGCCGGCGGCGCGCGCGGTGGCGAGCAGGCGTTCCTGACGCGCGACACCTTCGGGGCCGGCCTCCGCGAAGCCATCCGCCAGGATGGCGGCGACCGGGATGCCCTTGGCGGCGACATCGGCGATCACGCCTTCCACGTGTTCGGTGGCCAGAAGCAGGTAGGCCAGGTCCACCGGGCCGGGGATGGCAGCGATCGACGGATAGGCGCGTTCGCCGAGGATCGTCTCCGCGCGCGGGTTCACCGGATACAGCTCGCCATCGAAGCCGTGCTTGCGCAGGTAGATCTGCGCCCGCGCCGTGAGCCGTGTCGGGTCAGCCGACGCGCCGACCAGGGCGATCCGGCGGGGGTTCAGCAGGGCGGTGGCGAGGGCGGTCATGCGGGTGGTCTTCCGGTTCAGCGGGGCGGCTGCGCGACGCAGCCTTCGGGCGGTGTCGAAGGCTGCGCGACGAGCAGCGCAAGGAAGGCGGGCGCGGGCGCATCGGCCGACAGCGGTGAGAGGTCGGTCGCGTGCAGCGACACGCTGCCCTGCGCGATCACCTCGCGTGTCGCGGCACGCGCAAGCAATTCGCGCGTGGGTCGCAGCACGACGGCGCGATGCCCGTCCGGCAGGCCAGGCAGGCCATCGAACATCACGATCGCCACCGGCTGCGCCCAGGGGACGTTCGACGGCAGCCGGTCGAGATGCCGCGTGAAGGGCGCGAAGGCGCAGGATGCGGCACGCAGCGATGCCTCCAGCGCCGCGGTCGCGGTCAGGCGATGGACGGCGTCACGGGCTTCCGCCGGCGCCTGCGCCGCGGCCGGGAGCACGGCTGCCGCGGGTGCAGCGATGGCGCAGAACGCCAGGGCCAGCACCCGCCGCATCCGGGACCTCAGATCGGATCCCAGCAGAACACGTCGCCGGAGCGCTCGAGCTTCGAGAAGCCCTGCGCCAGCGACGGCAGCGCGTATTCGGCGATGGCTTCCGGCGTCCAGCCTTCCGAACGGTGCACCGACTTGATCGGGCGGATCTGGCTGTAGACGAAAAGCTCATTCATGCGCGGAGAGAAGATCTGCCCGGTCACGTCCTTGGCCGCGTCGGAGGCCAGGAACACCGCCAGCGGCGCGTTCTTGTCGGGCGTCATCTGCATGATGCGCTCGACGCGGCGCTTCTGTTCCGGCGTCTCAGCCGGGATGGTGCCGGTCATGCGCGACCAGGCGAAGGGCGCGATGCAGTTCGACCGCACGTTGAAGCGCGCCATGTCCAGCGCGATCGACTTCGACAGCCCGACGATGCCGATCTTGGCCGCCGAATAATTCGCCTGGCCGAAATTGCCGATCAGCCCGGAGGTCGAGGACATGTGCACGAAGGCGCCCGACTGCTGCTGGCGGAAATGCGTCGCCGCGGCGCGCGAAACGTAAAATGACCCCGACAGGTGGACGGCGATCACGCTGTCCCATTCTTCCGGCGTCATGCGGTGGAAGATCTGGTCGCGCAGGATGCCCGCGTTGTTCACCACGATGTCGATGCGACCGTAGTGGTCCATCGCCGCCTGCACGATCTTTTGCGCGCTGGCCCAGGTGGCGACGCTCTCGGCCGAGATCTCGGACTGGCCGCCATTCTGCGCGATGATCGCCTTGGTCTGCTGCGCGGGCGTGGCGTCCTGGCCCTCGCCCGACACGGAGGCGCCGACGTCGTTGATGATGACGCGGGCCCCCTGGCCGGCCATCATGATGGCGATCTCGCGCCCGATGCCGTTGCCGGCCCCCGTCACGATCGCGACCTTGCCCTCGAGCATGTTCGGCATCAGGCATTCCCTCCGTAGGTTTCTTGCCGCGACGGTTCTAGACCCGGCCCCGCGGGCCGTGAAGCCGGGTTGCCGCTGCGCCGTGCCGGCCTATACATGACGCAATCAGGAATGAAGGGGCTTCCGTGGCGCTGGTGACGCTGGAGGGCGTGGGCAAGACCTATCGCGGCCGCACGGGCGCGTGGGAAGCGGTGCGCGACTTCAGCCTGGACCTGGCGGAGGGCGAGTTCTTCTGCCTGCTCGGCACCTCGGGTTGCGGCAAGACCACCGTCCTGAACATGGTGGCGGGCTTCGAACAGCCGACCGCCGGGCGAATCCTGCTGGATGGCAAGCCGGTCGAACGCCCTGGCGCCGATCGCGGCGTGGTCTTCCAGGGGCATGACAGCCTGTACGACTGGCTGACGGCGCTGGACAATATCGGCTTCGGGCTGCGCCTGCGCGGCCTGGGGCGGGGCGAACGGCGCGCCAAGGCCGACCACTACCTCAACATGGTCGGGCTGACCGGGCAGGGTGCCAAGCACCCGTCGGAACTTTCGGGCGGCATGAAGCAGCGCATCCAGATTGCGCGCGCGCTGGCCAACGACCCGCGCATGCTGCTGATGGACGAACCCTTCGGCGCGCTGGACGCCATGACGCGCGCCGTGCTGCAGGGCGAGCTGTCGCGCATCTGGGCGGAGACCCGCAAGACGGTGCTGTTCATCACCCACGACATCGAGGAAGCCGTGGCGCTTGCCACGCGCGTGGGCGTGATGAAGCGCGGCCCGGGCGGCACGCTGAAGGCCATCATCCCGGTTGATCTTCCCTTCCCGCGCGAACGCACCAGCGACGCGTTCATGGCAGCGTTCCGCCAGGTCCATGCCCTCATTCACGACGAGATCCACGGTGCGCACTGACCGGTTCGCCGTCGTCGCGGGCTACATCGCCGGCTTCGCGCTGCTGTTCCTGGTCTGGCACCTGGCGGCGGCCTTCGTGGTGAAGTCCATCCTGTTCCCCGGCCCCTGGCCGGTGTTTGAACGCGCGCTGGTGCTGATCGAGGACAACATCCTCCAGGAACAGATCGTCGCGTCGATGCGGCGCATCCTGCAGGGCTTCCTGCTGGGGAGCGCCATCGGCATCCCGATCGGGCTCGCGATCGGGTCGTTCAAGCCGGTGCGCTGGCTGCTCGAACCCTGGACGGAATTCTTCCGCTTCATTCCCGCGGTCGCGATGATCACCGTCGCGGTGATCTGGTTCGGCATCGGGGAGGAGAGCAAGATCTTCCTGATCGCCTACACCACGGTCTTCGTGGTCATCATCAGCACGGCGGCCGGCGTGGGCGCGGTGGGGCGCGACAAGATCCGCGCGGCGCAGTGCCTGGGCGCATCGCGCCTCCAGGTCTTCGCGCTGGTCGCGCTGCCGGCGACGGTGCCCTACATCCTGACAGGCATGCGGCTTGCCATGGCGAATGCCTTCGTGACCATCGTCGCGGCCGAGCTGATCGCGTCCAATGACGGCCTGGGCAAGCTGCTGTGGGATGCGCGGCTGTTCATGCAGATCGAGGATATCTTCGTGGCCCTGGTGGCCCTCGGCTTGCTGGGCTTCACCACGGACCGGGTGTTCCGGTTCCTGATCCGTGCCTTCGCCGGGCGCTTCAACGCTACTGTTTGAGCACGCCTGGGGCGTGACGCCACCGTCTGACCAACAGGGAGAAGCAAGATGAACCGTCGTTCCATCCTCGCGCTGCCGGCCGCCGCCGCCGGCGCCTATGTGCTGCCGACCGCCGCCCAGACGCCCACGCGCGTCACCATCGCCACCGGCGTCGATCCGTCCTTCTCGCCCTTCTACGTCGCCAAGGAAGGCGGCTTCTTCGAGCGCAACGGGCTCGACGTGACCGTGAACACCGGTCCGTCGGGCAGCGCGATGATCGCATTCCTGATCGGCAACCAGGTCAATTCCGCCTATGGCGCCGAGCAGGCCGGCGTCTCGGCCCATGTGCGCGACCCGAATGTGGTGGCGGTGGCCGAGGGCACGGCGCTGCTGCGCTGGATCAGCGTCCTGGGGCGCAACATCCGCACCATGGAGGAACTGAAGGGCAAGCGCGTGGGCGTCGCCCGCGGCACGGGCAGCGAGACCTTCTGGCTCTCGGTGGTGGCGAAGCTCAACCTCAACCCGGCCGACTACACCATCGTGAATGTCGAGGCGCCGGAGATGGTCGCCGCGCTGGAGCGTGGCAACATCGACGCCTTCGCCGTGTGGGAACCCTGGCCCACGCGTGCCCAGCGCGCCATCCCCAACACCCACATCCTGGTGAACAACGAGACGATCCAGATCGTCCGCAACTACGTCTACATGAACAAGGCCTGGGCTGAGGCGAACCGCCCTACCACCGAACGCCTGATGCGTTCGCTGATCCAGGCGCAGGAATTCATCGAATCCAACAAGGACCAGGCCGCCCAGCAGGTCGCGCGCTTCCTGCGCCAGGACCGCGCGCTGATCGCGGAACTCATGACCAAGGTGGCGTTCCGCATGAACCTCACCTCCGACAGCGTCGCGAACATCCAGCTTGCGATCGACCAGCTGCGCGGGATGAACCGGCTGGAGCGTCCCGTCACCACCGACCAGGTGATCTGGGCCGAGCCGCTGCGCTGGGTGGCGCCGGATCGCGTGCGGATCTGACGCCGTGGCGGGCGACCGCCGGATCGCATCGCTTCGGCGGCTCGCCGGGCATGTGGCGGAGGTCGCGCCGGTCGACCTCTCGCTGCGGCTTTGGGACGGGTCGATTCTGCCGCTCGCCCCCGCCGCGCGCAGCGACGTCGTGGTCGCCATCGCGACACCGGCCGCCCTCACGCGTCTGATGCGGCGGCCTCGGCTGACCACGGTGGTCGAACTGATCGCCGAGGGCGCCGTGGACCTCGAAGGCGGCACGCTGCTCGACCTTTCGGCGCGGCTCGGCGGCGGGTCAACGCGCGGGCTCGCGAGGCGGATCGACAAGGTCCTGGCCGCGCGCGCGCTGCTGCCCTTCCTGTTCGGCCCGGGCCTATGCCGGCACGCAGGCCGCGAAGCATGGCGAAGGGCGCGACGACAAGGCGCTGGTGCAATTCCACTACGACCTGTCGAATGATTTCTACGAGCTCTTTCTCGACCCCGAGATGGTCTATTCCTGCGCCTACTTCCCCGACTGGGACGCCGACATCGCGACCGCGCAGCGCGCCAAGCTCGAGATGATCTGCCGCAAGCTGCGCCTGAAGCCCGGCGAGCACATGCTCGACATCGGCTGCGGCTGGGGCGGGCTGGTGTGCCATGCCGCGCAGCATCACGGTGTGCGGGCGCATGGCGTGACCCTCTCCCAGGCGCAGCACGATTTCGCTGTGGCGAAGGTGAAGCGGCTCGGACTGCAGGACCGCGTCACCATCGAATTGCGGGACTTCCGCGACCTGCAGGGCATCGAGTTCGACAAGATCGCCTCGATCGGCATGTTCGAGCATGTCGGCCTCGCCAACCGGGCAGGATATGTCCAGCAGATCCGGGCGTTGCTGAAGCCGCGCGGCGTCTACCTGCCCGATGAAGCGGACCGAGCGCGATTTCCGCAGGAAGCGCCCGGAGTACAGCGCCATCATCGACTACGTGTTCCCGGGCAGCGAACTCGACCACATCGGGGCCACGGTGGATGCGCTGGAGGCCGGCGGCTTCGAGGTGCACGACGTGGAAGGCTGGCGCGAGCATTATGGCCGTACCTGCCGCCTGTGGACCGAGCGCCTGTTCGCCAACCGCGCCGCCGCGCAGGCCGAGGTCGGCGCCACCCGCACGCGCCTTTGGCTGCTCTATCTGGCCGGCGTGTGCCTTGGCTTTGAGCGCGGCACGATCGGAATCTTCCAGACGGTTGCGACGAAGCGCGCGCGCGGCGCTTCGGGCCTGCCGCCGACACGCGGCGACCTCTACGCGTGATGTTTCGCCGCGCCACCGTGCAGGACCTGCCGGCCATCGTGGCACTGCTGGCCGACGACGTGCTGGGCGCGGCGCGCGAGGCGCCTGGCGATCCTGCCTATGCCGCTGCCTTCGCCGCCATCGACGCCGATCCCAACCAGCTTCTGGTGGTGGCGGAGCAGGACGCGCGAATCCTCGGCTGCCTGCAACTTACGTTCCTGCCCGGCCTGTCGCATCGCGGCGCCTGGCGCGGGCAGATCGAGAGCGTGCGCGTCGCCGCCGACCAGCGCGGGACCGGCCTCGGCCGGCGCTTCCTCGAATGGGCCATCGCGCAATGCCGGGCGCGCGGCTGCCGGCTGGTGCAGCTCACCACCGACAAATCGCGTACCGATGCGCGGCGATTCTACGAATCGCTCGGCTTCACGGCCAGCCACGAGGGCATGAAGCTGGCGCTCTAGCTTGCCTTCGCCGCGATGATCGCCCCCGTCATGCTCTCCGGGATGCGGTTGCGCCACGCCCCCGCATCGACCTGCGTCACGAAGTCCAGCACCGCGCGGTTGAAGGCGTCGGGATCCTCGAGATTCATGGTGTGCCCGCATTTGGGCATCACCAGCAGCGCGCTGGAGGGGATGGTGCGCTTGAGGAACAGCGAAGGTTCCAGCGTCGGGTCGTCCTCGTCGCCGGCGATGATGAGGGTGGGCGTCGTCACCGCGCGGAATTGCACTTCCAGGTCGCCCAACGCCTGGCGTTCGCGCTGCACGCCCATCATGGTGTTGGCGGAGCCCTCGGCGGAATGCTCCATGAGCTGCGCGCGGAACTCGGCGTAGCCACGCGGGTCCTTCTCCTCGAACACCAGGCGGGTCGGGCCGCGGGCATAGACCGCACCCATCGTCTCCATGCCCTCGGCGCGGATGCGCGTGGCGGTGGCCTCGACCTCGGCGCGGAACTGCTCGCGCTTGCCCGGTGCCGCGCCGTACCCCACGCCGGCGGCGGTCAGGCTGCGCGCCAGGGCCGGATGCCGCAGCCCCAGGTGCAGCGTCGCGAAGGCACCCATCGACAGCCCCACCACATGCGCCGGCGCCAGGTCCAGCCGCTTGATCACCGTCGCGATGTCGTCCGTCGCGCGGTCCTGCGAATAGGCGCCCGGGTCGGTCGGCACGGCCGAAGGCGGGTAGCCACGCGCGCTGTAGGCAATGCAGCGATAGCGGCGCGAGAAGAACCGCATCTGCGGCTCCCAGGACCGGCTGTCCCCGGCGAATTCATGCACGAAGACCATGGGAATGCCGCTGCCGGCCTCCTCGTAATGGAGGTCCACGCCGTCATCGGTGCGAAGGGTCGGCATTCGGCTTGTTCCCGCTGGTGTCGCCGCAGGATGGAAGCGGTGCGCCGGCGCGTCCAGGCGCCTTGACAGGGGCGGGGGTCGAGCGCATCTGCAAACAGGACCAGACAGGTCCGGATTGCGCGAAAGGGTTGGTCGTGCTGAGGCTGTCTAAGCTCACCGACTATGCGGTCGTGGTGCTCGCCCGGCTGGAGGATGCCGAGGATGGCGGGGTGCTCACCGCGCCCGGCCTGGCGGCCCGCACCGGGCTGGCCGAGCCGACAGTATCGAAGGTGCTCAAGATCCTGGCGCAGCGCGGCCTGGTCGAAGGCCGGCGCGGGGCGACGGGCGGGTATCGCCTCACGCGCCCGCTGGCGGACATGCCATTGACCGAGGTTATCACCGCGATAGACGGCCCCATCGCGCTGACCGCCTGCGTGGACAATTCCAGCGGCCTGTGTGACGCCGAGGCGACCTGCCCGGTGCGCGGCCGCTGGGACCCGGTGAACGATGCGATCCGCCGGGCGTTGTCCGGCATTTCCATCGCCGACCTGGCGCACGCGCCGGCCGTGGTGCCGCATCCCGAACCTGCCGCCGCGCGGCAGGCCGTCTACGCTGCCGCCGAGTAGGACGAAGACAAACATGCCCGCCGTCACGGAAACCATCGAGACCGTCCAGGCCGCCACCGAGGGCGGCTACAAGTGGGGCTTCGAGACCGACATCGAGATGGAGTTCGCCCCCAAGGGGCTGAACGAGGACATCGTCCGTTTCATCTCGGCCAAGAAGAACGAGCCCGCATGGCTGCTCGAATGGCGCCTGCGCGCCTTCGCTCTGTGGAAGACGATGGCGGAACCGCGCTGGGCCGCGGTGAAGTACCCGCCGATCGACTACCAGGACAGCTACTACTACGCCGCGCCGAAGGAGAAGGTCGGTCCAAAGTCGCTCGACGAGGTCGACCCGGAACTGCTCAAGACCTACGCCAAGCTGGGCATCCCGCTGCGCGAGCAGGAGATCCTGGCCGGTGTCGAGGGCGCGGGCACCACGCCGGCGGCCGGTCGCATGCCGATCGCGGTCGATGCGGTATTCGACAGCGTATCCGTCGCCACCTCCTACAAGGAGCGCCTGGCGAAGGACGGCATCATCTTCTGCTCGATCAGCGAGGCGCTGCAGGAGCACCCGGAGCTGGTGCGCAAGTACCTTGGCACCGTGGTGCCGCAGGGCGACAATTTCTTCGCGGCGCTGAACAGCGCGGTCTTCACCGACGGGTCGTTCGTCTACATCCCGAAGGGCGTGCGCTGCCCGATGGAGCTGTCCACCTATTTCCGCATCAATGCGAAAAGCACGGGGCAGTTCGAGCGCACACTGATCATCGCCGACGAGGGCTCGCACGTCTCCTACCTCGAGGGCTGCACGGCGCCGATGCGCGACGAGAACCAGCTGCATGCGGCGGTGGTTGAACTGGTCGCGATGGACGACGCGACCATCAAGTATTCCACGGTGCAGAACTGGTACCCCGGCGACGCGCAGGGCAAGGGCGGCATCTACAACTTCGTCACCAAGCGCGGCGCCTGCCGTGGCGCGCGCTCCAAGATCAGCTGGACGCAGGTGGAGACCGGTTCGGCCATCACCTGGAAGTACCCGTCCTGCATCCTGCAGGGCGAGGATTCGGTGGGCGAGTTCTACTCCGTCGCCATCACCAACAACTACCAGCAGGCCGATACCGGCACGAAGATGTTCCACATCGGGCCGCGTACCAAGTCGACCATCGTCTCCAAGGGCATCAGCGCCGGGCATGGGCAGAACACCTATCGCGGCCTGGTGCGCATCGGTGCGAAGGCGACCGGCGCGCGCAACTTCACCCAGTGCGACAGCCTGCTGATCGGCGATCTGTGCGGCGCGCATACCGTGCCCTACATCGAGAACCGCTGCGCCACCGCCAAGGTCGAGCACGAAGCCACCACCAGCCGCATCGCCGAGGATCAGTTGTTCTACTGCCGCCAGCGTGGCCTCACGCAGGAAGACGCGGTGGGCCTCATCGTCAACGGCTTCTGCCGCGAGGTGCTGAAGGAACTGCCGATGGAATTCGCGGTGGAAGCGCAGAAGCTGCTGCAGATTTCGCTCGAAGGAAGCGTCGGATGATATCGCCGGAGGGCTGCGGTACCGAAGGCGTGACTCTCATCCGCAAGGAAATGGGCTGACATGTTGAAGATCGAAGGACTGACCGCCGAAGTCGATGGCAAGGAGATCCTGAAGGGGATCGACCTGGAAATTCCGACCGGCCAGGTGCACGCCATCATGGGCCCGAACGGTTCGGGCAAGTCGACACTTTCCTATGTGCTGGCAGGCCGCGACGGCTACGAGGTGACGAGCGGGACTGCCAACCTGAACGGCGTCGACATCCTGGCGATGGAACCCGAGGAACGCGCCGCCGCCGGCCTGTTCCTCGCCTTCCAGTATCCGGTCGAACTGCCGGGCGTGGGCAACGCGACCTTCCTGCGCACCGCGCTCAATGCCGTCCGCAAGGGGCGTGGCGAGAGCGAACTCGACGCCATGCAGTTCCTCAAGGTGGCGCGGCAGCGCATGAAGATGCTGTCGATGTCCGACGACATGCTCAAGCGCGGCGTCAATGTCGGCTTCTCCGGCGGCGAAAAGAAGCGCAACGAGATCCTGCAGATGGCGCTGCTGCAGCCATCCATGGCCATCCTGGACGAAACCGATTCCGGCCTCGACATCGATGCCCTCAAGATCGTGGCCGATGGCGTGAACGCCATGCGCGGCCCGGGCTTCTCGGCGCTGGTCATCACCCATTACCAGCGCCTGCTCGACTACATCGTGCCCGACCGCGTGCACGTGCTGATGAACGGCCGCATCGTGAAGTCGGGCGGGCCGGAACTGGCGCAGGAGCTGGAGGCGCAGGGCTACGGCGCCGTCCAGGCCGCTGCATGACCGTGGCCGCGCAGACCGGCGCCGCCGGCTTCCTCGCCCGCTACGAGGGGCTGAAGGATCATCTGCCGGGCGCCCGCAAGCCGTGGCTCAACACGCTGCGCGCGGATGCCGCGGTGCATTTCGCCGCGCGCGGATTCCCCACGCGGCGCGTCGAGCAGTGGAAGTACACCGACCTGGCACCCCTCGCGCAGGCCAGTTTCGCCGAACCGCTGACCATGGTGGACGGCACCATTGCGCTGCCGCCGGCCAATGCGTCGCATCGCGCGGTCTTCGTTGATGGCCGCTTCCGTGCCGATCTCTCGACGCTGGATGGCCTCGCCTTCCGCGCGACCGGCCTGGCGCAGCATCTGGGCGAGGCGGAACGGCATCTCGGCGCCCTGGCGAAGCCGGAGGCCGAGCCGCTCGCCGCGCTGAACACCATGCTGTTCGAAGACGGACTGTTCCTGGATGTACCCGCCGGCGTCGATGGCGGGCTGCTGGAACTGGTATCCGTGGCCGTCGATCCCGGCCGGCCCTTCGCCTTCCACCCGCGGCACCTGCTGCGGCTGGGCGCCGGCGCACGGCTCACCCTGATCGAAACCGCGACCGGCGGCGGCACCTGCCTACACAACCCGGTCTTCGAGATCGAGGTGGCGGAGGGTGCCACGCTCACCCACGGTCGCATGCTGCAGGAAGCGGCGACCGTCTTTCACCTCTCCACCATCTACGCCCGCATCGCTGCCGAGGGGACCTACGACAACTTCACCGTCGCCGCCGGGCCGCGCCTGACCCGCAATGAGATACACGCGGCACTCGTCGGCCCGCGTGCCGCGTGCCACATGAACGGTGCGCAGATGGCCTCCGAAGGCCAGCACGTGGACACCACGACCTCGCTCGACCACGCGGCACCGGACTGCGCGTCGCGCCAGACATACAAGACCGTCCTGACCGGGCGCTCCCGCGGCGTCTTCCAGGGCAAGATCCTGGTGCGGCGTGAGGCGCAGAAGACCGACGGCTACCAGATGAACCAGGCGCTGCTGCTCAGTGAAGAAGCCGAGATCGACAGCAAGCCGCAGCTCGAGATCTACGCCGACGACGTGAAGTGCAGCCATGGCGCGACGGTCGGCGCGCTCGACCCCGACAGCCTGTTCTACCTGCGCGCGCGCGGCATTCCGGAAGCCCAGGCCAAGGCCATGCTGGTGGAAGCCTTCCTGCACGAGGCGGTGGAGACGGTGACCGACGAAACCCTGCGCGGCGCCCTCACCCGCGCGCTCGATGCCTGGTGGTCGCGCCAGGGGATGGCAGCGTGATGGACGGCGTCACCGCCACTCCCTTCGACGTCGCCCGCATCCGGCAGGATTTCCCCATCCTGTCGCAACCGCAGGCACGCGGCCGCCCGCTGGTGTTCCTCGATTCCGGTGCGTCAGCGCAGAAGCCGCGCGTGGTGATCGACGCCATGGTCCGCTGCATGGAGACCGCCTACGCGAACGTCCATCGCGGCGCCTATCGGCTGAGCGAACTCGCCACCGATTCCTACGAGGCCGCGCGTGGTGCCACCGCTCGCTTCCTCAACGCCGCCGACCCGCGCGAGATCGTCTTCACCAGGAACAGCACCGAGGCGATGAACCTGGTCGCCCATTCCTGGGGCCGCGGCGTGATGAAGCCCGGCCAGGCGGTGGTGATCAGCGAGTTGGAGCACCACGCCAACATCGTCCCCTGGCAGATGCTGCGCGACGACCGCGGCAACGAACTGCGCGTCTGCCGCGTGACCGATGCCGGCGAACTCGACATGGACGACCTCGAACGGCACCTCGCCGATGGCAAGGTCGGCCTGGTCGCCATCGCGCACATGTCGAACGTGCTTGGCACCGTGACTCCGGTGGAACGCATCGTGGCGCTGGCGCATGCGCATGGTGCCAAGGTGCTGCTCGACGGCTCCCAGGCCGCGGTGCATCGGCGCGTCGACGTGCAGGCGATCGGCTGCGACTTCTACTGCTTTACCGGCCACAAGCTGTACGGGCCGACCGGCATTGGCGTTCTCTGGGCGCGGCTGGAACACCTCGACCGCATGCCGCCCTTCCTGGGTGGCGGCGACATGATCTCCGTCGTGACCTTCGAGAAGTCGGAATGGGCGCCGGTGCCCGCGAAGTTCGAGGCCGGCACGCCGGCCATCATCGAGGCCGTCGGCCTGCATGCCGCCATCGACTACGTCACCGCCATCGGCATGGGCGCGATCGAGGCACACGAGCGCGCCCTGGTCGACCACGCCACCGCGCGGCTTGCGCAGGTGCCGGGCCTCACGCTGCTGGGTGCCGCGCAGGATCGCGGCGGCGTGTTCGCCTTCGGCCTCGATGCCGCGCATCCGCACGACTTGGCCACGCTGCTCGACCGCGCCGGTATCGCCGTGCGCGCGGGCCGGCACTGCGCCGAACCGCTGCATGCGCGCTTCGGCCTGGAGAACGGCACCACGCGCGCCTCCTTCGGGCTCTACACCACCAAGGACGAGATCGACCTACTCGCCCAGGCGCTGGCCGAGGCGCGGGAGTTCTTCAAATGAGCGCCGGATCGGATCGTCGCAGGGCGGAGGCGGCGCAGCCGGCGAGCACCGGAGGCGTGAATCCGTCCGGCCAGACAACGGGCCTGTTCGACGACCTGCGCGACCTCTACCAGGAAGTGATCCTCGACCACGGCCGCAAGCCGCGGAACTTCCGCCGGCTGGACGACGCCACCGCCACCGCCCGCGGCGACAACCCGATGTGCGGCGACCGCATCGAGCTGTTCGTGAAGCAGGCACCGGACGGCACCATCGCCGAGGCCGCCTTCCAGGGCCGCGGCTGCGCCATCTCCACGGCATCCGCCTCCCTGATGACCGAGACGGTGACGGGCAAGACCGCCGAACAGGCGCGCGCCCTCGGCGCCGCCTTCCGCGAACTGGCCATGACCGGCACCTGCCCCGATTGCGGCGCTGCGCTGGCCGACGACATGGAACGCCTCGCACCGTTGTCGGGCGTGCATGAATTTCCCTCGCGCGTGAAATGCGCAACGCTCGCCTGGCACACGCTGAACGCCGCGCTCGACGGCGCGCAGGAGGCGAGCAGTGAGTGAGGACGCACCCGTGAACGCGCCGACCGAAACCCGCGCCGCCTGGACCCCCGATGGCGAGGTCGCGCCCCCCGCGCCCAAGGTCAGCGAGGATGCGGTGATCGCCGCCATCGCCACCGTCTACGACCCGGAGATCCCGGTCGACATCTACCAGCTCGGCCTGATCTACGCCGTCGAGATCGCCGACGACGGCCAGGTCAAGGTCGAGATGACGCTGACCACGCCGTCCTGCCCATCGGCCCAGGAACTGCCCTCCCAGGTCGAGGACGCCGTGCGCGCGGTGGACGGCGTTGCCGACGTGCTGGTCGAAGTCGTCTGGGATCCGCCGTGGGATCCCTCCCGCATGAGCGAGGACGCCCGCCTCGCCCTGAACATGTTCTGAGGCTGCACGCCATGAGCATCACCACCGAAGCCCCCCGCGCCAAGCGCGCCCTGCCGCCGCTGATGTCGCTGACCGACGGCGCCGCGGACCGCCTGCGCGCGCTGTATGACAAGGGCGAGCACGGCAAGCTGTTGCGCATCGCTGTCCGCACCAAGGGCTGTTCCGGCCTGTCCTACGACCTGTCCTGGACGGATGCTGCCGCGCCGTCCGACGAAACCGTGACCGATCGCGGCGTGACCGTGCTGATCGACCGCAAGGCGACGCTGTTCCTGATCGGAACGGTGATGGACTACGAGGTGAAGGCGATGACCGCCGGCTTCACCTTCACCAACCCGAACGAAAAGGGCCGCTGCGGCTGCGGCGAATCCTTCCACGTCTGATCAGGAGCGGCGGTCCTCGCGCAGCGGCGTCCAGACGCCGATCTCGCGCGGCGCCTCCAGCAGGCCGGGCAGCGCGGCGTGCCAGGCGTCGCGATAGGCGCGCTTGATCTCCACCGCGGCCACCTCGTCATGGTCGCGCCAGGTCTCGTGCAGCAGGAATCGGTTCGCATCCTGCGGGTCGGCGTGCAGCGTGGCGGAGATGAAACCCTCCTCCACGCGCATCGCATCCAGCACGCCGCCGAGCAGCGCGTGGAAATCGTCGAGCCGCGCGGGGCGCACGCGAAACACGATCGTATAGGCCACGGCCATGCCGGCCTCCCGCTGCGGTCCGGGGCTGTCATGCCCCGGCCGCGTCGCGGCGCCAACGACCTCCGGGGTAATCGTCAGGCGGCGGCGGGCACCAGGCGGTAGCCGGTGCCGGCACGCTCCACGCGCCCGGTCGCCGGCATGTCGAAATGGTAGCCCACCACCGGCATGCGTTCGGTCGCGGCGCGGTCCAGCAGGCGCTTGCGCGTCTCGACCGCCATCGGCGGGTCCATGTCGAAGGACGGGTACCACTCCGGGTTCGCCATGAAGAAGGCCGGCGTGGTGATGGCATCGCCGATCACCAGCGCCTGCGCCGCGCCGTTGGCGATGAGGAAGGAGGTATGGCCCGGGCTGTGCCCGTTGGTCGCCACCGCACGGATGCCGGGCGCCACCTCGGCCTCCGGCGCGAAGCGCGTCACGCGCTCCAGATACGGCGCGAAGCGGCGCCGCACATTGGCGAAGGCGGGGCGGCGCGCCTCGTTCGCGCGCGATTCCTCGCCGGCATCATTCCAGAAGGTCCATTCGCGCTCCGGCACCGCGACCGCCGCCTGCGGGAACAGCGCGGCACCGTCACTGCCGGTCAGCCCGCCGATGTGGTCGCCATGGAAATGCGTGTGCACGATCAGCACCACCCGCGCGGGATCGAGCCCCGCCGCGCGCATGTTGTCGCGCAACGCGCCGGTGCCCGGCCCGCCGATCCCGCCGGTGCCGACATCGATCGCGACCAGCCCGCGCGGCGTCTCGACGAAGGTCACGTTGAACGGGTTGCGCATGGCCGGCCCGGCGATCCCGGCCGCGCGCAGCGCGCCGCTGACCTGGTCGGGTGTCGCGCCCATCACCAGGCCCTGGGTCACGTCCGCCCGGACATTCGACCCGTCGGTCACCACGGTGACCTTCAGGGCGCCGACGTCGAAGCGGTGGAAGGCCGGGCCGACCACGGGCGGCGCGGCACCCTGGGCGGCGGCGTCGCGCAGGCCCAGCAGCGGCGGGGCGGCCAGCAGGCCGGCGGCGGCGCCGATGGCGGCGCGGCGTGTCGTTGTCATGCGGTGCTCTCCCTGGCCCGATCCGGGCGCGCAACACATCGTGCCGGCGCGCCCGGAATCAAGCGACAAGGTCACACGACGGGCGACCAGTCCGCCGGTACGAAGCGGAAGCCGTTGCCCTGCTTCCCGACGTAGCCATTGGCCGGGAAGGGGTAGTGGTAGCCGGTCACGCGGATACGGTCGGTCGCCACCATGTCGAGCACCCGCCGGCGCGTGGTCGCCGCCAGGTCGCCGTCGAAATCGAACACGATCTGCCAGTCTGGATTGGCCATCATGATCTCGGGGCGGTTGGTCACGTCCGCCAGGAACATCATCTGGGCGTCGCCATCGGCCACGCGGAAGATGGTTTGCCCCGGCGTATGGCCATGCGCGGCCACCGAGGTGATGCCCGGGATCACCTCCGCCCCCGGGCGGAACGGCGTGACGACGCCCTGATAGGGGGCGAAGCGGCGCGCGACATTGGCGAAATTGCCGCGTTGGCCCTCGGGGCTGCGGCTCTGGTTCGCCTCGGTCGTCCACCACGCCCATTCGGGTTCGGGCACCAGCACCGCCGCGTTCGGGAAGGCACGGCCGCCCTGGGCATTCAGCAGGCCGTTCACATGGTCGCCATGGAAATGGCTGTGGATCACATGCGTCACGCGCGCCGGGTCGATCCCGGCGGCGGCCATGTTCGCGATCATGCGCCCGGCGGTCGCGCCGGCCGGGGTCACGCCGTTGCCGGCATCGAACACAACGAGCGTCTCGCCCCGCTGCACGAAGGTGATGGTGAACGGGATGACCGTCCGGTCCGTCGGCAGGAAGGACGCCGCGGCGGCGGCCTGCACCTCGGCGATCGGCGCGTTGCGCACGAAGCCTTCCAGCGGGCGGGCGAAGAAGCCGTCATGCACCGTGGTCACGGTGAAGCCACCCACCCGGAAGCGATAGAAGCCGGGCGCCTGGGCCGGCGCGGGCGCGGCGGGCGCCTGGGCGGCGGCGGGGCGCAGGAAGGCAGGCGCGGCGATGGCGCCCCCGGCGGCCAGCAGGGCGATGCGGCGATGGATCATGACGGTGGTCTCCAGAAGCGGTTCGCGCTCAGGCAGGGTGGTGATCGTGGCGGGCGGTTCAAGCCCCGACGGATCAGCGGGTTGCAACATGCGCCCCAGGGTGGGATTTTGCCGCAACTGCGACGCGAACACGCATTGGCCAAGGATTTCGGGTGCCGAAGGACGACACGCATTTGCCGATGACCGAGGGTGCGCGGCCCCGGGCCGGGCTCGTGCCCCGTTTCCTGTCGTGGCTGTTCGCCACCGGTAGCGGCCCTGCCCGCAGCACGATGCACCGCACGCATGAGGAACTGTTCCGCATGCGCGGCGAGCTCGCCACGCTGCGCGCCGAGATGGAAGCCATTCACGCCGTGGTCGGCCGGCGCGACATCGCGACCGTCGATGAACTGCTGCGGGGCGGCAACCGCCGCCAGGTCGAAGCGCTGATCCGCGACCGCACCCAGACCGTGCCGCTGCCCGATGGCAGCGTGCTGTGCCGCGCGCTGGGCCGCTTCAAGATGTTCACCGATGCGGCCGATGGCGGCATCGCGCCGCATCTGCTGCTGGACGGCTACTGGGAATACTGGGTCACCGAATTCGTCTGCCGCAACGTCGCGCGCGGCGAGACGGCGATGGATGTGGGTGCCGTCTATGGCTACTACACCATCCTGCTCGCGGACCTGGTGGGGCCCGAGGGCCGCGTCGAGGCGCTGGAACCCAATCCGTGGCTGCACTGGCTGCTGCTGCGCAACATCGTGGTCAATGGCCTGGAGCCGATCGCAACCGTGCGCCGTCTGGCCGCCACCGAATCGGCGCGCGACGCCGTGAAGGTCCCGGCCTTGCTGACCGGCCCGGCCGAGGGCCCCTTCGCCCATTTCTTCACGACCGAGGAGGCCCTCCGGGTCTGCACCGCCCCCGGTGTCGCGTTGCAGGACCTGGTGCCCGGCAGCGTCGATTTCCTGCGCATCGGTTGCGCCGCCTCGGCCGATGCCATCGTGGCGGGCATCCCGCACCTGATCGACCGCAGCCCGAAGCTGCGCATCCTGCTCGAATACGATGCCAACCGCTGCCGCGACGCCGCGGCGATGCTGGTGGCGCTGGCCGCGCGCTTCCCGCTGCGCTTCGTCGACGGCGATTCGCGCGCCAAGCCCTGCACGATCGACGACCTGCTCGGCCCGCGCCGTGTCACCACGCTCTACCTGTCGAACGTCGAGCCCTGCTGAGCGCAGCGTCGCGGCTGCCGGCACCTGCCGGCTTCGGTCACCCGGCCACCCATCGCCGATCGTGTCACCAGGTTGTCGGGTGGTGGAGCGGGCCGTTCGCCGTTCCCAAACTGGCTTGGGGCATCAACGCCGGGGTCGCGTGAAGGCCACCACCGCCTCGACCTGCGCCGAATGGACGAACTGGTCGATCGGCGTGGCCGCGGCGACCTGCCAGCCCGCCAGGGCGAAGGCCCGCGCATCGCGCGACAGCGCGGCCGGGTTGCACGAGACATAAACCACCACCGGCACCGCGCTGCGTGCGAGCAGCGCCGCCTGGTCGACCGCGCCGGCGAAGGGCGGGTCCAGCACCACGGCGGCGAAGGGCGCGAGTTCCGCCACCGTCAGCGGCTGGCGCACCAAATCGCGCCGTGTCGCGGCCAGCGGCAGCCCGGCGCGCCCCGCCGCGGCGGCGAGCGCGGCCACCGCGCTTGCGTCGCTCTCGAAGGCGGCAACGCGTCCGCGCGCGGCAAGCGGGATCGACAGCGTGCCCAGCCCGGCATGCAGGTCGGCGATCCGTCCCCGGCCGGCCAGGCGGGGTGGCAGGGCCGCCAGCACGGCGGCGATGATCGCCGCCTCGCCCTCCGGGCTGGCCTGCAGGAAGGCGCCAGGTGGCGGCGCGACCGGCACGCCCGACAATGCGATGCTGGCGGGGCCGAGTTGCGCGGCGGGTTCGATCGCCCCGCCCGGCCCCGCCCACGCGATGCGCGGCAGCCCCGCCTGCTCGGCGAAGGCGGCCAGCAGCGCGCGTTCGGCCGCCGCCAGCGGACCATCGGTGCGCAGCAGCAGGTCGGGCCCGGTATCGAGCAGGTTGACTACCGCCGAACCTTCGCGCCGCAGGGCCGGCAGGCGCCGCAGCAGCGCGCGCAGCGGCGCGACCAGCGCCACAAGCCGGGGGTCGAGCACCGGGCATTCCGCCAGGTCGAGCACGGTTCCGCTGCCGGCGGCGTGGAAGCCGATATGGATGCCGCCGGGCTCGCGCCGCAGGCCGAAATCGGCGCGGCGGCGACGGCCCATCGGCGTCGTGATGGTCTCGGCGACAGGAGCCGCCGGATAGCCGGCGCGCGAGAGCGCCTCGACCAGCCTGTCGCGCTTCCAGCGGGCCTGCGCCGCGGGCGCCCAATGCTGCACGGCGCAGCCGCCGCAGCCTTCGCAGAAATGCGGGCAGGGAGGTTCGACGCGCTCTGCGCTGGCCACCTGCACCGCCTGCAGCGCGGCGCGCGTGCCATCCTTGCGGCGCTGGCCGGGGGCGGCGAGCACCTCCTCGCCCGGCAGGGTGCGCGGGATGAAACAGGGGGTGCCGTCGGGCAGGGCGGCGATGCCGTCCCCGCCGCCGCCCATCCGCGTGACGCGCAGCGTGATGACGCCTGCGGTCACTTTTCGTGATGCAGTGGAAGGCTGCGGGCGGACAGCAGCACCTCCCAAAGGAAACAGATCAGCGCCGCGGTCAGGAAGGCCATGGCCGCCACCAGCAGCCCCGCGACATGATGGCCGACGGTCACGCCGACCAGCGGCTCGACGAAGGAGACGATGACCAGCACGCAGAGCAGGCAGGCGGCGACGATCGCGAAGGTGATGCCGCGATAGGTCAGGCGTGCACGCTGCACGAGTAGCCGGCGCTCCTGCGGCGCGACATGACTGCCATTAATGATCTCCTGGTAGCGTTCGGAAAGCCGCTGCAGCCGCCCGGTCAGCAGCGCCAGCAGGGCCATGATGCCGCCCAGGATGAAGGCCGGGGCGATCGCGACCTGCAGCGTGCGCTCGATGGCGTGCAGGTCGGCCCCGCCGATCAGGTGCATCGCCCGCCCTCCAATGCCGCGGGCTATCCGCCGAAGGCGTTGAGGCCCGTCTGCGCCCGCCCCAGGATCAGTGCGTGGACGTCGTGCGTGCCCTCGTAGGTGTTCACCGTCTCGAGGTTCATGACGTGACGGATCACGTGGTACTCGTCGACGATCCCGTTGCCGCCGTGCATGTCGCGGGCGACGCGCGCGATGTCGAGCGACTTGCCGCAATTGTTGCGCTTGACCAGGGAGATCATCTCCGGCGCGGCCTTGTGCTCGTCCATCAGCCGGCCCACGCGCAGCACCGCGTGCAGGCCGAGCGTGATCTCCGTCTGCATGTCCGCGAGCTTCTTCTGGATCAGCTGCGTCGCCGCCAGCGGCTTGCCGAACATGATGCGGTTCATGGTGTAGTCGCGCGCGCGATGCCAGCAATCCTCGGCAGCCCCCAGCGACCCCCACGCGATGCCGTAGCGCGCGCGGTTGAGGCACTGGAACGGCCCGGCCAGCGACTTCACGCCCGGCAGGCGGTTCTCCTCGGGCACGAAGACATCGTCCATCATGATCATGCCGGTGACCGACGCGCGCAGCGAGAACTTGCCCTCGATCTTGGGGAAGCTCAGCCCCTTCATGCCGCGTTCGAGCAGGAAGCCGCGCAGCACGCCGTCGTCGTCCTTGGCCCAGACCACCGCCACATCGGCGATCGGTGCATTGGTGATCCAGGTCTTGGAGCCGCTGACGATGTAGCCGCCATCCACCTTCTTCGCCCGCGTGCGCATGGACGACGGATCGGACCCCGCATCCGGTTCGGTCAGGCCGAAGCAGCCGACCCATTCGCCGGTGCGCAGCCTGGGCAGGAACTTGTCCTTCTGCGCGTCCGACCCGAAGGCGTGGATCGGGAACATCACCAGCGAGGACTGCACGGAAAACGCGCTGCGGTATCCGGAATCGACGCGTTCCACCTCGCGCGCCATCAGCCCGTAGGAGACGTAGCCGACGCCGGCGCAGCCATGGCTGTCCAGGGTCGCGCCCAGGAAGCCCATCTCGCCGAACTCGTTCATGATCTCGCGGTGAAAGTGCTCGCGCCGGAAGGCATCCTGCACGCGCGGCTGCAGCTTCTCCTGGCAGAAGGCGCGCGCCGCGTCGCGGATCATGCGCTCGTCCTCGGTGAGGACATCCTCGAGCAGCAACGGATCGTCCCACACGAACTGCGCACGGGTGGCGGCGGGCTTGGTGACGACGTTCATGGCTATGTCCTCCGGCATCCGGCCGGCAGGGTGCGCCCCCGTCCGGCCCTCGGTCCATCACGAAAGCCGGGCGCGCTGGCCCGGCCAGGCGTCAGGCGGCCTCGGTCTCCGGCGTCGCCTCGGGTGCCGAGGGGCGCGGGCGGGGCAGCGGGATGGTCATGAAGGCCGGCACCGCGTCGCCGAAGCCCTTGACCGACGGGCCGAGGTCCTCGGGGCGGTGGCGGCGTTCGCCGCGCGGATCGCGGTCGCGTTCGCGGCGGGGTTCACGCTCGGCGCGGGCGGGTTCGGCGGTCTCGCGCTCGATCCGCGCACTGCGGTCGCTGCTGCGCTCGCGGCGCGGCGTGGCCTCGGCGGCTTCGGCGCGGGGGGCGCGGTCGGCGCGGGGCGCGCGTTCGCGGCGCGCGCGCGGTGCCTCGGCGGCGTCCTCGGTCGCGTCGCGCGGCGGCGGCGCTTCGGCGTCGCGCGGCGGGCGCGCTTCGCTGTCGCGCGGGGCGCGCGGCGTGCGTTCGCGTGCCGGACCCTCGCGGCGCGGGGCGGCGTCACGCCGGGCACCGTCGCGTGTGCCGCGGCCCTTGGCGGCCGGGGCGCCACGCCCGCGGCCGCGGCCGCGCGGGGCGCGCATCGCTTCGTCGATCTCCTCGTCCGAGACGGTGTCGAGGCCCTCGACCACCATGCGCGGAATGGGCTTGCCGGTCAGTTTCTCGATCGCGACCACGTTGCGGGCGTCGTCGGCGGTGGCGATGGTATAGGCATGGCCTTCGCGGCCCGCGCGGCCGGTGCGGCCGATGCGGTGCACGTAGTCCTCGTCGCGGAACGGCACGTCGAAGTTGAACACGTGCGACAGGCCGCCGATGTCGATGCCGCGCGCCGCGACGTCACTGCACACCAGCAGCTGCAATTCATTGGCCTTGAAGGCGTTCAGCGTGGCGAAGCGGGTCGACTGGTCCATGTCGCCATGCAGGGCGCCGACGCTGAAGCCGTGCTTCTTCAGCGACTTGTACAGGATGTCGACTTCGATCTTCCGGTTGCAGAAGATCAGCGCGTTCTGCACCTGCTCGACGCGGATCATGCGCCGCAGCGCCTCGCGCTTGTCGTGCGGCTGCACATAGACCACGCCGGCGGTGATGGTGGTGGCCACCGAAGCGGGCGCGGAGACCGCGATCTCCTTCGGGTTCGACAGGAAGGCATCGGCCAGGCGGCGGATCTCGGGCGCCATGGTGGCGCTGAAGAACAGCGTCTGACGGATCTTGGGCAGCATGCTGACGATGCGCTCGACGTCGGGGATGAACCCCATGTCCAGCATGCGGTCGGCCTCGTCGATCACCAGCAGCTTGCAGTCCGCCATCAGGATGCGGCCGCGGTCGGGCGTGGCGATCAGCACGTCCACGCCCTTCTCGAGCACGTCGCGCTGGTCGTTCATGCTCTCGCCGCCGATCAGCAGGGCGTGGTTGAGCTTGAGGTGCTTGCCGTATTTCTCGAAATTCTCGGCGACCTGCAGCGCCAGTTCGCGCGTGGGTTCCAGGATCAGGCTGCGCGGCATGCGTGCCTTGGCGCGCGACCCGGTCAGGATATCCAGCATGGGCAGCACGAAGGATGCGGTCTTGCCGGTGCCGGTCTGCGCGCAGCCCAGCACGTCCCGGTTCATCAGGACATACGGGATGGCCTGTTCCTGGATCGGCGTGGGGTGGATGTAGCCGGATTCCGTGACGGAGCGCAGCAGCTCGTCGGACAGGCCGAGGTCGGCGAAGGTGGTCCGCGCCGGCGCCTCCTCCTCCTCCTCGGAATAGTCCGGGACGTCGTCCTCGTCGTCGGCGTCGTGGGGCGGCGGCGCCTCGGTCTCGGCCGCGGCCATCGGCGCAGCCTCGGCGATCATCGGCTCGGGGGGCGTCTCCGGCTGAGCCGGGGCATCGGTCGCGTCAGCGGCCGCAACAGGAAGGTCGTTCAATTTGCTCGGGCCGCCAGAGGGGTTTGCGGTGGGTGGCCGAGCCCCGGCAGGGCGCGCATCCGGGGCCGGCGGTCCGGCCCGCCAATCCACGAGCGCCGCGGATATGCGCCGGTTCGGCACGAAGATCAAGGTTTTCCCCCGGCCGGGATGCATCCCCCGGCATCCGCGTGCCGAAGCCTTCGCCGCGCGACCCTGCGTGGACGCTGCCGGAGCGCGGCGGTAAAGCCCCGGCATGACGCATGCGCCCGCCCTGCTCCTGCTGCCCGGCCTGCTGTGCGATGCGCGGCTGTGGCGCGACCAGCTGGCGGCGCTGGCGCCGTTGGCGCGCCCGGTGGTCGCGGACCTCACGCTGGATGACGGGGCCGAGGCGATGGCGGCCCGTGCGCTCGCGGCCATCGATGGGCCCTTCGCGCTCGCCGGGCTGTCGATGGGCGGTTATGTGGCGTTCGAGATTTTGCGCGTCGCGCCGGGGCGCGTGACGCGGCTGGCGCTGCTCGACACCTCGGCGCGGCCGGATACGCCGGAGCAGACGCGGCGGCGGCGCGGGCTGATCTCGCTGTCGCGTTCCGGGCAGTTCCGGGGGGTCACGCCGCGGCTGCTGCCGCAGCTGATCCATCCATCACGCCTCGAAACCCCGCTCGCGGCCGAGGTCATGGCGATGGCCGAGCGCGTCGGGCAGGAGGCCTTCCTGCGCCAGCAGGCGGCCATCATGCACCGGCCGGATTCGCGGCCGGACCTGGCGCGCATCGCCGTGCCCACGCTGGTCGGCGTGGGTGCGGATGACGCGCTGACGCCCCCGCATTTGGCCGAGGAGATGGCGGCGATGATCCCCGGGGCGCGGCTGCGACGCTTCGCCGATGCCGGGCACCTGCCGACCATGGAGGTGCCCGAGGCGGTGAACGCGGCGCTGGCCGCCTGGCTGGTGGCCTGACCGCGCGCAGGGACTGCCTGAAAAGCCGGCCACGGCCCGCTCCCACCCGGTTGTCCAGCCCGGCGCCGGGCTTCGGAACGCGCCTCAGGGCGCGTCCCCGAACGGTTCCTAGGCCGCCACTGCCGCACGCGGCAGCAGCGACACCAGGTGCCGCGCCACCGCCAGCGGCGCCGAGAGACCGGCGCGGCGCTCCGCCTCCGGGTTGTAGTTCGTGTTGGTGTTGACGTCGTAGGCGAAGGTCGCGCCTGCCGCGTCGGTGACGAATTCGATCGCGCCGACGCCGATGCCGTTGGCGCGCAGGAAGCGTTCCATCGCCGGGATCAGCGGGTGCGCGAAGCCTTCCAGGATGCGGAACTTGTCCCCCGGCGCGACGGCGGGGCAGGCGGCACCGTCGGGCAGCGCGCAGGCATCTGCCGGGCAGAGCTCGAAGCCCTCCGACGTATCCACCCGCACGGCATAGACGAAGCGCCCGCCGACGAATTCCGCGCGGGTGATGAAGGGCTCGGGCGCGGCGATATAGCGCTGCACCAGCCAGATGCCGTCGCGCGGGAAGGCATGCGGGTCGTCGCTGGCGGCGATGCGCGCCACCGCTTCCTCGAGCGCGGCGGCCGAGTGCACCAGCTGCACGCCGAGCCCCTTGCCGGCCCGGTTGTGCTTCAGGATCAGCGGGAAGCCGATGCGTGCGGCGGCGGCGCGGATGTGCTGTTCGCCCACCACGGCCACGGTCGGCGGCGTCGGGATGCCGAAGGCCGCCAGCGCCTCGTACTGCGCGACCTTCGAGAGTTCGAGCTGCAGCGCGCGCCGCCCGTTCACCACCACGCGCCCGTGGCGTTCCAGCCATTCGATCACCGCGCCCGCGTATTCCGGCGCATAGACATGGCCGCGCGTGTGGGAGGAGGCCGACATGCGGTTCCAGAACACGCCCTCGGGCGGCGGCTGCGCGAGGTCGAGCAGCCCGCGGTCGAGGAACCATTCCTCATGGGGCGCGCGCAGCGTCGAGAAGGCATCGCGGAAGGGCGCCAGCCAGGCGTCGTTCTCGTGGATGACGTGGATCTTGGGCATGGCGGCGTTCCGGGCGGGTGGGTAAGGGTGGGTGAAAGAAAAAACATTCCAAACCACCCCCGACAAGCCCGGTATGAAAGAAAGAATTTTCTTCTTTCCGGACCACCTGCCGCGCGATGGTCTCCCCGCCCGCTACCGACCCGTGCCAAGCCCTTCCCCGTTGCCCGCCGCGGCGCCAGCCCGTAATCGGGGGGAAGCCGCAGGGAAGCCCGAATGTCCGAAACCATCCTCCTCGAGACGCACGAGACGAAGCGGTCCTACGGCCCGCTCTGGCTCATCCTGTCGGTGCTGATGCTCGGCCTGCCCTTCCTGGGCCGACAGCGCATTCACCGTCACCTCCGGCTTCTGGACCAAGGTGCGCGACGACATCGAGATCTTCCGCATCCGCGACGTGGTGGTGAAGCAGAGCCTCTATCACCGGCTGGTGGGCATCGGCGACGTGGTGATCAAGTCGATGGAAGGCCGCACCGAGGAACTGCACGTGCTGCGCGGCGTGCCGGCCCCGGTGGATGTCAGCGAGAAGATCCGCAGCCTGTGGAACCGTGCGGCACGCCCGGCCGGGCCCGCGACGACGCTCGACTGACCGGCGCGCCACGCGCGTGCCGCAATGCGGCAGGCATGGTCCGCGGGCATGACCGACAGCGCCGCCCTCGCCTGGCCGCCGATCGCGCGATTCGTCGTGGCGGAGCGGCGCCTCGCCGCGCGGGCCGTCCGCGCCGGGCCCTTCGCCTCCGGCTGCTATGAGTTCCTGCGCTTCGGCGTGAAGCAGGGCTGGGCCTGCCTGTTCGGCGGCGTGCTGCTCGCCCTTCTGGTGGCGACGCACCTGCTCTACCCCCGGGATGCCTGGCTGCCGCGCTACGACTTCCTGCTGCTGGCCTGCATCGCCATCCAGGGCGGGCTGCTGCTCACGCGCATGGAGACGCTGGAGGAAGCGAAGGTGATCCTGGTCTTCCACCTGGTCGGCACCGCGATGGAGGTCTTCAAGACCGCCATGGGGTCCTGGACCTACCCGGAATTCTCCCACGCGCGGATCGGCGGCGTCCCGTTGTTCACGGGCTTCATGTATGCGGCGGTCGGGTCCTACATCGCGCGCGCCTGGCGGCTGTTCGACTTCCGCTTCACCCACCATCCGCCCGCGTGGGCCGTGCTGGCGCTGGGCGCGGCGATCTACGTCAACTTCTTCACCCACCACTACACGTGGGATGCGCGCTGGCTGCTGTTCGCCGCCGCGGGGGTGATGTTCGGGCGGTGTCGCATTCACTTCCGGCCCTGGCGGCGGCACCGCTGGATGCCGCTGCTGGTCGGCTTCGGCCTGGTCGCGCTGTTCATCTGGTTCGCCGAGAACCTCGGCACCTTCGCCGGCGCCTGGCTGTATCCGCACCAGCGCGGCGGCTGGTCCATGGTGCCGCCGGCCAAGTTCGGCGCCTGGTTCCTGCTCATGCTGCTGTCCTATGCGCTGGTGTTTGCATTGCATGCAGGCAAGGGCGCGGTGCGCGCGCCGCCGCCGCGCGCAAAGACGCCTTCCCGCCAAGCCGCCCGCTCTGTCACCCTCGGCTGATGCCAGCCGCCTTCGCGCCCTTCCGCCACCCGGCCTTCCGCATGCTGTGGTGGGCGAACCTCGCGGCCAATATCGGGCTGTGGGTGCAGAACACCGGGGCGGGCTGGATGATGACCAGCCTCGACCCCTCGCCGATGATGGTCTCCCTGGTGCAGGCGGCCTCGATGCTGCCGGTGTTCATGCTGGCGCTGCCGGCCGGCGCGCTGGCCGACATCATCGACCGGCGCATCTACCTGATCGGCGCGCAGGCCTGGGTGCTGAGCATGGCGGCGCTGCTGGCGCTGCTCACCTGGGCGGGCGTCCTCGGCCCCTGGGGGCTGCTGGTGCTGACCTTCTGCATCGGCATGGGCAATGCGCTGAACTTCCCCGCCTGGGCCGCCACCACCCCCGAACTGGTCCCGCGCGAGGACCTGGTGCAGGCCATCGCGCTGAACGGCATCGGCTTCAACCTCTCGCGCACCGTGGGCCCGGCGATCGGCGGCTTCGCCATCGCCATGGCGGGGACCGAGGCCGCCTTCGCGCTGAATGCGCTGTGCTTCCTCGTGCTCCTCGTGGCGCTGGTGTTCTGGAAGCGCGAGGCGCCGCGCAGCGCGCTGCCGCCCGAACACTTCCTGGGCGCGATGCGCGCGGGGCTGCGCTTCGTCGCCGCCAGCCCGGCCATGCGCGCCACCATCCTGCGCGCCTGCGTGTTCTTCTTCTTCACCGCCGCCGTGTGGGGAATGTTGCCGCTGGTGGTGCGCGTGCGCCTGGGCCTGGGGCCGGAGGCCTATGGCATCATGCTGGGCGTCATGGGCGTGGGCGCGGTGGCGACCGGCTTCGCGCTGCCGGCGCTGCGCACGCGGCTGCCCACCCGCAGCGCCATGGTGACCGCCTTCTCGCTGGTCTCGGCGGCGGCGCTGGCGCTGCTGGGGGTGTCGGCCCACTGGCTGCCGGCGGCTCTCGCCATGCTGCTGTTCGGCGCCGGCTGGCTGGCGGCGGCCAGCACCCTGCAGGCGGCGGCGCAGTTCGCCACGCCGGCCTGGGTGCGCGCGCGCGCCATCGGCATCTACCAGCTGTGTTTCTTCGGCGCGATGACGCTGGGCGCGGTGCTGTGGGGCTGGGCGGGGGCAAGCCTCGGCATCCAGCCGGCGCTGCTGTTCGCCGCGGGCGCGGCGGTGGTCTGCGCGCTGCTGGTGCGCGACTGGCCGCTGGATGCCCAGCCTGCCGCCGAGGCCCCCGCCGTCCCCATGCCCCGGCCCGACGCGCCGGCCGACGAACTCCGCGCCGTGCTCGCCGGCGATACCGGCCGGGTGCTGGAAGTGGTGCGCTACACCGTCGACCCCGCCGACCGCGACGCCTTCCTGGCGGCGATGCGCGAGGCGCGGCGCGTCCGCCTGCGCTCCGGCGCGCTGGCCTGGCGGCTGCTCGAGGATGTCGCGCATCCCGAACGCTGGATCGAATTGTGGGTGGTGGAATCCTGGACCGAGCACCTGCGCGAAGCCGGCCGGCTCGACGCCGCCGACCGCTCCGTGCTGTCGCGCGCCGCCGGCTTCCAGAGCGGCGAGGCCGCGCCCGAGGCGGCGCGCTACCTGGCGGTGCTCCCGTGACCTGCACGCGCATGGCACCATATGCGGCACGCGGCAGATGAGGAGTGACGAGACCATGCCCAAGACCAAGCCCGGCAAGCTGCAGGCCACCCGCAACGACCTCGGCGCCAATGTGCGCGAGGCCTCGGTCGCCGTGCTGAACGCCACGCTGACCGACGCGATCGACCTGACGAATGGCGTGCGCATGGCGCACTGGACCGTGCGCGGTCCGCATTTCGCCGCCCTGCATGCGCTGTTCGAGACCTTCTACGACCAGCTCGGCGGGGCGACCGACGACCTGGCCGAGCGCGTCGTGCAGCTTGGCGGGTCGCCCGACGGCACCACCCAGCTGGTCGGCGAGAAATCGCGCCTCGCGCCCTATCCGGCGGGCCTGCGCGACGGGTTGGAGCACGTGAAGGCGCTGGCCGACCGCTACGCCACCCTGGCCGCCAGCGTGCGTGCCGGCATCGATGCGGTGGACGAGGCCGGCGATGCCGACACGGCGGACCTGCTGACCGGTTTGTCGCGCACGCTCGACAAGGCGCTGTGGATGCTCGAAGCGCATCTGGGCTGACTGGCGGCCGCGTGACCAACGGGGCGCCCGCCCTTCGTCGGCATGCCAGCGGGTCGATGCGATCGGCCATGGGTATGAAGCGTTGCGCTGGCCCCCGCCGGCGCCGCGTGCTTCCTTCCGTCCGCGCCGGGAAGCAGGAGACAATGCCGTGGATCGCCCTTCGTCCGACGTCGCGGAACCGCGGGTGGTTGCTGTGCATGCCCGGTCGCCCGGCCGCCGCCGCTTCGCCGCACGCGGCGTGCTGCTGGCCGCGGGCGCATCCCTGATCCTGAACGCCTGCGCCCCGCCCGGCGGCAGCGGCTTCGCCGATGCGGGGGAGGGCTGCCGCAACCAGCTCACCAGTTTCAACGGCGCCGGCGATTCCTTCCTCGCCGGCGGCGGGCAGCAGACGGAGCCCGGCCAGCTTCCGCGCGGCACCGTCGCCACCAATTTCGGCCGCGCGCCGGCCGCTGCCCCCGCGCAAGGGCTCGATGCCGCGTTGTCGCGGGAGAATGCGGAACTCGACGCGCTGCAGATCGCCTTCGACGCGCTGCTGTATTGCCGCTGGATCGAGGCGCGGACCATCCGCGCCGAACTGGCCGCCAGCCGCGTCGCGCGCCCCGCCGCGGAGGCCCGCATGGCAGCGCTGCGCGCCCGGCTGCAGCGTGACCTGAGCCGCGCGCAGGCGGTGCTGGACAGCCTGGAGCGCCGCGCCGCCGCCCGCGAACCCGCCGTCGAGGCCGCCGCGCCTGGCAGCCGCGCCGCCGCGCAGGCAGCACGTCGCGGCGGGCCGACCCGCCGCGTGGTGGCGGCCGCGACCGTGCCACTGCGCCTGCGCCCGGAGGCCGGCGCCCCCGAGATCGGCCGCGTCGCGGCCGGCCAGGCGGTCAGCGTGCGCCCGGCGCAGTCCGGCTTCGCGCTGGTGGACGGGCAGGGCGGGCTGCGCGGCTATGCACCGTCGGGCGCTTTTCAGATCGCGGAGCGGGCCGTCGCCGCCGCGCCCGGCGCGGCCGGGCCGCTGCGGGTGCTGGCGGCGACCAACCTTGCCAAGCGCGACAACTTTGCCGAGAGCCTGGGCCTGGCGCGGGAGGCGGCGGTCTCGGGCTTCGAGATCGCGACGTGAGACGGTGATCGGCACGCAAGCGCATCACGCCGAAGCCACGCCTCGGCGTGACGCGCCGGCATGCGCCGGCTTGGGGTGCGCGCCACGGAGTGCTGCGCCGGGGACGACGGGTGACCTGGGCGCTCCCGGCCCGCGATGCGGGCCGCAGGGCGGCAGGTCCGTGCCGGTGATGTGACGCGCCGACTCGCGCGGTGCGTTGTTTCCCGGCGCGGTGCTGGCTATTCTCGCCGGCCATAGGGGAACAAGACATGAACGACCTGTTCGGCCGTGGCGGTGCGCGCAAGGGCGCCGCCGGGCAGGGCGACGGCTATTCCGCCAAGGACATCGAGGTGCTGGAGGGGCTCGAACCCGTCCGCCGGCGCCCGGGCATGTATATCGGCGGCACCGACGAGAACGCGCTGCACCACCTGGCCGCCGAAGTGCTGGACAACGCCATGGACGAGGCGGTGGCCGGCCATGCCGACCGCATCGACGTGAGTTTCGAACCTGGCAACTGGTTTTCCGTGCGCGACAATGGCCGCGGCATCCCCGTCGACCCGCATCCGCGCTTCCCGAAACTCAGCGCGCTGGAGGTGATCCTCACGACGCTGCATTCGGGCGGCAAGTTCTCCGGCAAGGCGTATGAGACCTCGGGCGGCCTGCATGGCGTCGGCAGTTCGGTGGTGAACGCGCTGGCGGCGCGCCTCGACGTGGAAGTGGCGCGCGACCGCACGCTGTTCACGCAATCCTACGAACGCGGCAAGCCGGTCACGAAGCTGAAGAACGCCGGGCCGGTGCAGAACCGCCGCGGCACCCTCGTCCGCTTTCAGCCCGACCCCGAGATCTTCGGTACGCAGGAATTCAAGGCGGCGCGGCTGTACCGGTTGTGCCGGTCCAAGGCCTACCTGTTCCGCGGCGTGGAAATCCGCTGGTCCTGCGACCCGTCCTTGGTCAAGGACGACACGCCGGCGCAGGCGGTGCTGCACTTCCCGGGCGGGCTGCAGGACTTCCTGGCCTCCGCCATCGAAGGCCAGGCCACTGTCGTGCCCGCCCCCTGGGCCGGCGAGGCCGACTTTCCCGAAGGCGCCGGCCGCGTCGAATGGGCGGCGACGTGGATGGAGCGCGGCGAGGGCTTCCTCAACACCTACGCCAACACCATCCCCACCCCCCAGGGCGGCACGCACGAGGCCGGCTTCCGCGCCGCGCTGGTCAAGGGCCTGCGTGCCTATGGCGAGCTCAAGAAGGAAAAGCGTGCCGCCACCGTGACCGCCGAGGACCTGTTCGGCGGCCTGGCCGGCATGCTGTCCGTCTTCGTGCGCGAGCCGCAATTCCAGGGCCAGACCAAGGACCGGCTGACCAGCCCGGACGCCGCGCGCCTGGTCGAATCCGCGCTGCGCGACCATTTCGACCATTGGCTCGCCGGCGACCCGGCACGCGCCGACAACCTGCTCGCCTTCGCCATCGAACGCGCCGAGGACCGTCTGCGCCGGCGCGCCGAGAAGGACACCCCGCGCAAATCCGCCACCCGCAAGCTGCGCCTGCCCGGCAAGCTGTCCGATTGCTCGCGCGAAAGCGCGGACGGCACCGAGTTGTTCCTGGTCGAGGGCGATTCGGCCGGCGGCTCCGCCAAGCAGGCGCGCGACCGCGAGACGCAGGCCGTGCTGCCCTTGCGCGGCAAGATCCTGAATGTCGCGTCCGCCACCACCGAGAAACTGCGCCAGAACCAGGAACTCAAGGACCTGATCGAGGCACTCGGCTGTGGCGTCGGCGACCGTTTCGACATCGCCCGCCTGCGCTACGGCCGCGTCGTCATCATGACCGACGCCGACGTCGACGGCGCCCACATCGCCGCGTTGCTGATGACCTTCTTCTACAAGGAACTGCCCGAGCTGGTGCGCCAGGGTCGCGTATTCCTGGCCCAGCCGCCGCTCTATCGCCTGCAGGCCGGCGGCGTGTCGGTCTATGCGATGGACGATGCCGACCGCGAGCGGGTGCTCAAGAAGCGCTTCAAGGCGAACCAAAAGGTCGAGGTCAGCCGGTTCAAGGGGCTCGGCGAAATGCCGCCCGCCGCGCTGAAGGAAACCACCATGGACCCGAAGAAGCGGACCCTGCTGCGCGTGGTCCTGCCGCCCGAGGACCGCGCCTACACCTCCGAACGCATCGAGGCGCTGATGGGCCGCAAGCCGGAACTGCGCTTCCAGTTCATTCAGGAGAACGCGGCGAGCGTGGCAGCGGAGGCGCTGGACGCTTGAGGAGCGCCGGGGGGCCAGCCCCCCGGACCCCCCGCTGGGAGGCAACCGCCTCCCAGACCCTGGGCCAGATGGCCAGGATGGGGGAGGCCCCCCTCATCCGGGCCCCAAGTTCACGCGGGTCCGGGGGCACGTATGCCCCCGGCTGGAGCGTCCGGGAGGGCAGAGCCCTCCCGGCGCCGCCACCCAGCCGAGCCACCCCGGCCCCGCAATGGGCCGGTCAGTGCTGCACCCCGGCCGCGCCGGCCGCCGCGAGGCGCATCGCCAGCGTCTGCGCCCAGCCGTCATGGGCTTCCTGCAGGCTGATGCCGATGGCCTCCGGCAGCGCGGCGGCGTCGAGCCCGAGATACCAGCCGGCCGGCATGTCGAGCGCCGCGCTGAGGCTCAGCGCCAGGCGCAGCGTGAGCGGCTCCAGCCCCAGTTCGAGCCGCGCCATCTGCCGCTGCGTGATGCCGACGCGCCGCGCCAGCTGCGTCGCCGTCAGCCCGAGGCGCCGGCGCCGGTGGTGCAGCGCCGCGCCGGCCTCGCCGTCGAAATCGGCATGCGCGGGCGCGGCATCGCCCTGCGTCATGGTGGCGGTGTCCTGGAGGTGGTGAGACATCCTGTCGTCCTCATCGCTCGTGTCGTCGGTCGGGACCGCCGCGCCCGGGTCCATCCCCGGGCATCCAGCCGGGTCCCCCGGCGACGCAAGGACTGGGGCCGATTCGGCAAAGAAAAGGTTAAAATCCGCGACATGTTGTGTGTTCGCCGCGGCGGGACACGACATCTGGGGTGGGCCGTCGCGCCCATGGTTTTCGTCGCGCCAGGGATCGTTCTAGGCTCCGTGCCGACCCATCCGAGGATCGCCGCGATGCTCCCCTCCCAGCGCCACCTGTTCGATATCCCGCGCGATGTCGCCTACCTGAACGCCGCTGCCTGGTCGCCTCTGCCGCTGGCAGTGCAGGAGGCCGGGCGCGCGGGGGTGGCGCGCAAGGGGCGGCCCTGGGCGCTCGACCCCGGCCTCGGTGCCTTCCAGCACGAACGCTGCCGGGCGGCGGCGGCCGCGCTGATCGGCGCGGCGGCGGAGGATGTCGCACTGGTCTCCTCGGTCTCCTACGGCGTGGCGACGGCCGGGAAGATCTTCGCGCCGCCGGCGGGCACGCGCGTGCTGGTGCTGCAGGACGACCATTCGTCGCCGGTGTTGGAATGGATGGCGCGTGCGGCCGCGCAGGGCTTCACCCTCGACACCGTGCAGCGCCCCGCCGATGGTGACTGGACCGCGGCGGTGGAAGACGCCATCGAGCGCCCCGGCGCGCCCGTCTCGCTGGCGTCGATCTCGAACGTCCATTGGTCCGATGGCGGGGCGATCGACCTCGCGCGCATCGCGCCCGCCCTGCGCGCGAAGGGCGCGGCACTGCTGGTGGATGCGACGCATGGCGCCGGCGTCATGCCGATCGACGTGACCGCGATCGACCCGGATTTCCTCATTTTCCCGACCTACAAATGGGTGCTCGGGCCCTATGGCCGTGCCTTCCTGTATGTGGCGAAGCGCCGGCAGGACGGCGTGCCGCTGGAACAGACGCCGTTCGGGCGCAAGTCGGTGTCGTCCGAACGCGTGCCCTATTTCGCGGACCTGGCCTATGCGCCGACCGCGCGGCGCTTCGACATGGGCGAGCGCGACCATTTCATCGGTCTCGACATGGCCGCGACGGGCATGGAGCTGATGGCCGGCTGGGGCCAGGGCGCCATCGCCGAACGCTGCGAGATGTTGACCGCGCGGCTCGAGGACGGGCTGGCCGCGGCCGGCGCGCTGCTGCCCAAGCGGCACCTGCGCGCGCCGCACATCCTGTGCGTGGGCTTCCGCGGCGCGATGCCGGCGGGGCTGATCGAGGACATGGCCGCGCTGAACGCCTATGCCGCGCCGCGTCTCGGGCGGATGCGCATCAGCCCGCATGTCTACAATGACGAGGAGGATGTGGACCGCTTCGTCGACGCGTACCGCCGCGTGACGGCGGCGCGCGCCGCGGCCTGAACGAAAAAGCCCCGCCGGATCGCTCCGGCGGGGCCTTTCGGTACGTCCGATCCGGTCGATCAGGCCGAGTAGTACATCTCGAACTCGACCGGGTGCGGGGTGTGCTCGAAGCGATACACCTCGGTCCACTTCAGCTCGATGTAGCTCTCGATCTGCTCCTT